>Ga0224535_1000345_pt1 | contig 13512 bp, 8 predicted proteins | sample 714E13034metaG_FD_179898 | JGI IMG/M metagenome (GOLD analysis project Ga0224535, IMG submission 179898) | Peat soil microbial communities from Stordalen Mire, Sweden - 717 E1 30-34 | ecosystem: Environmental > Terrestrial > Soil > Wetlands > Peat | place: Sweden: Norrbotten County, Stordalen... | reverse complement strand
TGGACATAGCTCAGGTGCAGGCTTCGCAGGCAGTCTTTATCGACAATACACCGATGTTCGTTCAGATCGCGGAAGGGCTGGGAATTCAAAGCATCCTTCACACGGACTGCAAATCCACCCGAGCGGGACTATCCGCACTCGGACTAGATGTTCTCGCATGAGCGAGCGTTTGAACGGACGAAAGAATGGCCCGTGATTGCCTGTGTGAAGGACGCAGCTTTCATTTGCGGGCGCGGAGTATCAGAATAAGCGCCACGATCAGAACCAATCCGCAGATCCACATCCAACCATAATTCCAACCTTGCATCCCCATGCTGTATCCGTTCACCAAGCCTCCTCATGGAACAGTCGGAGGAAGCGGAACCCCAACTGGTTCCTCTCGTCCGATTGTTCGCTATCCTTCGATCCGCTTAGCCGCAGCATCCATGGCCTGTTTTCGGCGCCGCTGTAGACTTGCCCACATATTGGGCTGGATTATGATCGAATTTCTCTTTGCATTTGGAGCCGCAGAAATAATACGTTTGTCCAGCGTGCTCGGTGTGTCCTGAGGTGGTCCCGGTTGTTCGGACAGTTTTTGCTTTTTTCTTAAGTGGAAGTTCTTGCTTTTGGTTTAGGCTGCTAGGGATTCCGGCAGGCGGTTGAAGTAAACCTGATCGGGCGTAAACCCATCCAGGCTGGAATGCGGTCTGACGGAATTATAAAACTCCAGGTAGCGGCCGATGGACTCCCTGGCTTGCTGGACCGATTCGTAGGCGTGCAGATAGACCTCCTCGTACTTGATCGACTTCCACACCCGCTCGACGAAGACGTTGTCGCGCCAGCGGCCCTTGCCGTCCATGCTGATGCTGATCCCTTCTTTCTTTAGCCGCCCGGTGAATGCCTCGCTGGTGAACTGGCTGCCCTGATCGGTGTTGAATATCTCCGGTTTTTTATTCTTGGAAAGGGCTTCTTCCAGCGCCTCGACGCAGAAGGAACTTTCCATGGTAATGGATAACTTCCACGCCAGAACTCGGCGCGTGAACCAATCCACCACCGCGGCCAGATAGACGAATCCGCGCGCCATCGGGATGTAAGTGATATCCATCGCCCAGACTTGGTTGGGCCGCGTGACCGTCAGGCCGCGCAGCAGATACGGGTAAATCCTGTTTCCTGGCGCGGGTTTCGAGGTGTTGGGCTTGCGATAGATGGCCTCGACGCCCATCCGCCTCATCAGAGTTTTGATATGCCTGCGGTCAACGACCAAGCCCTGTTGCCAGAGCAGGCCGCGTAGCATCCGGCTGCCGGCAAAGGGGTAGTTGAGGTGTAACTCGTCGATGCGCCGCATCAGCCACAAGTCTTCGACTGAGATAGGACGCGACTCATAGTAGACCGTGCTGCGGCTGATCTCCAGCACCTCGGCCTGTTGCTTGATAGGAAGATCGTGCTCCGGGTCGATCATCGCTTTACGCTCAGCAATCCCGCCTTGGTGAGCGCCCCTTCTAAAAAATCGTTCTCCAGCGTCAACTGGCCGATCTTGGCATGCAATGACTTGAGATCGATTGCCGTTGCTGTAGTCTCGGCCTTGGCCTCTCCACCAAAGACGGAGACGGCACCATCCAAAAGCTGGCCCTTCCACTGCGTGATCTGGTTGGCATGAACGTCAAACTGCTCGGCCAACTCTGAAAGTGTCTTTTCTCCCTTGATGGCGGCCAATGCCACCTTGGCCTTGAAAGTGGCCGTATGGTTCCTGCGCGGACGTCTGCTCATCGATTCTCCTCATCCCAGCCATTTTAGGCTGCGAGCGAACAGAACCTCCACTTAACCCCATGTCCGAATTTGCGGAACCGGCTCTCGGCAACGCCCCAAATCAGCCCCAACATTTAGGGGAGTGACTGCTCTTCGCTCTGACAGACAGCGCAGAATCGATGTCTTGCCTGACTGAGGCGGACCGACGAGCAGTATTAGCCTGCTGTGGATAGCCCCAAGTTCGTCAATCGCACGTTCCAATTCTTCGATCATGCTCATCTTTCTCTTCGTTCGAACGCCGTCCTAGTTGCACTCTTTTCCTTGCCAAGTTCTGGACCGGGATGGTCAATGATTGGCCAGTGGTCTCCGCCATCATTTCAGCGAATACCATGATCCCTTTCGATTCCCGTAAAGTGCGAGTTGCTGAAGTTCAACCAGTTTGCGGAAGTGTTCCTTGAGCGTGTTCCGGCTAGCTCCGGTCAGCCGGATCATATCGGCCATCGTCACACGGCCATGTTCGCGAGCAAATTCGAGGATGCGAACGGCCAGTTCAGGCAGCGCGGCCAGAACCAGCCGCTCACGCTCAACTTTGACAGACAAGCGGCGCTTTTGCTGCTGAAGGGCACGCAAGAAGAAGAGCAACCAAGGCTGCCAATTAGGATCGCCGGTCTGAATGGTAGACTGCGTTTGCCGCAGCGCTAGGTAGTAGCCTTCTTTGCTGTTCTCAATCACGCTTTCGAGCGAACTGAAGGGTACGTAGGCGTAACCGGCTTTGAGCAGTAACAGCGTCGTAAGGACCCGGCTCAGACGGCCATTGCCATCCTGGAAGGGATGGATGGCAAGGAAAACGACAGTGAAGATGGCAGCGATGAGTAAGGGGTGAAGGCGTTTCAACTCCTGCTCGATGTGCAGCCAATCAACCAGTTCCGCCATACGCTGCGGAGTATCGAACGGCGTCGCCGTTTCAAAGAGAATCGCTATCTGCTTCCCGTCGTCATCGAAGGCTGCGACAGAATTTGGGAGCTTCTTGTACTCGCCGCGGTGGCGGTCGTCTTTCGAACTGTACTGGAGTAGGTCGCGGTGAAGCTGTCTGATGTGGTTCTCGGTCAGCGGAATATCCTGCCAGGCATGGAAAATCGTTTCCATGACGGCGGCGTAGCCTGCAACCTCCTGTTCATCACGGCTGGCAAAGGATTGGATCTCCAGGTTCGCCAGTAGGCGCTCAACTTCGCGGTCAGATAGCTGACTCCCCTCAATGCGCGTCGAAGAGCCTATGCTCTCGATAGTCGCAACGCGACGCAAGGCGCTGAGCCGCTATGGGGCCAGCGTACCGAGTGCCCGCCATGCTCCCTTGAACTCGTCGATCTCGGCGATCAGGGAGAGAATCTCAGGCGAAATTTGGATCTTGGCAGAATCGAGCATTTTGGGCTTCAAACATATATACACCCATATACGCCCATATGACCAATTCGAGTGGCGGAGAAGCCCCTGGACCGTCTTGACATCCGTCTCCTGGTTCACCAGCCAACTTGCCAGCCCGTGGCGGAAGTTGTGGAAACTGAAATCAAAAGGCCAAAGCGAAGGAAAAGGCCTGCAGCCTGAACGACGGCGGAGGACTGTACCTCTGGATTACGCCGGCGGGCGGGCGGTTGTGGCATTGGGCGTACAGCTTTGACCGCAAGGAAAAGCTATGTCCCTCGGCAAATATCCAGGTGTACCCCCGGCGTTGGCCTGATAACGCCACGCCGAGGCGCGCAAACTGCTGGCCATTGGGCAGATCCGATGGCGCAGCGCAAGGAGATCATCGACCGGGTTACTCAACTCTGGCAGACTGCATATTCGGCGCTGCGCAACAACTTCAAAACGACCAGCAACGAAAGAAGGGGCAGGTAGGCCCATCGGCAGCAAGCCGTCCACGATCATCGCGTGTATGCGGTTGCCTCCTGCCAAATGCCCTGTAGAGATTATGCGGGAGCGGTCTGTGTTTGATTTTTTAGTTTATGGACGAAGGCGAAATAGGCCACCATCACGCGAAATGCCTTGGACCGATTCACCCCGCCGAGAACCTCCCCGCCAACTCTTTCCAGTTCATCGGCGATCTCGTGGGTCAATGGAAACACAAATGCGGTGTCAATACTCTGAAACGGAATGTTCAGCCACTGGTTGTTGTAGAACGCAACAATCTGCGCCTGCGCAGTCTTGCTTTTGAAACTCATGATGATGTGTTCCGCGAGGGCGTTCTTTCTCCGGATTTTGAGCACGGAAAAAAGTTGGCTGAAATGGTTCTTGGTGAATTTGGAATCGACGGTGAGCCGAAGTTGCGTGCGCTTCTCTGCGGGAGAAACGACCCTGAGCTTCGGCCGGGCTGTGGCCTTCTTCGCCGTGGGTATGCGGTCTCCTTGTTATGGTGTATCTTACAGCATACGTGTATGTGCGTGAAAAATAACGCGCTGATCTCTAGTGGTCAAAGTAGATAAGCCCCACGGAGGGTTGCTCTTGACCACAATGATACGACGCATGGACTTTCTTGGATCTCGCGCATCTCTGCCAGATCGGCTGCTACGCGTGCCGGGTATTTGCCTGATGGATGGCGCGATCCAGATCGGCAATCAGGTCTTCCTCATCTTCAATCCCGACAGATAATCGCAGCAGGTCCGCGGGCAGATTGCGCTCTGCCCGCACTTCCGCTGGAACGCTGGCATGAGACATGTTTCCGGGGAAGCAAATCGATGAGTTGACGCTGCCGAAGCTGACCATGATGTGGAAGAACTCCGCATTCTCGGCGATGGCCTTCGAGACTTCGACCGAACCTGTCGTAAAGCTCAATACCGATCCCGGCCCACGTGCCTGGGAACGTTGCAGTTCATAGTCGCAGTGATCACTGAGTCCTGGGTAGTAGACATGCTGGATGGCTGGATGGCTGGCAAGAAACCGCGCAATCGCCTGCGCGCTCCTCTGCTGGCAATCCTGTCGGAGCTTCAGAGTCTTTGTGCCACGCAGCAGCAGAAAGCAATCAAACGGCCCCAGCGCGCTGCCCTCCGCATTCTGCACAAAGTAGATCTGATCGGCCAGCGCCTCGTCCTTCACGACGATTACCCCGGCAGTCACATCGTGATGTCCGCACAGGAATTTGGTTGCCGAGTGCAGAACGATATCCGCCCCAAGATCAAGCGGGTTCTGTAAATACGGCGACATCGCGCTGTTATCCACGCACAGCAGCGCTCCGTGCGCATGAGCAAGAGCGGCCATGCGACGCAAATCAATTACGCGCAACAGCGGATTGGTGGGCGACTCGACATAAATCAACTTTGTTCGCGCTGTAATCTGCTGCTCGAATAACTCTGGAGCCTGCGCATCCGCGTAGCGCACGCGGATGCCGTTGCGATCGATCACCTTGGAAAACAGCCGGCAAGTGCCGCCGTACAAGTCGTTATCGGCAAGAATCTCGTCGCCGCTGCGCAGCAGTTTTGTCACCGTGGCTATGGCCGCCATGCCGCTGGAAAAGCAGAAGCCACGCGTGCCGTTTTCAAGCGTCGCCAGATGCTTTTCCAGAACCGAGCGCGTGGGGTTGCCGCTGCGCGAATAATCGTATTCTCCAAATGAGTCCGTGTGTCCCTGCTCGAAGGTCACGGTCTGATAAATAGGAGTGGAAATCGGACGGAAGCGGTCTCCCGGTGCGGGATCGAAACTAACCAGGCGGCTAGCGAATTTCATGGCACTCCTCTTCTGTAGTGGCCCCGCAACCGGCGGCGGCAAAAGCCTGCTCAAGATCGGCGATGATGTCTTCAGGAGCTTCAAGCCCCACCGATAGACGGACAAGACTGTCGGTGATGCCCAGCCGACAGCGGAGTTCTGGATCTACGTCGGCATGAGTCGTTGAAGACGGATGAGTAATCAGCGTCTCCAGCCCACCCAGGCTTTCGGCGCGCGAACAGAGCTTTACGCTGTTCAGTGCTCTCACGGTCGCCTCGTATCCAGCCTTCAACTCGAATGCGATCATTCCGCCGCCAGCGCGCTGCTGCTTTCCGGCTAATGCCTTCTGCGGAAATGAGTCCAGTCCAGGGTAGTACACATGCGCGACTGCCGGATGACGCTCCAGCCATTGCGCGATGAGCAAAGCGCCCTCGCAATGCAGCCTGAGGCGAACCGGCAGCGTCTTCATTCCTTGCAGCGTAAGCCACGCCTCAAAGGGCGCCTGCGTGGTGCCGAGAGTTTTGCGAATCAAGCGAATGCGCTCCAGCAGTTTCTCGTCGCGCGTAGCAATCGATCCGCCGACGGTCGCGTTATGGCCGTCGATATATTTGGTTGTGGAAAGCACCGAGATGTCCGCGCCGAGTTCAAGAGGCTTCTGCAGAACCGGAGTTAGAAAGGTGTTATCGACCGCGAGAAGAATCGAATGCCGTTTTGCAATCCTGGACACCGCTTCAATGTCCGTCAGCTTCAGCGTGGGGTTGCCGGGCGTCTCGATGAAGACAATGCGGGTCGCAGGCGTAATCGCGGCCTCGACATTGGCGGTGTCGGAGGTGTCCACAAACGACGCGGTGATGCCCAGATTGTCGAGTACCTCGCGAAACAGGCGCATGGTTCCGCCATAAACCACATCGGAAATAACCGCATGGTCGCCGGATTTCAGCACCGAGAGGAACAGCGTGGTGATCGCCGCCATGCCCGTGCGAAAGCAGACCGCCGGAGGCGTTCTCTCCAGAGCCCCAAGAGCCTTCTCCAGCGCATCGACCGTGGGATTGGAAACCCGCGAATAGCTGAAGCCCTTATCCACGCCGACGGCATCGTGAACGAAGGTGCTGGTCTGATAGAGCGGAAACAGAATCGAACTGGCGTGAGAATCCAGCGTTCGTCCGCCATGAATTGCAACCGTAGTATCCTGCAGCTCGCATGTGCTCAACACAATCTCCTTATGGCTGGTCAAAAAGCATCCAAAAACAACATGGCCTCCAGGGAAACCCCAGGCGGCTGCCAGAAAGGAAATCGAGGCGACTAACTCAAACTTCCAAAGCTGGCCTGTCACCGCCCGGGGTGCGCATGGCCATAGGCATTCGAGAAGTAAGGTTCATCGTCATTTGAAGAGTCCTGCTTTGCTTGCAATTGAAATTGGAGCGCCGGGCGGGAATTGAACCCGCGTATACAGGTTTTGCAGACCTGCGCGTTAGCCACTTCGCCACCGGCGCCTGAAGGACAATTGGCAATGGCCAACAAAGACAAGCCATTGAAAACTGCCCGCTGAAAATCAAAAACCCACCGCGCCATTCGGCGGGTGGGTCATCAGGGTTCGAAATATCTGCTTCGAAATCTAGCCCAGAGAACACGCCCGCACAGCGCTGCCGAGACAGCAGCACATACACATCGCGGGAGTGAACAACTTAGCCATTGAATCCTTGTCTGGCGGCACGCCATCGATCGACGACTCACCAATAACAGAAGATTAAATGTAAAGCTGAAACGTGTCAAGCCTCATCGAGGAGGGGGTAGGGGTTGACATTGATTTGATTCCGTGCGAAACTGGCGTTTCCGTGACAGTTCGTGCGGAGTTGTTCGTTCTCAACAAGACACAACATTGATTTCCAACCTTCATTTCGCTTGTCGCACCCTCTGTTGCCGCTGAACTTTTCAGTGGCGATATGATCCATTCCTGCGCAGGCGCGATTGCACCCTGACAATCGAATTCAAGGCTGAACAGAAGCAATTCCTCTGCGCATGGACTCCATCCATCTGTTTCTATCCGCTTTATGGAGCAGTTCATGATGAATCGTAGGAGTTTTCTTATTTCCGCAGCGGTTGCTGCCGGTGTTGCCGCCGCAAAGCCGATCCTCGGCCAGGTAGCAGGACGGAATTCGCTCTCCCGCAAGGAGCGTGTAGACCGCGCACTCGCGGGGCGCGATGTGGACCGTCCGCCCTTCACGCATTGGCATCACTTCGGCCCGCAAACTTCCGAAGTCCACGCCAAGGCGACACTCGATTATCACTGGAAGTACAAGACGGACATCGTGAAGGTGATGAGCGACTTTCCGTATCCCAAGCCCGCGGGAAACTGGTATGAGCTGAAGGTTCTCGACAATCCTTTCCCCGACCAGATTCGCGCTCTGGAGTTGATCAACACCGGCCTGAACGGCGACGCTTACATTCTTGAAACGGCCTTCAATCCGTGGCAGGTTGCGGTGAAACTGTCGTCGAAAGAAGAGGTCATTCGCTTACAGCAGGAGAATCCGCAACGGCTGCTCGACGCCCTCGATGTGATCACGCAGTCGCACATCAATCATGCCAGGCGCGCTTTCGCCGCGGGCGCGTCAGGAATTCTCTTTTCGATTGCCAACGCCAACCGCGCGGAGCTTTCTCCTGCGGAGTACGCTCGCTTCAGCGCGCCCTTTGACAAGCGTTTCCTTGAAGCGACCAGCAGCGCAAAACTGAACTTTCTGCATCTGCACTGGGAGAACGAATATGTCGATCAGTTCGTTGGATTCCAGGCCCCGGTCGTCAACTGGTCCATACAGACCAGCGGCGTGCAGGTGAGCACCGTGCGGAGCAAGTTTACGCAGGTCATCGCTACTGGGATCGATGAGGTCAAGTACAAGGATCTTTCTCCAGCGCAGATCCGCGAGCAGTGGCAGAGCGCCAGCAATGCCGCGGGAAGCAAGTTCATCCTGACGCCCGGCTGCTCGGTTCCCAATGACAGCACGGACGAGGATCTATCCCGGCTTCCGCAGGTTCTTGGAGCTTAATTCTATGTCATTTGCTCAGACCCAATCCGCTTCTTTAGCCGCTGCAACGGTGCGTTCCGTTCCCAGGAGCGCGCCCTTCCGCTGTTGTCCTTCCCTCGCGGACTAACGCGCACCCGCGCGATTCATTTCCAATTTCTTTCTTTCAGAGAACATTGCATGCCGAAGGTGTATTCGGCGTCAACGAAGGTCTGTCCTCCGTAGCGGACTTTCTCTCACTTCTTATTCTCAGGAGGCTTTAAATGATCTCGATACGCAAGGCATTCAGCGCCCTTTTCCTGCTCATCTCAGTGCCGGTCTTCGCACAGTCCTACCATGGCGAGGTTCGCGGACTGATTACAGACCCCAGCCATGCAGTCGTCTCCGGAGCCAAGGTCACGCTCATCGACGAAGCAAGGCAAGTTACACGCGTCGCTGTCTCGGATGGCGCCGGAATCTACCTCTTTAGCCGTGTGGACCCGGCTAGCTATCAAGTATTGGTCGAGAGCGCTGGATTCAAGCGCTTCGAGCGCGGTGGCATCGTTGTTGGCACGCAACAGTCCGTGACGGTGGACGTCTCACTCGAAGTCGGCGATACTTCACAAACCGTCGAGGTATCCGCAAGTACGCCGCTACTCGATACCACCAACGGCTCGACATCGACGGCATTGGGAGAGCAGAAACTCCTCGATTTGCCCACCTCCACCGGCAACGGGCGAAACCAGTACACAGTCATCAATGTCTCGCAAAATGTTTTGCCTGTGATCCGCGGCTCAGGATTCATCGACCAGAGCGACACATCCACCGTCTCCATTGCCGGCAGTCCGGAGTCCACCAATCAATACTTGATCGACGGCGTGCCCATCACCGACACCGTCAACCGGCCGACAATCATTCCCTCCACAGAGGCTACCCAGGAACTCAAAGTTCAGATAACTACATATGACGCAGAAGTTGGAAGGACCGGCGGCGGCGTGTACAACACGCTGCTCAAGTCGGGCACCAACAACCTTCATGGATCGCTCTATGGCGTAACAAGCCAGTCAGTCTTCAACGCGAACGACTTCTTCGCCAATCGCGCGGGCGTCCCGCGTCCCAACACTCCCTTTTACAGTTATGCCGGCTCGATCGGCGGCCCGGTGGTCGTTCCTCGCCTGTACAACGGGACCAACAAGACATTCTTCTTCCTTGCCGAGGAGGGCTTCACTGAAAGCAATTTTCTGCGACAAAGCTTCCAGGTGCCAACCGACCTCGAACGCGCGGGAGATTTTTCGCAGAGTTACGTCCTGGATGCCACGGGCAATCGCGTTCCGGTCACTATCTATGACCCCAGGACCAGACAACCGATCCTGAACAACAATCTCGCGAATGCAAGCATCCCGATCAGCACAGTCGGGCAGAACATCCTCAGCTACTTTCCCCACGCCAAGCTGCAGGACCTTCCAACGGGAGGATATAACTATGATGCGGCAGTGCCGGGTCCGGCAAATCGCGGCCAAGAGTTTGTTGGCAAGCTCGATCACCAGTTCTTCAAATGGTGGGCAGCCAACGTCTCCTATCTGCACTACTTCTGCTTGATTCCCTTTGGCAATGCCTTGGGAACCGTGCCCGGTTCGGAGTCCATCACCTACAACCGTCATGTGGACGCGACAAATCTTAATAACATCTTCACTCTCAATCCAACCACCGTGCTGAGTGTCCGCTTCGGCTTTAACCGCTTCCCGAACGTCATTCTGCCGCTGAGCACAGGCTTCAGCCCCACAACTCTCGGACTCCCCGCTTACAATTACCAACTTAATTTCTTTCCGCCGGTCAATGTCACCAACTTCACCTCTCTGAGCGATTCGACGGCAACCAGGGACTTCTGGTATTCCAGAAATCTATTCACCCAGATCGCCAAGGAACTCGGCAAGCACAGCATCAAAGCCGGCATCGATTATCGCTCCATCGACTTGTCCTTCACTGATTTTCAAAGCGCTCCAGGTGCCTTCAATTTCTCCGGCAACTTCACGGAACAGAGCCCCAATACACCCAATGGCGGCGCATCGGGCAGCGCCATTGCCGACCTTCTTCTCGGTCTGCCTACCAGCGGCCAGATTGAGGAGTCACAGCGCTTTTACCAGTACGTCAGCTACTGGGGAGGCTATGTGCAGGACGAGTTCCGAATCTCGAAGAAGCTGACTCTCGACCTCGGCTTGCGTTACGAGTACGAGACCGGACTGAAAGACTCGAATAATAACGAAGTCATCGGATTCAATCCCACCGTCTCCAGCCCGCTGGCGGCTATTGTTCCTGGTACAGTTGGTGGCCTTGAGTATGCCGGCACGGGTGGCCGCAATCAGACCGGAGAACTTTCCAAGCTCAAATTTGCCCCGCGCTTTGGATACTCATACGCGCTTGCAGAGAAGACAACGCTTCGCGGCGGTTTTGGAGTCTTCTATTCGCCTTTGCGCTACGATGCGACAGCGGCTCTTCAGACCGGATTCACTACCGAGACGCCTCTCACTTCAAGCAACGATGGCGACGTCACTCCGGCGCCGAGTTTCTCGCTCAATAATCCCTTTCCCGGCGGGCCGCAAACTCCCACTGGAAATGTCAACCGCCTGCTTACAGGCATCGGCGACCCCAGCGCGGCCTACAGCGAGAACATCAAGTCTCCGGTCATCTATCAGTTCTCTGCCGGTGTTCAACGCCAGTTGGGCCACAGCACGATTCTGGAAGTGGACTATGTAGGATCGCGTGGGCGTCATCTGCTGCCCTCGCCGCAGGGCGGCGGCAGCGCCTCGCCTGCCGGCGGAGGCCGGACAAATATCGACCAACTCAGTCCATCCTACTTTTCCCTGGGACAGGCAGCGCTCAATGCCCCCACCGCCAATCCGTTTTATCAGGCGGAAGGGCCAGGATTGATTGGCCAGCAGAAGGTGCCCTATTACCAGTTGCTTCTGCCCTTTCCTCAATTCGCTTCGGTCAACGTAATTACGACTGACAGTTCATCAAGCTATAACTCGATCGCGGCTCGTGTAGAAAGGCGCTACTCCAACGGATTGTCTTTCCTCAGCACCTATACCTGGTCGCGGAACTTCGATGGATCGTACGAGACATCCAGCCCATCCGGCGGCTCAAACCCCGGTCCGCAGAACGTCTACGACTTGAAATCCGAGTGGGGACGCTCCTTCATCGATGTCCCGAATCGCTTCACTCTTGCTGGTTCCTATGTTCTTCCGGTCGGAAGAGGCAAAAGGTTTCTGAATAGTGTGGGACGGTGGAACCACGCGATCGGCGATTGGCAACTGAGCGCCGTAACCTACTATCAGAATGGGTTTCCGCTCGACATCACCCAGAATAATCAGAACGGCCTGATCGGCGCGGCTGTCCAGCGGCCTAACATCAATCCTGGCGTCAGCGGGAAGACGTCAGGCAGCCTCTACAGCCGGGTCAACGGGTATATCAACCCCAAGGCCTTTACCGCAGTGAGCGAATTTCAGTTCGGTAATGAACCGAAGGCAGGCACGCTGCGCGGCCCCGGACCTGGCGCGGGCAACTGGGACGCAACGCTGATCAAGAGCGTCGCCATCAGGAATCGCGTGAACTTCGCATTTCGCGCCGAAGCGCAGAACATTTTTAACCATCCGTGGTTTGCACTGCCGAATACCACTCTCGGCAGCTCGACCTTTGGCCAGATAACCTCCGACTACAACACTCCCCGAAAGATTCAACTGGGAGGACGCATTACGTTCTAAGCATTCCTGATGCCGAAAAACAGAACGACCGAAGTACCTCGTGCAGCCGCTCCATAAATGGCGGCTGCACGAAGTCACAACAAATGGGACGCAGTTCTCCCGATGGGCAACGCGCTAAGCGCTCATAACTAGGAACTCGATTCCTCGTGCACGATAAGATTAGTCCCGGCAACACGTCCATATCGTCGAACGAGAGAGATTCTCGCTTTATGCTAAATCGCCAAATCACTCGTCAACGGCAGATCAGTACCGAATGCCGCCATAGCGCCATCATTTTCTAGCCAGCGAGAGGCTTTTCAGCACCCTCTTGAACACCCTCAATTGCATTAACCTTAGAACTTTGGCCAATGCCTCTGCCGTGCAACAACAAAGGTCTGCGAAGATCGGCCCCATTAAGTCGTCAAGCGTGTTGAATTCTGTCAGTTGTACTCGGATAACTGCACTGCTGTGCGTTTCAGCGTTTTCCGGTAGCCTCCATGCTTGATCGTCGTGCAAGGCTTTTCACAACCAGATGCCGTAAACATATCATTGTGCTATAAACGGCGCTGACTTCCTTCGGGATGGAGGATGCTGTTCGCCTTCACTTGAATTTTCCCGCACGCCTCAATCAGGTGGTCAAACGGTTCGGCATCTTCCATCAAGAGTCCGTCATCAACCATTCGCTGATAATCGGTTCGTAGTGCTTCTTTTGCTTGTTCTTCTGGCACGAGGCACAAGCCGCCACGAACGGCAGCGGTGTAGTCAATTCGATTGCCGGCTGAGTCCTTTTCAATAAAAAATGCACTTTTGTGGAGAGCGACGGCTTCTGCTATGTCGCGCGCCTGGATCGCATGGTCGATGAATCCTGCTTCCTCAAGCCGCATTAGGTCATGCAGATGTCGCGAGAATCGGTCATGAAGACCGGTTCCGCCCTGTGCGCAGTACACGTGAATAGCGGTTGCCTTCTCCCAGAAGATTCTGGCTAGTTCCATGACCCGCGGGTGCGCAACGGGAAACGACACCTCTTCAATGTATTCCTCGATGTCGCATCGGATTTCATGCACGTTGGCCGGCGCTCCGGTCGAGCGCGCCACGAATTCAAGCATAACCCTGGGCAAGGCATAGCTGGAGGCCGCTGCGACTGGTTTGTAGTCGATGAAAATACATTCGTTGGTAAAGCGGCTCGTGGCCGTTTCGAGTTCTTCAAGTCCCGTTTGAATGATGGGGTGCGCCTCCCCGCCAACTCTTTCCAGTTCATCGGCGATCTCGTGGGTCAATGGAAACACAAATGCGGTGTCAATACTCTGAAACGGAATGTTCAGCCACTGGTTGTTGTAGAACGCAACAATCTGCGCCTG
>Ga0224535_1000344_pt1 | contig 13521 bp, 20 predicted proteins | sample 714E13034metaG_FD_179898 | JGI IMG/M metagenome (GOLD analysis project Ga0224535, IMG submission 179898) | Peat soil microbial communities from Stordalen Mire, Sweden - 717 E1 30-34 | ecosystem: Environmental > Terrestrial > Soil > Wetlands > Peat | place: Sweden: Norrbotten County, Stordalen... | reverse complement strand
CCCGCCCCGCATGCCGCACCCCCAGGCGCGCGCGGGAATTGTACTAATAGGTGATATAACCCCTGTTTGACACTTTTTGTGTATGTGTCACGCCCGTATGAGTGATGCGTAAAGTGTAATGGAATGACGATTTTTACGGGGGTTATACTGGTTTTGAGGGTGAAACGGGGGATGGGGGTACGATATGGGGTTGCGTGGTGCGGGGATAGGGTGTAGGGTTGGGGTATGAGCATCACACTAAGCGATGAAGAGGCCGAGGGTGTTCGCAAGGCGGGGGAATATGGCCGACTATGAGGAGGCAAGACATGAACAGGAAGCTGACTATGAGGATGAGGATGAATGATTTTCTTGAAGGTTTGGCTGAGAGGTTTGAGTTCATCAGGGAATGGTGGTATTCCGGTCCACTGGAGCATGACAAGTTTTACAAGATAAAGAATAAAATCTATTTGTGGCATTTGTATGCCTATGATTCCATGACAGGGGATGATCTCCCCCCGAGGAAGTAATGGCAGGGCTGAACAAGACAGAAGCGGCGAAGAAGGGTGTACGCTCGAAGCTGGCGCACAATGAGAGGCCGAAGGAGTTGCCGGCTGGCGTGGACTGGGCGGAGCAAGAGCGGCTTGAGAGGGAATTGACGCAAGGATATATACCATCCACCCAATATCCTGGGCGGAGTGGGTACAGTCCTGGGGTTGGGGTTGATTTATGCCTGATGCGGCGAAGTGGGCTGAGTGCGCGGATGATATGTGCGGCGACGGGGATACGGGAAGATACGATACGGAAATGGTTGGACGACAACCCTGAGTTTGCGCAGGAGTGGAAAGACTGCTATCACGACTATGTTTTGAACAATGCGGAGGAGTTGGTAGCGCGGACGGAAGCGTTATTGGAGCAGAAGCGGCTAGACGGGAAGAAGCTGACGGTGAGGCAGGAGAAGCGGTATATCAAGGCGTTGGAGATACACCAAGCCGAGGTACACTGGGCGGCGGCGCGGCGGGTGCCGGAGATGTATGGGGAGGACGACACGGGGTCGGAGCTCGTTATTGTGTCGCCGATGGAGATACCGCGGCAGGTTACGCAGGCGACCGATCGGGCTGCCGAGTGGAGGAAGGAGGTCGCCGATGCCAGGGCGGATAGTGATTCGGCTTCCGATGGAGCAGACGGAAGCGGGGGCGGAGTATCTGGGGAAGGCGATAACGGAGGGGCTGCAGGGGCTGGACCTGCTGGGGTGCCGAAGGTTAAGCCTAAGCGACGTTACCCGCGAGGCAGTCGTCTTCTACTTGAACCGCGTAAACGGAAGCCGAATGCGAGCCAAAGACCTGATAGCGGTGGACAACATTCCGATTCACCTGGACAACAGTCTTAGGTTCGGGGATGTATGGGAGGAGCGATGACGGAACAGGATGCCTTTGAAATCTACGAACACTGGAAGAAGGGCCATCATATATCCTGGGATGAGCTTGAGGGGATAGCCACGACGTTCGCCTCGGTGCTTCGTGCTCTACGCGAGGAGAACGCGGCGCTTCGGACTTCGCTGGGGGAAGCCCAAGGTCTATTGGCTTCGAGGCATTTTCCGAGGCCGCTGATATGAAATACCTGATTCGTGAGGTTGTCGACGGCCAGCTGACGGCTTTGGAAGTCGAGGCCGACACGAAAGACGAGGCTTTGGCGAAGTTCAAGAACCGCCCGAAACCCGTCACTACCGTGGCTCCCGTGCTAGGGGCCGCGTTCATCTGTCCTGCTTGCGGGGCAAAATTGGAAGTCCATCATGCTTAGTCCGCCCGTAGTTCCGATGCACCAGAAACGACCTGATATTTTTGGCGCGATGATGGAAGCGCTTCACCAACATCCTCCTGGTGACGAGCAACCAGAGGATATCGGCGACCAGGCCGACCACACCGATGAACCACGCGGGCCGTAAACCGTCTCCCTGCTGGGTCAACGGGGTCAAACACCGGGACATCAAAGACGCCGCAATAACCTGCGGAGGGACGGCGGCGGGGGTCAGGCAGGCGATCTACCTTGGACTAGCCTACAAGGGATTCAGGGTATCACGGGAGCCCGATGAGCCGGTCAATGTCCACCATGAACGAGTCGGGGGTGCCCTGCTGCGATCGCCTCGAACGAACAGGAACGAATAATGGTTAGCCGAAAGGAGTACATCCCGCTTCCGACCATGGTCGGGTTTCACGCCTCGGACGCGGAAATGCGCTGTCTCGTCGGCCCCATAGGGTCGGGGAAAACAACCGCGGCGATCCAAGAGGTCGGCGTGCTTCTCCCTCGGCACTTGGCGAACACCTATGGGATAACGGAGACCAGATGGGCGATTGTGAGAAAGACCTACCGCGAGCTGATGGACGCGACCTTCGCATCTGTTCAGGACTGGCTCTCCTTCGGCGAATGGCACGCGGCGAAAATGACGATGACGCTCAATTATCCTCCGAGTCGGGGTTGCAACTACCCCCTGCACGTGGAACTCCTGTTTCGGTCCTGCAACCGGCCCGAGGACATGGAGAAGTTCAAGGGCCTTGAGATAACCGGGTACTGGATCGAGGAGTCCGTCGAGGTCAACGAGGAAGTTAAAAGGATGCTCCGGGGCCGTATTGGACGATACCCTCGCAGATCCTCGGTGCGATTCGGGATTGAGACGACAAACCCCTGCGACATCGAGCACGCGATCTACTGGGAACACAACTGGGTTCCCACCGGACCGGATTGGGAGGTGTTTCGCTGCAATCGGATCATGGAAATGATAAACGGCGGGGCTACTCCTGCCGAGGCGGAAGCGAAGTACCCCACGATCGCCGACCCTAAGTTGCTGGAAAAGGATATCACGGGGCGGTTTACCCCGTTTACCGTTCCTGGGCCGAGACCGGATAAAAAGAAAAAGCCTACGGCGAAGTATCTCGGGTGGTGGCAGCCGCCCCATGAGAACGATGCCAACCTGAAAGAAGGGTATTACGAAGCGCTCATGGAGGACTACGGGAACAATCGTGAATGGCTGCACATGTATGTCGAGGGCAAACCGGGGGTCAGAGTGTTGGGACGAGTAGTCTACGCGAACTTCAACCAGGCGCGCCATGTGTCGAGAGACCCCCTCGAGTCCAACGGAACCCCGTTATATTTGGGCTGGGACAACTCGGGGAACTCTCCGGCGTGCGTGGTGTGCCAGATGGCAGGGCCTTTGCAACTCAGGGTTTTGTGGGAGTTTTTCTCCATGCGGGAGGGGATAGTCGACTTCACCAGACAACTTCTTACCGACTTGGAACAGATGTATCCCGGCTACATCATGGGGGGCAACTGGGGCGACCCCGCGGGCGGAGCCAAGTTCTCGAGGGGCACGGGAGGGCAGACTTCCAACGCGCAACTACAGTTCGAGGAATGCGGGCTCATTATCATCCCGAGCGAACAGAATCTCTTTGTGCGTATTTCCTCGGTAGAATCGATGCTTGCCCGCGCAGACGGAGTGATTATCGACCCGAGATGTACTCGCTTGATAAATGGGTTTATCGGGGGGTATTGCTACCCGGAAAAGGTCGGTGTGGCGAACGAGTTCCTTCAAAACCCCATAAAAAACCCATTCAGCCATTTACATGACGCGTTACAGTACTTATGCGCTAAACTGTTTACGGTGCGTAAACGGCAGGACCAAGAGCTCCAAATGCGGCAAATGTACTCGCTGGACGACCTTCGGAAACAACTTGCGGAATCACATGAACAGGATTACAATGACCCAAAGCGGTATTGGGGCGGGGAGGAGTGGTAATGTGGCCATTTAGAAAGAAATCTGGCGCGGCTGATGCGCTTATCAAATCACGCGGGCTATTTGGAGGGACTATGTTCAAGTTCATCAAGACGGATGAAGAGTGGATTCAGGCGGAGGTAGACAAGGTTGTGGCAGAGATCAAGACGACCTTCGCGGCTAAGAAGAACGAGATCAAATGTCACATCACGCTGGTGTGGGACGACGCGCTGCACAACATCGAGATGGGGCTCACCGAGGCGGGCCTGCAACTTGACGACGAGGCCGAGGCCGCGTTGACGGTGCTGAAAAACAAGCTGTCCGCCTTCAAGGACACCATTGAACCCAAAGCTCCTGTCGACCCGGCTCCGCCTGCGAGCGCGTAATGCATTTCCAGCACGACCTCAATAAACTGGCTCGCATATCCTTCAATATGCGGCCCAAAGTCAACGGCATGACCAACATGCCCATTATGGGCGAGGATGGCAAGCAGCTGTACGAGGAGGACTGGCAGGAGCTCCCGTCAACGGTTTGCCGCGCGTTGGAGGACTTGCAAAACCGTATCGACGCCATCGAGAAGGGACTTCGAGACGACGTGAACCTCTTGAAGCGGACAAAGCGGGATATTCCTGACGTGGAGATACCCAAAGGCCCTCCCCCCTCGAAACTAAAGGGCAAGGGGAAACGGCTCACCTATAAATCAAAGACCCCGACGGACCCGGACCTGCTATGAGTGATTCGGTATCGTCGCTTCTAGGGTCGGCGGGCGTTGACCCTAAAATACGCAAGAAGGGGAACAAGTTCGTCGTCGAAGGCGTCGGGGAGTTTGACACTTATGAGGATGCTGTCAAGGCATTGGACGGCAAGACGGGTGACAAAATATCGGGCCAGGGTCCAACGATGGTATCGGGCGAGTCGGCCATGGATTTCGGAGATGAGCAGTCCGCTCTGGATGGTTCTGAAATACCTTCGCAACCGTCCGCAAAGGCACCCAACTCTTCGCAGACCCCCAACGACAAGTCACAGCCTCAGAAGCCCGATTGGGTTACGAAGTCAGAGAAGTCTATGGGGATCGAGTACGAGTATGATCCGTTGAAAAAGCAATGGCGACCGAAGAAGGGCGCGGGGCTGATGGACAAGACGAACGCCCCAGTGTCCTCGCCCAATACCCCATAGGAGTCGAGCAGTGAGAGTTGTGCCCAAGCAGTTTATCCTAGAGTCTACCAACCGATGTAATTTAATGTGTCGGTACTGCCCCTCGGTGGAGAATACCGGAAAGTTCCCGGTAGGCGATATGTCGATCGAGCTGTTCAAGTCCATAGTCGATAGAATCGCCGTCGAGGCTCCGGGAAGCACCGTTATCCCTTGGGCCAACGGCGAGCCCTTCCTGCATCCTCAGTATCTCGAAATGATGCAGTACCTCAACACCAAGGGCCTCCGGTTCTATATCACCACTAATCTCACGATTTGGAGAGAAGATGTTCTCAGAGAGCTCTTACGAGACGGCTCCAATATGTATCAGCTCATCGTCTCAATGGACGGCATATTCGGCAGCGGCAACATTGCAAAGGCACGTCCGGGTACGGATGAAGAAGTCCTCCGGCGCAACATTGGACGGCTCTTTGCTCTCAAGGATGAAGTCAATTCAAAGGCCGACCTTGCCTTCAAGATATGCCGAAGGGGCCAGGATTACGGGGAGATCGAGCGGTACATCCACTACTGGCTCGAAAACCCCGACCTTGACTTTGTTATCGTCGGGGATGCGCTTATCGGAGAGAACGAGGACTCAATGCGGACAGAGCCCTGCCAATACTTCGACAATAACTTCATGGTTATCCGGTGGACCGGAGACATTGTGATATGCGCCTACAACGACAAAGCCGTCAACGACCTCGCCGGTTCCTATGGCAAGGTTGGACTTGAGGGGAGCCTCCTTGAACTCTACAACAACATCGAGATCACCAGGAGAAGGGAAGCGCAGAAAGCAGGGGTATTCACGGCCCCTTGCGATACGTGCCCTATCGCGTATACCGGGATAGGTTGCAAAGGTAAAATCCAGTTCAGGGATAATCCAGGGCAGGAGTATTACTTCCAGAGGGACTACTACAATCAGTTCTTCTCGAAGAAGCTCCACTGGAAAGCCAATTCATACTACGGCGGGAAAGACCCGTCGTAAAGGAGCGATCATGGCGAAGAAGCTGGTTCAGAAGGGCAAGCCGAAACCGACCCCTAAAAAGGTCACGGTAGCCAAGTAATGACCTATTCCCCCGCTCCGCCCCAGGAGTTCAGTTTCGCCCCCGAGATGTCCAAACAGGACAATCGGACACTTGCGGAAGAAATATCCAAGCGCCAAACCCGGTTGGAGAATATCCGCAAGGACTTCGACGATCTGTACGATGATGTCGATGATTACGTGATTGGCAGGCGGTCAAACTACGATCTGGGGTCGAAGCGGGGGGACAAGGCGGGCGGCAAGGTCGGGGCCAAGATATACGACCAGACCGCCGCGATGGCCTTGCAGGACTTCGTAGACGGCTATCAGGGCAATTCCGCGGCCCCAACGATAGACTGGTGGTCGCCGATATTCAGAGGATCCACTCCTGGCGGCAAGCTCCTGAAAGGGATGCACGAAACAAGGATATGGCTGGATGATGTCAAAGAAGCTATCAATGCCGAAATCAATAATTCAAACTTCTATTCGCAACTCTCGGAAGGTACTTGGGATCGAGCTACATACGGGTACTCTGCAATATATGGACCCGAATGGTCCGCCCGTCGAAATAGGCTCATTTATTACCTTCGGCACCCCCGGGAAGTATTTTTCGCTCTTAATGCTGAGGGGGATCCCGATCTTTGGCACCGGAAGTTTATGATTTCGGGACGGCAGATTATGGATCTGTGGCCCGACGCGCCCTTCGAGGACACGTTCAGGCTCGCTTTGAAAACCGACCCCTACAAAGAATACGTCTGCATCCATGCGATTTTCCCCCGTGATGAGCGGGATATCACCAAGATCACCGCGGAGAACAAGCCGTATGCTTCTGTATACATGCTCGACGGCCAAAAGACGGTGCTAGAAGAATCCGGGATGGACCCTGGCGAGGTTCCGACTCTCGCGCGATGGCGAGCGACGAATGAGGCGTATCCTCGATCCGCCGCGATTGACGCTATTTTCACGGTGATGATGATTCAACAGATGGCTCGGTCGAGCCTTCGGGCGACACAGCTTCTTGTTGAACCGCCCCAAATAGCGACGGGTACGATGAAAGGAAAACTAAAAATCCAACCGGGCGGAGTTACGTTCCTCGATAATCCCCAAGACAAAATCGAACCTTTGAAGTTCCCTTCGGAGCTTCAGGCGGGGTTCATGGAGATAAAGGATAACCGGGAAGCGATCGCCAAAATGTTCAAGGCAGAGATATTCTCGATGATGTCGCAGATGAAAAGCAAGATCACTGCGGCCCAGGTCCAAGCCATGCAGGGCGAACAGGCGACTCTTTTGCAGCCTATTGTGACGCGGGACCAAAACGAGAACCTTATCCCGTTGCTGAAAAAGACCTTCACGACCCTCCTGAAAGCCGGCCGACTCCCGCCTCCGCCCCCTTCGATGCTAGACCCCCAGGTCAGGTACACTCCCGTGGACTTCACCTTCTCTGGACCTGTGGCGATGCTGGCCAAGAAGCATGTCTCTATGATGGGCGTCAATGCGGCGGTTCCCGAGATTTTGCAGCTCATCAAGGAGCAGCCGCAGCTTGTCTCGATGCTTGACAAGCTCGATCCCGACGCCTTGTACGACTACATAATGGACTCGTCCGGGGCTCCGACGATCATCAACCGGGATGAGAAACTGGTTGCCCAGATACGGCAGGAGCGAGCCAAGCAGCTTCAACAGCAGCAGAAACTTGAAGCGATGGACAAAGCTGCCGGGGCGTTGCAGAAAGGTGCGAAGGCTCCCGAGGAAGGTTCACCGTCAGAAGCCATCATGGGGGATCAATGATCTTCAACCAGATGCTTCGGGAGGTCATGCGCATCCAGGATCGCCGGGGGCGTATCCCTGAAATCATCAAGATGAACCCTATAACCAAGACTCAAATGGAATCGGAAATGAGAGCCAGAACCTCGTTTTCGCTTGCCTATACGTTTAAAACAGCCCAGGATTTAGTTATAAACCGGATAGTCCAGGTGTATCCCCCCGATCACAAGTACGCGGGGCACATGGTTCCGGGGGGCTGGGAGGTACCGATTGAGGCTGACGACGCTGTTCCGATGGGTCAGTTCTGGGTTGGAGTGGATGGGTATGATATCTCCGAAGCGCATCTTGGCCACAAGTTACCGCGAAACCTTCTCAAAGGATTCTCAGTCAATTAGGGTTTTCGAGGACTTGTTGACAGATTTGTGTTTGTACGAGACAATAGAGACGGAGGAAGAGAAGTTTTTGCACAACTTCGCTATCAGACTTTTGGCGAAGATGGGCATTTACGATCCGCCTAACATGGGCGCGGTGACACGCAATCTCTTGTCTATAGAGCTTGCGGCTCCCACGATTATACCGGAGAGCGGTCCCCGCGATGTTAAGCGAGAGGAGTTAAAATGGTTGTAGAGGACACCGGGGGAAACCCGGTAGACGCGGCTCCCGTCGTTGACGGTGCCCAACCAGCAAGTGTTGGGAACGAGGCTGTGTCGGTTGAACCTCCGAAGTTGCCCGGTTGGACCGGCCAGCTTACAGCGGAGCAACAGGCCGAGATTAAGGCCAGAGTGGCGGCGGACCCGAAAGCTGTCGACGAGCTTCCAAAGGGTCTCACCGAACTGTACTCTGGGTACTCCCAGCTTAAAGCTCAATCTGTAGGTGCCATCAAAGTTCCGGCTCAGGACGCTCCGAAGGAAGCATGGGACCAGTTCTACAAAGGGCTTGGCCGTCCAGAATCCGCAGAGGGATATACCTTTGAAAAACCTTCTTTACCTAGCGGAATGCGGTACGACGAGGCTCAAGAGAAGTGGTTCCGAGGTCTTGCCCACGCGGTAGGGTTGAACACGACCCAGGCTAAAGGGATTTTCGAGGAGTGGAACAAGTACCAAATTGGCAACGTCGCCAAGGCTCAAGAGGGCCGGAAGGCGGCGGCCAAAGCGGCAACTGACGCCCTCAAGTCTGAATGGGGAGACAAGTTCGCGGATAACTGGGAAGGGGTACGGCAATCGTACCTACAGTTTATCCCCGAAGGACAGAACGGGAAACTTTTCAAGAAGATTCAGGCTTATGGCCTGGACAACGACCCGGATTTCTTAAAGATGTTCCGAAACATCTGGACGAAGATCGGGCCGCCCAAGATGGTCATACCGAGAGGGGACGGCGGCGGGCCGGGAGATAAAAAAGGCGGGTTCGTATTTGAACACGCCCCGGAGGGCCGCGCCTAATATTCCGTAGGTCATGGATTGAAACATGGCTGCCGGTGGATTCACTACTGAATATACTATGATCGAGGTTGCCAAGAGCATAGGTGCTCAAGGCAATGACCTCGCTCTGGTCGATACGCTTTCCCAGAGAACACCCTTCTTGGAGGAAGGGTACTGGATGGAAGCGGACGACTTCCAGAGTCACCACTTCATGCAGGCTTTGACAGAGCCCGTGGGCGTGGACTCCGTGATAAACGTCGGCGTCGGATGGGATGTGTACGCACAGACCCCCGTCACCGAGCTCATTCAAGGCATCGAGGATTACCTCCGTATCGACATGAGGATTCTGACCAAGCGTCGGAACCCCCAGCAGTACCTCAAACAGCAGACCGACGGATTTGTGCGCGGCCTCGTCAAGACGATCCACGACCGTATTCTGTACGGCAACTACGTGGACCTTTCGGGCGCGGGCGGCGTCGGCGTTGGCCCTTCGACTGCGATTGGCGGACGCTCCGCTGACCGCATCAACGGGCTTGCTCAGCGGTACAATACGATTGCCACAAACCCCTGGTACAACGTAACCTCGCTTTCAGGCTCAGGCGCGAACGCTCAGAGTTCCTGCTGGACGCTTGTGTGGGGTCCCCAGGGCGTGTTCTTCGTGTATCCGCACGGCGGGCAGAACTTCATCAAGGTGACGGACATGGGCGAACAGCTCGTGTACGACTCCAACAATAAGCCGTATACCGCCTACGTGGTCCACTTCCTTATCCAGTTCGGTCTCTGCGTGGCCGACCCCCGAAAGGCTCAGCGGCTCTGCAACATGACGACCACGACCGGCTGGACCGCCGCGGCCATGCTCAAGTCGATGGGGCAGCTTCCCGACGGGTTCGACGGCGCGGTGATCTACGTTCCTCGGTGGGTGTTCACGGCCATGCAGGTCGACGCTATAACGGCGTCCGCCACAGTAGGACACTTCTACACCAAAGAGGAAATCTGGGGTCACCAGCAGACTCTTTTCCAGGGCGTTCCCATACGAATGTGCGAACGCATAGCCACCAATGAAGCGATCGTCAGCTAAAGGAGGACGACATGCCGTTACGAGATAGCAAACTTACGCTTTCCGGCATTTCCACTTCTGGAACTGCCGGCGCTCAACCCATCATCTCCACCGCGTCGTGCTGGGCGAATAGCCCCTTCGACACGGGTGCGCAGTATTCAGGGCAGTACGGGCAATCCCCGTACCAGTCCACGAACAAAATGGCCGTCGCGGCGACGATTGGGCAGGCCCCGAAGAAGTTCTTCTTCCTGGTCAACGCCAACAACTTCGCCTCGGGCGGTACAGCGGCTACGGGAGTCACCATCGCGCTTACCAACTGCGCGACGGCTGCGGGCACAAGCTCGACGAACCTCGTCGTCTTGCAGACCGCCAAGATTTTGTATCCGACCCTCACGGCAGCCGCGAATCCGGGGCTGTTGTGCAAGATCGTGCTCCCCGAACCTCTGCTCAGGTACGTAAACGGGCGGTTCACGGTCGGCACGGGCGTCGTCAAGAAGCTCACGGTCATGGCGGAGCTCACGGAATACTAGAAGAAACGGGGCCGGGGGCAACTCCGGCCCTCTTTTGGAGGGGATATGCCAGTTGCCCGATGGAATCAGCCTTACGCTCCCGATCTCATGGGTGGCGGCGGCTACTACGAGATGGCCGTGAAAATCGTCTGTCCCGCGACTCTTGCGGCAGCAGCGCCTATATTCGCCCTCCAATGGAAACCAGTTGCGACCACGGGAAAGGTGTATCGATTCCAACTAAAGTGGTTGAAACTCCACGCTATCGCTACAACCGGCCTCACCGCAGCTCAAATAGTTGACTTTTACGCCTACAAAGCGAAGGCGTATCCCACAGCCTACGGTGGTGGGACACAGAATCTTCCCGCGACTCTGGACCAGAAACGGCAAGGAAAATACCAAGATTCTCAGTTCATAGCGGGAGGCGATATCCGGTACTACTCCTCGGCATTTACCGGGGGCGCGGGTATAAGTCTTGAAGCGATCCCCTTCCTCGGGGTTTCGATGTGGGGCACGATCGCGGCAGGGGCGTCCTTGAACCAGCCAGCGATTGAGGAGTTCGACGAGCATCACGTCCCGATGACTCTCGATACGGGCCAGGGGATAGTCATACAGAATGGGACGCTGCTTCCGGCAGCCGGGGCGGTCACGGTGTGGCTTGACCTCGGATGGATGGAAGAAGCCTACGGCTCACAGGTGTATTAGGAGATACCATGGCATTACTAAACTGGAACCAACCATACGCCCCCAACCTGCGAACCGGGCACGGCGGATACTACGAACTTGGGGGGAAGTCGGGGCTTGTCGGGCCAACGTTCGCGTCAGGCGCGATCCTGTTCGCGTGCCAGTTTAAGCCCGTAGCTACGCTGGGCTGGACTCCCCGGATGCAGCTCAAGTGGCTAAAAATCAACGCCCTCACGACAACTGCTTTTGGCGCGGCTCAGGCCGTTGACCTTCAACTATTCAAATGTCGGGGTTTCACTGCGGCCGATTCAGCCGGAAGCGCCCTTGTCCCGGCAGCCGGGGATCAGAAGAAGCAGTCAGGATACTCGAACTCCCTTTTTGTCGGAGGCGGGGATATCCGCATTGCTGCGACGGCGACACTCACGGCGGGGACGCGCACCCCCGAAGCCGTCGCACAGGCCAATGTCATGCATTTCTGGTCAGGGGCTATCGGCGCGGCTCCGCCCTCTCCGACGTTCTTCGAGTTCGACGAACACCACGTCCCGATGACCTTTGTATCGGGCGAAGGGTTCGAGATACAGAACGGAACGGCGTTTGGCGGGACTGGCGTCGTGCAGTTCTGGATAGATATGGGGTGGATGGAAGAGAACCTTGACGGCACTCAGGGGTGGTAAATGGCTGGGAACACGCTCACCGATGTCCAGATATTCAACCGAGCGCTCCTGCGACTCGGTGAAACCAAGCCAGTAACCGCCGTCGATGGGTCGGATACAACTAAGTATGGCACTATAGCGGGTTCTGAATACTACCCAACACGGGATGAAGAGTTCCGGGCACACATGTGGAAGTTCGCCATCAAGCGTATGGCCCTCTCCCAAGCCTACGCCACCGGGATAGCCTCGTGGTCGGGGTCCGCTCTCTCGATGACCGTCCTAGGTGTCACTATCATCACGTTCACGGCGAATACCGCTTCGGCCGCCCAGATTACTGCGGGGCTCGATCTTCCCTGCAGGACTCTTTCCTCCGTCTCGATACCGCCAAACCCGGCATGGCTCGGGCAGAATATCTCTGGTACGGGGATCCCCGCTGACACAATAGTCAGGAACATCGATTATCTGCACAACACGATTCAACTTTCCAGGCCCGTTACGGTGACAGGAACAGCGATAAACTGTTTCCTCGTCCCGATGCGTGTAGGCTGGATGGTCACGTCGAGCCTCGTCCCTGGGAACGTGCTCCCTTCCTACCCTACGGGGATTGCCCAGGGGACCGTTATCACGGCGATTACCGCGGCCGGCTCGACCGTAACCCTTTCTTTAAGCATGACAACCACGGGGGCGGGGTCAAGCCAGTCGATTGCCTTCCAGGCACAGAACCAGGTCGGGTATTGGTACATGTACAACGAACCCGCCGACTCAGTGAGGGACCTCGATGTGTACGTTATTCTTCCAACGTTTGTTTACCTCTGGCCCTGGAAGGTGGTACACCAGGACAGCTTCCCCTCTCGGCACGAAGGCCAGTACATCTATACCGACCTGGACCCGAACAATGGGAACCCCTATGCCGCCTACATCGCGGAAATAACCGACTATTCGCTGTACGATCAACTTTTCGTCGATATGTTCACGATGCGACTCGCCTCTAAAATCTGCTTCTACGTCAACGGGGGCGACAAACTCAAGGCTCAGTTCGAGCAGGAATACATGAATCTTGCCACGAGGGCGCAAATTTACAACCTCGAAGAAATGGATATGCAGGAGACGGGAAACACCTGGTGGACCGATAGGGAGCTTCCCTAATGCCCAATGTCGAAGGCCAGCAGTCTCTTCTCCTCTCCGACTTTACCTACGGAGAACTGTCTCCCCGGATGCTCGGGCGAACCGAGACGGCGGTGTACCACAAAGGGGCTCAAGAGATTCAGAACTTCATCCCGATGATTCAGGGCGGGTTCAGGAAACGGACGGGGTTTACCCAGGTCGGGAACGCCTACGCGACGACCGGGTGCCGATTGGTTCGCATGGTCGTATCCGGGAACCTGTGGTATCTGCTAGAGTTTACCAACAACTACCTGCAGATTTGGAAAAACGGCGTGTCGTTAGTTACGCAGGCGAATATCGCAAACTATGGCACGGTGCCGTACG
>Ga0224535_1000343_pt1 | contig 13549 bp, 7 predicted proteins | sample 714E13034metaG_FD_179898 | JGI IMG/M metagenome (GOLD analysis project Ga0224535, IMG submission 179898) | Peat soil microbial communities from Stordalen Mire, Sweden - 717 E1 30-34 | ecosystem: Environmental > Terrestrial > Soil > Wetlands > Peat | place: Sweden: Norrbotten County, Stordalen... | reverse complement strand
CGCGTGGCTCCCTGCAACACTTTTTCAATGGGCGGGTCACCAAAGTCAACATCCACACGCCCGCCGGACTTGATGCCTTCGTCGATCATCTCGATGGCGGCACACCCATTATTCTCGCCGATATGGGCGCTGGGGCCGGGCAGGTTGCGGCCGACTGGTTCGAGTCGATGTACGACGATGTCTCTGCAACCGGCGTCCGCTTTACGGCGGTCGGCGTGGTGACGCCGGACCCGGCCAGCGTCGAGAGCGTCCTTGCCTGGGCAAGTCGCCTTCAGGAGCGGGTCGAGTACGTCATTGTCGAGAACGCAACCAGCGCCCTGGCGGACTTCACTTATTGGAAGTCCACGGAGCAGGCAAATCGCTTTCGCGAAGCCTTCGCGCCGGAGATCTTGCAGATGGAGTTCCGGCTGGCCGAGCTCGAAAACCCGGTCCGCCAGCATGGTATCCAACTCGGGCAGATCGCAGACCGCAAAGCCAATGTCGATGAACTCAAGAGAGCATCGCTCGTGATGCGCGCGCAGAGCTACCGGCGGCGGCTCTTCTCTGAATTTGACCGGGCAAGGCAGGTGTTTCTGCCATGAGCACGGAGCCGGAAACACCCAATGCCGTTGTCGCGGTGGGAGAGCCGACTCTGTTCGACTCTCTCGCCCGGCTTGTTCCCGAAGAGATGCAGGCCGCGTATTATCGCGTCCTCGCGCATACTCGCAAGCTCAGCCCCGATGACGAGATGCTGCGCATTCTCGAAGCGATGGGCATTCTGGCTCTGCTCACCCGGCAAACGCCGATGGAAATTGCGGAGGAGCGCGAGCGCTTTCAGGAGATGCTCGACCTTCATCAGCAGTTTTCAGACGATGCACAACAGAAAATGCTCGGCTATGTCTACAAACTGGAGTCGCGGATCGCTCGATTGCCCGAGAAGATCGAAGCCGGGCTTGATGCACAGAAGATTGCAAGATTGCTGAGTGAAAGTCTACGCCAGAATTTTCTCGAATCCGGCCTGCCCGCTGCGGCCAGATGCCTGCAAGGAACCAGCGCGGAGATGACGCGCGCCCAGAAGGAACTCTCTGCCGCGCTCGGCAATCTGAGTGATGCAAACGGCGGAGTCGTCGCTCAGGTTGAATCCGCGAACAACCGGCTCACGCAGTCTCTGGAGAAGCGGGAGAATGCTCTTGATGCGCTCTTGCATCAACTGAACACCTGGTTGCTGTGTTTCTGGATTCCGCTGATTTCCACTGCGACCCTGGTAATCGGACTGGTTGCTGGAATGGGGATTCGAGGCTGCATGGATTCGGTTCCCACAGATGCTGGATCGCATACGCCAATAGTGGTGCAAGCAGCACCAACTCTTGAACCGCAAGAGAACGGCGGGGCGGTTAGCAGCCCAGAGCTGCAACGCCACATCCAACACAAATAGCTGCACAGAGCATGAGCGATAGAGAGGGTTTCTATCGCTCATGGCTGGCTTGTATATCCGGCATATTATCCGGCATTGTTTGTCGTTTTAACTCGCATCAAGGCATTTGTTTGTTTATACTTGAATCCGGCAATAGGACCGGCAATGAATCTACCTCTTACCAACCCGAGCTGGATGGAACCGCTGCTGCCGCCCGAAGAAGGGCAGAAACGGCTTGAAGATGCCGCGTTCGATTTGGTCTCTCGCGCCAGTTCTTTGGCAGGGCAGACAAATCCCATCGTCACCGCGTCCATCGGAACGCTGGTTCGCTCGATGAACTGCTACTACTCGAACCTCATTGAGGGCCACGACACGCATCCGCGCGACATCGACAAGGCGCTCCGCAAAGACTATTCCACTGAACCGGCCCGACGCACCTTGCAGCTTGAGGCAGTCGCGCATATCGAGGTTCAGCAGGCCATCGACGAGGGGCGCGACGATCCCGCCTTCCCGGCGTCGCTTCCGTATGTTCTGTGGCTGCACCGGGAGTTCTGTCGCCGCCTGCCTGACGAATTGCTCTGGGTGGAAGATCTGGAGTCGAAAAAGCGCGTCCGGGTTCGACCGGGTGAACTGCGGGATGGTGAAGTAGTCGTCGGCCTGCATCTGCCTCCAGAGGTTGCTGCGTTGCCACGTTTTCTGGAGCGATTCGAGCAAGCATATGCACCTGCCCATCTCTCCAAGATGCGTCAGGTAATTGCCGTGGCCGCCGCGCATCATCGTTTTGTCTGGATTCATCCCTTCTATGACGGCAATGGCCGCGTGGTGCGGCTGATGTCTCATGCCATGCTGAAGCGGCTGGGCGTGGGCAGCAGCCTATGGTCAGTGGCGCGTGGATTGGCCCGCAATGTGAACCGTTATAAATCGCTGCTGATGGCCGCGGACGGGCCGCGCCGCAATGATCTGGATGGCCGCGGCAATCTCTCCCTGGAAGCACTGGTCGAGTTCTGCGAGTTCTTTCTTCGCACCTGCGTGGATCAGGTTGAATATATGCGCTCGATCCTGGAGCCGGCGGAACTATTGCGCCGAATGGAGATTTTCACGGAAGAAGAAGTCCGCGCCGGACGCTTGCCCAAAGGCAGCTTCCCGCTCCTACGTGAGGCTCTTCTGGCCGGAGAGTTTGAGCGCGGGCAGGCACCAACCATCACCGGCTACAAGGAACGCATGGCTCGCATGGTTCTTGCGCAGCTTCTCGAATCCAGCTTGCTCGTCTCGGCTGGCCCCAGAGCGCCTGTGCGCCTGGGCTTTCCGATCAGCGTTGTGGAGCGTTGGTTCCCGGCGCTCTACCCTGCAAATACCCGCTGAGATGCGCGGTAACGCCCAAATTGAGCGATAGAATCTGATTGTATCGCTCGTAAAATAGGGATATGATGAGCGATAGAATGGATCGCTATCGCTCATGAACTGGAACTGGCAAACCCAGGATTGGCCGAATTTCACGTGGAACCTGTCTCGGATGGCTGCTACGGAAGAGCAGTTTCTCATTGGCGCGGGCGTTGTCATCGGCACGGCCAAGCACCTGGGCGAAGATGAGCGCAATCAACTTCTAGTGGAAGTGATGAGCGGTGAGGCACTGACGACCTCTGAGATTGAAGGCGAAATCCTCAATCGGGCCAGTGTGCAATCCTCCATCCAGCGTCAGCTTGGACTGGCTGCCGATAGGCGGCGCGCCACGCCAGCCGAACAGGGGATTGCAGAAATGATGGTCGATCTTTTTCGTTCATCCGCTGAGCCTCTTTCAAACGAAATGCTGTATCGCTGGCACCGGATGGTGGCCTCCGGCAGAAGAGACCTGATCGACATCGGCAGATACCGCACCGGCAAGGAGCCAATGCAGGTAATTTCCGGCAGGATTGGAGCACAGAAAGTGCATTTTGAAGCTCCTCCATCGAAGCGCATTCCGTCAGAGATGAAGCGGTTCATCGCATGGTTCAATCACACGATGCCGCAGGGCGCGGAACCCCTGCCCGCCATTACAAGGGCGGGCATTGCCCATCTGTATTTCGAGTCCATCCATCCGTTTGAAGATGGCAATGGCCGGATCGGCCGCGCCCTTGCCGAGAAGGCGATGGCGCAAAGCTTCGGCCAACCCCTGCTCGTCGCTTTGGCTACAACGATTCTTGCTCACCAGAAAAGCTATTACGAGGCACTCGAAAAGGCGAATAAGCAGATGGATGTGTCGGCCTGGCTCACGTGGTTTGCCGACATTGCCTTGGAAGCGCAGCGCCGAACCATCACGCAAGTGGAGTTCCTGATTGCCAAGACAAAGTTGCTGGACCGGCTACGCGGCCACATCAATGACAGGCAGGAGAAGGCGCTCCTGCGGATTTTTCGGGAAGGCCCAGATGGGTTCAAGGGCGGAATGAGCGCGGGCAACTACAGCACGATCACTGGCGCGTCTCCCGCAACCACTACCCGCGATTTGGCGGACCTCACAGAAAAGGGCGCGCTTGTCTGCACGGGTGAGCGCAAGCACGCTCGCTATGCGCTGAATCTGGCCAGAGGCTGAAACGCCAAGGCAGTATGGGCGGCAAGCCAGTTGAAGATCAGCGACCAGCTTCCCCACCTTCGCATCCCCTGAGAGCCATTCACCTATGTCGTTATTCGTGAATTAGTTAGCGTGCATTGCGCGATTGCTATACTACCCGACTTGTGTATTATCTACATTATGTTATAATCTTTTTGCAACACCCTTGTGGAGGGGAATGATGAATAATGCGATGCGAAAAGAGGATCGTCGTGCGGCAGAGAGCTATTCTCCAGTCGCTGGCAATGGGACGCGGAACTATCTGCACGAGGCTATTCCGGGCGAAGACAGATTAACCGTGCGGGGCGTTCCGGAGAAAACTCAGTCGGCCGCCGCTGCTGATGCTGAACATTCGAGATCCCGCTTGCAGGCGTTTCCGACCAACGCATTCGCCACAGAGCCACTGCTTGACTCGAACCAGGCGGCAGCGATCTTGAAAATCCATCCTAAGTCGCTCCAAAGGATGGCACGGAGAGGGGAGATTCGCGCCCTGCAGATCGGCAAGGTCTGGCGTTTCCGCGCATCCGTCCTCGACGAGTGGATTCAGCAGCAGCTCGCGGGATGATTGAAAACGCGCCTAGACGCAAAGACGTGATGCCGAATCCCAAGTACTAGGATTCAATCTCTTCCGGGTCTGATTCTCAGCCGCTTGCGGCGAGGTCGTTCATTGTTGCAACGGGAAGGCTGTCACAAGGGGTATACCGCGTCAACCTTCCCAAGGTAACGGCAATCTGCAAGAACTGAATTCCGCCCGATATTGAATCCTTTCATACAGCTCTCGTGCGCTGAATTCATCATCCGCTCGAAAGCGAAGATGGCCACAGAGCCTGCCGCTGCGCAATCCCCCTCACCGACCTCAGCAAAGTGCTCCACCAGCCGCACACTCCTTGTCGGCCGATCCAATTGCGATTGCTCACTGTCCTCCGCCAAGCCCGTTCTTGCAATCCCATAATGCAATTTCGCATATTGCTTCTCCTGAAGGTTTAGAATTATATTTCGTGGACACCGGCAACAATAGCCGTACTGAAGTTACCTCGCTCCATGTTTTGAGGCGTATATGTCCGATCCGCGTGAACTCTTGGTGGGTCTGCTGGACTACATCAAGGAACAGGCCAAAGTAGTTGACCCCAGAGGCTTTGTGCTGGGGGCTACGAGTTCGTTTCTGCGGAGACGCCGTGACGTTGCGGGACTGACCGGGGTGGAATTTGACCTTCGCATTGAAGCAGACCATGTCTGGATGCGAGTGCCGAGGTTGGTCGCAGAACCGCCTCCAAATCCCCCTGAAAGCCACAAACAATTTCTTCGTGTCAATCCGAACCCAGAAGGTCAACCGCCATCTCTCGATGAAGCTGCGCTCACACACGCATTGAACAAGGCTATTGAGGAACGGGTTGCCACCGGCTCCGAAGATGAAAGGTCGATAGCGCGTTTTGAAGAAAAGTGGTGGAACACAGCAAACAGGGTACTGGAGTCGTACACTGCTTCTTGGAAATCATGGGCTGCAATAGAGAGACTTCGGCGCAAGACGATTGCGCTGTACGGAGACCTGTTTGCTCTTATGCACCAAATGGAAGCAGAGCAGACCAGCAAGCCGCAAGAACTTGTCTGGGGTATTGGTGTTTCGTCGTGGCGACTCCACTATGAGAAAGGAATAATTCCGTTCGAGTATCCCTTTCTCACCCAGTCGATTGAAATATCGCTTGATGATGATTCGATGGCACTCGAACTCCGCCCACGAGCTACAGATACCCGCGTGGAATTTGACGCTATTGCTGCAAGCCGCGTTGATGGAGCCATTGAGGTTGAACAAGCTGCCATTGAGCAATTGAACAAGCATCAAGATCGTCCAGTAACGCCGTTTGACCCTGGGAGCTATGCGGATGTTTTGAAACTGCTTGCTGGCAACCTGGACAGCGAGGGAACCTACACTGAAGTGCTGGTAAACGACGCGCCTGTTCCAGCGCCCGGTGAACATCTGGTCGTGACAGATTCTTGGGTGTTGCTCGCTCGGCCCAGAACAGCCAACTATCTCTTCGACGATTTGAAGCGCCTCCAGGCAAAGCTGAATGATGGATGCGTGATCCCTGAAGGCCCTCTTTCTCTTGTTTCGCCGCCGTCGGATGAACCCATTGCGTTTGAAGCTGTCAGTTTTCGTGGCATCTCCAGCAGGGGACACTCAGATGGTCGTCAGGCCGCAGAAGAATTGTACTTTCCTCTTCCCTATAACGATGAGCAAGTCACCATCGTCAAGAATCTTAAGCACGGCGCGGGAGTGGCAGTACAAGGGCCTCCAGGCACGGGCAAAACGCATACAATTGCAAACATAATCTGCCACTACCTTGCGAGCGGTAAGCGCGTCCTCGTCACTTCACGAGGAGATGCTGCGTTAAGTGTATTGCAGGAGAAGATTCCTGACGAAGTTCGTGCGCTTACAGTGGCACTGCTCGCCAGCGACAGAGATGGCGTTAGGCAGTTTCAGGCATCCATCGAAACAATCCAGCATCGCGTATCTCAGCTTAATCCTGAGTTGACGCGCAACGAGATTGAGCGGAGCAAAAGCGCAATAGATCGCGCCCACGCGGAATTGGCAGGGATAGACCGTAGGGTTGATGAAATTGCGCTGCAACAACTTTCTGATATTGAAGTTGACGGCGTTCCGATGCGAGCGCAAAAGCTGGCGGAGCTAGTGGTCACAGGGCAAGAGTTGCACGGATGGTTTGACGACACAATATGCCTTTCCACCGAGAACGCGCCGCCATTTTCTGATAATGATGCTGGGCGATTGCGAGAGACTCTCCGCGCTCTTGGCTCTGACCTTGTTTACGCTCAAGCAAGTGTCCCTTCGGCAGATGTTCTTCCGACCGTCACTGAGTTGACAACTTTGCATGGGTTGCTGGTTCAGAAGGAACGGATCGAAGCCGATGTAGAGAATGTGGAACTGATTACGCTGAAGACGTTTACTCCACGCACTCTGGAATACGCAAGGAAGATGCTCGTGCTCACAGAAGAGGCGTTCAGTGACCTTTCCGACATTGAAGAATACGGCGAGAACTGGCCTCTGGAACTGCGAATAAAATGCCGCCAGTCTATATTTGCCTCGGAACGTAGTGCCCTGGAATCGCTGTTACACGGTTTGGATGATCTAATACAATCGCGCGCTGAATTTCTCAAGCGCCCGGTTAGTTTCCCTGAAGTAGGATTACAGCATTCAAGAACACTCGAAGCTGTCAATCAAGCTGCTAGTACAGGAAAGCCGTTTGGGTTTATCGCTATCGGCGCGGGCGACGCGAGGAAACATATTTCATCTGTGTTGATTGCTGGTCGCGCCCCGTCCTGCATCGAAGAGTGGATGCACGTTCAGAAGTACGTCAGCTTGCACCGCAGCGTTCAGGATTTCTGCCTTCGGTGGAATGAAGTCAAAGACCTCTTGTCCGTGCCAACTCTCGAAGGCGGGGTTGCCGGGTTGCGCCAAATTGAAATTGTTGCGACAGTTGCTCGCAAGGCCCACAGGTTAGCCACGCACTATGATGATTTGCTCGTCAAACAGGCGCGTGAAGTATTCAAGGAAGTACCACTCGAAGCTCTGACTGGGAGCCGAGAGGACTTGGAATCTATTCGCAAACATCTTGTGCAAATACTGACGCTCGACGAACTATCGCAAGCGCCAGTTCAACTGAATGCGCTTAACGAGAAAGTTGCGGGAGGTGCTGGCCCTGTTGTCGATGAACTTCATTTGTTTATGGAGACCACGCTTGGAAATCAATTGGTTTCAAGCGCAGCTATCTCCTCACGATATTCAGAGATTCTGGCAGAACTTCGCCGCATCGCAAGTCTCGGCACCTATCTTTCTTTTGTCAACGAATATGCTGAAAAGATAAAATCCGCTGGCGCTCCTAAACTTGCGTTTCGCGTTCGTACCATGCCCGTGTCTCCTTCAGGAGAAAACACAACTTTACCTACTACATGGCGTGACGCATGGAACTGGGCCAGAATTCGTACACACCTGGATCGTATTGAGGGAAGATCGGAACTCTTGTCACTTGCCACTCGCAGACGCGAACTGGAATCTGGGTTGGCAAGGTTTTACCGCGAGATGGTTGCAAATTCTGCATGGCTTGCAACCAAGAAGAACGCTACTCCGATGACACTTCAGGCGTTAGCAGGATATGCAATCGCAATTCGTAAAATTGGTCAAGGCACGGGGCCAAATGCTACAAGGTATCGGAGAAATGCGCGTCAAGCGATGTATGATGCTGCTGGAGCAGTGCCGTGCTGGATTATGAACCATCACCGAATATCGGAAGCCATGCCCGCTGATATTGGGATGTTCGACTTGGTGATTGTTGATGAGGCCAGCCAGTCTGATATTTGGGCGCTTCCGGCAATTCTCAGAGGTAAGAAGATACTGGTTGTCGGCGACGACAAGCAGGTTTCACCAACTGGCGGTTTCATTGAAGGCGTTCGCATTCAAGAAATGCTGGATCGATTTCTGAGAAATCAGCCTTATGCAACGGAAATGACCCCCGATAAGTCACTATATGATCTATCTGCCAGAGTATTTGCAGCGAATCAGATCATGCTCCGCGAACATTTTCGCTGTGTTCCGCCTATCATTGCATATTCAAATCAAACCTTCTACAAGGGGCAGATTCAGCCGCTTCGCATTCCAAGCGCGTCTGAGCGCATCGAACCTCCACTTGTTGATATTTATGTCGAGGGCGGAACGAGAGACCGCCATGACCGTAACAACTATGAGGCACAAGCAATCGCTGATGAGATCAATGCGATCCTGAAAGACGAGAAACTGCGTGGCCGTACGATTGGAGTTGTTTCACTTCTGGGAACGGAGCAAGCAAAGCACATTGATTCCGTGGTTGCTCAGCGGTGCGATATGGCCGAACTGCGCAGGAGAAAGTTTTTGTGCGGTGAAGCACGGACGTTTCAAGGAAGCGAACGTCACATCATGTTTTTATCTCTTGTAGTGGACTCTGAGAACTGCCATGCCCTTTCAGGAAACATGTATGACCAAAGTTTTAATGTGGCAGCAAGTCGCGCCCAGGATAGAATGTATCTGGTTCGTTCAGTCCAATTGTCCCATCTGTCTGAAAGAGACCTGAGAACTGGCCTCCTTACACATTTTGATAATCCGCTCATTGTAGACAAAGCTGAAGCAGAGATTCTTATTGATCGTTGCGAGTCGGGCTTTGAAAAGCAAGTGTACTCGGAATTGGTATCGCGTGGATACAGGGTTACGCCGCAAGTCAAGACTGGTGCCTATCGGATCGACATGGTGGTCGAGGGGAGTGGCGATCTTAGATTAGCGATTGAATGTGATGGTGATGAATTCCACGGCCCAGATCGCTGGCAGCATGACATGAACCGTCAACGTGTGCTGGAACGCGCGGGTTGGAATTTCTGGCGCTGCTTCGCTTCTACCTGGACGCTCAGGAAAGATGAGGTGCTTGAGGAGTTAACCCAGCGCCTTTACAGCATGGGAATCGAGCCCATGGGTGCGATAGATCGTGCTACAAGGCTCGTCGAAAAGCGTGTATGGAAATATGAATCTGACGTGGCTGAGTCCCAATACCCTCAGTCTGACGATACACATGATGCTGATGCGAGCGACCGTGAAGACCGTCCTGCTCAATTGAACTTGGTAACGCCTGTGCCAGTTGTTGTATCTACGGAAGATTTTCAGCACAAAGAAGGCCGTGCGGCCATGCGCCCATTGATCGAGACAAGGACGCGACCGGACACCGGCACAACTGGCGATGCTCCAGCGGGTTCCGCCAGCGATTTGTCTTCTACAGCAAACAAGGGCAAAGCTGCTGAGTCTGAATCTCAGGTACGGACGACGCAGCCTGTGCGCTCGGCTCCAAGAATCTCACTACATGGTGGAGAGAATGGAAACGGTAAAGTCGAGACGATAAGCAAAGTGTCTGCGGAGGATTGGTTTTCACTTGCGAAATGGGCGAAGGAAAACAACCACCTAGAACCGTGGCAACGTAAATTTGCATTTACGCTTGGTATGCACATTACTCGTGGAAAAGGTGTTTCGGAGAAGCAGAGCCCATACGCCGTCAAGATTCTTGAAGAGGCCATGAGCTTGGGGTTCAACATCAGTGAATAGGCGTTCACGACCTGCTAGGATCAGTAGCGCTGATTGACCTTGAATTCTCGGTGCTTGCTTCGATTGTCAACGCGTCAACAATTGCGGCAAGCCTATTGTGTAGGCTTCGATTTGCCTAAAAGAAGTACATTGGCTTCCTATTTGATCCGACCTATGCTGACTCCCAGCGTTGCAGGGAGGGAACCTCTGGGAGTGCCATGCATGGATTCTGCCCCTAACGTGCTACGCGCTTTCTGGGCAGTTCTTTTTTCTCCATCCCCTTCACGGTTAGAATTGGTGTGGTTTATTCGACCTGCATCGCTCGCCCCTTCATGCATTGAACCCACGACTACCTCAGATGTTCCATTCACGCGAACTCCTTTCGCTGCTATCAGTTAGCGTTTGGACTTCCTTACTGATATATTTATGCTGTAATATACTTCACGATAGAGAGAGCATATGCCCACGGCGAAGAAGGCCACAACCCGACCGAAGCGCAGAATCGTTTCTCCCGCAGAGGAGCGGACTCAACTCCGGCTCACTGTTGATTCCAAATTTACCAAGAGCCATTTCAACCAACTTTTTGCCGTGCTCAAAATCCGGCGAAAGAATGCCCTGGCTGAACACATCATCATGAGTTTCAAAAGCAAGGCCGCTCAAGCGCAGCTTGTTGCGTTCTATAACAACCAGTGGCTGAACATTCCATTTCAGAGTATCGACACCGCTTTCGTGTTTCCTTTGACCTTCGATATTGCCGACGAACTGGAAAGAGTTGGCGGGGAGATTCTCGGCGGGGTGAATCGGTCCAAGGCCTTTCGCGTGATGGTCGCCTATTTTGCCTTTGTCCATAAATTGAAAAATCAAACACAGACACCAGGCGCATAGGCTCATGCCCGCATCTTCCAGGCGAGATGGCGCGGATGTTTTCGAGTGGCATTCGTGTTCGGAATCGATAATCTGGCGTACGCGTCGGGCGACCGGCAAATCGTCGCCGTGTTGTAGATTGAGCCGTCGGAAGCCCTTCCGGCGGGTTTCTTGATTCTCGAACGCAGTGCGAACAATCTTCGATCATCTTCGAACACTGTTCGACGTTGTCCGAATTCCGTTCGAAATTTGTTGATTACGTCACCATCGCTAAGCCACCAGGCTTAGGGATGGTGTCTTTCTTCAAAGCGAGCGCAGCGAGAATGAGTTTCTGGTTGTTTCCTCAAAATGACGCTCGCAGAATCAGGTGCCTTTGACTGCAATTGGGGGGGCGCGCGATGTTATCTTGTCCTCTGCTGCATCCTCACGTTCCGCCCGAATATTATGAGAATGTGCATGATGCGCTCTCTGGATTCCTGCATCTGAATTTTCCTCCGCAGGGGATGATGACTTGGGCTGTTGCATCAGGATTTCGAACAGCGTTACCGTCGAGTTGTGCTGACTTTGCGAGCCATGACGGGTGGTGCTGGATATGCTCAACGGCATCTGGAACACAGCGACTATTACGATGAAGACCGTCGTGTTCAAGGTGAATGGCATGGCCAGGGCGCGGAGTTGCTTGGCCTGCGTGGAGAGGTGACGCGGGAGCAATTTGAAGCAGTTCGAGAGGGGTTGCATCCAGAGACGGGAGAATTCCTCCGCCCTCGCCACAGTGCTGACCGCCTTGATGCAAATGGAAGCGAACAGAGCAAAGGCCGGTCCCTGTACGATCTGACCTTTTCCGCACCGAAGTCGATTTCGATTCAGGCACTCGTCGGCGGGGATGAGCGGTTGATTGCGGCCCATGACAAAGCTGTTCGTGAGGCGCTCGCCGAGGCAGAAAACTATGCCGCCGCGCGTGTCCGGCTGAATGGCGCGAACGATGATCGGGCGACTGCCAACTGGATTGTGGCTGCATACCGGCACGACACCAGCCGTGAACTCGACCCGCAACTGCACACCCATGCTGTCACGGCCAATTTGACCTATGACGGCGTGGAGGGCCGCTGGAAGGCATTGCAAGCGTCGAGACTATATGAGCGCCGTGCGTATCTGACGGAGGTTTACCGGAACGCTCTGGCGCGTGAAGTATATGGCCTCGGTTATGAGATTGAGCATCGCCGCGATTCCAAGGGCAGAGATCACGGCTTCGAGATTCGCGGCGTCTCGGATGAATTGCTCGAAAAGTACAGCGTACGCAGCGCGCAGCGGGACGCATCTATCGAACGATTCACCCTGGAGAATGGCCGCAAACCGACCAATAATGAAGTTGCCGTGCTCGTCCGTGAATCCCGCGCCGACAAACTGGCGGAAATCTCCACGGAGAGATTGCGGCAACAGCAGCAGGCAAGGCTGTTGCCTGAAGAACGCCGTGCGCTGAAACATCTGCACAAAGAGTCTATTGGTCGTACCGGAGTGATTCCACATGAACTCTCGCAAGCAGCGGAGTCGCTTCAACACGCGAAAGAGCATCTCTTCGAGCGCAGTTCGGTCGTACGCGAGCATGAGTTGATGACGGAGGCCCTGCGGCATGGGCGCGGAAAGATTGATCGCCGTCAACTGCGGGGTGCCCTGGAGTTGGAACAGTCGCAGGGTTCACTTATCCGGGCCGGGAACAATCTGGCCACGCGCGAAAGTCTTGAACGCGAACAGCGCATGATTGCAGCGGTGGATGGCGGCATAGGGCGCTATGAACGCCTGGGCGGGAAGCGCGAATTCAGCGCTTCGGAAAGGCTACGAGAAGAACAACTGCGGGCTGTTCATCAGATACTGGGTTCGCAGGATTTCGCAGTCAATCTGCGCGGAGCCGCCGGGACCGGCAAGACGGCTACGCTCACGGAAATAGCCCGCGGTTTACGGGAAGCAGGTCGTGAGGTTTTGGCGGTTGCGCCAACGCGCGGCGCGGTCGAGGAGTTGCAGAAGGTCGGCTTTGGCGATGCGATGACAATCTCGCGATTGCTGGAGGACCCAAAGGCGCAGGCCGCGCTGCACGGCAGAGTGCTGGTTGTGGATGAAGCGGGCATGGTCTCAGGCCGTCAGATGGAAGGCTTGCTCAAGCTGGCGGAGCGCGAAGACGCGCGGATTCTGTTCTCCGGCGACACGCGGCAACTTCAGAGCGTCGAGGCATCGGACGCCCTGCGCATTTTGGAGCAAGAATCGCGAATGAAAAGCGTTTCACTGATGGCTGTGCAGCGGCAGACGCAGGCTCAATATCGGGATGCCATACAGACACTGCGGCAATCGCCAGAGCAAGGGTTTGAAAAGCTGGAGCAGCTTGGCGCGGTTCGTGAGGTTCCGTATCTGGAGCGCGCGCAGGCGGTAGCGTCTGCATATCGGACACTCACGTCGGATGCAAACCGTTCGGTTCTTGTTGTTGCCGGTACGCATGACGAGATCGGCAAGATTACCGATGCCATCCGTGAGGATATGAAGCAGCGCGGCGAACTGGATCGCGGCATTGTCGCCGAGCGTTACGTTCCACTGCAATGGACCGAGGCAC
>Ga0224535_1000341_pt1 | contig 13622 bp, 12 predicted proteins | sample 714E13034metaG_FD_179898 | JGI IMG/M metagenome (GOLD analysis project Ga0224535, IMG submission 179898) | Peat soil microbial communities from Stordalen Mire, Sweden - 717 E1 30-34 | ecosystem: Environmental > Terrestrial > Soil > Wetlands > Peat | place: Sweden: Norrbotten County, Stordalen... | reverse complement strand
ATTGCCTCCAGGGTCACGGCGTCGGCCTGGGCCGCGCTGGTCGCCTGGGCGAAACTACGCAGGTCGGCCGACGGGTCGGTGCGGGAGGTGATGTCGTACGCGATCGAGTTCTCGGCGACCGCTACGCCAGCCGCGTCCACTTGGTATTGCTTGACATTCCGGTTAAGTACTATGGCTGATCGCTCTGACGACATGACGTTGATCTGCTGTGACGCGAGGGTCCATGAAAGGCCGCAAGTCACCGCGAGCAACGCGGCCATGCTGCCGATACCTGCCGTTATCTTGCTGCCAATTCTCACATTGATCTTTTGCTCCGGTGACGCTGTCCTGCGTCATCGAGAACCCTCCTAAACGTTTATCGGCACTTCTGGTACTTACTGAAGGTCGGCAAGCTGGGGACCCGGCAGTAGGTCAAGCGATGGTCAGGTATGGCGTTGCACACTACGGGACACGCGACCGGTGGAACTGATGAGGCAGGGCGCAGCGCCCGTATCCGATGCTCGGGGCGCGTCACCAACGCCGGCCCGGTTCGGTTCCGCCTGCACAGCAACGCTTGTGACGACAATGAACACAACGAGGACCACCCGATGGCCCACCCACGAGAGCCAGGCATTGAAGTCTGGATGAAGCCCGACTACCCAGCGACAGTTCTCTTCGGATCGAGCAGTGACCTCAAGAGACCTTCCACATTGTCGAAGCTGGCTTCGATGCCATCGAACTTGGTCATGTGGTCACGGCCAGCCTTGTCGCGGAACGCCAGCTTCCAGGTCAGCTTGGTCACTCCGTCAGTCTCGTCCAGATCGACGGACTCTACGGCCTCCGCATCCGGCCAGCCTTCGAACAGCCACGTCTCGACGGTTCGGGTCGGCGGCTCGACCTCCAAGTAGGTTCCACGGAACGAGCACTCGGTTCCGTCGTCGGTTACGAAGACGAAGTGGTAGTTCCCCCCAACACGCAGGTCGATCGAGCACACCGTCACCTCCTCCCCAAATGGAGCGAAGTGTTTGCGGACATGCTCCAACTTCGTCAATACGTCAAAGACGAGTTCGATTGGAGCGTCGAACTCACGAGTGACGACAATCTCGAGATCATTCGGGAATTCGACGATTGCCGAGCCATGCCGATCAGGTGTCACAGCCGTTCTCCTTGTTGTTGTAGCTCTTTGAGGTAGTCATCCAATCGATCCAGTCGGTCATTCCACGCCTGCTCGTACTTGGCCAACCACTCGCGCATCGGCCGAAGGCGCGCTGGTTCCAGGCGGTATAGCCGACGACGCCCCTCCGCTCGGCACCTGACGAGTCCCACTTCACTGAGGACCCTCAGGTGCTTTGAGACCTGAGGCTGGGACATCGAGAGGCCGTTCACGATTTCCCCAACCGCCTTTTCGCCTGTGATCAGAGCGTCTAGGACTTCGCGACGGTGCGCCTCGGCAATTGCGTTGAAGACATCCGACGTCGTGGAGGAGCGGGCCACCAATATATTCTGTTATCGACATGTGTCAAGCTTTTGGGATGAGAGAAGCCACTGGTTGCCCATGGCCACGCTCCAAGAGTTGAGATATCCACTACGGGATCTAGCAGAGAGGCGAAGGAACCTCTTGCGGACCGCGCGCCTGCGTTCGAGTCCTGCCGGCGTCCAGGAACTACTCGCCAGCCTGGTCCACGTGCCCGCCTCAAGTGCCCCAGAATGACGTGGTCTCCGCTGGTCCTGGGTGACCCCGATCGCCGGCTCGGGGGCGCGCCACAACGACGCTGCGAGCGAGGCGCAACTCGACGGTCTCGCCCGCCGCTCTCATGGTCGCGGCGACGACCTCTGCCACCGCTTCGGTCGACCCGTTCCTGGTTGCAAACGCTACGAGGTCGCTCGTTGCTTCCCTCCCGTGCGAACGGGCGCAGTCTGCGCTGAGCTGAAAGAACTGGGCGGTGACTTGAGTCCGTGGTCTGGGCTGAGATAGATGACCTCGCGCGCCGTGTGCAGGACGAACGTCGCGGCGACGGCGGCTGTGGCGACATGACCCATTACCTGCGCTCGCGAGATGGCCACTCCTCGTTGAGCCCTCGTCGCGCCCCGCTCGACGGCCATGCGGTCACCTGTTCCCTCCAGAGACCGGCTGTCAGCGAATGGCACCCACAGCCATGCCCAGAGACCCGCGACGGTGGCCACCCCAGACGTGGCCAGCTCGACGAAAAGGAAGAGCCTGGGGATCCGTCGCAGCTTGGCCGGCACACCGGCGGCGACAACTGTGATGTCCCGAACGAGGAGCACGCTGCAGCCAGCCTCGACCACCAGGCCGCCAAGGCGGCCCAGGCGTCGTAGGAGAAAGATGACTAGTGGTAGCCCGCCCACGCTGAAAGTCAACAACAGTGTGCCCAGCCAACCCTGGCCTGGCAGCTGCACCAAGTCGCTGTCCCCTGTCACTCGCTCGGTCATGCCGGTCCCTCGTTCTCTCAGCCTCGACACCGGTTACTCCTTTGCCACCAGCGAGAAAACATCTACTGATCGGGCATCGTTCCTCGAAGTCTTGCAGACACGAGGGTCACGTTGAGGATTGGGCCAGCGCGCGCCGACAGCGATATCAGGTGGTTCTCGGACCGGCGCCGCTGAGACGTCATTGCCCACCACGACGGCGACCTGCGGGTGAACTCAAAGGACATCACCGGCCACGGCCGCCGGAGCCTTCTCGAAGGCCGAGCCGCAGCCCATTCAATTGCCACGTTCGTAGGTGCCCTTCACGCTCAGGCCCTATTAGTTCGCTTGACGGCACCGGCGTCTAGGGATCCGGTGCTTGTCGAGTGTTGGAGACCCGACCTCCAGGCGACGGCGATCACCAGATGCGCGTTTTGCCTTTCACTCGGACTGAGATCGCCGTGGGCATTACCGTTTCGCTATGTGGCGGGCCGAGCCCGCGGCCAGCTCGCGGGAGGCCAACGCAGATCAGGGTCGTCCGCGCCAGCGACTGCTCGCTCTGTTGAATGCGTACTCGGGAGGATAGTGGGGGCTAGGCACTCGTCTGTATTTCCCCGCCCGTCGGCTCTGCTGCGCGGGCTGCGATTAGCCGACCGACCGTTGCCGTCCGTTAGGAGTCGCTCCAGTCGGAGGCGAGCAAGCCGAGCACTGCTTCATCGGTGAACTGCCCGTTGGCCCATGCTGCTCCACGCAAGACGCCGTCCCGCTCGAATCCGAGGCGGGCGGCCGCGGCGAGCATGGGCGCGTTGTCCACCAGCGTCTCCACCTGCAGCCGGTGTAGGCCGCGAACCACAAATCCGTACCGGCACAGCAGGTGTAGGACCTCGACGCTAAGTCTTTGGCCTCGAAACTGTGGCAGGAGCGAGATCCCGACGTGCGCCGAGCGGTTGTGCAGGTCGATGCCCCACAGAAGCGTTTCTCCGGCGAGGTACTCGTGGTCCTCGAGTGCGACGACGGAGAAGCACGCTGAGTCGTCAGCCGGCTCGCGCACGGCGTAGGGCGACGACGCCAGACCGGGCGGTCTGGGGACCCAGGGGCGGGTGTCGGCGCGTGAACGCGTCGCCACGTCGTCGTACAGCTCGGCTTCGAGGATCGCCACGTCCGCGTCGATCCGACCACGTAGTCCCACCTTCGCGCCACGGAGCATCTCTAGTGTGTAGCCGAGGGCGTCCCACCTCACAAGCGGGTTGTTGTGTCTCCGCACCGTGCGGATGGGGCTCCGCATCGCATCTTGACCGCTTACGCCTCCTGGTCGTCTCGGCCGAGCTGCTCGAGACATGCCTCGCAACGTTCTGGAATGTCGGGTGGACTGATTCCTGCGGTGATGGAGTTCATGGTTCCCCGCTGCTGAAGCCAAGAACTCATCGACGTCTGTCAGACCGTGAGCGGGCTCATCGACGGAACCAGCTACACCTTTACGGCGTTGGCCACCAACGCCGCGGGCTCGAGCGCCCGGCATCGCCTCGAAGTGCAGACAGGGGTGGCCAGAGCGGCGCGAGGAGAGTCGAGAAGGCGATAGCTATGGGGCCGGTCGGACTCGCCGGGAGTCGCGCCGGCGGAACGGCTCGCTGGCCGTACCGGAAACCAGCGCGCCGTATGCGTACGGCTTTCGGTACGCGTCTCCCCACACCTCGTTCTTCCGGTACTGCCGCAGAAGATCGAGATCGACGTCCGCAAACACGACTCCGGGCTCAGGCCCTGCCTCGATGATCTTGTGGTCGCGGTCGGTGTCGTCGGAGAGATACGCAACTCCATCGAACGCACATGAGTGGCCGTTGCAGTGCGGCGCCGGGTAGTTCGTCATCGCGACCGCGACCATGTTCTCGAATGCTCTGGTCCGGAACTGGCCGATGCGGTCCTCGTTGAGCTCACATGCGTTCGGCGTGAGGATCACCTCGGCGCCGTCGAGCATCAGAGCGCGAGCCGACTCGGGGAACTCCCAGTCGTAGCAGATCATCATCCCGATGCGGACCTGCCCTTTGGCGGTGCTGAGGCTTGCGACGTGGAAGGCGTCGCCTGGCGTGAGCGCAGCTTCCATGGAGAAGTCACAGGTATGGACCTTCGCATAGGTGGCTACGAAGGCGCCGGTTCGATCGATGAGCGTGGCGGCATTGCGCGGGCCAGCGCGCCAGCGTTGCAAGTATGTGATCACGACGCCCATGTCGAGCTCGACGGCGATCGTGCGAAAGCGCTCCAGCCAGTCGTCTCCTATGTCGACCGCCTTGCTCGTCCACGCCTCGCGGCCGGCGTCGTCGTCGGGGCACGGTGCATAGCCGATCTGCCACATCTCGGGGAAGAGCGCGATGTCGGCGCCTCCCTCGGAGGCGACACGGCAAGCCGCGAGGCCACGTTCGAGATTCTCCCCGGGGTCGCCTGCAGCCGCGGCAATCTGGAGCAGAGCTACGCGCAACCTCGACATGGACCCAGTATCGACCATCTGGGCTGGGAATGGCATCAGGACGAGGCCGCGCCTGTTAGCCATGCGGCAGGCGAAACGGTCTCGACATGCGGCACTACCTGCCGCCTGGGACTTCCATCGAACGCTCGAGGAGCTCGGCGACATCGAGGACCGTGGCGTTCTCCACCCTGCTGCGTGCCCTGACGGCGTCGTCCAACATGATCAAGCAGAAGGGGCACGCCGTCGACACCACATCCGCGCCCGTGGCGAGCACCTCGTTGGTGCGTTCCACGTTGATCCGCGCACCCTGGGGTTCTTCGAGCCACATCCTGGCGCCCCCGGCTCCGCAGCAGAAGCTGCGTTCGCGACACCGTTCCATCTCGATCGTGCTGGCGCCGGGCATCGAAGAGATGACCGCTCGCGGAGGGTCGTAGATCTGGCTGTGACGGCCGAGATAGCAGGGGTCGTGATACGCGACCTTCGCGTCGAGGCGGCGCGGGCGTAGTCTCCCCTCGGTCACGAGCCTTTCGAGCAACTGGGTGTGGTGGATGACCTCGAAGTTGCCTCCGAGCGACGGGTACTCCTTGGAGAGCGAGTTGAAACAGTGCGGGCACGAGGCGACGACCTTGCGCACGCCGGCGGCCGTCAGCGTCTCGATGTTCCGGCGGGCCTGTGCCTGGAACAGGTATTCGTTGCCGAGCCGGCGGACCGGGTCGCCTGTGCACGACTCGGCGGGGCCGAGCACAGCGAAGCTCACCCCTGCCCGGTGCATCAGGCGCGCGAGCGCCTGTGTTGTCCGGCGGGCCCGCTCGTCCAGTGCCCCGGCGCAGCCGACCCAGAAGAGGTACTCGATATTGTCGGGGATCGAGCGCGTCACTATCGGGACCTCGAAGTCCAGCCCGGCGGTCCACTCGAGTCGCCTCGCGGCCCCGAGGCCCCACGGGTCCCCTCGGTTCTCCACGTTGCGCAGCATCGAGGCCGCCTCGGGCGGGAAACGGGCTTCGTTCATGACCGCGTAGCGGCGCATGTCGATGATCGCGTCGACATGCTCGATGTCGACGGGGCACTCCTCGACACACGCCCCGCACGTCGTGCAGGCCCAGAGGACGTCGTCCGCGATGACGTCCGGTACGAGCGCGCGGCTGGTTTCCCGGAACAATTCGTCACGCAGGTCCATCACGACAAGCTTGGGCGAGAGGGGCTTGCCGGTGTTCCAAGCCGGGCACTGGCTCTGGCAGCGGCCACATTCGGTGCAGGACACGAAGTCGAGCAGCTGCTTCCAGGTGAAATGGCCGATCCTGCCGGCGCCGAAGATCGCGTCCTCGTCCATCGTCTCGAGATCGATCGCGGGGGTCTTGTCGAGGGCACCGAGGCGTGAGGGCTGACGGGTGAAAGCCACGTTCAACGGTGCCATGAATATGTGAAGGTGCTTGGAGTACACGACCAGCACAAGGAACGACATGATCACGACCACGTTCAGGTCCACGAAGACCGTCTCGAGCATCCGGTTGGCCGGGACACCGAGCGGTCTCAGTGCGCGCCCGAGGCCGTGGGAGGCGAATGCCCACCAGCCGTAGGGGAAGTCGCCGATGTTGCTCTGGGTCGCGCGGTACAGCAGGAGAGTGATGACGACAAGGGCGATCATCCCGAGCGTGAGCCACGCGGTGGCCGTATGCGAGCCGTAGAAACGGGAGGCCCGATCCTTGCGCTTGGGGGAGGACCGAAGGCGGATCGCGCTGAACACGCATACCGCGACGAGCACCATACAGGCGAAGAAGTCCTCGACGAATCCGATGAAGGCCGCGTGGCCGATGCCAGGGATGGCGAAGTTCCGCTGGAACAGTCCCCCGTAGGCCTCGATGATCGTGAGGACCAGCACGCCGAAGCCCCAGAAGGTGAACGCGTGTGCCGCGCCGGGTAACGTCCATCTCAGCAGCCGGCGTTGCCCGACGACCTCCTGCAGTTCGATCCTCGCGCGATTCGCCCTCGGTTTCAGCCGGTCTGGCGCGGGCCTGCCCGAAGCGACCAGCCGGAAGATATGCGAGAGGCGCCAGCCCGCCACCGCCAGGGCGACCGCCGTGGCGGCCAGGCCGATCGGGTACCGCGTGAGCACGGGACCTTCCCCCGGTCAGGCCTTGAGGTCGCGGAAGTTCTCGAAGTAGCGGCTCGGGGTCGGCCCACGTTGATGCTGGTACTTCGAGCCGAGCACGGCGGATCCGTACGGTATCGCCGCAGGTGTTGTCATCTTGAGGAAACTGATTTGGCCGATCTTCATGCCGGGGTACAAGGTGATCGGAAGGTTCGCCACGTTGGACAGCTCGAGGGTCAGGTGACCGTCCCACCCGGCGTCCACGAAACCGGCAGTCGAGTGGATCAGGAGCCCCAGCCTCCCGAGGCTGGACTTGCCCTCGAGGCGGCCGACGAGATCGTTCGGTAGGCGGACCCGTTCAACCGTCGAGCCGAGCACGAACTCGCCCGGATGCAGCATGAGGACGTCATCCTCGGAGATCGCGACCAACTCGGTCAGCTCTTCCTGGTCCTCCTTGACGTCGATCGCCCTCAGGTTGTGGTTACGGAATACGCGGAAATAACGGTCGACGTGGAGGTCGACCGACGAGGGCTGGATACAGCCATCGCCGAGCGGGTCGATGCCGATCCGCCCGCTTGCGAGCTCTTCACGGATCGTCTGGTCAGAGAGGATCATGGCCTTGAGCAGGTTAGTCGCCCGGACGACGGAAATCCCCAGTGCCAACCTTGCCACGTGCGTGGTAGGGTTGAAGAGTGGCACCCGATGGGCTGACGATTCATGAGGCGGCGGAGACGACAGGCTGGTCGTCGCGGATGCTGCGCTACATCGAGGAAGCGGGGTTGGTGGAGCCGCGCCGCTCGCCTTCGGGTTACCGTCTCTACGGCCCGGCCGAACTGCAGCGCCTCCGCACGCTGAAGGAGCTTCTCGGAGTCTTTTCCATCGAGCTGAGCGACGTAGGTTTCGCGCTGCGCCTACGCGACGACGGGCCGCTCCGCGACGGGTTGGAAGCGTGGTTCAGCTCCAAGGCCGTACGGCCTGCGGAAGTGGACCCGGCGCAATGGTTGGCTTTCGAGCAACAGAAGCACACACAGTTGTTGGCCGCTGACGCGGCCGGCTGGAACAGAGAGCCGGTCGCCACGGCGGTCGGCCGGAGCAAGGAGATCGCATGAGCTTCGAGTTCAAAGTGGCCGACCTCTCCCTGGCCGTATTAGGCCGCAAGGAGATCGAGCTTGCCGAGCACGAGATGCCCGGTCTGATGGCGATCCGGCGCGAGCAGGCCGAGGCTCAGCCGCTCCGTGGTGCCCGAATTTCGGGCTCTTTGCACATGACCGTGCAAACCGCCGTCCTCATCGAATCGCTCGTCGCCCTCGGCGCCGAGGTGCGCTGGGCGTCCTGCAACATCTTCTCCACCCAGGATCACGCGGCGGCAGCGGTGGTCGTAGGTCCCAACGGATCGCCGGCCGAGCCTCGTGGAGTGCCGGTGTTCGCCTGGAAGGGTGAGACACTCGAGGAGTACTGGCACTGCACCGAGCAGATGTTGCGGTGGCCCGACGGATCCGGCCCGAACATGATTCTCGACGACGGCGGGGATGCGACGCTGCTCGTTCACAAAGGGGTCGAGTTCGAGAAGGCAGGCGCGGTGCCCGACCCCTCAAGCTCGGAGAACGAGGAATTCGCTGTCATTCTGGCTCTGCTGCAGCTCTCGCTGGCGGAGAACCCGCGGTACTGGACCGAGATGGCAAACGACATCAGGGGCGTGACCGAGGAAACCACGACCGGCGTGCACCGGCTCTACCAGATGCAGGAGATCGGCGAGCTCTTGTTCCCGGCGATCAATGTGAACGACTCGGTGACCAAGTCGAAATTCGACAACAAGTACGGCTGCAGGCACTCGCTGATCGACGGCATCAACCGTGCGACCGACGTGCTCATTGGGGGCAAGGTCGCGCTCGTCTGCGGCTACGGGGACGTCGGCAAGGGCTGCGCCGAGTCGCTGAGCGGCCAGGGTGCCCGCGTCGTCGTGGCCGAGATCGACCCAATCTGCGCTCTCCAGGCGGCGATGGACGGCCATCAGGTCGCGGTTGTCGACGACGTAGTCGAGACCGCGGATATCTTCGTGAGCGCCACCGGGAACAAAGGTGTCATCACCGCTGAGCACATGGGCCGGATGAAGCATCAGGCGATCGTCGGCAACATCGGCCACTTCGACAACGAGATCGACATGGCTGGTCTGGCGAAGGTCCCCGGCGTTGTGCGCGTGAACATCAAGCCGCAGGTTGATAAGTGGGTCTTCCCAGACGGCCACGCTGTGATCATCCTGGCCGAGGGGCGACTTTTGAACCTCGGATGCGCCACGGGACACCCGAGTTTTGTGATGTCAAACTCCTTCACCAACCAGGTGATGGCACAGATCGAGCTGTTCACCAGGCCGCAGGACTACGAGCCCAAGGTCTACGTGTTGCCCAAGTACCTCGACGAGAAGGTGGCCCGCCTGCACCTCGAGGCGCTCGGCGTGCACCTGACGACGCTGACCGAAGAACAGGCCGAGTACATCGGCGTGCCGATCGACGGCCCCTACAAGTCCGATGCCTACCGGTACTGAGCCGCCGAAGCGCCAGTGACTACCTACCCAAGAGGTTGGACCGGGCTGTTCAGTCTTCCTGGATGATCTTTGCGTAGCGCTGGGCGGCGACGTTACGGCCCGTTACGACGACGACGAGCCGGCCGGGTATCTCCACCTTGTGGCTGAGCACGGCCGCGACCGCAGCCGCCCCCGAGCCTTCTGCGACGAGGCCGTGACGGGCGAAGAGCCAGCGCATCGCGGCGCGAAGCTCGTCGTCGTCAACGGCGACAAGCTGGGCGGCAGCCACGAGACCAGGCGTGATGGAGCCCGGCTCGAGATTTGCTGCAAGCCCGTCTGCGATGGTCTCGCCCACGGGCACGCGGACGATCCGCCCGGCGGCGACTGCGGCGGACACTCCACGCGACTCGTTTGACTCGACGCCGACGATGTGCACGCGCGAGCGTGATCGTGCCCATAGGCATAGCCCCGAGAGCAGGCCGCCGCCTCCGACCGGGGCGATGACGGTGACCTCGCCGGGTAGCTGGCTGTCGAGCTCGCGGCCGATCGTCGCCTGTCCCGCGATGACGTTCGGGTCGTTGTACGGCGAGATGAACAACGCCCCGGGGGACGCCCCGATCTCCAACGCGCGCTTTTCCGCGGCTTCGTAGTCGCTTCCGTACTCGATCAGCTCGATCGGATAGGTCCGGAGCGCCTCGACCTTGGGCGGTGACGAATTTTCGGGCACGACGACTGTCGCTTGGCGCCCGAGGCGCGACGAAGCCCACGCGATGCCGAGACCGTGGTTGCCTGCGCTTGCTGTGACCGCCCGGCGGTCCTTCGACAGGGCGGAGATCGCCGCAAGGCCGCCCCGCACCTTGAACGACCCGGTCGGTTGGAAGGTCTCGAGCTTCAAGTAGCTGTCGGACGCTATCGGGCTCGGCACGAGCGGCGTCGGCTCCAAGACGGCGTGCACTGTTGCCCAGGCCCGCTCCAAGTCGTCCGACGTCGGCGGCCGGACTTGCCGTTCAGGCAGCGTCATTGCCAGACGATATCCGAGCCACCGTGAGGATCCCGACGGCGAGCCGATTGAGCCTCACCGAGAACAAGATCCGCGTCGGCTGCTCGTGGGCGGGCGAATCTTTGCTCGCCGGATTGCGACCGAAGCGCTCCGCTAATCTTGCTCCAGTTCCGCGGGCGTAGTTCAGCGGCAGAACATCAGCTTCCCAAGCTGAGAACGCGAGTTCGATTCTCGTCGCCCGCTCCAGATGAAAGACCTGATCAGCCGGGGTTTATGCCCCGGCTGGTTTCGCGTCTGGGGCACTGTCCGAGCCTTCCATCGCGCGTGTATCGCGCGGGTGGATGCGGGTCACCGGTGCGAGCTCCGCCAGTGCATCAGCAAGCGCCCGGTCGCGGTCCTCGGTGGCGTGCTGGTAGCGCAAAGCAGCGGCAGGACTCGCGTGGCCGCCACGGCGCATCAGTTCGGCAACGCTCGCGCCGGTGGCTGTACCCAGGTGAGTCCGGAATGCCGAAGGTCGTGCAAGCGGAGATCGGGGCGGCCGGTGCGGAGCCGGGCCTTATCCCATCCGATCCCAAGCGCGCGCGAGGTCACCGGGAGCACCAGCGCATCAGGCTCCGGAGCGACATAGTGAGCGAGGTGGTCCTCGAGCACCGAGAGGATGTTCCCGGGGATCGCAACCGTCCGGCGACCCGCGTCGGTCTTCGGTTCCTTCTCCACCGTCTTGCCCGCCATCGTCGTCGTTCGAGTGACGACTATCGAGACGGCGCCCCGCAGTATGTCTATGTCTCGCCGGCGCAGCCCGAGTAGCTCACCACGCCGAAGCTGGCACCAGGCGGCGAGCAGCACTGCGACCCGGAGGTGCTCGGGCATGGCCTCGGCCAGAGCCTCGACCTCGGCGGTGCTCACGACGGGGCGCTCGGGTGCCTTCTCTACGGCCGCGCCCTTCACCTGGCAGGGATTCCGCGCGATCACCTCGTCGGTGAGCGCGGTACGCAGGACCGACGAGAGGAGCCGGTAGGCCTTCGCCGCGGTTGTCGGGCGATCCACAGCAAGCCCAGCGTGCCAGGCGCGCACTGCCGAAGGTGAGAGATCGGCAAGGGCCATCGCACCGAAGGTAGGCAGGATGTGCCGGTCGAGGAGCCAGCCGTAAAGTTCGCGGGTTCGCACCGCAAGGTCGGGGCGATGCGCGAGCCACTGGCCGGCGTACTCCTGCAGCGTGACGCGGGCTCGCCTCGGGTCCACCACGACACCGCGCAGTTTGTCTGCCTCGGTCGTATTCGCGTAGACGTCGGCATCCTTGCGGCGCTTGAATGTTCGGGTGACCACCCGGCCGGCGATACGGGTCCGCACGTCGTAACGGTTCTCACCGGTTGCGGTAGTGCGCTTGATGAGTTGGGCCACTTCCCTCCCCTACAGTCCAACCGCGCCGGCGGCGTTCTCACGGAAGAGTGAACTCTCGCGCATGTACCGGCGAAGCATCGCCGTGCCCCTGTAGCCAGTCTGCGCGGCGATGACGCGCTCGGGGCTGCCGGCAGAAGCAGTCGAGGTCGGAAGGCCGGCCCGCAGCGAGTGACCTGCTACCTGTTCGGGGTCGAGCCCGGCCCGCGTGGCGTGCCGCTTTAGCACGAGCGCCACCGCCTGCGCGGTGAGACGTATTGAGCCGACGTGGCCATGACGCTCCACGGGGTTGCAGCGTCCTGAGGCAGATAAGTGCGTCGCAGTGGTCGCCTATCGCGCCCCATGTTCCTAGTCCGTCCCCTCTCCTGCCATTGACTGACATCATGCCAGCTGGGTGTAACTCGTCCTCTCCCGAGAGTAGGTCGCACAGGGAGCCGGCTCCGATTGAGAGAAGCTCACCGTGCCGCTGCTCGAATCGTCAGTGACGGCCACCGGCGGATCAGTTTGGGAAGGGCGGTCGGCCGAACGTCGGCGAACTAGGGCGGATGATCATGGCAGGTCGGCGGGTTATCTAACGCGGCGAACGGCCGTGAACGGCGGTGGTCGCGGGATGACAAGGTCGTCGCGCGAATCTGAGGGATTCGTGCGTTGAACTTGATGCCTACCGCAGCGGCGCCTTGTGCGACACCGATTTCGGTGTCAAATGACTCCCATAATGTGTGGCAGCGCTACTGTTGGTCGCGTGATCAATCCCTTTCAAGTCACCAAGCCCGTCGCTCCAGCCGAAGTGATCGACAGAGAGGACGAGACAGCGCGGCTCGTTTCGTTAGCTGAAGAGGCAAACAACGCCAGGCTCGTGGCTCCCCGGCGTTATGGCAAGACCTCGCTCTTGCGGCGAGTGCAGCAGCGCCTCGATAGAGCCGGCTGGGTGACCGTCTACGTCGACCTGCTCGGGATCGTCACCCTCGAGGACTTCGCGCAGCGCGTGGAACGGGCGTACTCCGATGCCCTGACCGGCACGATCGGAAAATGGTTTGCAGGGCTTCGCCGGTCCCTGCGTCCGGCGCTGACCATCGGCGGAGGCCCGGTGCCAGTATCGGCGTCACTCGACCTCGGTGCCGGACGTAGAGAGGCGCTCGTGGCCCGACTCGCTCTTCCCACAAGGGTCTTCGAGAAGACGGGACAAAGAGTCCACGTGGTCTTTGACGAGTTTCAGGAGCTCGACGCGGTCGGCGGACAACCAGATGCGGTGGTCCGCAGCGAGATTCAGCACCACGGCGATATGGCCAGCTATGTATTCGCCGGTTCGCAGCTGCGGATGATGGAAATGCTTTTCGCGGATCGCAAACGTGCGTTCTACGGCCAGACTGAGCGCGTGTTCCTACAGCCGCTTGAAGCCGAGCCGTTGGCCGAATACCTGGCGAGCCGTTTTGAGCGCTCAAACAAGGACATAACAGAGGCAGCCCTCGGTGCCCTGCTCGATCTCGTGGGGGGACACCCCCAGCGTGCGATGGCGGCCGCCCATGCCCTCTGGAACGCCGCCGAGCGCACTGCCGACCTCGATCAGTGGGAAACCGCCCGGAGTTCCCTCATGTCGGCCGTCGAGGACGAGCTAAAGACGGCATGGGTCGAGCTGAGCTCAACGGAACGAAGGACGCTCGTGGCGGTGTCCTTGGGCAGCCCCCCGTATCAGCGGTCGGACGGACACTCTCAAGGTGCTGCTGTCGCTCGTGCGTTGGCGAGCCTAGAA
>Ga0224535_1000339_pt1 | contig 13632 bp, 7 predicted proteins | sample 714E13034metaG_FD_179898 | JGI IMG/M metagenome (GOLD analysis project Ga0224535, IMG submission 179898) | Peat soil microbial communities from Stordalen Mire, Sweden - 717 E1 30-34 | ecosystem: Environmental > Terrestrial > Soil > Wetlands > Peat | place: Sweden: Norrbotten County, Stordalen... | reverse complement strand
CTCCGCATAGCGAATGACCGCATCAGCCGCGATGGACATGGCCCGCAACTCATCCCTCTTCACAGAAGCCTCGGGATCGTTGAAGAAATCCAGGCGCGACAGAGCGGACTCGATATCGACCTTCAGATCCAGCAGGCCCTTACGATAGATGACATCACCCAACACCGTGTGTCCGGGCGCACGCTGTTCCATGAATTCCGTAAAGATGCCGGCATCGTACGCATCCTTCCACGCCGGAGTCATCTCGGCAAAAATCAGATCGCGTATGGAGCGGCCTTCCCAATAGGGAATTACACTGTCCTTCTGAACCTGAAGAGCGTTTGCATCCACGGAATAGGAAATCTTCTCGCGCGAATTCAGGACTTCAAAGTCCTGAATGCTATGGCAGCATAGTTCAGGAAAAGTGGGCGTTGCCTTGGGCCCAGAACCGCGCTCGCCAACAATCAAGTCCTCACTGCCTATATAGATTTCCTTGTTCTCCATAAGGTATTGAAGCGCCCGGGCACGGCGAATTGGAACGGGAACCGTCTTATCCATCTGGTAAAAATCAGTGAGCAGGGCCGCTCGTTCGATAGAGAGCCACGGCTTTGTATCAATGGTTTCTTGTCTCAGTCTGGTCACGCGTGCGTTCACATTATCCTCCGATCCGCACATTAAATTTGTCGCGCCTCAGGCGCTCCGCTAGGGTTTCCATCTCTTCGTCAGTGGGCGGTTCAACTCCCTCCATGTCGTGAGACATATGCAGCCTTTCATATTTGTCGCTGCCAAGGCTATGGTAGGGGAGAAGATCAACATCTTGAAGTCCGAAGGAAGTCAGGCACTCGGACAATGCATCAAAATTTTCGCTGTCGTCGTTCACGCCGGGAATGACGGGAACACGAACAACAATGGATTTTCCGCATTCCGCCAACATTTTTAGATTCTGCAGAATCAATTCGTTCTTCACGCCGGTGAATCGCAGGTGTTTTTCGCTATCCATCAGCTTCAAATCGTAGAAGAACAGATCGACGTGTTCGCTAACTCGGCGCAAAACGCCTGGATCAGCAAATCCGCAGGTATCAAGAACAGTTCGAATCCGCCGCTCTTTGCAGGCAGCTAACAGCGCCTCAACAAAACCTGCCTGAAGCAGGGGTTCGCCACCAGAAACTGTAACTCCGCCCCCGGATTCATCAAAGAACACCTGGTCCTTCATAACCTCGGCTAGCACTTCCGGCACCGTCATCCGACGGCCCGCGAGTTGCCGCGCTCCACTGGGGCAAGCATCAACGCATGCTCCGCAATGCTGGCATAACTTCGGATCGTGCGTGAGTTGCTTGTCGAGATGAAGTGCGCCGTGCGGGCATACGCCGACGCAATCCCCGCAGTGAATGCACCGCTCTTCAAAGTAAATCAGTTCAGGTTCTCGCGATTGACTCTCGGGGTTGTGACACCAGCGGCAGCGCAACGGACAGCCCTTGAGAAATACCGTGGTTCGAATCCCAGGACCATCGTGGAGCGAGAAATGCATAAGGTTGAAAACAAGACCTGTAGGCGGTTCTCCTGGTCGTAGACTGGGATGATTTTGCACGGCGATTTGCTGTAGGCTGTTCATTCCCTATGCCACCTTAGTATGCAATATAGTATACAATCTTTCCTATAGCTCCCGGTATGTGATGGCAGTCACAGAGGTTGAGATGCGCAGATTATGGTTCCTGGCGCATCCACAGCCTCTTATCCTACTTCTTTTCAAATATTTTGACTAGAATGGCCCATGGCGGCTGATACTGGGGTACGCGGCGGTATACAGCCAATTGATGATTCCGGTGCCCTCTGAGACCGGAGGGGAAAGAAAAATGACACAATTAGTGACGAAAAAGGCCAAGGTTCTGAAGAAGATATCCCCGAAGGCTGAGCATGGAACAAGCGTCGGCGTCGCGTTTCAGCGGATTCGCGAAATGATCGTGCATGGCAGGTTGGCCCCGGGTTCATGGATTGTTGAAGGCGATCTGTGTGAACACCTGAACATGAGCCGGACCCCGGTTCGGGGCGCTCTCTATCTGCTGCAGCGCGAGGGCTATGTGGACGAGCATCGCAACGGCAGCAAATCGCGTATGCGCGTCACACCGCTAACCAAGGAAGACGCCAGCGAACTTTATCCGATCATCGGGCGCGTCGAGGGTCTGGCCGGACGCCGCGCAGCTTTACTGCCGCAACTTGAGCGCGACGAACTGGCATCCAAGTTGAAATCGGTTAATGACAAGTTGGGCCAGATTGCGCACGAGCGCGGTAACAACGGTCCTGGCATCTTCGATTTCGACCACGAGTTCCATTCTTTGCTGGTGGCTGCTGGTTCCGGGCCACGGCTGAGCAAACTGCACCGGGCGATCGAGCCGCAGGCAGAGCGCTATTGGCGGCTCTATGCGAGTTCGATCCTTGAGGAATTGCACGTCATGGTGGCCGAGCATGAAGAAATCGTTGATGCATTGGTGAATGGAGATCCTGACCGGCTGGAGCGAGCGCTCTCCACCAACTGGGATAATGGTTGCGCACGGTTGGCGCAGGTCATCGACATCTTCGGCGAACGCGGCAGTTGGTAGCGGCTGCCGGTAAGGCGTAGCAAACCGGAAGAACAGAGAGCAGCCTTCCTGGAGGCTGCCCTCTGTTCTTCTGCGTGAGGTTTGGCGTGGATTCAGGATTTCTATGCCCGCAGCGGTTTCGCGGCGTTCTTGCTGGGCTTTCGGCGCGGAGTGATGGACGAGGGAGTCGCGAGTAGAGCAGGACGGGGATTTCCGGCTGATTCAGCGATTTCAGGAAACGATTTCTTGCCAGCGGCTTCTGGCCTCGTGCGGCGGGCTGGCCGTGCGCTACAATCGCAGTGCTATGTCAACTACACATTTCACGACCTCTATTCAGCCGTGCTCGCCCCAGGGCCGGTTTGCGAATGAACCCTTTACCGACTTCAAGGCGCCGGAAAATGCGCGCGCCATGCAAGCCGCGCTCGACACCGTTGCCACCCAGCTGGGCCGCGAGTATGACCTGATCATCGGCGGCCAGCGGATCAAAACCGCGGGTAAAATCCGCTCCATCAACCCGGCGCGCCCCGCTCAGGTCGTCGGCATTCACCAGAAGGCCGGCGCCGAGCAGGTGGAACCGGCGATGCAAGCCGCACTCAGCGCCTTCGAGTCCTGGAGCCGGACATCACCCGAGGAGCGCGCTTCCCTGCTCCTCAACGCGGCCAGAATCATCCGCGGCCGTCACTTCGAATTTTGCGCCTGGCTCACCTACGAGACCGGCAAGAACTGGGGCGAGTCCGACGCCGATGTGGGCGAACTCATCGATTTCCTTGAGTTCTACGCCCGCGAGGCACTGCGGCTGCCCACCGTCCAACCCGCCATTCAGTACCCCGGCGAACGCTGCGAACTGCACTATATGCCGCTGGGCGTGGGCGTGGTCATTGCGCCGTGGAATTTTCCATTCGCTATTATGGGCGGCATGACCGCGGTCGCCGTCGCCTGCGGCAACACCGTCATTCTGAAGCCTTCGTCCGACGCGCCCACCATGGCCGCCAAATTCGTCGAGGTCTTTGAAGAAGCCGGGATGCCCGCCGGCGTGATCAACTTCTGCCCCGGCTCCGGCGCCACCTTCGGCAACGCCGTCGTCGAACATCCCAAAACCCGCTTCATCTCCTTCACCGGCTCGAAGGCTGTGGGCCTGGCGATTCACGAAGCCGCCGCGCACACCCAGAAGGGCCAGATCTGGATCAAGCGGACGGTTCTGGAGATGGGCGGCAAGGACTCGATTCTGGTTTGCGCCGACGCCAACCTGGACGCGGCCGCCGATGGCGTAACTGCCTCGGCCTTCGCCTTCGGCGGGCAAAAGTGCTCGGCTTGTTCCAGGGCCATCGTCGAAGCACCCATCTACGACGCGTTCGTGGAAAAGGTGCGCGAGCGCGCGGCCAAACTGACCGTGGGCGACCCGGCAACCAACCCCAGCCTCGGCCCGGTCATCAACAAGAGCGCGCTCGATTCGATTCTGCACTACATCGAGATCGGCAAGAAGGAAGGCCGGCTGGTGCTCGGCGGCCATGCTCCCAAGACGGCGGACGACGGCTACTTCGTCGAGCCCACGATGATTGTGGACGTGGCTCCCGACGCGGTGATTGCACAGGAAGAGATCTTTGGCCCGGTGCTGGCAGTGATTAAAGTTGCCAACTTCGAAGAAGGGCTGAAGGTGGCCAATAACACCGAGTACGGCCTGACCGGCGCGATCTACTCGACCGACCGCGCCAAACTCGACCGCGCCCGCCGCGATTTCCACGTGGGCAATCTCTACTTCAACCGCAAGTGCACCGGCGCCATGGTGGGTGCGCATCCCTTCGGCGGCTTCAACATGAGCGGCACCGACTCCAAAACCGGCGGCCCCGACTACCTCACCCTCTTCACACAGGCCAAGAGCGTGGCTGAAAAACTGTAAAACTCCCCGCTCACAGGAAAAGCCCCGGATCTCAACATCGAGATTCGGGGCTTTTTCTTCTTTGCCTGGACGCCAAGGGCCTGTTACACCCGTGCATGGGAAGATACACGTGCTTCTTTCAAGCTAAAGTTCTTCCCTCTAATGAACCTCGCGATTAGCGACAGTAGCATTTCCGGTTTTACTCCAGCGAACAAGGAAATACACCGGCACGCCGAGAGCCACAATTCCGAGGCCAGGCCAAGTGGTCGTAGGACGATACAGAAATAACACCACAAGAATGGTGGAGGCGCCCAGAATATAAAACGCCGGTATGAAAGGGTATCCCCACGTCCGATAAGGCCGCTCCGCATCTGGCCGCGTCTTCCGCAGACGAAAGACACCGCCGATGGTAAGAATGTAAAACATGAGCGCCGCGGAAATCACATAGTCGAGCAGATTGCTGTACAGGTTGCCGTATTGCCGGGTTGCCGGGTCATAGGTGCGCGGAAGCACCAGCAGCACCGACCAGCAACCCTGAATCAGCAGCGCCCATCCAGGCACACCCGCTCGGTTCAGCCGCTGTGCCGCGCGGAAAAACAACCCATCCTTCGCCATCGCGTAGGACGCCCTCGCGCCCGCCAGCGTGAGTGCATTCACTGTTCCAAAGGTCGAAACCATAATGGCCACTGCCATCATGCCGGCTCCGAAGCGCGGGAAAACCACACGCAACACAGCAGTAGCAATACGATCATCCGCGACGTGCTGCATAACCGGCAAAGGCAGTGTCAACAGGTAGGCAACGTTCGCAAGCAGGTAAAGAAAAATTACGGACGAGGTTCCAATTAGAAGCGACAATGGCAAATTGCGGTGGGGATCTTTTACTTCCGCCGCTACAAATGTGATGTCGTGCCACGAATCAGCCGAAAACAGCGAGCCGGTCTGGGAGATACATATCGCGACGAATAAACCAGTAGCCGTCGTCGCCATCAGGCCCGCCGCCATAGAAACCGCCGGTTGCGCTGTCCAGGCGTGGGTGAAATTCGCCTGGATCGCGGCGGAATTTGCGCCCACCGTCAGTCCTAAAACGATAAGAGCCAGGAGCGCCCCGACTTTCGCGATGGTGAAGGTGTTCTGAACGATCTTTCCGTACTCCAGGCCGCGGCTGTTGGCCAGCATCAGCAGCACGATCACGCCAATTGCCAAAGCTTGCGCCGTTGATAACGATACTGCGTAGCGGTTAAAGATATGAACTGGAGCAACCAGGTAAGACGACTCTGAGATAGAGGGAAACAGTACACCCGTAAATCGCGCGAAAGCGATCGCTACAGCGGCAATCGTGCCCGTCTGAATGACCGTCCATAGCGTCCAGCCATAAAGGAATCCCCACAGCGGAGAGAATGCTTCCCGCAAGTAAATGTACATGCCGCCCGCTTGCGGCATCATGGCTGCCAGTTCCCCGTATGTCAATGCGCCACTGATTGTGAGTACGCCGGTTAGCACCCATGCAGCCAGCAACCAGCCCGCACTGCCAATCTGCCGCGACATCTCGGCAGAAACGATGAAAATACCTGAACCGATCATGATACCAACCACAATCATGACGGAATCAAAAAGCCCCAGCCCCCGATGAAATGCTGGCGAAGTTACTTCACTTGCTTGTGGTTCCATGCGTGCGGTCATTTAACGGTCCACCCTTACCGTGTATTTTTCAATCGATGAAAGGACGCATTCATCTACCGCTCCAACGCCTTCGATGCCGATTTAAAGCAGCGTTTCATTCCCTCCGCCAGCTTCGTGGTTCAGCCATGTAGACACGATCATCATTGCCACAATCCCGGTGTAATCGTCCGTGAACGCGCTCATCGCATCAAAGAGGTTTGTTATCCAAGTGTAGTTCCTTGCGCCGCGGCCCATATTTGTCGCACGTACCAGCGCACAGTGTCTGAACGGTTGTTCGGATTCTTTTTCAGATCATACAATACATCATTTGTATTTTATGTTGAACTGGGGGTAGCGTAGCCAGACTTAGGATGATGCCGACGGTTTCATCGCTCGCCATATAAATCCTTACGACAAGTTATTGCCATACAGCATTGGGGCCGGTATCTCAAGCGGTGGCTTCGGGCAGTCGACGAGTTCATCGCGGAGACGATGACAGATTGTGACATAGTCGCCCTGTAAGAAAGTATCTCCTAACAGCGCCAGAACTGCATTGTTACTGGCCCCGCAAGAGTTATCTCGCAACTATTCAATGCCGAAGCAACAGCACCGTGAAAACTACGACAAGCAATAACAGACTTACTTCTGAGACTGACAAACTCCAGCATTGTCCCAGAAAAACTAGGATGCGTGGGGGAGGGATAAACGTTTGAAGGATGCATTATAGTATTTATTGTAGTATTTATGCAAATTGATCCGTATTCACGTATCTTGTCAGACGGTTCGCGATACGTTGTTCTGGCATATCTCTTTTGTTTTCAACTAGATTAAAACAGTTACCGTGCGCTGCTGGAATGGCACTCATCGTGCTATCGGATTATTGGGCCGTGTTCTGTCGGACGCGATTCAAGGGTAAGGATAAACAGACTTTTTCTTCCAGATCTTCGTTCTATCTTTCATCCCTCGCACCGTGCCCCCTCCTCACTGAGACGTAGAAACAACAGAAAATCGCCGAGTGTCCCTTATAGGCCCTTTGGCTCTGTCAGATCTTGAAGAAGGAGAAATCGATGCGTTGTGCTCGGATGCAGAAGTTGACCTTGGCGTTGAGCTTACTAGCCGCATTTTTTTTTGCGGTGAACAGCAACGTCCCTGCCGCTCATGCCCAGGCTGTTAGCGGCGATATCACCGGCGTAGTCACAGATGCTAGTAAGGCCGTGGTGGTTAAGGCTAATGTTGTGGCCAAGAATGTGGCGACCGGTGTGTCGTACACGGCTTTGACCAACGGCGTTGGAGAATATCATCTCGTTAACCTGCCGCCAGGCACATATGACGTTGTGGTGTCGGCTCAGGGCTTTGGCCGGTCGGCGTTGAAGAATTTCGAAGTCGAGTTGAATAAGATTTCGACCGCGAACTTCAGCCTTAACGTGACCGCCAACGAGACAGTCGAGGTCTCGGCGCAAGCCGGCGTGGCGCTGGACACCACGACCGCCCAACTTGAAACCAGCTTCAGCAGCCAACAGCTCACCGAGCTTCCCGCTGCTACAAACAACGTGTTGAATCTTTCTCTGCTGACAGCCGGCGTATCTTCTTCCGGTGGCATGGGACAAGGAACTGGCCCCAGCGTCGGCGGCCAGAGGCCAACGTCCAATAATTTCATGGTCGAGGGAATTGACAACAACAACAAAAATGTTCCGGGGCCACTGCTTGCCGTGCCGAGCGAAGCGGTTTCAGAGTTCGCAGCTCTACAAAACCAGTATTCCGCTGAATATGGCCACTCGAATGGCGGCCAGTTCAATCAAATCATCAAGAGCGGCACCAACCAGTTTCATGGCGTTGTCTATGAGTTCTTCCAGAATCGTAGTCTGAATGCGGTTGACGCGAGCGTAGCACGCGCCCAAAACAACTACAATGTCGTTGCTCCTCGCTACGACGACAACCGCTTTGGCGGCCAGGTTGGCGGGCCAATTTTCAGGAACCGGCTGTTCTTCTTCTCCAACTACGAGCAGGAGCCGCAAGGGTTTCCTGGCGGCACGGTGAGCTTCTGCGCTCCGACAGCGGCCGGCATTACCACGCTCCAAGGTCTCAGCGGGCTTTCCGCGAATAATCTTGACGTGTACGTGAAATACACTCCTGTAGCTCCGTCCCAGGCTCTTGACGGCGATCTGCTTTGCCACCAGACAATCTCTGTTCTTGGAAAGGCAATTCCTATTGGCCGTGTGGGTTTGACCACCGGATCCTACTTGAACAATTACCGGTCAATCAACTCCGTGGATTACACGATCAGCGACAAGGACAACATCCGCGCCCGGTATCTTTTCAACCGCACCGACGGGCCGGACACCGCAGCAATATTTCCGAGTTTCTGGAGCACCGTACCCAACCGCTATCACCTGGCTACATTTTCAGAGTTTCACACCTTCACACCGACCCTTACCAACGAACTCCGCATGGGTTATAACCGTTTTTACAACGAAACCCCCGCTTCGGGAACTTTTCCGGGGATGGACACTTTTCCGAACATCACCATCGATGAGCTGAACGTCGCAATCGGGCCTGACTATGCCGCTCCTCAAGCCCTGATTCAGAACACCTATCAGGGATCGGACTCGGTCATCTGGAACAAGGGCAAACATACGTTCAAGACCGGCTTCGAGTTCCGCGATGTCATCTCCCCGCAGTTGATTGTTCAACGCGTGCGCGGCGACTACGAGTGGTCTAACCTGGGATCTTATCTCCAGGATTTGTCGCCCAACGTTATGGGTGAGCGGACTGCGACTGCTCCCGGAAAAAACGAGACTTATTATGGAAACCAGAAAGTCGCTTACGCTTATCTGAACGACGACTGGCGTATCAGCCAGAAACTCACGTTGAACCTGGGCGTTCGCTATGAATACACGGGGGTTCCGGTCACCGGACTGGCGCAAAACCTGAATGTTGCCGCCAGCGTTCCCGGTCTTATTTCCTTCAATTCGCCCACGGCGCAGAAACTGAATTTCGTTCCCCGGTTTGGATTTGCCTACTCCGTCGATTCCAATACCGTGGTGCGTGGCGGCTTTGGCATGGGTTATGACGTGCTGTACGACAACCTGGCCACGTCGTCCGTCCCGCCGCAGTTTTCAGTTATCGAGGACGTGAACACATCCAACATCACTCCGGGGTTCCTGGCGAACGGCGGTCTGCCGGCAACAGCCAGCGCGACTTTTGCCACCGTGGCGGACCAGCGCGCGGCCACTTCAGGCTGGGTGCCGAATCAGAAACTGCCCTATGCCGAGAACTGGAGCCTGGGCATCGAGCGGACTTTCAAGCAGGACTATACCGCGGAGGTTCGTTACATTGGGACGCGCGGACTTGATCTGCCGACACAAAACCGCATCAACCGTCAGAGCACCACGACAGCAACGAACGTGTTGCCTTTCTACTACAAGGCCACCACAAATTCATCCTCTTCGGCGCTGACCTTGAGCGAACTAATCGCCAACGGCAGTTCCTTTGTGCCGGCCTACGCGGACGCCGGGTTTAACCAAAAAAACATCCTCGCATACGTGCCTTGGGCGAAGTCTGATTACAACGGAATGGCCGCACAGTTGACGCGGCGCTTCTCACGTGGTCTGTTGATTAACGCGGCCTATACCTGGAGCAAGACCATGGACGACGCCACGCTCACCACCTTCGGAAGCTACCTGACACCGCGCCGTCCGCAGGACTTCAGACACCTTGCGTCGGATTATTCCCGGTCGGCACTCGATCACACCAATCGCGTGTCGATTGCCATGGTCTACGACCCACCCTTCTTCAAGACCGGCTCATGGCTGGAGAAGAATCTTCTGGGTAACTGGGAGATCGCGCCGGTATACACCTTCCAATCGCCGGAGTATGCGACCGTCCAGAGTAACGTCGATGCTAACCTGAATGGTGATGCCGCAGGTGATCGCGCCTACATCAACCCCACTGGCAAGAAGGGAACCGGTTCCGCTTCCCTCCCTGTCTACGACCACAATGTCCCCGATAGCGTTAACGGCGATCCTAGCGATCAAAGCAAGTGCTACTGGGATGATCCAAACCATGACAACTGGCTCTGCCCTGGTGATACGGTCGGTTATTACTCAGCAGACCCGACCGCCTACTATGTTGCGGCGGGCTCGGGTACAGCGCCGAATGCAGCTCGCAACACGTTGCCGATCCGCTCGATCGACAACTTTGACGCGACCGCGGTGAAGCGCGTGACCATTGGCCAGAGATACAAATTCGAGTTCCAGACGCAGGTTTGGAATTTGTTCAACCACTCCCAATACGTGCCGGGATCAATCAACAACGTCAATTCGATCGGCTACGTAAACGATGTCACCCACACTTACCTGATTCCTGGGTCGCCCAACTTTAATAAACCTGAAGAGACATTCAGCAACAATGCCCGTACCATGCAGCTTGCATTGAAGTTGACCTTCTAGCCTGGAGTCATTGCACAACTATAGGCCGCGGCGCAATGCCGCGGCCTTTTTATATGCATCAGTGGTTTTTCAATTCACGTGCATTTACCGGTATCGCCCAAAACGGCAATGTCTCTGACCGCGTGATTCCTTATCTTCGAGTTTGTGGTTTCCCACCCTTGCGCCAGAAAAAAGGCGCAAGGATGGGGCACGGAAGATGGTGCATCAACAAGCGGTCAGAGAACCACTGACAGAAGAGGTCTATTTAGCGGGCGCGGATTGGACCCTGGGAACTGGGAAAGGAACCACGTAACGGCGAGAAGATCAGCGCTACCGCCAGGACTCAGGTTCCGTTCAATCAGGCCGGAGTCGAAGTCGAGTATGCAAGCCCGGAAACGAGGAGACAGGACGCCGCCGGCCTCGATCAGATTCCTAGCCTGGGTCTGAACATAAGCCAGACCTGCAAGCCCACCCCTATGGACCAAGTTTGTATCGTGGTTCACAGCCAACAAGTGGAGCAGCGCCTCGTGAAAGGCCTGGTCTTCCCTGCCCCCGCGGGCAAGTATTCTCTCCATGGCGGGAAGAGCATGGCAGCGAGCGGTTCTGAAGCCGGAGGCAGCTTCGCCGCGGACGCCGGTCAAGCCGTGCACCTGAAACAGCTTTTCCCCTGCCGTGCGAGGTGACTGGCTCCGCCGGAGTTCGGCTTCCACGAGATGAGAACAGATACGGGAAACTTCCTCGCAGAGGCGCTCCCGATCAGGGATATCCTCACCAGAATCGATGCGCCCAGCGGCTGCGCAGAGGAGACCCATGGAAAATATGCTGCCCTTGTGGGTGTTCACGTTGCCGGTGGCCCGGAGCATGGCGTCTTCGCAAGCCAAGCCTTCGGGACGAAGCCGCGCCAGCAGGTCTTCAGGAGCCAGATGCCGTGTGGAAGCTCCCATGCGGTAGAAGATGGGGAACCAGGGGGCAATGGCCGCGACGCTGGCGTGGAAGGTCGTCCAATCCATGTCCCGGTGAGAGCCACTGTTGAAGCGATCAACGAGGCCCGGCTTGGGAGTCAGGTCCACTTCCTTCAGAAGTGCCTGGCAAACAAGGGCGCCGATGGCATTCGCCCGATTCTCACGGCGATTCCTGATTGCTTGAGAAGCACGAAGCTCAAAAGACTCAATATCCTCAAGGCTCGCGGTAGGCATGGATGATCTCCTGTATCGCGCACTGAAGTTCCTTGAGGGAGTGGGCTTGGGAACGCACACAGACACGCGCGTCTTCTCCGCAGAGGAGGCAACGCCGTGCTGGCAGGCCCAAGGTTTTGCGGGAAATGGGGCCATCGAGGGGATCGATTACATCCAAATCCCAGAGGCGCCCTAGGAGATGCTCTTCCTCAAGACGAGTCGTGGCCCGCTTGAGTTCATGAGTGCTGGCATTCACGACCAGGAGAGCTTCAGGCCCCGTTGGATCGAGGCGCACCTCTCGTTTCAGCAACGGCCAGCCCCGGTCCGCCAAGAGAATATCCAAGGCATGGAGCGCATGGTTCATCACTTGGCGAGCGGTTGGGGAATCCTTGAGGGGGCCTGGGTTTACTAGAGTGATGGAGAGTAAGGGACGACCGAAGGCTATTAGAGCAGCGCGCTGATGGAAGACACGTTGCTCACGGTTGAGGAGAACCGCTTCAAGCGTAACTTCAGTCGTCCCATCTTTCAAGGCTTGACCTGCCTAACTACATCGATGACGCTTCCGTCCCGATAGCGGATGATACCCACGACCTTGTCGAGAAATTCGATAGGCGCGGGTTCTCCGGTAAGCGCGACGGCGCGCTCGTACAATTCGTGGATGGTCATGACCGGCAATCCGGCAGCGCGCAGACGCGCTTCCACCTCGGGGCGATTGGGGTTGACGGCAATGCCGTGGTCCGTCACCAGCACTCCGACACATTCTCCCGGTGTCACCAAGGTTGTGACCTGCTTGACCACCGTGGGGATGCGGCCACGGATGAGCGGCCCCACCACGATGGACAGATTCGCGGCCGCTGCTACATCGCAGTGCCCGCCGGACGCGCCCATCATGAGGCCATCCGAGCCGGTAATTACGTTGACGTTGAAATCCAAGTCCACTTCAAGGGCACTGAGAATCACCACATCCAGGCGGTCGCAGTAAGTGCCCTTGGAATCGGGATTGACGTACTCATTGGTTGAGACTTCGATGTGGTTGGGAGACTCAGCAAGCGATGCCGCCGCGTCGGCGTCAAAGCTCTGCGTGTCCACCACTTTTCCAATAAGCCCCTTCTTGAGTAGATCCACGATGCCGCCGGTGATGCCGCCCAGAGCAAAGCTGGCCGTGATGCCCTTGCGGCGCATACGGTCTTCGAGAAAGCGTGTCGCGGCTGTCGAGGCTCCGCCGGAGCCGGTCTGGAGCGAGAATCCCTGTTCGAAGTAGCCGGAGTGTTCGATGACGTCAGCGGCCAGACGAGCAACCAGAAGGTCGCGAGGATTCTTGGTTACGCGAGCCGCGCCCACGCTGATCTTCGAGGGGTCGCCCACCTGGTCGACCTTGACGATCCAGTCCACCTGGTCCTGGGAGATGCTGGCGGGAGTATTGGGAAAAGGCAGAATCTCTTCGGTGAGAAGAATCACGTGTTTGGCAAATTGGGCGTCCACCATGGCATATCCCAGAGAACCGCACCGGGACCGGCCACATACGCCGTTGGCGTTGCCAAAGGCATCGCATCCGGGGACGCCGAGGAAAGCCACGTCCAGCTTCAGTTCTCCCGATTGGATCAAGTGAACCCGGCCCCCATGGGAATGGATGTGAATGGGCTGATCCATGAGGCCGTTGGAAATGGCCTTGGCCAGCGCACCGCGCATACCCGAGGTGTAGATCTTGGTAATAACTCCCGACTTGATGTGCTCAATCAGGGGAGCGTGGCAACTAGCGAGAGAACTGGAAGCCAGCGTGAGGTTTTTGAAGCCCATGCGCGCCAGGATGTCCACCACATAGTTGATGGTCTTGTCTCCCTCGCGGAAGGCGTGGTGGAAGGAGATGGTCTGTCCATCTTTCAACCCCGAGCGGCGCACCGCCTCCTCGAGTGAGTCGACCAGCTTGCGCGTGAGCTTTT
>Ga0224535_1000338_pt1 | contig 13651 bp, 13 predicted proteins | sample 714E13034metaG_FD_179898 | JGI IMG/M metagenome (GOLD analysis project Ga0224535, IMG submission 179898) | Peat soil microbial communities from Stordalen Mire, Sweden - 717 E1 30-34 | ecosystem: Environmental > Terrestrial > Soil > Wetlands > Peat | place: Sweden: Norrbotten County, Stordalen... | reverse complement strand
CCCCACAGCTGAGTTCTTAGGTAATACGCGGCCAGCACCGATTTACCCCTCTGAGCTGGGACTGCGTCCTCACCCGCTGAGCTAGCCAGGAAACTCCCGCTAGCACTAACGACAAGACCGGCGGATACTTCCTGGTCAGTTGGCCTGGTTGGCGGTCTTGCAGACGTGGCGGCGTCGATCTGCGTGTGCCGCAGAGTGGTAGTCATTCCGGTTCAGGTCAGGCTCGTGCTCTTTGGCGAACGAGACCCTCGTTTGACGAGCGAGCCCAGGCGGTGCAATGCGGCAATCTTCTCGGAGATCGTCAGGTTGCGGACGAGGACTATCCGACGAAACCTATTACCAGCCCGCTGCCGGAGCGTGTCTTAGGAGAGCCTGCACACGCGTTATCTCGGCTCGTGTCGCGGTAAGGGCGCATCCATAGCGCTCCGCCGTTGCTTTGGTCGTCACCCTTAGCCCGGTGCGGCGGGCTATTACCGTCTCAACCGCGGCTGCCAGCACTTCCCCAGCTTCGACGTCGTTGTCTCGGCCCTCGCCAGGAGGGCCTTCGAGCAGATACCACCAGGCCGCTAGGCACCGAGAAGCGAAACCCAGACCGAGCCATTCGCTCGATTGCCGGAGCAGCAGACGAGCTGCCGGCTCAAGCGGTGCCAGCGAGAACGGGGGCGCCACCAGCAGATTCGCGTGTCGTGCCCGCGCGACCTCGCCATAGCCCCCCAACAGGACCGGGCCAACCAATCCCAGGTTCCACGGACCGATCGATAGGAGGCGACCGGAGTCCAAACGCCACTCGAAGACGAAGCGCAGCTCGCGCCCACGTGATGTCTCTAGCCAGCCAATTGTTTCCGCGACCCCGCTCGTCGGAAAAACTGTCGTCTCCGAGACGAAACGCCGTGGCTCCTCGGTATCAGGCATCCCCACGGCAAGGGCTGGGCCATCGCTGCCGTAGAGCCGGACGAGAGCGGCCATCGGCGACCACGGCACGAGCTGATTCTGTTTTATCGCCGAGTCGTTGAGCACCGATTCCCAAATGAGGCGAGTGAGGCGGTCGCCAGTCTTGCCGGGATTCGAAGCCGCACCGCCTTTCGGGGTGACACGGCCGGAGGAGCCCTTCGGAGTGGCGCGACCCGAAGGTCGCTTGGCGGCCGGACGGCAAGGAGGTGCCTCATCCGCCGCCGCCCGTGTAGTTGGAGTTGGCCGGGCAGCTGGCCGGGCGCGCCCCTGCTGATCCTCGGAAGGCGGTGGAGTCGTAGACGACGCCGGCGGCGGCGAGGCGGCCACCTCCAAGGGGGCGACCGAGGAGACCACCGGCTCAGGTGTCGCTTCGGGTCGCGTGCAGTTCCGACAACCAAGCCCGCTCTTGCCGGCCACGAGCGTCGCTCTCGAACCGCATGACGGGCATGCAGGCGGCAGAAATGACGAGATCATTGGCACCCACACCAGATCGAGCGGGTACGCCCGCGAACCCCGCTTGACCACAGCCGACACCCTCCAGGCGGGGACTCCGAAGACGTGCAGTCGGAACGGGTCAACAATCGCGACCGGCATCATCTCATCGGTCACTTCAGCCCGCCGGCGCTCCCACTCGACGCGAGTGGCTACGGACTGGGCAGCCAGCATGTGGCGGCGATCCTCCGTCGTCTTGGCGCTGCGTTCCTCGATCGATGCGAGCACGCCCTCGTAGTAGTCGTCGACGACCCCAAGCTGAGCGACGAGACGCTTGGATCTTTGCGCGGCGAGCTCGAAAGCCCGTTCGGCCGCCTTTTCGCGGAGCCGGGAGTCGGCCGCCGCTACCCCCTCTCCCGCCCAAGCATTGGCTCCCGGAGCGGGACCAGGTACAGCAGTCGACGACGACAACCGCTTGGCGAGCTCAGGCGGTATCTCGCTTCCGTCGGCCAATGTCCAACAATCGGCCAGCTCTTGGAGCTCTTCGTCTATCGACAGTCGGAATTTCAACATGACGCCGACTCGCACGATGGTCAAGTAGATGGCGCTCGGCTGGGAATGGATGTCGATACGTCCGTGGTCGGCGTGGACACGGTCCCGGGCATGGCTTTGCAACACAGCCGGCGAGGGTGCCGGCCCGGGCGAACGAGGCAGGTGACAGTGGCCGGCGTCACCCTGCTGAAGCACTGACTCGGCTGCTGCCCGCAATAAGGGATGGCCAGTAGCGAGCAGCAGGTATCCCTCTTCCCTGGCGACCTCGGGGTCCTCTGTGAGACCGAGATCTTCGGGCAAGCGGTAAGCGGCTTGGAGCGACTCCGGCAGCACGAGGACCGCCCCCTCTGGAAGTCGCTCGACGAGGGCCCCCTCGGTGGCTGCGTACGTCGCGAAGAAGTCGACGGCACTGCGATGCGTCGCCGGGGTCACTGGGACCTCGCCCTCAGTCGGTCCTCGTCACCCGCCGCTTCCTCGTCGCCCTCGAGACTGGCGACGAGCTCATCGGTCCGGGACCGGCTGTCGATGTGGGCCTGGCGCGCCTGGACGAGCATGTCGCCTAGGCGTTCAATCTGCACGTCCCGCGCGGCCTCGTCATCGCTCTGCACGTGAGCCTCGAACACGGCGTCTTCGAATACGAAGTCGTCGTTGATGCGGCCAAGGACCATGTCGAGCTCACCGATGACTAGTTCGAAGAGGTTGAGCTTTGAATGTAGGAGGTTCAGGATGCTTTCCTCCAGGGTGCCTCGGGTCGCCATGTTCGTCAGGACGACGTCGTGCGTCTGTCCGATCCTGTGGATGCGGCCGAGGCGCTGCTCGATCTGCATCGGATTCCAGGGCAGGTCGAAGTTGATCATGGCGTGACAAAACTGCAAGTTGCGACCCTCGCCGGCGGACTCCGTGCTGAAGAGCACGTCGGTCTCCGTCTCGAATACAGCAATGGCGGCGTCCTTGTCCCGGCGAGAGAGGCTGCCGTGATAGGCGCTCCAGTTCCGACCGGTCGAGGCTGCCCAGTCGCAGAGGTGGGACAGCGTGTCGCGGAACGACGTAAACACGATGACCTTCTCTCCTGCCGCCAGGTGCCGATCGAGCAATCCAGCCAGGGCGTCCGTCTTGGCGCAGCCGTCGGCTGCCTTGGCGCTGTCCACCAGATCCCACCAGCCCGCCCGCTCGAGAGTCGGTGCCACAGCCAGCGGCGACGAGCCGGCGAGCCGTTGCACTGTCTTCAGCACCATTTCGCGGCCCGGACCGGCCATACGCGCCTCGGAGCGGACGCGTTCGGAGATCGCGGCATAAAGGTCTCTTTCGGCTTGTCGCGGCGTCACTAGGACCGTCTCGGCAAGACGCCTCGGCAGCATCCGTGCAACTTCGCTGCGTCGATGGCGGATCATCACGTCGCGCAGGCTGCGACGCAGCTCTGAGGTTGCTTTCGCACGAGCGGCGGCGCTCCGAAGGGCCGAGCGGCTCTTGGCATCGGCGTCCGAACCCTCGGTGGTCGGGCGCGGGTCGCGCTCGGCGACGCCGTACCGCCGTCGGAAGTCAGTCGCCGTGCCGAGGTGACCGGGGCGTACGAGTGACACGAGCTGGAACAGGTCGTCGAGGCGATTCTCCACCGGCGTCGCAGTCAGCAGTAGCAAGTAGCGGGATCGAAGCGAGCGCACCAGCAGCGAAGAGGCGGTCCGCGGGTTGCGGATGCGGTGGGCTTCGTCGACGACGACCAGATCCCAGTCGAGTGACGCGAGCCGGCTGCGCAGCGGATCGCGGCGGGCTGTCGCCAACGAGGCAATCACCACAGCTTCGGGCTCATCGGTGCGCGGACCGTCCATCGGAACCTCGTCCGGCACCGAGGTTTCGACCGCCATATTGGTTGTTCGCCAGCCGTCTCGGGTGGCGACGATCGTCGGGCAGCCGAACTTTCGCTCCAGCTCCTCGCCCCACTGCCCGACTAGTCCAGTCGGAGCCAGAACAAGGACCCTCGTCGCAAGTCCTCGCTGCCGCAGCTCGGTGATGACGATCCCAGCCTCGATGGTCTTACCGAGCCCGACCTCGTCGGCGAGGATCGCCCGCCCGTTCATCTGCCTGAGAACGACGCTGGCTGCTCTCAGCTGGTAGTCAAAGGGTTCGAAGCGGAGCTCGGACAGTGTTGCCAAAGTATCGAAACCGGGCCTACTCCAGACAGACAGCGCGGCCTCTACTAACGCGGTGCGTTCCTCCGAGACAGCCTGCAGGTTGCTGAGCTGGTGGATCAGGCGGGCGTATTCGGGAGGAACCGTCACCGTGCTAATCGCTGGCCCAAGCTGGCCGGTCACGCCCGCTGGCATGGACGAGGGCACCGACATTGCAGCATCGGCGGGAGTCTACGAGACGCTAGAGAGCCCGGCTAGACCGGCGCGTCGGCCGCGTGCGTGGTGCTTTGTTGCCACGATCTGATTGTGCGCCGTGTCAATCAATGTGTCGCCAGATATCTCGAACTGACCCAATACGAGCGCTCACACTTTCCAGAGGCGTCAAGTGACCGTCAGCTGCAAGGTATGTTTGCGAGCCGTATGGTGGCGAGCCGTGAGTCCCGACCGGAAATCTCGTAAGCGGCCGACGAACCCGGGGCGGTCTCAGCAAGTCGTGCGGACACGGCCGTCTTCGGACGACGCTCACGATGTCGTCTACTTCAAGCGCCATCACGCCGACGACTCAAGCGAGGCGGTTCCCGGCCAAGAGTTCCTCGCCGGCTGTCCGACGAAAGTGCGGGCGACCATGCGGGCCGTCCTCGTCGCGGTCGCCGCTGCGCCGCCGAAGCGATACTCCGGCGGCGGCTACTGGGAGGCGATGAAGGTCGACATGACCGGGTGGTTCGAGGTGCGTGTCGATGGGCCGAAACGCCACCACTACCGCCTCTTCTGCCGCTTGGACTATGAAGCCGAAGACGCCACGAAACCCCTGCTCGTGGTGATAACCGGGCTCGACAAGCCGTGCAGGACGGAGCTGTCGGACTCCGACTACGCCGGCGTACGCCAGCTCGGGGACGAGTACCTCTCGCGGAACCCCCGTTCCATCGCGTGAGCAGCAGCCGCTAGGAGGCCAGTGCGGCCCGCTTTCGCTCGCGCATTTCGGACGCGTGCTTGGCGAGCGCTCGGGAATCGGCAACTCGTCCTTCCCTCAACGGTCGAGTGATCTGATCGCGCTCAGGCTCGGGTAGCGGTTCGAGAGTCAAACGCATGCCCAACGCTGCTGCGACCGCCGCAATGGTCTCCACCGTCGGGTTCACGTGCTCGGCGGAAAAGAGCCGGCGGACGACGGCGGGCTCGGCACTGATGGCGCGAGCCAGGTCGGCCTTCGACAGCCCGGCGGCCTCCCGAGCCTCGTCAAGTTCGTTGACCAGGTCTTCGATCGTGGCAATGCGGACCGACTCGCGCACGTACTCCCGAAGGAACTCGGGGTCGTCCAGGTCCTTAGCAAGGTCATCCCAGAACTGACTAGGTGTGGCGGTCACCGTGTCCTCCATTGACGTTGACGAGCGTAGCAGGTATGTTACGCTTGCTGGACCAGATCGGCGCTCCGATCAGAGGGCATAGGCGCAAGTCTCATCCCGCGACCATCCCGCGGACGCTGCTGTTCACCACGGTCCGCAGACGTGTGGATAACTCGCTGACCTGCCCTGATGGTTCACCGGAATCCGCCGAGATCCGCTTCAAACACGTTCGCAACGTGGAAGTAGGCGGTTCGAGTCCGCTCACCTCCACCAGTATTTTCCCTGGTAGAAGGCTTGCGGACCTCCATCTGGCGCTCAGTCGTCATCCCGCGTGCGCGACTCGTGCGCGTAGCCCTCCTCTCCCGACACCTCCTCTCGTGGCACAGCGTCTCCCGCACACACTGTCTCCCCGCGCACTGAGGACTTGCATTACAGCTATCCAGAGATCCGCGTTGGTGCCGCGTGGTGGCGAAGATCTCCGGAGGCCAGCCACACTGGTGACGTGACGTCCTCCATCTTTCAGTCCTCCGGCGATCTCGGTTCGAGGGCGAACCGTGTCAACGGGGCACCCCTGGCCTTCGATTACGACGACATCAGTCTCGTGCCACGGATCGTTTCAACCTTGGCCCACCGCCTTGACGCCGAGCCCGCGGTGAATTTCGGCCCAGTTCGACTGGCACTCCCGATCATTGGTGCACCTATGCCAGACGTCTGTGGCGCGGAAATGTGCCGAGCGCTCACTGCCGTAGGTGCCGCCGGCCTGCTCCATCGGTTTCAACCGATCGCCGCCCAGGTAGAAAGTGCCCGAGGGGCGAACGTGGTGACCACTGATGCCTCCCAATCATCGCCGGATCTCGGTGCGGCAGTTGGCGTCACCGGCGATTTCCACGAGAGATTCTCGGCGCTCTACGAGGCCGGTGTGCGCGTGTTCTGTCTAGACACGGCCAATGGGGCGCACGTCCAGGTGAAGGCCGCGATGAATTGGTGCCGCGCTCAGGCAAGGGACATCTTCGTGGTCGCGGGAAATGTCGCCTCAGCAGAGGCGTTCAGTTGGTTGCAAGACCAAGGTGCCGATGCCATACGTGTGGGCATTGCCGGTGGCTCGGTGTGCGAGACCAGGACGGAGACTGGAGTCTTTGTCCCGACCCCGTATGCGGTGTGGGAATGTGCACAGGTCAAGCACCACGCACTCGTCGTCGGGGACTCGGGTGTGCGCACTCCTGCGGACTTCTGCAAGCTGTTGGCGTTAGGCGCCGACGCGGTCATGCTCGGTTCCGCCCTTGCCGGGACTCGGGAGGCTCCGGGTCGTGTCATTCTCGTCGACCGCAACAAGTACAAGATCATGCGGGGCGCCGCCTCGTTCTCTGTGCAGCAGGAGTTCGGCGGCCAGCAGCCCGAGTATGTCGAAGGTGCTGAGACGATGGTGCCATACAAAGGGTCAGTGGTCGATGTGACGTCGCGATATCTAGCCGGGTTACGCAGCTCCATGTCCTACATGAACGCGAGGACGCTCGACGAGTACCGAACCAACGTCGACTTTGTGTTTCACCACTACCGTGCCGGCGCACGCGGAGTGTGAGCACGTAGGTCGCCGGTGTCCACGGACGACTGTCGGGTCTCGGGTCGCGCCCAGCGAGATTGCCGAGGGAATAGAGACAAAAGGTGACCTACAAGCAAAAGCGCCTCATCGTGCGCCGCACCCGGCTCGTCGGACCGGACTTCGGCGGCTCAAACCTGAAGGTCCTGCTCACGAGGTCGCGCCAGTGCACTTTTTGCCCTACAAACTGTGATCGGGAGTGGCTCAGGCGATGCGTGAGCGCCAGGCGGAGGTCTCGACGCCAAAGGCGGTGAGGATGCTCGCTTGCAACGGGTTCGGCCGGGTGACGACTTGTCGTTCTTCGTCATTTGAGTCGACAAAGCGGATCATGCGGACACGCTCGAGCTCGCGAAGGGCCCGGCGTGCTGAGAGGACTTGGTCACCGAGATCCGGGTCGGTGAGCTTGGCCGCGGCGAGGTCGATCGCCATGACGGCTTCGATCACCGCGGCGAGCACGCAGATGGCGACATGTCCCCGCACGCGCTTCTCTGTGTAGTGGAAGACCGGCCGCAGAGCTAAGGGCCGACGCAAGAACAACTTCCCACTTTCGGGTAGCCAGTCACCTGGGGCTGATGGTGTAGTTGCGGTTGGGCTGGGTGTCGTGATGGCGGACCGATAGGTCCTTCATCTCCTTGTCGCTGACCTTGGTGCCAGTGGGGTAGTCGACCCGGACAAGGTGGGCGTCGACCCGGAGCCCTGACTTGGTCCGGGTGGTGCTGATGTAGTTGACGACGGTCTCGTAGTCGGCTAGCGGCCGGCCCGCCCAGTTCTTGCTGATCTCCGAAAATGCCCTGTGTTCAATGGGGTTCCACTTCGAGGCGCCGCTCGGGTAGTGGCAAACGGTGACCGTGAGGCCGTGCCGGTCGCACAGGCGGTGCTGGAGGCCGTACTTCCAGGCCCGGGTGCGTGCCCCGTTGCTGCCACCGGAGTCGGCGAGCACGAGCAGTTCGGTGGCGCCGGGGTAGTGGCGGCGCCCGTGGCAGGCCCACCACCTGGCCAGGTTGTCGACTGCGAAGTCCGGGGTGTCGTGGGTCGTGCCGACCGAGACACAGGCGTGGTTGGCAGCGACGTCGTAGACCCCGTAGGGCAGGGCGACGCCCTTGGCCTGGGAGGGGAAGTCGTGGTCGTTCACCAAGATGGGCTCTTCTTCCCAGGTGGCACCGGGGTTCTTGAAGTCCCCGACCAGCTCCCGGTGCTTGCTGTCGACGCTCACGACCGGCAGGCCCGCCTGGGCGAAGGACTCGCGCATGGCTGCGATGTAGACGAACTGGGCGTCGCGGCCGGGGTCCTTTTGCCGGTTGAGTTTCTTGGCGTTGGCCCGGAGCCGGTAACCGAGGCCCTTCAAGAGCTTGGCGACGGTGTTGGGGCAGACCACGATGCCGGCCGTGCCCAGCTCGGCGGCGATCTTCTCGGTGGTGCGCCTGGTCCATTTCACACCGCTGACCGGGTCGCCGGCGGTGTCGTGCTCCATCAGGCGGCCGATCGCCTCGATCACCTCGGGGACGCTTTTTTTGCCGACGGCCGCCCCCCGCCCGGGCGGCGCACCCGCCCCGGGGTGATGTCGCCGGCGAGCAGCTCTTGGCGGCCCCGGGCGACGGTGCCAGGGTCGATGTCGAACAGCTCGGCGACCTGGGCGTCCCCGCCGTGGCCGACCTTCATGGCCTCCAGCCCGGCGTAGAGCCGCCGCTGGCGTTCGTCCAAGAGGCTGTAGAAAAGCACGATGGCCACCTTGAGCTCGTCAGGCAGCACCCGCAAGCCCGGGCCGAGGGAAAGGCGGCTGGCCTCGGCGTCGTAGACCGAGCGAGCGGCCAGCTGGGCGCGTCGCGGCGCCGCTTGGGTTGAAAGGTAGACATAGCGGCCAGCCACCTGCTCGCGCGCCAGGCGGCCGGAGCGCACCAGCTTGAGCAGGGCCTGCTTGGCCTCGACGTTGAGCACCGCCTCCAGCTCCGCCGCGTCGTAGCCGGCATCGGCGGAGGTAACGAGCGCCTCCACGGTCGACACGAGCGTCCCAAAGCGGCTGAACCACACCTGGCGGAACGACCACAGCCCCAGCTCGTCGAAACGGGCGAGCTCGTCCAAGGTGTAGTACCGGCCCCGGTGCGAGTAGCTGGTGCGGTACTCCAGCAGGGCCAGCTTGCGGAAGACCGTGGCGTCCGCGCTAGTGCCCAGCGCCTCCTTGAGGTCTTCCATGGTGGCGATCTTTCGTTGTCGCAGCAGGGTGATCAGCGCCTCGGGGTCGTACCGCTCGGTCCTCATAATGAGAGCATTCCTCCTCGCTAGGAGTAACTCTCTCATAATACCCCGGCCGTGCTCCCTTTTTGGTGATCGGGACAACACGTCAAACACCTCGGAGTTACTGGGACAACAGGACTACGAGGTGCTCACCTACACCGCGCCCCCGGAACCGCATCTCGATAGATGTACCCTCAAAGTCAGGTAATTATTATTGAGTCAACCCTAAGAAGTCCTTCAGCACGCGAAAGCGCCGTTCGACTGACTGAAGACTCTTGTAGTGAGCGACGACCTGGGCGGTCGAGGCGGTCTTGTTGTCGAGCGAGGTCGTGATCACATAACGGCCGGCGAGGAGTTTCTCCTCGTAGTCCATGGCCTTCTCGTCGTAGTCCCAGGTGAACACCCCGTGGGTGATCTTGGTCGAAAAGCACCGGCTGACCCCCGAGCCCCTGAGGATCCTGTCGGCTGCGGCACCGATCTTGGCCGGGTCGACGAGGCGGCCCTTGCGCACGCGTTCTGACAGGGCGATGAGTCCGTCTTCGGTCGCGGCGAGGAGCTCTTGGCGCCAGGCGTCGTCTCGAACGTGGCGGCGGGGGGAATCGACCACGACATAGCGGCGTGATTCATAGACGACCTCGGTCGCTTTGGTCCCGTCGTCTCCGACGGGCACGAAGACGGCCTGTTCGTTGGCGGCGGCCTCCAAGACCGCGGCGACGGCCGGTTCCCGGTGAAGGCGCGTCGCCAGCACGTGGTCAAAGCCGTTGGCTTGGACAAGGACGAGGTTCTCTTCTGAGATGAGGCCTCTGTCGGCGACAAGGGCGATGCGCCCGACCCCGAAGCGTGCCTGGAGATCGGCCATCACCTCGGGCAAGGTTGAGCGATCCGCGGTGTTGCCGGAAAAGACATGGTGGGCGATCGGGATGCCGTCGGAGGTGACGAGCAGTCCGATCACGATCTGGGGGCGGTCCCCGCGGTGATCGCGGCTGTAGCCGAAGGCCTTTGCGGGAAAGCGCTCCGAGGTCCTTTCTTCGCCTTCGAAGTAGGTGGAGGTGAGGTCATAACAGACAAGGCGCAGATCGAGGTTCGTAAGATTGCACAGCTCGGCGAACAGATGGGCCTCGATCTCGTCTTTTGCGTCTGCGACGGCGTCGAGGCCTCGATAGAGCCGGTCGAGCGACGGGGCGCGTCGAGCTTCGGGCAAGGCCGCGTCGGCCCCGAGCCAGTCGTTGACACACCGGCGCTTGGAGGAAGGATCCGACAACCGGTTGGCGACCATGGCGAAGACCGCGTCGCTAAGTCCGCTCGAGCGCCGACGCCGACCGATGCTCTCGAACAGCTCGTCCAACAACAGCCGGGAGAAGTAGGCGTCACAAGCGGCCATCGCCCCATAAGACGGTGCTGACTCGGCAGTGAGCTGTGGCGAAGAACCCCGACCCAACTGGGCAGAAAGGGCCTCGACAATCCTCTCGAGCTCGCCCGAGGTGGTCATCTCCGAAACCTCGCCCAAGCGGGCGACGATCCGGCTCCGGGGCTGGCCGTCCTCGTTGCGGAACGACTCGGCCAAGGTGAGATAGCGGTAGGTCTTCTTGCCGCTACGCACTGTGCTCACTTTGACATACACAGGCCGCATATTACACCACTGTAGTTCCGTTGTCTATGACCTATTTGTCCCTACAGTCAACCTGCAAAACCCGACTTTATCCACAGCTCGCCCAGGTCAAAGGCGTGAGAGCTCCGAATCGTCCAGTTGAGCCGCCGAAGTCCGGTCGGAGCCCAAGAGAAGCTCTGGCCCGACTGGCTGCATTTCGGTTTCCTCACCGACTTGGACGGGACTGCGGTCGAGCTTGACGCCTTCCACCGGGACCACGCCCGTGTGGTGCTCGCCATCAAAGACCTGAAAGAAGGTGCCGGCATGGATCACGTGGTCTCGGCGACCTCGGCGATGCCGTCTTTCGTGTAGTCGATACCCACCCATGCTTCCTCGTCGATCTCGGCGATCGCCGTTGCGATTGCCCTGTTTCCCGTTCGCACCGCCATCGTGTAGCAATCACCGAGACGCGCGAGGGTCTTGATCGTGTCGTTGGACCAGAACCCCGAGGCTACCCTCAGCACGATCTCGCCTGTCGCCCAGGCCCTGAGGCACCGTGCGACGAGCTCTTCGACAAAGCGTCTCGCCCCACAGGCGGTGTTGGCCGAGCCTTTGCGCATGCGAGCATGAAACACCTCGCCGGTATCGGCCCGCGTTGCAAGCAGCGGATGGTAACCGAGGACCTTGGTGTAGCCGTAGCTGGCACCTTGCTTGTTGTTGCCTTCGACCTGACAGATCGTCGAGTCGACGTCGAGGACGAGACGGTCCTTTGGCCCGGCCCCCAGTGCCCAGGCTCGCCGCAAGGTCTCTGCGGTCACCTGGTCGAGCTGACGAACATGACCGAAAGTAATGGCCAGGACGACCGTGTTGCCACGAAGGTGCCACGCGGCCGCTCAACCTCATCATCGGGATCCCACTTCACGCCCGACTTGCAAGTCGGTCTGTCACCTCGTTGGAGAGCCGGCTCCGCGATTGGTTGGCAACGATTGTTTGTGCGGCGGAAGATGGCCGACGAGGTTCTCAAACCACTCGGCGCGAGGTGGGTCCGGTTCACTGAGTGTTCCCGAGTGCCTGCCGGGTCCTGCCGCTCCCGGATACCGTTACCCGGCGACCATCGTCTCCTGACCAGGCTGACCGATCGCCGGACCGCGTAGTGTTGTCTGCCGTGAAGAAGCGCTCCCGGCACGTTCCTGGGGGCAGAGTGACTCCGAAGGGAACTCCACATCGCGCAGATGGTCGCGACAGGCGTTGGGCGCGGTTGATCCGAGCGGGCGAGCCGGACTTGCTGGCCGAGGTGCGGAGCCGCCTAGCCACCATCGAACCCCTCGACTTGCTGGCCGAGGCATCTGTCTTCTTGGCCGCGCTGGATCCCCATTTGCGCAGTCCCCTCGACCGGACCGCTTCTCGGGACGAAGGCTCCGCGAGCCTGGACGAGCTGGTCCGGACCTTTGCAGAGGTCGACCGGATCGAGACCTCCGCGCTGCTCGCCCGCATTGCCCAGCTTGCTCCCGACAATCCGGTCGGGGTGCGGGTCCGCATGAGCGAACCGCCGTTCACGAAATCACCGACGCCGTCGAAGTTTCCGCGCGGACCTTCTTCCGCTATTCGCCAGCAAGGAAGACGTCGCCCTTTTCTTTGTCGCACGGGAGATGGACGCGTTCGTCGAGACGCTCGCCGTGCGGCCCGCAGGCGAAGGGCCTCTTATCGCTGTCCGCAACGCCTTTCGTCGCTCACTCGAGCAAACTCAGGCCGATGACAACATCCGCGACGGTGAACCCAGATACTTGGCGGTCATCAGTCTCATTGACTCCACTCCAACGTTGCTCGCGCCAAGCCCTCGGCACCTCTATGACAACAGCGACAAGGCTGCCCGAGTGCTGGCCGAGCGGGAAGGAGTCGACCTGGACAGCGACCTGCGCCCGCGGCTCCTCATCGGTATCTGCGCGATCATTCTGGGCTTGGTCCATCGAGACTGGCGCATTCAGGGTCGTGACGGCTTTGAATCCATGCTTGCGTTGCTCGGCGCGTACGCCGACCAGCTCTGGCCTACCATTACCGGCCGCTGGGGTGCTTCGTGTCAATCAGGTTGAACAGTGACTGAGCAGCCAATGGCAACACTCCTAGGACAACCCGCGTCGACCAGTTGGAGACGCGAGTATCTTGAGGCGCCAGACGGCGTTGGAGGGGATAAGTCGATCTCGGCGGGTTTGGCGCGAACCGGCGCTCAGGCAGTCGGGTTGATCGGGCTTGGCGCTCCAGAGGCACTTCGATGAGAGGGCAACTGTGGCGGGACCCTTGTGTACTGGGCATCGACCTTGGAACAAGCTCGACCAAGGCGGTTCTTCTCGACGCCACCGGTGCGGAGCTGAACAGTGCTTCTGTTCCGGTTCAGCTGTCCAGACCACGTCCGGGTTGGGTGGAGTCGGACCCGGAGGACTGGTGGTTGTCCGTGAAGACCGCTGTAGGGAGGGTTCTCGCGGCTCGCCAAGCTGAGGTTGGCGCAATTGGTCTGTCAGGTCAGATGCACGGGGTGGTTCTTGCGCGCTCGGACGGAACCTCGGCGCGGCCTGCGATGCTCTGGTTGGATCGCCGGGCGGAGGCGAGTCTCGGCGCCTACCGCGGCCTTGCTCCACATACCCTCGCAGTTCTAGGCAACCCTCTCATACCGGGGATGGCAGGACCAATGCTCCATTGGCTGTCCTCACACGAGCCATCCGTCCTGCGAGATGCAGAGTGGGCGCTTCAACCGAAGGACTGGTTGCGCCTGCGCCTTGTAAAGCGAGGTGGCAGCGAACCGAGTGATGCGTCGGGAACCCTCCTTTTCGACATATTC
>Ga0224535_1000337_pt1 | contig 13672 bp, 5 predicted proteins | sample 714E13034metaG_FD_179898 | JGI IMG/M metagenome (GOLD analysis project Ga0224535, IMG submission 179898) | Peat soil microbial communities from Stordalen Mire, Sweden - 717 E1 30-34 | ecosystem: Environmental > Terrestrial > Soil > Wetlands > Peat | place: Sweden: Norrbotten County, Stordalen... | reverse complement strand
TGCACTGATTCGCACTGGCAGTGTAAAGATTACCCAACTGGCGCCGAATGGCAACGAGGTCATTCTCTGGATGTACGGCGCCGGCAATGTTGTTGGCGCGCTGACCGAACCCACCGCCCGACACTATACCTGCTCCGCCCGCGCCATTGAGCAAAGCACAGCTTTGATATGGGATTACGCGGAACTACAAAACTATATGCTGGAGTATCCGCAAATTAGAAAGAATGCCAGCTTCGTTCTTGCCACGCGGTTGAACGAGTTGGAAGAGCGATTTCGCGAAGTTGCAACCGAGCGAGTTGCTAAACGTGTTGCGCTTGCGCTCCTCCGGCTTCTGAAGCATATCGGCAGAGACGTGCATGGAGGAGTCGAGGTTTCACTCTCGCGCGAAGAGTTAGCCCAGATGACCGGCACAACTTTATTCACCATCAGCCGGCTGCTTTCAAAATGGGGTGAGATGGGATTTATATTACCCCGGAGAGAGGCGGTGCTAGTGCGCGACTCCCGGCTCCTTGAGCAGGTAGATGACGATGGCTTCGAAAAGGAATCACTGCTTATGCGCAGTAAACGTAACATCAGCCATTTGCAGCCACCAGCTTTACGCGTGATGGGCTTCGCCATGGCGAATAACAGGTAAATGAGGACCGCTAAGTATTTGCTAATCCACGCGACTTCGTCGGCCGGATCACCAGACAACTTCCTCATGGAAAACACTCTAACAATCCCATGGACCAAAAAGTCTTGCTAAACGCGCCGGCCAGTTATCAGGTTGATGACCAGGACGATTAGCGCTACAACCAACAGAATATGAATCAATCCACCGGCAACGTGGAAACTGAACCCCAGTAGCCAGAGAATAAGAAGGACTACAAAAATTGTCCAAAGCATAGATACTCCTTCAATGCGTTGCGGGCGCATGAGAACTGCAAACTTTCCCAGGCACCCGCAAGAAGACAACATTCATTACTAATTGGAAGCGATGGCCTGAGCCTTTGCGCTTCTGACCGCGTCGAGGAAGGAGTTAGCCGCGGCCGGGACAGCCACTTCGCCGAGCAGAATGCGGCTCGTGGAGATATCATGACCGTAGATGGCTTCTGTTGAATCGTCGTCGCGACGAATCGCAGCGCCAGTCAGCGTGAGTCCGGCAAAGGCGCCTTTTGCACGCGAGTAAGTGAGAACTTCGGTATTCAGCTTCCAATCGGTATCTGCTGAAGCGTGACGGCCAACCGGTCCGGCTGCCGCTGAAGCATCCCCGCCCAACTGGAAGTTGCTATTAATCAGATGTTGCATGCCCCGTTCATTTTGAATAATCATGACCAGGTCCACGCCTTCAACGCCGATCTGCAGTCCCCAGCTTCCACCGGTAATAGTAAAGAACGCCGGTGCGCTCCAACCGTTTGCGGTACGGCATGTGGCAACGCCTCTACCATTTTCCGCGCCAAAGATAAATCCGCCCTTGAGCATGTGCGGCACAACGGCGACGCACTTTGCGTGATCCAGTACTTCTTCTGGAATTCCTTTATCTGGTGCCGACATAATCTCGTGCAGTACAGCGCCAGCATGATTCAACCGGTCAACTGTTGATTCGTGACCGGATCCTGCCCAGCTGATGGCCGATAAACTGAGTATTGCCGCTAACGTCATAAGTTTTCTCATGCATCTCACCTTTTCTACCCATGCGCAGCGTCACTTTCTTTCCGCGCACTGAGGCGCAATAGGTAACTCTCACGTTAGAGGAATTATCTGGCGTCGTCTGAGCAAGAACGCTCACGGAAAACCCAAGCTTATTGCCGCTCACGAAGCATAAGATAATTATTGGAAAGTGTGCATAATTGAACAGACCTCGCTCCCCTCACTCGCCAGAATTAAGACTGGCGTTAGTGTATGCAAACACTCATAACGGTTTGCGACTTCTCCGTTTCTGCTGACAAGGGCGATTAATGTCCTAATGAAGGCCAATGAACCAACATTCATTGGTGCAGTTGCAAAGTGAACCGCAGAGATTCGCAGTTGCGGAACCTCACACAACACATCCTTCATGGTTGTATTCAATATGAGGCCCTTTATGGCTGGACCAGTGAATTACGCTTTCGATACCGCTTCCTTTCTGGCCAATGCCGGCCTAGGGCGCCGAATCGTTCAACTGAAGCCCAGGCAAAACTTCTATTCACAGGGAGATGCAGCGGATTCTGTATTTTATCTTCAGAAAGGGCGCGCGAAGATCACCGTCGTTTCGGCTATCGGCAAGGAAGCTACCATTACGCTTCTCTCCTCCGATGATTTCGTCGGAGAGGGCGCGTTAGCGGCAGTGCCGGGACAGCGTTTATCCACTGCCACTGCCATCACCGACTGCACGGCACTCAGGATAGAACGTGAGGCGATGGTGCGCGTGATGCACGATGAGCATAGCTTCTCTGACCTGTTCTTAAAGTTTTTGCTGGACCGCAGCATGCGCATCCAGGCCGATCTGGTCGATCAGCTTTTCAACTCAAGTGAGAAACGGCTGGCGAGAATCCTACTGTTGATGGCGGAATTCGGAAAGACGGACGATAAGGAAGTAATACTTCCCAAGATCTCGCAGGAAACCCTTGCGGAAATGATTGGAACAACCCGGTCCCGTGTCAGCTACTTCATGAATCGGTTTCGCAAGCACGGATTTATCGAGTACAAGGATCGCATTCGTGTACACAGATCGCTTCTGAATGTGGTCCTGCTTGATCGTTTTTCCGACGAAAATGCCGAGAAGCCGCCCTTTATACCATTGCTCAAAGGGCACCCAAAGCAAGCCAGCGACACTGTTGTGCGCTCTGTGCGGAATTGAACAGCCTGACAATGCAGCAAATGCCATACTTGCTCCCAATCACCATGCAGGCGATTGGGGAGGCTAGAAATGTCGAATTCAACAGCAACGCTCCTGATTGTCGACGATGAGCCCTCCATTCGACTATCGCTGTCGAATGTGCTGACCGAATTAGGCTATCGCGTGCGCTGTGCCCAAGATGGTTTTTCCGCGTTGCACGAGATGCGTAATGAGGTTCCAGACCTGCTTCTTACCGATCTCAATATGCCCAATATGTCTGGGTTTGAGTTGCTCTCGGTAGTCCGGCGCCGGTTCCCCTCGATCCGAACAATCGCTATGAGCGGCTCGTTTTCCGGCGACGAGGTTCCTTCCGGAGTTGCCGCCGATGGATTTTATCAAAAAGGCAGCAGCATTACCGCCCTGTTGCGAATTATGAAAGCACTGCCCCAAATTGAACGGTCCACCGTCCAGACATCGAGTCCTGATGCGCCTTTATGGGTTTATCTAAACTCACACGACTTATCACCTGACTCATCCATTACGATTACCTGCCCTGAGTGTCTGCGGAGTTTTCCCCAGACTCTCGGCACCAGCTATTTGAATTGCAAGACAGACTGCATATTTTGCCACAGTTCAATTCACTATGCGATCGTACAACACGCGGGCCGAATGCCGTTACAGGCGTATCAGAGACACGCCGTAATGGCGAGAAGTTATCCGCTAATCGGATCTAACTCAAGTTACTAATAGTCGACGAAAGTGAAAGAGCGAGCTATGCGTACTATTATCCAATCGAGTATGCTTTTGCGTGCACAAACGGAACTACCCGCCGGCCTTAGGGTTGCGACTGATGAATTTCGCGAGGGGTGGAATCTTGCGCCGAGAATCAATGCACAAGGGCTGGAAAAGAAAGTTCAATCACGCGGATGGAATATCGTCAAGATCGCCGATGGATCGTTAAGAAGCGGCGTGGGCGAGACTTCACAAGAAGCCATTGCCAGCGCGCTTAAGCTGGCTCTTCGCCGTGTCAGTGCGCACTTTAACGCAGCGGAAGTGGAACATATTGAGTTGACACAATACCCATGGTTCTTTCTAGCCAGGGTGAGAGTTTCTCCATACCGAATTCAACAGAGCGCGGTTCTGCCGACGCTCGATGAAGTTATACCTGCTCCAAATGCCCCCCGACAGAGGCGACTGCCACCCAGCGCAGCAGCGCTCTACCCATATTTCGGCAGCGCCATGCCACAGCTTAAGCAGATGCTGATCTCCTCAAGAGCAGATCAATCAGGGCCACAATGACTATCTTACAAATGTCGGTCGTGTTGTACCTCTTTCACAGGGCCTTGCGTGTTCGACAGGAACCTGCACTGCTTAGATCTGAGCCAAGCCACATTCTGCAGTATCCCTCTCACTCATAGATCGATGCCACCGAATTTCCATCAGTGCGAATATCCAACTCGCGTGAGTATACGCGGCACTCCAGGCACACAGGTGGCAATCTGCTCGATAGAATGCTGGGGCGTAATCTGCCAGGTCAGCAAAAAGGGCGGCCAACCAGATGGTTGACCGCCCTCAAAGCCTCAGTTCAAATAGCGTTGCTCACTGCTGCAGAATCTCCACACTCGGCGAGTCGTCGGTGTTGAAGATGCAGGCTGCCTTCGTCGGGCTGATGACCACGCAGCTAATTCCGCTTAAATGGCCGCCAGTCAGGAAGGAGCCTGTGCCGGTGGCAGTCGTATCCCAACTATAGGTTCCGCCAGTCATGGATTGATCCCAGGTGAAGTCTCCCACACCGGCTGTTGTTACGTTGGCTGTGAGGCCGCCGCTGTTGCTCAAATAGAACTCTCCCACATTGCCGTTGGAGGTCGGTTCTATCCGCGGTAATTGGCCAAACAAATAATTGCCGGCCACAGCCGCATTGGTGAAGGTGGTTTGCGTTTGCGGCTCCATCCAGCCAGGTTCAAGATAGCCGCCATTGTTGCCGCTGAAATCTATGAAAAAGGCTGAGTTGTTGTCGAAGAAATACAGGTAAGCTGCGGCGCTGCCCGCTGAGAACGTAGCTCGGCCGGGATTCGAGGAGTCGAAGGTGGCGGCAATTGGTCCACCGTTCTCCTTGCCGACTTTGTAGGTTCCATTGTTGTCGTCGTAACTCTGGTTGATTGTCATTCCGCCGGAGCCGTCACCGGTTCCCTGGAAGACCGAGGAGTCGTATCCCGAGACAGTGCCATTGCTGTATCCGTCGTACGCCAGCATGTAGAGGACAAAAGGACCAGCCAAGTTCGCTGCGGAGTAGCTGGCTTGCTGTTGCGTGCGCATGTCGCCGGACTGCATGCCCCCATCTCCGACGGTTTCAAGTAGGAACATGCGGTTGGCGTCGACAATGTATCCGGCGTAGCTCCCCGTATACTGAACGCCTGAGATGGTTTGAGTCGTGGCAAACGTGAAACGCCCCGTCGTAGAATTTGGCGCGGTATAGCTTCCGGTGAATACATTGCCTCCGTCGCTGGACTTCTTGATATACATCCCGTCAGAAATGCCATTGGCGATGCTTCCGCCGGGGGCGCCCCCTGTTCCACCGGTTGGGCTTACAGTGGAGGCGGTGAACCGGCCAACCCATGCCTCCGGTAGGCCGCTGGCATCTTCGCCCTGGAGACCAAAGGCGAAGCTCTTGCCGTCGATGGTGCTGGTGGCAAAGGTGCCTGTTGTGGCCAGGAGGCAATCTCCGGTGCCGGTTTGCCCGGAGCGCGACGCACCCAGATCGTCGGTTTCGATCATGCGAAATTCCTGCGCCGGTGATGTGGCATTGGTCAGCGCAATCGCCCATTGCGTTGTTTGGCTACCAGTAGCGCCGGAGGTCAGAACAGCGTTAAATGTCATCAGGCCGTTGTTGTCCGCGCCGATGCTGTAGGTGCCGCTCGCCGTGCCCGACACCGCCGTTGAATCGTTGCGACTGTTCGAATCGAATACGCCGTTGGTGAAGTTGCCCAGGCCTCCGGTATTGGTACCATCGACCTGGAAGCTGGCAATAGATGCCCAGCGTGCGTTGTTTCTGTCGTAGTAGCCGTCAATCTTACAGACGTAGGTTCCCTTGAGGTTGCCGTTGTTCACGCCACTCAGCGCATTGACGACGTTGATGTAATAGGTGACCGGGCCAGCCGTGCGACTGGCGCTGTCGGTCACCATAACAGCTAGCGTGATAGTTTCAGCCACGATGGGTGTGCCGCTGATGGTCAGCGTATTGCCGCTGCTGGAGGCACTCAGGCCGTCTGACAGGCTGAGGCTGGATGGGTTGTTGGGAACTGTCTGGCTGTTCACTGTGAAGACATAGCCAGACCCGCTGCCGCCGGAGGCTTTGAGCGAATCCGAGAAGGGCGAGTTAATTATCGCGGAGACCGTGCCCGATGAGGGCAACGATAAAGGCGCTTCAGGCGTCTGGAAGCTCACTTGCGTTATTGCTTCATTGCCGTTGGCGTCCGTGACTTGAATCTGCCAGGTGTATGTTGAGTTGGAATTCAGGCTGGATACCGTAGGCGTGTTTCCGCCCCCCGTCGGATCGACACCCCAGGTAATGGACGGCGTAATGGAACTGGAGAAGCCATTCGAGTGGGCATTCTGACTGGGTATTGACCAGATGGTGCTCTCGTTCGAGTCTCGTAACTGGAACTTGTAGACGTAGTTGCCGGCGTTGCTCGGGTAACTCCAACTGAATGTGGGCTGCGTGCTCACGGTGGCCGTGTTCCAGGTGGGAGACATACTGGTGGTCCATGCGGTCAGCACACCAGTGGGTGAGGCAGTTAGTGGATTGGGGGTGGTATTTGCGGTTGAGTTTGAGGTGCCATCGGTGTAGGTGACATTGAAGGTAAAGATATCGCTGGTGCTCGGCGTACCACCGTTCGTGCTGGGCCAGTAGTCCCACTCGTCAGCGTTGCTGTTAAAAGCGCCCGTGGCAATGTCTACATGCCCGTCCGTAACATAACTGGGCGCCGACTTAAGGAAAACGGAAGCCGGCAGTTTGTAGAGACCATTGACGCGGAGGCCGACATTGTAACCGTAGCTGACGTTGCCACTCAGGTTTGTCTGTTGATAGGAATTCGTCCGCACGCTAGCTAAGGCGTTGAGGGGAGCTGTACCAGCGGTGTTGCTGGGCAGCGCCAGGTTTCCGACGCTCGTAGCACCGGTGATGACGGTAACGGCCGAGAGTTGTTCGTTTGTGTTGGAGATGTCTCCCGGGACCATTAGACCGTTATTGTTCTGGTCGATGACCCCAAAGTTCATGTAACTGCTGCCTGCGGGCACGTAGACCGAGTACGATACACCGCTTGCCGGCGGGCTTGCCTTACTGCCGACCGCATCAACATAGATATTGCCCGAGCTCTCATCGTAGAAGCCTACATACAATGGTCCAGTTGCTGCCCCAGCAAAGGTGACCGTTCCCTGGACCAGGTAGCCGCTAGAAGGCGCAGTGATGGTGATGGCGCCGGAGGGCGCAGAATAGTTGCCGACTGTTCCGGAAGCACAGCTTCCCAGCACACCCGCCGCACGGAAGTAGTACGGACCAGTGCCCGAAATCCCGCTAACGATCCATGGGTTCTGCGATCCGGTAGCCGGGAAGCACTGACTTCCAGCGACGGGGCTGAATGACGTGTTGGCGCTCCATTGGACGATGTAGGAGTTGGGTATCTCGATACCATTGTTGTTCGTGATTGGGTCGAAGTAGACAAAGGCTCCGCCGCTGAACACGCCGAACCCCCCGTTGCTTGGATTCCAAGTGGGAGTAGACGATCCGAGACTTGCCGTCGATGCAGGAAGGAGTGTGACGTCAGCGGTAGTCACGGGTCCGGTAGAAACCACTACGTTTGAGGCGCCGGCGCCCGCTGGGTTGGATGCGTTCTGGTTGCCATAGCCGCCCATCACCTCGCCAGAAGTTGGATCAGTGCTGGTATTGTCCATCCAAGCGCGCAAGGTGTATGTGCCGGGCTGTACGCCGCGGATGGTGTAGGTACCGGGACCGGAAATTGCCGTTCCCGGGTTGCCATCGCAGCTAGAACAGTTGGTATTGACCAGTTCCAGGTAGACCCATCCGGTATCCGGCCCGCTATAGCTCACCGTGCCAGAAACTGCGTAGGCTGCGTTCGGATTGACGACCATGATGGTATAGGTGGCTGGGGTAACAGTATCGTTGGCGCTATCAGTCACCGAGACGTTATTGAGTGTGATCGTTTGAGGAGTGTTGCCCGGCGTTCCGCTGATGGTCAGCGTTGTTCCGCCGCTGCTGTACGCGCTCAAACCATCCGTCAGGGCAAGAGCGGTCACCCCGTCGGTGGGAACTTGCGCGCCGTTAATCGACCAGACATAGCCCGATCCGCTGCCGCCTGAGGCGTTGATATACGCGTAGTACTGTTGGTTTACGTTGGCCGAATTCAGAGGGCCAGATGCAGGCAGCGTGAGCGGGTTTTCGTTAACGTTGATGGTGTAGGTGTAGGTCGCTGTCGGCGTTGACCAAGTAGAGTCATACACATAAACCTGGAACGAGACCGGGCTAGTCCCTGTGGGCGTTCCGCTAATGGTCAGCGTGTTGTCGTCGGGGGTTGTGAAGGAGGCGGTCAGGCCTTCCCCAAGTGATATGGAGGTGCAATCCCATTGACAATTATTGACTGACCAGTAATAAGGTCCGTAGCCGCCAGTAACAACGATGGTCCCGTTGTAGCTTTGGCCAGCGACTGCCGTACCCAGGGTGCTGGGGTTGGGAGTGGGCAATGCCAAAGCCGTGTAGTCGGGAACGTAATCGACATATGTCTGACCCCAGTTGCCGTTCGAGTCGACGGCTTCAACCCACCAGTTGTACGTCATTCCGGGGGTCAAACTGGAGACCGTAGGCGCGGGACTGGTATTTCCGGCCGGATTGGTTCCCCAGTTGAGTTGTGTGGTTGTCGAGGGGAATCCGCCCCAGCCTGTTCCTACCCACCATAGAGTGTTCCCGATATCATCTTGCAGTCCGAACTGGTAGAGGTAGCTGCTGGCATTGGCAGGGTCGGTCCAAGTGAATGTGGGCGTGGTGTTTGAGCCGGGCCCAGTGGGCGAAAGGTTGGTGGGAACGCCCACCAAGCCGCTGACCTTGGGGCTCAACGTCTCAGATGTGCCATCGCTATAGGTAACCTGGAAGACGTATGAGTCGCCAGCGGTTGGTGCGGCGGTTGGATTGAAGGTGAAATAGAACTTGGAAAGAGTGTTACAGTAGCCGCACGCTGCAAAATCTTCGGGAGCAACGACGTTGGGGCCAGAAATCAGTTCAACGGCTACCGGCCGTTTGCCCAGCGGCTCGATAGCGTTGAACAGGTTGTAGCTGTTATAGGTTTGGGTGCCAAGCGAGCCGTAATTGTATATCTGGGTCGAGTTTCCTGTCGTTAGCGTATCGAAGCTGTTGCCGCTGGGCAGGGTCAGGTTAACACCGCTCATGGAGCCGGTGACGGAGACCGGGGCAGGTCCATTGCCTCCGTAGTTGGAAACGTCACCCGGCGCGTTCCATCCTGCATTGTTCTGGTCGAGGATGGCGAAGAAACCGTAGTTGGAACTGTTGGGAAGGTTGATGGAGTATGCCTGCGGACTCAACGGGCTGGCAATCTCCTCGGTATAGATAATGTTCGTGTCATTGTCGAGGAAGGCCACATAGAGCGGCCCGGTGGGCGCTTGGCTGAAGGTGACCGTGCCCTGGACAGTGTTGGAACCCGATGGCGCGCCGATGGTCAGGCCGCTGGAGGGCGAGGCTGCAGACCAGGGACCGGTAACAGCCGAACTGCCACTGCCCACCACACCCGCTGCGCGGAAGTAGTAGGTATTGCCATTAGCAAGTCCGGTCACGATCCAATGGTGGTCCCCGTGGGCTGCCGGGAAGCTCATGCTGCTGACGCCCGTGCTGAAGGTCGAATCAGTGCTGTACTCCAGGATGTAGGACGTGGGTATCTGAATATTGTTGTTGTTCAGGATGGAGCTGAAGTAAACGATCGCTCCACCGCTGAACACGCCATACCCTTCGTCGGGAGTCCATTTGGGGGCAGAGCTGAGCGTCACCGTACCCGGATCGCTCAGCGTGACAGAGGCGCCGCTCAGGATCGAGTTGGTGACGGTAACGGAGGTGCTGCCCGAGGGATCAGAGACGTTCCCGACGCCATAGCCCAGGATGTCCATCCAGGCCTTCAGGTTGTAAGTGCCAGGCTGCACACCGTGGATCATAAAGGCTCCTCCTGAAGCAAGGGAGGCCGAGGAGATAGCAGTGCCGGGGTTGGGGTTGTTGCAGCCGATATTGTTGCAGTTGTTGGTGGGGGTGAGCGACAGATAGACCCATCCTGTCTTCGAGCCTCTGTAACTGACATTGCCCGAGGCCGGGAAGACCACCTGGGAGCTGACGATGGTAATGGTATAAGCTCCGCTGGCAGTGTGGTTTTCGCTGTCGGTTACCCCGACGGCGAGCGTGATGGTGGCCGGCGCGGTGGTAGGCGTTCCGCTGATGGTCAGTGTGCCGCCACTGCTGCTGGCGCTCAGGCCGTCGGACAACGTCCAGGAAGTGCCGCTGGTGGCCCCTGCTCCATTAACGCCTACCGTAAAGCTGTAGCCCGTTCCGCTGCCACCCGTAGCAGTGATTGAACTGTTATAGGTTTGGTGGACTGTACCGGAGCCCAACGCTCCGGATACGGGCAGCGTCAAGGGCGCTTCGCCTGTCTGGAAGTTCACCTGCGTCGTAGCTTCATTGTTGTTGCTGTCGTAGGCGGTGATTGACCAGGTGTACGTCGAGTTGGGGTTCAGGCTGGTTACCGACGGCGTACTCCCGCCTCCCGTCGGATCGACGCCCCAAGTAATGGTTGGCGGGACGGAGCTGGTGAAGCCATTCGAATGGGAGTTCTGACTGGGTATTGACCAGATTGTGTTCCCGTTCGAATCCTGCAACTGGAACTGATAGGTGTAGTTGCCGGCATTGGCTGGGTAATTCCAGGTAAATGTTGGCTGTGTGCTCGCGCTGCCCGTGTTCCAGGTGGGTGACATATTGGTGGTCCAAGCGCTCAGCACGGCGGTAGGTGAGGCGGCCAGAGGGTTGGATGGAGTATTCGCGGTCGAGTTCGAGGTCCCATCCGTGTAGGTAACATTCAGGGTAAAGACATCGCTGGTGCTAGGCATGGATCCATAAGTGCTAAGCCAGTATTCGAACTCGTTGTTGTAACCGTTGAAAGCTTGCGTGGCAATGTCAGCGGGCGCATTGGCGATATAACTCGGTCCCGAGTAGAGATCAACAGACGCCGGTAGTTTGTAGAGGCCGTTGACCCGGATGTCAACACTGTAGCCATAGCTAATGTTGCCGCTCAGGTTTGTCTGTTGATTGCTCTGCGTTCTCACTATGGCCTGAGAGTTTGTGGGAGCACCGTTGGCGCTGGGCAGAGTCAGGTTTTGGGTAAGAGTGGAGGGAATGGACGGATCGATGTCCACCGAGGCATTGGTCTGCAGACTCGTATTGGAGATGTCTCCCGGAACCATGAGACCATTGTTGTTCTGGTCGATAAGCCCAAAGAAGTAGTAATTGGAGCCGGTAGGAACGTAGACCGAGTACGGCGCTGGACTGGTTGGCGGGTTCAACTTGCTACCCACCACTGTGGCATAGATGATGCCTGTGCTCTGGTCGTAGAAGCCTACATACAGCGGTCCAGTGATTCCGCCGGTTGGCGCGCTGAAGGTGACTGTGCCCTGGACCAGGTTGCCGCCGGAAGGAGCGCCGATCGTCATGGCGGGAGAAGCTGTGGACCATGTCAGCCCTGTCGTGGAAGAACCGCAGGCCCCCACATTGCCCGCCGCACGGAAGTAGTACGGACCGCCATTCGGAACCCCGCTTACGATCCATGGGTTCTGCGACCCGGTAGCCGGGAAGCACTGACTTCCAGCGACGGCGCCGAACGACGAACTCGTGCTCCATTGAACGGTGTAGGAGGCAGGCATTTCGATGCCGCCGTTGTTACATCCATTACCGCTACAAATCGGGTCGAAGTAGACAAAGGCGCCGCCGTTGAATGCGCCCGATCCATTACTACCGTCCCAAGTGGGAGTCGCCGAGCCGAGACTCACCGCCCCGGGATCGCTCAGTGGGATGGGACCGGTATTCGCGGCCGTGCTGGTCACGGTCACGGATACGGGATTGATGCTGCTGCTTACGGCGTTGGAGGCGTTCTCAGCGCCAAAGCCAAGGTTATCCATATAGGCCTGCACTGTGTAGGTTCCGGACGGCACGCCTTGGATGGTGAATGCCCCTGGAGCGGGAATTGCCGTGCCCAGGTTGCTGCAATTGCCGTTGCAATTGGTGTTGTTCAGTCGCAGATAGATCCAGCCTGTCTGGGAGCCGGAGTATGTGACCGTTCCAGAGACGGGGTAGCCAGCGTTCGGATTGATGACGGCAATGGTGTATCCGCTCCGCGTGATGAGATTGCCCGTGGTAGTGTCCGTCATCGTGACGTTGAGCGTGAGCGTTTGTGCCGTTGCTGGCGCCGTTCCACTGATGGTCAGCGGATTGCCGGTTGGGTTGTAGCTCAGGCTTGTGGCGGAAAGCCCAGTAACCGACCAGGAATAGTTTCCGCTGCCGCCCGATCCACTGATCGATCCGTTGTAGTACTGGCTGGCCATCGCGGATCCCAGAGAGGCAGGATTGGGCGCAGGCAAAGCCAGCGGCTCGTAAACATTGATAGTCAACTGCTGCGTTGTCGTTGCGCCAATAGAATCCGTCACCTGTACCGTGAATGTGGCGCTCCCAGCGACCAACGATGAGGACGATCCTGAAATAGACCAGACACCACTGTTTGACGTAAGGCTCAGGCCGAGGTTCGCCAAGCCACTGTTGTTCACGATTACAGCCCATGAGGTGTAGACACCCGTACCGCCTGTTGCTGTGAGTGTTTGCGAATAACTGGTTCCCACAACACCTGAAGGCAGTGGGCTGGTGGTGGTGATGATCAACGCCGGGTTGACCGTAAAGCTGGTGGTTGCCGTTGCAGCCGCATAGTTGCCGCTGGCAGCCTGGCTGGCTGTCAGATAGACCGTGCCCGCTCCGGTCAATGTCACCATACCCCAGCTGGTGACAGTTCCCGAGCTGGTGTGGCCATTCGTCAGCGAGTAAGTAATCATGCCGCTGGAAGGCGTGTTCGCCGCATCAGTCGCAGTTACCTGGAACGACGCGTCACCATAGGTATGAGTTGGAATCGAGGCAAAAGTCAGCGTTGGAACTTCCTGGTTGACCGTGAAACTGGTTGTTGCAGTTGCAGCCGCATAGTTTCCGCTTGCCGCTTGACTGGCGGTCAGATAGACCACGCCCGCTCCGGTCAAAGTCACCATGCCTGCGCTGGTAACTGTTCCGGAACTAATCGGGCCGATAGTCAGCGAGTAGGTAATCGCGCCGCTGGAAGGCGTGTTCGCTGCATCAGTCGCAGTTACCTGGAACGGCGCGTCACCGTAAGTATGAGTTGGAATCGAGGCAAAAGTCAGCGTTGGTACTACTGGATTAATCGTGTCAGATATCGTTCCGTTGGCTGAAGCATAGTTGCCACTGGGATCGGCAAAGCTCCATGGGTCGCTGGCAAAGGTTCCGGCACTGGTGTGCGTTGTGCCCGTCAGAGTGAAGTCGCTAACACTCAGGCTGGCACCGCCTACTCCCGTAGCCGTTGCTGTAGCTGTGTGTGGATTGCCATCGTAGGTCACGGTGTACGGCGTGACGTTGATAGTTGCCGCCGCCTGGTTGATCTTGTCGGATACCGTACCACTGGCAGGGGTATAGTTGCCGCTGGGGTCGGAGAAGCTCCAACCATCACTGGCATAGGTTCCTGCATTGGTGTGCGTTGTGCCCGTCAG
>Ga0224535_1000331_pt1 | contig 13770 bp, 13 predicted proteins | sample 714E13034metaG_FD_179898 | JGI IMG/M metagenome (GOLD analysis project Ga0224535, IMG submission 179898) | Peat soil microbial communities from Stordalen Mire, Sweden - 717 E1 30-34 | ecosystem: Environmental > Terrestrial > Soil > Wetlands > Peat | place: Sweden: Norrbotten County, Stordalen... | reverse complement strand
CAGCGGCCGGCCCTTGTACGTATGGCTGCACCGGCACAACGGCAAAGTCGTCGAGCTTGTCTTTCAGCTCGACCACCAGTCGCTCGGCCAGCTTCTTGCCCACGCCGGGGATGCGCGTCAACTGCGCGTGGTCCTGGCCGCGAATGGCTTGCACGGTGTGTTCGACAGAGAGGCCGCTCAACATCTTGATCGCCAGTTTGGGGCCGACGCCGCCGACTGTAATCAGCCGCTCGAAGAGACGCTTCTCCTCGCGGTCAAGAAAGCCGAAGAGGGCAATCTGGGCCTCGCTGACTGAAGTGTGAATGTGCAGCGCGGCCTCGGCGCCTACGGACGGCAATGCCGTGAATGTAGGCACCGAGATGGTGACGTCGTAGCCCACCCCGGCCGCCTCAATAATGGCTTGGCCGGGCTGCTTGTAGATGAGCTTTCCGCGCAGGTGAGCAATCATGTTGACCTATTTTAGAATCCCGAGCCGCTTGCCCACACGTTCGAATGTTTCCAACGCCTGGTCGAGCTCCGCCTTTGTGTGTTCGCTGGTGAGCATGGCGCGGATTCTGGCTTTGCCTTCGGGAACGGTCGGGAAGGCGATACCGGTAGCCATGACGCCCTCGTCGAAGAGTTCGCGGGAGAAATTCATCGTCAAGCGGCCATCGCCGATGATGATGGGCGAGATGGGCGTCTCGCTGGCGGGCGTGGTGACGCCGCCGGTGTCGAAGCCCAGGCGTTTGAGTTCACCCTGGAAGTAGCGGGCGTTCGACCACAGCCGCTCGATCCGCTCCGGCTCCTGCTCCAGGATGTCGAAGGCGGCGATGCAGGCGCCGGCCACCCCTGGCGGGCACGAAGTGGAAAAGAGGAACGGGCGCGCGCGGTGATAGAGGTAGTCGATCAGGTCGCGGCTGCCGCAGACATAGCCGCCCAGGCATCCGATGGCCTTGGAGAGCGTGCCCACCTGTACGTCCACCTTGCCATGCAGATGGAAATGGTCAATCGACCCGCGGCCGTTGCGTCCCAGCACGCCCGAGGCATGGGCGTCGTCCACCATCATGATGGCGCCATATTTTTCAGCCAGCGCGGCCAGCTTGTCCACCGCGCCGATGTCTCCGTCCATGGAGAAGACGCCGTCGGTAATGATCAGCTTGTGGCCCGGCTCGTTGGCCAGTTCCTTGAGCAGTTCCTCGCAGTGGTCCGCATCTTTGTGGCGGAAAACCTTGATCTTGGCCCTGGACAGCCGCGCGCCGTCGATAATGCTGGCGTGGTTCAGCTCGTCGGACAGGATGAAGTCTTCCTTGCCCAGGATGCAGCCGACCGTGCCGGAGTTGGCCGTGAAGCCGCTCTGAAAGACCACGCAGGCCTCGACGTTCTTGAAGCGGGCAATCTTTTCTTCGAGTTCCATATGGATGCGCATGGTGCCGGCGATGGTGCGCACCGCACCCGAGCCCGCTCCATAGGTCCGTGTTGCGGCTATCGCCGCCTCAATCAGCCTTGGATCGTTGGCCAGGCCGAGATAATTGTTGCTCGCCAGGTTGATCACCTTGCGGCCGTCATAATGGCATACTGGCGCCTGTTGGTCGTCGAGGACGCGCAGCTTGAAGTAGGTGCCCTTGGCGCGCAGATCGTTGAGCGCTGCGGTCAGGTGGGCGAGTTGTGGACGAATAGAAGACTGAGTCATGATGTTCTCCTCAAACAATCTAGAATAACGCCTGAAAGAGCCGCAAGTGGATGTCGGGGGCCAGCTTCCACGTCTGGATTTCAGGAGTCCGGGCGCGTGGATTGCCAAATATGCGGCGATTCAACGTCCTTCTCCCTGCCAATACGTCCAAACAGCAGGCTAGGAATGGCTCCGGTCCGCCTGCGCCGGATACAATAGGATTCTGGGCTGCGGCAAGCTGGCGGCACACGATTTTGATCTTTGGAGCAGGTGCACGTGAGAGGCATTTTCCGCCGCGGTCCGCGGCTTGAGTTGGTTGCAGGATTGGTGATCGCGCTGGCCTTGCCCGCGCTGGCGTTGGCAGCCACTGGTGTTGCCACGACAACGACGCTGACCGCCGGCACACTGAGCGGATGCACACAGCCCCTAACGATCGCTGTGGCTGCCAGTGGAACCCCGGTCACCAGCGGCGCCGTGGCCATCACTGACGTATTGAATGGCAATTCCGTTCAACTGGCGAGTGTGGCTCTGACTTCCGCGGGCACGGTCACCTCATCGGTTGCCCTGGGGGCTGGTAGTCATAGCCTCACCGCGAGCTTCGCCGGCAACGCTTCCGACCAGGGTTCGACCTCAGCTCCAGTCGTCGTTAGCGTCACCACGGAGTGCGAATTTACAGTTGCCGTCTCCAATCTCACCCCGGCCTCGGCTTCCGCGAATACTCTTACTCTTACGGCCGGTCAGTCAGGAGCGGCCACCATTACCGTCACCCCCTCGGTGGAGTTCACTTCTACGTTGACGGCCCCGATGTTCGTCACGATTTCCTGCTCAGGCCTTCCCGATGGGACTTCCTGCGTCGCTACCCCGGAAAATCTGGAGATTCTGTCTACTACCCCCGAAAGCTGTCCCAGCGGTTCCGCCGCCTCTGCGTGTCCGCCCACCAGTTCGATGGTGATCGAGACCTACGCGGCTTCCAGCGCCTCGGCCTCGCCGGCAAACCGGCAGGGCAAGGGCTCCAATCCCGTCGCCTGGGCGTTTCTGCTGCCCGGCGCTCTGGGCCTGGGCGGTCTGGGCTGGGGAGCGCGCCGCCGCCGCTGGCTCAGCCGGCTTTCGCTGATGGCCCTGGTCGGCCTGGTTACCCTGCTGGGCACAACCGCCTGCAATCCGCGCTACAACTACCTGCATCACGGCCCGAACCCCAACCCTGGAACCCCGGCTGGAACTTACACCGTGACCGTCAACGCGCAGTCCAACAACGGCGTCACCGCCGTTACGCACTCCACAACATTTGTGCTTGTTGTGAATTAAGCTCAGGCTTGAGCCCATCGGCAGAACTGCTCGCACTGCTACGCCGGTGAGCAAAGAACAGCAAATAAAAGAACCTGCGGCTCGATTGAAGCCGCAGGTTCTTTTTTTACCGTTTGCCGCAACTCCGGCGCGCTGGCCGGGCTTACTCCAGCTTGAAGACCACCTTGATGGCCTCGCCCGACTGCAGATACTCCATACCCTTGGAGAACTCGGAGAGCTTCAGGCGGTGAGTAATCACCGGCTCCAAGTTGAGTTTGCCGCTGGCCAGCAGGGCCTCCATCTGGAACCAGTTCTCGTACATCTTGCGTCCGTTGATGCCCTGTACCGTGGCGCCCTTGAAGATGATGTTGGTGGCAAAGTCCAGCTCGATGGGCCGCGATGGAATCCCCAGCAGCGAGGCGCGACCGCCGGTCCTGAGCAGCCCAAAGCCCAGCCTTATAGCCGCCGGATGACCCGACATCTCCAGCAGAACATCCACGCCGGTGCCGCCCGTCGCTTCCAGGATCTGCTCCTTGATATTTTCTGTATTCTCGGCAGACGAATCCAGAACCAGGTCGGCGCCCATGGTGGCGGCCACGGCCCTGCGGTGCGCATTCACCTCAAGAGCAAAGACCTTGGCGGCTCCGCAGGCTTTGGCCACGGCAATTGAAAACAGGCCGATGGCGCCACAGCCGGTGATGAGGACAGTCTGTGCGGCGATAGGCCCGGCCAGTACGGTATGCACCGCATTGCCCAGCGGGTCCAACAGCGAACACCAATCGCGCGGAATGGTTGGCGAGAGCTTCCAGATGTTGGTCTCCGGAATGATGACGTAGTTGGCGAAGGCGCCATTGGCGTCAAGGCCCAGAATGCGCACGTGCTGGCAGATGTGCGCCTGGCCAATGCGGCATTGCAGACACTTGCCGCAGGCCACGTGCATCTCCGCGCTCACGAAGTCGCCTTCCTTGACCGCAGTCACGCCAGCTCCCACGCCGGCCACCGCGCCCGAGAACTCATGGCCCGGAATCAACGGCGGATGAATCCGCCCCTGCGCCCACTGGTCCCAGTTATAGATGTGCAGGTCCGTGCCGCACACACTGGCCGCCTGAACGCGGACCAGCACTTCGCCTGGGCCGGGTACAGGCACGGGCACTTCGCGCATTTCAATGCCTGGCGCAGCATGGGCTTTTACGACTGCTTGCATAGTGGTAGACATACTGAACACTCCTCCTCAAAAAAGCAAACGTACCAGTCTAGCAACTCCCCCCGGACAAGCGCCCGGAGCTCGGTGGAAAAGCACGCTCGGAAAACCGGGAAGCCAGGCTCAGGGTTGCACTCGCACGGCAATGGACTACCCGTTCACTACCCACTGTCCGGCGTGACGCAACCGATCACCTTACCATTGCCGGCGAATGGTCAGGCAGCTTTGCCGTTCGTTTTAAATTGTATACGAAAAGAAACATAACAAACAGAAATTGAATACGCAAGAAAACAAAACAAACAGAAAACCATCTAATTCCTGTACACTGGACGCGTTATGAGCTGCCTCTTTTGCAAGATCGTTGACGGAAGCATACCCTCCACCGCTGTCTACGAAGATAAGCTATGTTACGCCTTCGCGGACCTTCACCCGCAGGCGCCCGTGCATGTGCTGGTGGCGCCACGCGAACACATCAGCTCGCTGGATGATACCGATCCGAGTGATGGCGCGCTGCTCGGCCATTTGCTTTGGGCCGCCGCGGAGATTGCCCGTGACAAGGGCCTCGCCGCCAAGGGCTATCGCCTGGTACTCAATACCGGAGAAGACGGCGGCCAGAGCGTGGATCATCTCCACGTCCACCTGCTTGGCGGCCGCCCTCTCGCCTGGCCTCCGGGTTAGATTTTCTGTTCACGCAAAAAGGGCGCCCCCCACGATGGGAAGCGCCCTCTTGTTCTGCAATCTCTATCCGCTCATACCGGTTGCGAGGCGTACTCTTCTTCCTCTTCCAGCCCATAGCGGCGCAATAGGTTGGGCAGGCTCTGAGAGAAAGCTGAGCGCGGCATCACCGTGTCGCACCCGGCCTCGATGGCTTTTGCTTTCAGTTCACCCTGCAAGTGGTTGAGAAAGCCGATGATCGACGTCGCTTTCTTCAGCTTGGCCTTCAACTTTGGAATCAGGGTGATGGGCTTGGCGTTCAGATTGTTCAGGTCGAAGACCACCAGCTTAGGCCGCTCGGCCTCCGGCAGGTCGGTCAGCTTGGCTACTGACTCCTTGTCGCCCTTGATAAACGCCACCTTCACGCCCAGCTTGCGCGCCGTCTCCTGGATTTTGGCCAGGAAGAACAGATCTTCAATGAAGCAGAAGATGCGCGTGGGTGCGTCCTCGCGGATTGCGACCGTGGGCTGAGGTTCATAGGCGTCCTGGTAATAGCCGCCGTTGTGGCCACCGTTCGTGATCTGGATGGTTGAAGGCGGGCCGTCGGCTACGTTGCCATTCACCAGGCGATAACTGTGGTCCATCGGCCCCACAAACTCCCTGGGGCCCTTTTGTCTGCCGCCCCCCTTGCGCTTGCCTTGAGGCGGGGCTGCAATGCTGTTACCGGGCTGTGCGTCTGCTGCCGGAGCCTTCTGGAAGAACTTTTTCTTCTTCCGCTCCTGATTCTGGTGTCCGCCCTGGCGGCCACCTTGGCGCGTGGGAGCCGACTTGCGCTTCGCAACGTGCGGTTGCAGCTGCGGCGGCGCTTGCGGTGGGACTTGCGGCTGCCCTTGTGGCTGAGCCTGGGTCTGCGACTGTGGCGCTTGAAGCCCGTTTACCTGGCTGCTTTTGTTCTTGCGGCGGCGGCGGCGGCGCCGATGCCCCTGCGACTGCCCTTGGCCATTGGCCGGGGCCGGCCCCAATTCAGATTGAGGCTGAGTCAATTCTGTCGTCATGCGTAAGCTTCCTGATACATTGCGATTTGGTGAATTGCGATCTACTGCATTGCGTTTCCTGGTTCAGACTTATCCTGCCGGGTGCCGAACTTCCCTTACCCGCCGCCGCCCAATTCTGGACGGGGAACCCGACAGTGAGCAACGAAAATCGCCGCTCTTGCGGCGGTTCCGATTCAGCCTCTGCGGCCAAAAATAACCTTTGTATAACCTCGGTGAAAATGCTATTGGCCACAGCACACGCTAGAGCCAGAAAAAACAACTCAATCCGGCTGTCAGAATCGTGACGGTACGGCCAGCGCTTTTCTCAGCTGATGCCCTTCTTCTAAAAACTATCGCCGCTCGCAGACTGCCAAGAAATGACCTGCCCGGCGAAGTTTCCTTGCTCTGCGGCGAGCTTGCTCTGCCCCTTTCGGGTGGCTCGCGTCAGCCGCTTGATAGGCAAGTCTCATACTACAGCGAACTCTTGCGGCTGGCAAGTGAACTCCAAGCCCCCCAAACGCAAGAAACGCCACTCAAAGAGTGGCGCTTCACTACAGTGCGCTAGTCACTGGCCTCCCAAATAATTCGTGGGCAGCGGTTGTTTCCGCCGCACCTACCTCAGACTTCCCGACCGGTCTGCCTCTTTTAAGGGCCGCTTCGTTGGCGGATACTCTTGCCGGGCGTCTGCTTTTCTTTGGGCTGGTCAGAACTCTTCCAGCGCCTATACATCACTGGCGCTTATTTAATAGCAATCACAGTGCCATTCCAAGAATTGCTTAATTTCAATGACTTGTGAGAACCATAATGCTGAAATACTCTCGATTCTGGAAGTTTGCTTCGGGAAATACTCCCATAAACCATAGAAGCGAATTCTATCGCTGACAGTTTGGACAGTAATGCGTCCCCCGCCCAGCCAGCACGATCCGCCGGATGGGCGTCTGACAGCGAAGGCAGGGAAGCCCAGTTCGCAGATAGACGCAGTGCTCCAGTTGGAAGAAGCCTCGCTCTCCGTCGGCGTCCACATAATCAGAAACCGAAGACCCACCCAGCCGGATGGCATCTTCGAGAACCTCGCGCAAGGCCAGCCGCAGGCGGTCGAGTTCCCTCCTGGTCAGGCGTCCGGAGACCCGGCGCGGCCGGATGCCGGCGCGGAACAGGCTTTCGTCGGCGTAGATGTTGCCAACCCCGGAGAGCAGCTTCTGGTTGAGCAGGGCTGCCTTGATGGCCAGACGCCGGGGGTGGAAAAGCTGCACAAACTCCTCCGCCGTCACAGCCAGGGGGTCGGCTCCCGGAGCGCTGAAACCGGGGCTGCGACCGAGATCGCGAAACTCCAGCCTTCCGAACCGGCGCGGGTCCACAAAACGCAGTTCCCGGCCACTGGCCAGGCTCAGCCGCGCATGGGTATGAACTGCAAGGGGGGCGTCGGGGGTAGTGACCAGCAATCTCCCGGTCATGCCAAGATGAACAATCCATTGGGCTTCAGGATTGGCTTTGCGCTCGCTCAAGAGGCTACCGCGCGTGGCGCCCAGCTCGCAGACAATGTGCTTTCCCGTGCGGTGAACCGCCAAAATTGCACGCCCCTCAAGGCCCTTGGCCTGGCGCGCCGGTGGTGTCTTGAAGGGTTCGCGGTGGCTGTCGAACCAGACCTCGACGATGCGGTCGCCGCGCACACGCGCGTTCACTCCGCGGGCGATGGTTTCGACCTCAGGCAGCTCAGGCATTGATCAATTGTAAGGGAATGGGTCTTCCAGCTCGGAGTTTGCTCTTCCACGCGCCTCGGCGGTTACTTCCGCTCGCCGGGTTCGCGAATCCAGCTGGCCTCAAAGCTCACAACCTTCCACTTGCCTTGCGCGTTGCGCACATAGACGCGAGTGTAGCGATAGCTGCCAGAGATATCTACCCCACCAGAGGTACCGATCACCTCAGCCTTCGAGGTAACCAGCGCCGTGGTTCCGTAGAAGCGCACCTTACGGTCTGAAACTTCGAGGCCCGTGTAATGCACTCGCCCGCCGCCCAGTTTGGCCAGGATTTCTTCTTTGGTCTGCAGCGTTCCGTTGGCGCTGATGGCCATGAAGTCATCGGCGAGCAGGGAGTCCATCAAGGCGGTATCTGACTTTAGCACAGCATTCCGCCATGCCTCTTCCAGTTGGTCGATCTCGCGCCGGCTCTCATGCTTCTGCCCCTTGGGCATTTGGCCATGCTGGGGCGCGGCAAAGAGCGCCGGCGTGTACGCACCGAGTACCAGGAGAAACGCCAGAACAAACGTACTCCAACGGCGGATGGGCTTGGAAGGATTGAGCGTGGCTACAGGCATGATCGTAACGGATGGTAGCCCCGCAAGGCCGCGCCGGTCAATCGGTCTCAGAAAGATATGCATCTGCGCTCAATCAACTCTCCGTAAGTGCTCCTCAGCCAATGCAAGGACTCCCGCCGGTTGGACGCGGGCAGGCTCTCAAACGAGAGCCACCAGATTCTCGACGCTCCGTTCCTTCATCTTCTGGTAAAACCCGCACACGGCATAGTTCTTGAAGTGCTCTGACGCGCGGTGCACCTCAAGGGCCTTCGCGTCCCGGTACTGCTCATAGATGAGCACAGTGTCTGGGTCATCCTCCAAACGATGGGGAACATAGCTGATGCATCCCGGTTCCTCACGCGAGGCCGTGGCCAGCACACGCAGGCATTCGGCAATCTCGGCGCGATCTTCCGGGGCGAACTTCAGCCGTACGGCAAAGCTGATCATAATAGCGATTTCCTTTTGCGCCTCGGCCATGGAACCCCCTGGCGCACCACAAATCTACGCGTGAATGCTTTCGAAGGCCGCGACAAACTCCGGCAGCCGCATCGTCTGGTCCCGGTCAGGGCCTGTCGAAACCATTCCGATTTTGGCCCCGCTCTCCCGCTCCTGAAAATGCAGATAATCTCTTGCCGCCTGGGGAAGTTTGTCGAAATCCGTAATTCCCTCGGTCGAGCTACGCCAGCCCTTCAGCTTGGTATACACCGGCTTTATCTGTTCCAGCCCTTGCGCGTCGGCCGGAACTTCATCGCTCACCTTGCCATTGATCTCGTAGCCGATACAGACGGGAATCTCATCCAGCTCGTCCAGAACGTCCAGCTTGGTCACCACCAGCCACTCGGCGCTATTCACCTGGTTCGAGTAGCGGAGCAGCGGAATGTCCAGCCAGCCACAGCGGCGTGGCCGCCCCGTGTTCGCGCCGTATTCATTGCCGCGCGCCCGCAGGTGGTCGCCCACCGCGTCATGAATCTCGGTCGGGAACGGTCCCTCGCCCACCCGCGTCACATAGGCCTTGGTCACATTGATGACCGTGCCGATGGCCATCGGTCCCACGCCGGTTCCCGTCGCCGCTCCGCCCGCCGTCGCCGACGACGAGGTCACAAACGGGTAGGTACCGTGATCGATGTCCAGCATCGTTCCCTGCGCTCCCTCGAACATCACACTGCCACCCGTGGCCAGAATCTTGTTCAGCAGGCGCCCTGTGTCGGTCACAAAGGGCCGCAGTTGCTCGGCTGCCGCGGCATACTCGTCGTACATCTGCGCCGGGTCCAGAGGAGCGGTGCCGAACAGGGCGTGCGCAATGGCGTTCTTCTCGCCGCAGGCCGCCTCGATATGCGTCTTCAACAACTCCGGCCGCAGCAGGTCCACGACGCGCAACCCGCTGCGCGACATCTTGTCCTCGTAGCACGGCCCGATGCCCCGGCTGGTGGTGCCAATCCTTTTCCGCCCCGGCGCGCTCTCGGCGGCCAGCTCGATCATCCGATGGTAGGGCAGAATCACCTGCGCCCGGTTCGACACAAAAAGCCGCTCATCAACGGCCACGCCCAATCCGCGCAGCTTGGCAACCTCTTTCAGGAAGGCGATCGGGTCCAGCACCACGCCGTTGCCGATGACTCCCCGACAACCCGGCCGCAGAACACCGCAGGGAATCAGCTGCAAGACGAACTTATGTTCGCCGATGATGACCGTGTGCCCAGCGTTATGTCCGCCGGCATAGCGCGCCACCGCGGTAAACCGCTCGCTCAGCACGTCCACAATCTTCCCCTTGCCCTCGTCACCCCATTGGGCGCCCAGCACTACCGCCGTCTTTGCTCGCATATCGTCCCGTTCCTTGAAGCTTGTCTGTTGAGCCATTCTTTTGAAAGAGATACCTCAGCCCCGGCGGCCTTATTGAAGAACGCGCATAAGACCTGGACTGCAAAACGATGGCACGGCCTCACCGGCTTATGCCAGCTTTGATGATAAACCCTGGGTGCTTTTGCCGGGGGAAGGACTCTGCGCGCCACCGGAGGCTACAAGTCTCGCGTTCGAGGAATGGGATTCCCGGGCTTCACGCTCGTGCGGAATCGGCATCGAGCACTTGAACGGCCAATGTGGCATCCGCTTCCAAAGCGTTGCGCACCGACTCGGCCAGTCGCGGCCTCTCCATCTCTTTCTTCACGCTGGCGATAATCTCTTTATCCATCTTGATCCGGCTCTGTTTTTTCACGGTTTCTCCTTTTTTAAGTGACTAGTACGTCAGTTACTAGCCGAATCCAACCCTGGCGCCGGTCCCGTCTTCAGCTCAACCAGCACCTCCAGCAGCGTGGCCGAGTTGCGCACGCTCCCCGAGAGGATCAAAAGCGCTTCCGCGATGGGAGCATACTGTTGCGCCAGCGCATCCAGGCTGTCGCTTACTTTGTGGAGCTTCCCGGCTTCTTGCAGAATCGCGTTTGCAGGCATGGGACACGCGGCTTTCGGGAGCCTGGAAGGAAGCGGGACCGGCCTTTATCACTGCCGTCTCGCATCTTCACTGCCCATCATCCTAGGCGCACTTGCGGCCAGCGTCTGTTCACATTGGACCACTGCAATCCAGACGCTCAAGTCTCGCTTCCCAAGCCCAGGATCTATCCGCCGGCCAGCACCGCATCCGCAATGCGCGCCGCTTCCACGGCCGGGCGCACCGCATGAACCCGCACAATGGACGCGCCATGCAGGATGGCCGCCACCAGCGCCGCCACACTGGCCGTCTCGCGAGCTTCGACCGGCGCGTCGCTCCCGCCATAAAGCGGGGCCAGCGTCCGCCCCAGAAAGGATTTCCGGCTAACCCCGGCCAACAGCGGCTGACCCAGCGAAAGCAGCTCCGCCTGCCGAGCCAGAAGGGCGAAGTTCCCCTCGAAGCCCTTGCCAAAGCCGTAGCCGGGGTCCAGCACGATAGCCTCGGGCGGAATCCCTGCCGCAGCCGCCGTTGCAAGACTTGCCGTAAGCCCGGCCCGCACCGTGGCCAGCAGTTCATCCGGACCAAGTTCCGGCTGAGCGCGCCACTCCTCGGGCCGTCCCCGCGTGTGCATCAGGATTACACCGGAGTTGAATTCAGCGCAGACCGCAGCCATTTCCGAGTCCCAGAAAAAGCCGCTTACGTCATTCACAATCTCAGCGCCTGCCTTCAGAGCCGCCCGCGCCGTCGCCGCCTTGTAGGTATCCACAGAGACCACTGCGTGAGGCCGCTCTCTGAGAATTCCTTTCAGCACCGGAAGAAGCCGCGCCTGCTCTTCCTCGGCGCAAACCGAGGGAGCCAGCGCCGTTCCGGCGGCTCCGCCCGCGCGGCTGCCGGGCCGCGTGCTCTCCGCGCCCAAGTCCAGAATCTCGGCACCCTCATCCAGTAATTCGAGCGCATGAGCCACAGCCGCTTCCGGGGCAAAAAAATGCCCGCCGTCGCTGAACGAGTCCGGCGTCACATTGACGATGCCCATCACCAGCGTGCGCCGGCCTAACTCCAGCGAGCGTGTGCGCAGTTGCCAGGACATCACTTTTCGGTTGAAATCGGCCATTCCTCTTTGCCCGTCCTCGATGAGTAGCGTAAAGCGCCCTGAGTCAGATCGCCTCGATCTGGAAAGCGAAATTCTTCCTTCGATGGTACGCCGAGAACTTGTTCCCTCCTGCTAAACTCCCTGCATGGCATTCTTTCAGCGTTTTTTTTCGCTTTCCCTGGCCTTGGCTTTTGCTTCTTTCACCGGGCTCGCTGCCCAGACCCCGGCGCTGAACACCGCCAAAGCCGCGGCACAACCCTCGGAGCAGGCTGCTCCAGCAAAAGGCCCGCTTGCCGACCGCATTAGCGCCATTCTGGCCGATCCCGCGCTGAGCCATGCGGAGTTCGGCATCAGCGTGGCCACGCTCGACGGCCAGCCGCTCTACGGCCTGAACGAGGGCCGGCTTTTTATCCCAGCCTCGAACACCAAGCTCCTGACCACTGCCGCCGCCTTTGCCCTGCTGCCCGTGGAAACCCTCACCTGGACCACCCGCGTGGTGGCCGATGGCGAGTTAGACAAAAAGGGCGTCTTGCACGGCGATCTGATTCTGCTGGGCGTAGGCGACCCCACGCTGAGCGCGCGCCGCTACCCCTATCGGGCACCGGAGCCCGAGCCCCCGGCTACTGCGAATCCCGCCGCGCCGCCTGCCGCCGCTGCCGAGCCCGTGCCGCCACCGCAGGCCATGGAAGTCCTCGAATTGCTGGCCGAGCAAGTGAAGCAGGCCGGCGTGCGCACCGTCAAAGGCAGAGTGGTGGGCGACGACAGCTTCTATCCCGACCAGCCTTACGGCTTCTCCTGGGGCTGGGACGATTTGCCCTGGGACGACGGCGCGCCGGTCTCCGCGCTTACCTTCAACGAGAACACGATACGGCTGACGGTGACTGCTGCTCCAGGCTCGAAAGACGGGGCCAATTCAATAGCAACCGTGGCTGAGTGGATCCCGAATGTGACCTACTACACCCTCGACAACTCGATGACGCCCGCAGCCCAGGGCGAGACTGCTCACCCCGGCCTTGACCGCCGTCCCGGCAGCAGGATGGTACGCGCCTGGGGTACCATACCGGTCGAAGGCTTTCATGCCGATCTGGCTGTTGACGACCCCGCGGAATTTTCCGCGGCAGCTTTCAAGGAAGCGCTCAGCAGCCGCGGCGTCACGGTTCGCAGCGGCGCTGTCTCGCGCCACAAGCTCTCGAATGAAACCGGCGAATTTGCCGATGAGCGCGCCCAGCCGCTCAAGCTCACCCGCTCCAGCCTTGCCACGGTGGCTGCGCCGACCGAGGGCCGCAAAGTGCTGGCCACGCATATTTCTGTCCCGGTAGCCCAGGACGCGACGGTCATCAACAAGATCAGCCAGAACCTGCACGCCGAGCTGTTGCTGCGGCTTCTGGGCAAGGTCCACGGCACCGACGGCAGCTTTGCCGAGGGAACGCGCGTGGTCCGCCAATTTCTCATCGATGCGGGGGTGGACGACGGCGATTTCTTCTTCTATGACGGCTCGGGCATGAGCCCCAACGACCGCATCGCTCCCCGCGCTTACACCCAACTGCTGGCCTACGCCTCGCACCAACCCTGGGGCGCGTCCTGGCGCAACACCCTGCCCATCGCCGGCGTGGACGGCACACTGGCCCACCGCTTCCGCAGCTCGACGCCGCCGGACCCGCCTTTGCAGGGCCATCTGTGGGCCAAGACCGGCACGCTCGACGAGGTCAACGCTCTTTCCGGCTACCTGACCACGGCCAGCGGCAAAACCCTCGCCTTCTCTATCCTCGTCAACGGCCACCGGCCCGGCAGCGAAGTCGAACTTCATGCCATCGACCGCATTGCCGAAGCCATCGCCGCCACGGAGTAACTCTGGATCACGAGTCTGCTTGCACTTGCCATGAGTAACGACCCCAACACGAACGAAACCCCATCGGGCGAGAAAGCCGGCGCGGCGCTCCTCAAGCAGCCGCGCCGCGATCTGCTGCCGCTTCCCGGCCTGGCGGCCATCAGCCTCTACCTGCTGGTGCTCTCCGGCGTCATCATTCTGGGCGTGGTTGCCGGCCACCACTATCCACCGCTATTCCTCGTCTTTGCCGCCTGCTTCATCGCCGCCGGCGCCGGTCTGCTGCTGCTCTTGCGCTGGGCCTGGGCGCTGGCCCTCGGTG
>Ga0224535_1000330_pt1 | contig 13808 bp, 13 predicted proteins | sample 714E13034metaG_FD_179898 | JGI IMG/M metagenome (GOLD analysis project Ga0224535, IMG submission 179898) | Peat soil microbial communities from Stordalen Mire, Sweden - 717 E1 30-34 | ecosystem: Environmental > Terrestrial > Soil > Wetlands > Peat | place: Sweden: Norrbotten County, Stordalen... | reverse complement strand
GGATCCTTTCCGGGTGGGATGGGCTGGCGTAGCTCAGCTGGTAGAGCATCTGATTTGTAATCAGAGGGTCGGGGGTTCAAATCCCTTCGCCAGCTCCACTTCAGGAATGCTGAAAACGGGGCTGATGCGGCAAAAGGTTTTTCCGGCGCTTGATGTTTTTGGGCACCGGACCTGTCCTCCGCGGTAATTCCACTGAGGTGCATACTCCGATAAGCCGGAGGTTTTTCCGGGCGGGGTCAAATGCGCTGAATTGGCGTGCCAAGGTGAGTTGAACGCGGGGAGCAGGCGGGTTGGGCACAGGTGGCCGAGCGGTTAATGGCAGCAGACTGTAAATCTGCCGCTCCTTGGAGCTACGGAGGTTCGAATCCTCCCCTGTGCACCATGAATGAAGGGGCTGGAATGCGCGGAAGGCAGCAACCAGGAGCGAATCTTGAGTCTGCCGCCCAGAAGCGCAGGGTAGATGGCCTTCGCAGCGCCGGTTCGGATTTGGACCGGAAGTATTGGGTGGCTCTGGCGCTATATGCGGTATTGGCGGCGCTGGCCTGGTTTACTCTGGGCGAGGGCAAAGTATTCGTGGGCGCCAGGCCGGTGGAGTTGCGGTTGTTTCCACTGGTGATTGTTGGCGCATTTGCATTGCGCACCGTGTTGGCCCGCCATGCGGAGAAGATTCGCCGGGGCGGAAGCACGGAGCCCAAGAGTTAGCAAGAAGGGCTGATGTAGCTCAGTTGGTAGAGCACTCCCTTGGTAAGGGAGAGGTCACCGGTTCAAACCCGGTCATCAGCTCCAGAATTTCAGATGACAGCTAACAGTTGACAGTTGTCAGTCATTGCGGTGGTTGGAAGGGGTGTTGAGGCTTCCAACAGCAGGAAAGAAACTGCTCATTGATTTCTGGTAGCTGTTTTGCTGTATCGGCGGGAGTAACTCAGTGGTAGAGTCACAGCCTTCCAAGCTGTTGGTCGCGGGTTCGAACCCCGTCTCCCGCTCCAGAGTTGGAAATAGGCGAAAGGGCTGAGCGAGCCCGATGCGAGGCAGGGAATGAAGTTCGAGCAGGCAGCGATAGCCGTTCAAGACGAGCAGGGATACGCGCAGCTTCATGCGAGCATCGACGCGGTCTTTGACGCACGGGACGTGGAGGTTTTTTTGAGCCGCGTGGGCCGGTCAAAGCTGCGGGTTCGCGACTTCGAGGGCGTTTTGAATCGCGGTTTGATGGGCAAGGAGGCCGCGGGAGTTTACGCGGCGCTGCCGGTCTCAGATCAGGCCCTCACGCGGGAGCGCTACCTGCAACAGGTGGAAGCGGTGTCGCCCGAACTGCGGCAACGGTATCTCAAGGTGTACGCCTCCTATTGAGGCGCGCAACACAAGTTTTTACGTTTCCGGAGTTTCGGGGCGCAACAGAAACAAAGTTTAACGGAAGGGACTGAAGACCATGGCGAAGGAAAAGTTTGATCGCAGCAAGCCGCACGTGAACGTTGGGACGATCGGGCACATCGATCACGGCAAGACGACGTTGACGGCGGCGATAACCAAGGTATTGGGGAAGAACAACCCGAAGATCCAGTTCCGCTCGTTCGACTCGATCGACAACGCGCCGGAAGAGCGGGAGCGGGGCATTACGATCGCGACGGCGCACGTGGAGTACGAGACCAAGAACCGGCACTATGCGCACGTGGACTGCCCGGGTCACGCCGACTACATCAAGAACATGATCACCGGCGCGGCGCAGATGGACGGCGCGATTCTGGTGGTGGCGGCGACGGATGGCCCGATGCCGCAGACCAAGGAGCACGTGCTTTTGGCGCGCCAGGTGGGCGTACCGTGCATCGTGGTCTTCCTGAACAAGTGCGACGCGGTGGATGATCCGGAGTTGATCGACCTGGTGGAGATGGAAGTTCGCGAACTGCTGACCAAGTATCAGTTCCCAGGCGACGATCTTCCGGTGATTCGCGGGTCCGCATTGGGCGCGTTGAACGGCGAGCCGGAATGGGAAGCGAAGATCGACGAGTTGATGGAAGCGGTGGATACGTATGTACCGCGGCCTGATCGCGCAGTAGACCTGCCCTTCCTGATGCCGATCGAGGATATTTTCTCGATTTCCGGGCGCGGCACGGTAGTCACCGGGCGCATCGAGCGCGGCAAGGTGAAGGTGGGCGAGGCTTGCGAGATCGTCGGTTTCCGCGAGACGCGGCAGACGGTTTGCACGGGCGTGGAAATGTTCAAGAAGCAGTTGGACGAGGGCATGGCGGGCGACAACGCGGGCATTCTTCTGCGCGGCATTCCGAAGGAAGACGTGGAGCGCGGGATGGTGTTGGCGAAGCCTGGATCGATCACGCCGCACACGAACTTCAAGGGTGAAGTGTACATTCTGAGCAAGGAAGAAGGCGGGCGTCACACGCCGTTCTTCAAGGGCTATCGACCGCAGTTCTACTTCCGCACGACGGACGTGACGGGAGTGGCGGAGCTGCCCGAAGGCGTTGAGATGGTGATGCCGGGCGACAACGTGCAGTTGACGGTGGAGCTGATTACGCCGGTGGCGTTGGAAAAGGGCCTCCGGTTTGCAATCCGCGAAGGCGGCCGCACGGTGGGCGCTGGCACTATCTCGGAGATTATCAAGTAACAGGGAACAGGGAACAGGACAGCCAAAGAAGCTGGTCCCTGACAATTGGAAGGATTTTTGAATGCGGGAAATCGTTACATTGCAGTGCACTGAGTGCAAGGAGCGGAACTACTCGACGACGAAGAACAAAAAGACGACCACTGGCCGTCTGGAGTTCAAGAAGTTTTGTAGCCGTTGCCGCAAGCACCAGGTGCATAAGGAAGCGAAGTAGAGAAGGGATTAGGGGGTAGGGATTAGGGGTTAGGGACTGGCGCTCTGTAAGTTGAACGCAAATTGGAGCGCCGAACCCCCGAATTCCTGATCACTGACCCCTAACTCCTGCTTTTAGGGGCGTAAGCTCAACGGCTAAACTGTCGGTCTCCAAAACCGAACTTGGGGGTTCGAATCCCTCCGCCCCTGCCAGATTGAGTTGGGATGCGCCCGGCGTGAAGCCCGGCGCGAAGGAACAGAAACATGGCATCGAAGGCAATAACGGCGAACGGCGATGATCGGCCGGAAAAGCGGCAAGGGGAGAATCCCGTGTCGAAGTTTTTTGGCGGCGTGATTGGCCAGTGGAAAGAATTCACGCGTTTTTTGAGCGATGTGCGCGCAGAGATGCGCAAGGTGGTTACGCCCTCGCGCAAAGAGGTGGAATCCACGACCACGGTGGTGATCATCGCGGTTTTCATCTTTGGCGTGTTCTTTCTCGTGGTGGACACGATCTTCCAGTACGGCCTGCATGCATTGCTGGGCAAACTGGGCGGTTTTTAGCCATAACTGCGGGCGTGAAACGAGAGCATGATGGCAGAAGAATTAGAACAAGCCGGACAGACTGAACAAGCCCCCGAGCAGGCTGAACAAGCCACCGAGCAGGCAGCCCCTCAGGCGCAGCCGCTGCCGGAGCGCAACGAGCGCTTCAGGTGGTACATTTTGCACGCCTACTCAGGCTTCGAGCGCAAGGTGCGTGAGTCGATTGCGAGCCGGGTGGAAGCCTTCGGGCTGGGCAACAAGGTGGGCCGCGTGATGATTCCCACCGAGCCGGTGACGGAGATTGTCAACGGCAAGAAACGCACCGTGGAACGGGTCTTTCTGCCCGGTTACGTGCTTGTCGAGATGGAACTGGACAACGAAATGTGGCACGTGCTGAAGGACACGCCCAAGGTAACGGGTTTTCTGGGCACAGGCGACAAGCCGGTGGCGCTGACGGAGGAAGAAGTGAGTGGAATCCTCTTCCGTTCCGAGACCTCCAAGGACAAGCCGCGGCTTAAGATCAAGTTCGAGAAGAACGAGCAGGTCCGCATTACCGACGGGCCGTTTGCCAACTTCAATGGCGTGGTGGATGAGATCAACGAAGATCGCGAGACGCTGAAGGTCATGGTGACCATCTTCGGACGCTCCACCCCGGTTGAGCTGGAGTTCGGCAAAGTGGAAAAGATTGAGTAGTTGGTTTTAGCTGCTAGCTACTAGCTTTCAGCTTCTAGCCGGATGTGCCCAACTGGCGGGTTCCGGTTGCGAGCGAACGCTGCGGCGCCAACACCAAAATTTGAACAAGGAAAATTTCCAGCCGAAAGCTAGAAGCCAGAAGCTAGAAGCTGGTTCCAAAGGAATACATCATGGCAGCTCCGAAGAAAATTACGGGTTACGTCAAACTGCAGATCGTTGCTGGCAAAGCCACGCCGGCGCCGCCAGTTGGCCCCGCGCTCGGTCAGGCGCAGGTCAACATCATGGAATTCTGCAAGCAGTTCAACGCGCGCACGCAGGGCAAGGAACTGGAAGGGCTGGTCATTCCAGTCGTCATCTCGGTTCATGCGGACCGCAGCTTCAGCTTCATCACCAAAACGCCGCCGGCCGCAGTCCTGCTGTTGAAGGCCGCCGGGATTCCCAAGGGCTCGGGCACACCGAACAAGGAAAAGATCGGCAAGGTGACCGAAAAACAGGTGCGCGAGATCGCCACGCAGAAGATGCCCGATCTGAACGCCTCCTCGGTCGAGACGGCCATGAAGAGCATCAGGGGCACCGCCCGCTCGATGGGCATTGACGTGGTGGCATAAGCCGCGACGCGAAAGAATTTCACATACCAGAAGGCCCTCCCGCAATAGGAGGGCCTTCTGGCGTGTGGGGCAAGCGTTGCCGATCAATGGACCTCGATCGATTCAATCGCGAAATCGGACGGAGAAGAAGTCGTAAACCGGAGTTTGTTCGTGTTACCGGGCCGATTGAGCTTTGCCTGAATCCAGGCTGTTGCGGGCAGCGATCCGGTTGGCGGGAAAGCAACATTCGTTCCCGTCTCTCCGTTGACGTAAAGACCGACGACCTTCGTTCCATGTGCTCGGTTGGTGTAAACAATCTTGATCTGAGCAAAGGAAGAGGAAACCTGGGCCAGATGATCAAATACGGTCTCGGAGTTGTTGCTGGCCCTCCTTTCTTTGTCCTCAACAGTCGCGGGCGTGTAATGCGAAAAGCTTCCTTCATGGCCTCGAACGATCAGCAGCAGGCCATCTTGTGCGGGAATGGTAGCTTGGAATGGCCCATTGATTGTTCCCAGGTCTTTGCCGCTCCACACGTCGCGAACCGCCGCGGAGGCGCCGCGCAAGCCGAGATCGGCCCATTCCACAGATATTGGCGCAGGAGATTTTGTTCGATTCAGCAGGAGAACCGCACGAGCACCCGGAGCGGACAGAATCTTGGACCAGACCTGGAGGCCGGAGGACATCTCTTTGACCTTCACGCATTGGAGACCAAGCGCATCCTGATCGATGGCAAGTGCATCCGGGTTGCTGAATGTGGCCAGGGTTTCCGCGTCGAGCTTCGCCACATCGGCGCCGATGATCAGCGGAGCGCCAGAGATGACCCACAAGGACATATGGAGGCGATTTTGCTGGGCATTGAGGCCAGGCATACCCAGCACCATCATGTCCGGATCGTTGTAATACCCGGTGTGCTGAGCTTCGGGATGGATGCCCTGGTCAAAGTTGCGGAGCATCATCTCGAATGAGACCTTCCGGTCAGCATGCACGTTGTTGGCTACGACGGGAGCTACAATGTCGTCGCTCACGCGCCAGATGCTCTGCTCCGCGCCGCCCACGCCCGGCCCCCAAGTCCACGGGCTCTGCTTGCCCCAGTTGCAGATGGAATAGTAAAGGCGTTTTCCCGTTATCCGTTCGGCCCGGGTCATGGCTCGAGCGATTTCCGCATACTGCACGGCTGCGCTGAGGTCTTCCTTATCGCCGCCGCACCAGTCAACCTTGACGTAATCGAAACCCCACTTGGCAAATTGCAAAAAGTCCTGTTCATAGTGGCCTTTGCTGCCTACATGAGAGTAGGGCACTCCAATATCCGGGAACATTGAACAGCCCTCTTTGCCCGCGTCGGTGTAGATCCCGGCCTTCAGCCCCAGTGAATGGATGTAGCGGACGATGTTCGCCATGTCGCCAGGATGATCACCGGAGGCGATGGCAGGCCACCTCTTCGGATCGACAACGATATTTCCATCCGCATCACGATCCCCCAACCACCAGCCTTCGTCGATATTCACATACGTGTAGCCAGCCTGATGGAGACCAGAGGCAACCAGAGCCTGAGCCTCCTTCATGGCCACATTCGAGTCAATCGTATTGGAGAAAGAATTCCAGGAGGACCAAGCCAGAGGTGGCAGCGGAATCCTGGCCAGTGGGGGTCTAACAGATTGCGCCGACGCCGCAATCAAACCCGACAGGAAAACCATCCACAAGGTTGAGCGCGATTTAGTAAATGTTTTCAAGAAAAAGCAAGTCATTACTCTCCTCATCTGTCGAGGGTGCCCGTCGATTCAAGGGATTGTGATCGATTGCACTGCTCAGACAACTCAAACCGGCCCCAACAGCTTCAAGCGGCAGAGATTCCTTGTAGGGGGATAGCGTTGTATCCAGTCTTTAGGCGCGCATAGCTCGATTCTGGAAACCGGGTCCTACGCGGCGCGGCTAAATGGCTCGATTTTCGGCTGCTTTTTTTTGGATGCCCGCCACAAGTCGTAGTCGGTTTGCAGCTCATACCAGATTTCAGCGTGGGTTCCGAACGCGGCGGAAAGGCGTAGCGACATATCAGCCGAAATACCGGCCTTGCCATTGAGAATGCGGGAAAGCGTTGCCCGAGAAACCTGCAAATGCTTTGCGGCAGTCGTTACGTCGATGTCGCCCAGGAATTCCCGAAGCACTTTACCAGGGTGTGGCGGATTGTGCATACGCATATCGTTCCTCCTAGTGGTAATCCCGATAGTCGACGAGAATTACATTTTCTCCCTCAAATGTGAATGTCAGGCGCCAATTGCCGCTCACTTTCACTGACCAATGGTGTTGTAGATCGCCGCGCAAAGGGGGCAATCCCCATCCCGGAGCATTCATGTCGCTAGCCGTCCTGGCTCGATTCAACTGAAAAAGCTGGACTGAGAGCTTGGGGGCATGGGATGGCTGTATTCCAGCTTTGCTTCCGGTAGTGAAGAATCTCTCGATGCCGTCATGCCGGAAGCTCTTGATCATTCGTATAGCGTAGCGCTCCACTACTCGGGCGTCAAGAGGCTTCCAATAAATTGAGTCATGGAGCCCTTAGAACCAGCGGCCCAGGGTGACGAAGACTTTGCGGTGACCGGCGTCGCCAACTGAGGCACCAACGGTGAAGAGGCCGATTGGCGTATTGGCGACCACTCCGAGGAGGCCATCCTGGCGCAAAATCGCCGCTGCTTCCGGCGACCAGATCTCGCCTGCCTCATAGCTGAAGACGCCGTAGAGCCCATGTCCGAGTCCTGTGGGCAAAGCCGCGATGCGGTGCATATAGCCGGCGCGGGCCAGGTATGTGTCAGTGCCCCGGTACTCATCAAACGAAGACGCGGAGAGGCGCATTGGCCCTCCGAGCGTGAAGCGGTAGGGCTCGGCGACGTTGGCGCGCAGGTAGGAGTTGACCTCCCCGTTGATGCCGAAGATGTTGGTCTCTTTCCAGGAGCGGGTTGCGCCAAAAGAGAGTTTGACCAGCGGCGCGTTCGAGCTTCCGACGGCGTGGTAAAACGCGCCGGCCGAGGCTGCCATACGGAAGCCGTTGGGCGAGAAGACGCCTGCCGTGGCTCTGTCGATATAGATGTGCAGCAGGCCGGTTTGCGCGGTTCCATTGAGATACGGCCCGCCGCCCGTGCCGGTTGTCAGACCCCAGCGGGTATTCTCAGCGCGCCAGTCAGCCGAGATTTGCAACTGATTGGAGAAGGTGCGGCCGGCTTCGATGCCAGCGTCGAGATTTTGCAGGAAGCGCTCGGCGATGCGCTTTTGGCTGGCCCAGATGTAGACCGGCGCGCGAAGAAGGCCGATGCGCGGCTCAAGGAAATAGCCATTGGGAGTGAGCAGGCGGTAGTACTCGGCCGAGAGATTGGTCATGTAGCCAATGCGGGCGTTGGCGCGCAGCTCGGAGCCGAAACCGCCGAGGTCTTGATCGACCAGCCGCAGGGTCATCTCGCCGCGGCTGATGTTGGAGGTAGCAGCGGACAACTCGGGGCTGATCAGCAGATAGGGCGGGCCGGTGCGATCTTTGCTGAGGTGGACCAAAATTCCCGTGTCGGGGGCTGGAGTGCCTGAGTCAGGGGCAGCGGAGGCAGACGGTGCGGGCTGAGGGGAAAAGGTCTCCCAAGTGGCTGAGATTTCGCCGTTGGACTGGATGTGTTTAAGAGCGTCAAAGGTGGCGGAGGGCGTGATGGGCTGGCCCTCAAGGGGCTTCATGTCGGCAAGAACCTCACGAACGGCGCCCGGTTCCGGACTCGGCTCCGGGCCTTTCACGCGGAGTTGGCGCAGCAAGCTGGGCGATGGGCGGCGGCGGCTATCGCGAGCGGCCAGGTAGAGTTTCCAGCCGTTGTCGTCGAGGGCGTAGCGGACGAGCGCGGCGCGGTTCTGCTCGGCGGCTTTGTAGCCGGCGTCGATCAGTTGGGCGGCGCGGGTGTAATCAGCGGAAGAAAAGCTGCCGAGTGGCACGGTGATCACCACATCGGCGAGCCGCGCGGCCTGAGCGGCGTTGCGCTGGATGCCGGCATCAAAGGCGCGGTCGAGTACGCCGACGATTGACAGTGTGTCAGCGTTGGTCAGGGGCGCATCCTCAAGGCGAATGGCGATGATGACATCGGCGTGCAGGTCGTACTTGAGAACGTCGGTGGGCAGGTTGTCGAGGATGCCGCCGTCCACCAGGTAGTGGCCGTTGCGGTCCTGAACCGGAGAAAAGACGCCGGGAATCGAGATGGAGGCGCGCACGGCCTGGGGCAACGGACCCGAGGAAAAAGTGACCGATTGGAGGGTGTTCAGGTCAGTAGCTACGCAGCGAAAAGGAATGGGGAATTGGTTGTAGTCCAGCTCCTGGCGGTTGTAGTCGGGCATATTGCCGGTGAGGAACTCGTTGACGCCGCGATCTGTGAGCAGGGCGTTGCGCAGAATCAGGTGATGGCGGAGACCGAAGGTAAACGCTTCAGGAAGTTCGCGGCGGTCCTGGCGCCGGCGGAAGCTGGCGTCGGCGTAGGGAGATTGCAGGGAGAAAACGCGGGTGAAGGCATCGCTGACGGCCACCGCGCGCATCTGGGCGGGCGTGCTGCCCGTGGCATAGAGGGCGCCGACCAGCGAACCCATACTGGTGCCGGAGATGCGGTCGACGGGGATGTGATGGTCCTCAAGCCATTGCAGGACGCCGATGTGCGCCAAGCCTAGAGCGCCGCCGCCCTCCAGCGCAATACCGATGGCAGCGCGGTCCGGGGGTTGCACGGCAGGCAGGGCGGAGCCGGCAGAAGCAGCGGCGGGATTTGCTGGCTTCTGCGCTGCGGCTGCGGTGATAAGCAGAGTGACGGCAAACAGGGATGCGGCAGCTTTCCAACGCACGGGTAAACCCCCTGGAGAAGAACCTGTCTTCAAGCTAACGCGTTCGAGGGGGAATTTGCAGTGATATGCACCCGGCAGGGCTGCTCAAGGGTGATTGCGGCTGCGGATTTGCCCAAATTGGGCCGATGGCGCAAAAAGCCTTCAGGGCATAGTAAACCCTTCCGCGGATCAAACGCGGTGCTCCGGTGAGGCGGGCGGGAGCCGGTCCTACTTCGGCGGGGCTGGCGTGAATGTTTCACGCCTATGGCTGGGTTCCGGTTTAGGCTTCGGCTTGGGCGCCTTCTTGACTTCTTTTCTACCTTTGTCTTTGCTTCCCATGGTTGCAAGTGTGCCACAAACTCGGGGCACTCGGCAAGGACGCGTTGACTCTGGGGCCGTGCTAAGCGGCGGCATCCTCACCGCGAGCTTTTGCCTGCGAGGCGCGTACGTGCGGCTCTAGGGGTGGCAGCTTTGTTGCGGAGCGATCCGTTTGGGTCAGCTCAAAAACATCGTTCGGTAGAGGGTGTCGCGCTGGACGGGCTTGAAGCCGGCGTCGCGTATGATTCTCCGCAGCTCTTCTTCCGTGGTGCAGTTGGACGTGCCCGCGGCTTTGACCACGTTCTCTTCCAGCATCACCGAGCCTACGTCGTTGCCGCCGAAGTGGAGGCCCAACTCCAGGACTTTCAATCCCTGCGTGACCCAGCTTGCCTGCACGTTTTCGATGTTATCGAGATAGAGGCGCGAGATCGCCAGCACTTTCAGGTACTCGACGCTGGTTGCTTCTTCCCAGCCCCGGCCGCCGAGAGCGGTGTTATGGGGCTGGAAGCTCCAGGGGATGAAGGCAGTGAATCCGCCCGTCTCCTCCTGCAAGCGGCGCACGACTTCAAAATGATTGATGCGCTGCTCGTAGGTTTCGCCCACGCCGAACATCATGGTGGCCGTGGTTCTCATGCCTAGCTGGTGCGCCATGCGATGGACGCTGACCCAGTCCCCGGTGCTGCACTTGATGCGGGCGATGCGCTGGCGCACGTCGTCGTCCAGAATCTCCGCGCCGCCGCCGGGGATGGAATCCAAGCCCGCGTCGCGCAGACGGATGATGGTGTCGCGCAGAGTCAGGTCAGAGTACCTGGCGATGGCCAGAATCTCGGAGGCCGTCAGGCAGTGCAGCCAGATTTGCGGAAAGCGTTGCTTGATGCCGCTGAAAAGCCGCTCGAACCAGTCGATTTTCAGGTCAGGATGGATGCCGCCCTGCATCAGCACGCCGGTGCCGCCCATCTCGATGGTTTCGGCGATCTTGTCGTAAATCACATCGAAGTCGAGGATGTAGCCTTCTTCTGACCGAGGCCCTTTGAGCGGCCGGTAGAAGGCGCAGAAGGTGCAGTACTCGGTGCAGAAGTTGGTGTAGTTGATGTTGCGGTCGATGATGTAGGTGACCACGCCCTCGGGGTGCAGGCGGCGTCGCACGGCATCGGCCTCAAAACCAAGGCCGATCAGGTCGGGGGAGTGGAAATAATCAAGAGCCTGTTGGCGCGTCAGCGGCATACTCTCGATTCTAGCAATTCAAGGCTGGCGGGGCTTGGTTTTCGGCGCAACCGCGACCGGCGCCGATGGGGGTGGTTCGCCGCGCAGAATCTCGACCGCCGCAGGAGGAAGCGGCTTGTCGGCGTTGGCCACGAGCAAGCTTACCTGCCACATTTGCGTCTCGGTCAGCACGTCCTTGTAGCTTGGCATTCCCGTCAGCCGGATGCCGTTGGCCACCTTCCAGTACGACTCTCCGGGCGCGTCGTCGCTGACCCCGACCACATTGCTGTTGGGGTGCTTTTCCCAGAGCGGCGGCGCATCAGGAAACATATGCGCGCCAAACCGCGAGGGCTTGCCGTGAAAGCCGTGGCAGGAGGCGCACTGGTCGCGGTAGATCTGGGCGCCGGCCACCAAGGCATTCTCATCGGCCTGAATGGGCGGAGTTTTTACCAACTCACGGTCAATGCGCGCATTTAGCGCCATTCCGGTTAACTGCCGCTCGTGCGGCAAGGGCGGATCGGCGACCGCGACTGGCGGATGACCCAACCACAACCACCCCAGCACACAAACTGGCACGAGCACGATACCCAGCAGGATTCCCAGAAAAACTCGCCCCATACGCTTTGCCACCTCCGTTGCCCTTCATCGTAAAGGATTATCGGCCTCTTCGTGCAGAGAATCAGATTGCATTTGGTTAGAAGGGGAAACAGGGGAAATCTGCCGGAGAACGCCGGATGGATTGGGCACGGTTGGGTCCGCGCCGCTTGCGGACCTGCTGCCCATGATCGGTTCGACTCGCAACCCCAAAGTTGCCCATGGCGGCTTCGACCAGACCCGGTCGCAGAGCGGTCTGAAGGCCATCCGGTGGCCTTCCGGCATCGAATTCCTCGCCCTGCTCGTTGAATCCAGCGCCGGTTCGCCCCCAAGGCTCCCCCCAAGGTGGTTTAATACCTAATGGGGGAGCGTGTGTGTGCGCTTGCTTCCGTACTCCCGTGGAGGAAACCCAATACCGATGTCTTCATCTCGCCGTCTTGCCCTTCTGCTGGCGCTGTCTTTTGCTGCCCTGACCACCGCTCCGGCCCAAAGCTCATCTTCGAGCAGCAACCCCGCGGCCCCCGATCAGGCCCAGACCGGGCAGTCCGCTGCCGAGACCCAGGGCCAGATGAGCGTCCAGGCCCGCATCAGGGCCCGCCGCGCACAGCGCCGCGCCGCCGCCATTCACGATGCTTATGCCCACCGATATGAGGCGTATACCGGCATGGGCTACCTGCGCTTTACCCCCGGCTCCACGCTGGAGCGCGCACACGAGTACGCATGGAACGTCGGCGTTACCCGCTACATGGACGAGCGGCTGGGCGTGACCGTGGATGGCCGCGGCTATTACGGCACTGCTTACGTGTACAACAACTATGCGACCAACAGCGCCATTACCAACCCGGCCATCAGCCAATATGCTCTTTTGGCAGGACCAACGTACCGCTTCTACCTACAGCCCAAGTTTTCAGTCTCCGCCCGCGTTCTGGGCGGGTTTGAAAAAGGGAATTTTTCCGGCGACACAAACCACGATAAGACCCTTTCGACTGAACTCGGACTCTGGCCAGATGGCTATGTCTTCGCAGCCAGCGCCAGTATTCCCGTGGAGTACAACCTGACGCCGAACGTTGGACTGCGCGTCGCCCCCGAATACTACTTCACCGGTTTCGGCTCGACTCAGCAGTACTCCCGCGGTTTCACCACCGGCATTGTCATTCGCTTCGGCAAGCAGTAAACAGCAGTTGACAGCTAACAGCCAACAGCTAACAGTTGTCAGTTGTCTTTACTGGCTGCGGAAAAAGGATGAATTTCGAGCAAAACGCACGAAAAGCATCCCTCAGGGGCTAAAGCTCGCATTGATTTTGCGGCACTTATGGCACGACTAAAGTCGTGCCCTTTCAAAACAACGAGTTTTTTCGCAGCCTGTTTAGGCCATGTTCGCACTTTGGGCGTAACCGCTAAGGTTTTCACGCATCCCGATGACTCCAGCTATCCAGGCCGCTGTTTCGGCAGAGCACGCGCCCTCGGCGGAGAACGCCGAGCCTGATTTGGGGCAGGCGCAGATGCACGCGCTTGAGGCCGGTGCCACGGCCACGCTCATCCACGACCTTCGCGAACTGTTCAAGGTCAAGGTCGTTGGCCTGGTGCTGGTGACCGGCTGGGGCGGATTTTACCTCGGCTCGATGCAGTCCGGCATCTCCACCGTACAACGCGGCCTTCTCGACACGCTGCTCGGCATCGGCCTGGTTTCAGCCGGAGCCGGCGCGCTGAATGAGGCCCTGGAACGCAAGACCGACGCGCGCATGAAGCGCACCGCCGACAGGCCAATGGCCGCTGGCCGCTTCTCGCTGGCCCAGGGAGTGCTGGCCGGGCTTGCCGCGCTGGCGCTGGGCGCTGTCTGGCTGGCGCTGACCACCAACCTGCTCACTGTGGCCCTGGCGTTGCTGACCGCCTTCACCTACGTGGCCATTTACACCCCGCTCAAGCGCGTCACCGCCCTGGCCACCTTCATCGGCGCATTCCCCGGCGCCATGGGACCGCTGCTGGGTTGGACCGCTGCCCGCGGACGCATGGAGTGGCCGGCCGTGGCATTGTTCGCCATCCTCTTTGTCTGGCAATTTCCCCACTTCATGGCGATTGCGTGGCTGTATCGCGACGACTACGCCCGCGCCGGCATTCGGATGCTGCCGGTGGTGCAGCCAGACGGCTGGTCCACCGTGGGCGAGGCGCTGTTTTTTGCCGTGGCGATGATTCCTGTCAGCCTGGCGCCCTGGCGGCTGGGTCTGGCCAGCCCGACCTACGCCGTACTG
>Ga0224535_1000329_pt1 | contig 13828 bp, 10 predicted proteins | sample 714E13034metaG_FD_179898 | JGI IMG/M metagenome (GOLD analysis project Ga0224535, IMG submission 179898) | Peat soil microbial communities from Stordalen Mire, Sweden - 717 E1 30-34 | ecosystem: Environmental > Terrestrial > Soil > Wetlands > Peat | place: Sweden: Norrbotten County, Stordalen... | reverse complement strand
TACTCCGCCGGACCCACCGCTCCTGCGCGGGGGCTGTTTCTGATTTCGGTGGAGTACGACGAGGAAATGAATAGACAGCCAATGAACGCCTGATTAAGGCTGGCAGAATCCGTACCTCGCTCTTCCGGACCTTCCCTGCTAACCTGAAACCACCCGTATGACGCTTTTTGCTTCCAACTCGGCGTTTTCGTGCGTGACGGTGCTGGCCGGTCAGCGGCCGGTTCAAGCGGCCTTTGCATGGCTGCACGGCAATCCCAAGACGATCATGGACTGGCAGGCAGAGGTGACGGCCATTCCCGCGCCACCCTTCGGCGAGCAGGCGCGCTCCGAGTGGCTAGCAGCTCGCTTCATCGAGGCTGGCCTAAGCCGGGTGGGAACTGACAACCTCGGCAACGTCCTCGGCTGGCTGCCAGCCACGAAACTGCCGCCGGAGAGCACCGGCCCGGTGGTCGTGCTTTCAGCGCACCTGGACACGGTTTTTCCGGCTGAGACGCCGCTGAACCCCGTGGTGGATGGCGACCGCCTGACGGCTCCCGGAGCCTGCGACAACGGTGCTGGGTTGGCTGGAATGTTGGCTATCCTCCACGCGCTGATCCGGGCTGCGGTCGAATTGCCCGCGACGTTGCTTTTCCTGGGCAATGTGGGCGAAGAGGGTGAAGGAGACTTGCGCGGAGTGCGCCACTTTTACGACCAGAAAGCATTGGCCGGCCGGATCGCGGCTCATATCGTGCTGGACGGCGCGGGCGCTGACTCCGCCGTGACTCAAGCCCTGGGCAGCCGCCGCTTTCGGGTTACCATCACCGGCCCCGGCGGACACAGCTTTACCGATGCCGGGACACCCAACCCCATTGCCGCACTGGCCGCGGCGTTGGCTCAAGTGGCCGAGACTCCGCTGCCGGAAGAGCCGCGCACCACGCTCAACCTGGGGACGATCAGCGGCGGCACCAGCGTGAACGCCATCCCCGAAAACGCGCGCGCCGCTATCGATTTCCGTTCCACCAGCCCCGAGCAGCTTACGCGGCTGGAGGTTGCGCTGCATCGCGCCGTGGAAGACGCCGTGGAACATTGCAACACGCTGGCAAAATCTCAGACCGCGCGCGCCGGAACTCCGAGTAGAGGTCTGCTGGCCTTCAAAATCGACAAAATCGGCGACCGGCCCGCCGCGCAACTGCCCGCCGACTCGCCATTGCTGGAAGCACTGCGCGCCGTGGACCGCCATCTGGGCCTGCGCACCGATCAGCGCATGGGTTCAACGGACGCCAATATCCCGCTCTCGCTGGGAGTTCCGGCATTGTCCATGGGCGCCGGAGGCGATGGCGGCGGCGCTCACACGCTGGGCGAGTGGTACTCAGCCAAGGATCGCGAAACGGGCCTGAAGCGCGTTCTGTTGCTCACTCTGGCCATGGTGGAATGGGCCGCCGAGCAGTAGCCTCTTTGACGGGGTTCCCGCACGCCGGGAACTGCCCTGTCCGATTGACTGTCCGTCGCTGGCGCGGCCTCTGCTGCCATAATTCAAATAGATGAAGCTGCGTGCATATTTTCTGATGCTGCTCGTGGTCGCCTTGTGGGGATCCACTTTTGTGCTCGTCAAAGGCGCCCTGGCCGATGCCACGCCGGGGCTCTTCAACCTGATGCGGATGACGCTGGCCTTCGCTGTGCTCGGGGTAGCTTACCACCGCTACTGGCGAACCATTCGAGGCTGGCAGGTTGCGGCAGGGGCGGTGGTGGGCCTGTTCCTGGCCGTGGGGTACCAGTTTCAGACCACCGGCCTGGCCCTCACCACGCCCTCGAAGTCGGCGTTCATTACCGGGTTGATGGTGGTGCTGGTACCGCTGCTCTCGATGCTTCCCGGCCTGCGGCCACCGGGAGCCCAGCGGCCACACTGGACCGCCTTTCTGGGCGCAATGCTGGCCTTTATCGGGATTGCACTTCTCACCGCGCCGGCTGCCGCTCATACGCAGGAATCCACATCCCTGGTAGGCAAAGCGGCCTGTCTGCTGCCCGATCCAGCTTCCATCAACTTGGGCGACAAACTCACGCTGGGCTGCGCTTTCGGATTTGCATTTCAATGCCTGGCGCTGAGCCACTTCTCGCCGCGCATCGCCTTCCAGCCGCTGGCATTGCTGCAAGTGGGCTTCTGCGCGCTTTTCATGGCTCTGAGCACGCCGCTGATTGAGCATCCGCACATTGTGTGGACGCCGCGACTGGTCCTGGCGCTGGCGATTGTCGCCGTGCCGGCCACCGCGGCTGCCATTTCCATTCAGAGTTGGGCCCAGTCGATACTTCCTCCCACGCACACCGCGCTGCTGCTGACGCTGGAACCGGTTTTCGCCTGGATCACCTCTTTCCTGGTGACCGGCGAACGGCTTGGCTTGCGTCCCGCCAGCGGCGCAATACTGATTCTGGCAGCCATTGCACTTACGGAATTTGGGCTGCCCCATGTGGTTGCCGCGCAAGAAGCGTGAGAAGGGCAGGAACCACATAACAAGAAACAGCTTCAAAACGGGATGCCGAGGTCAAGCGAATGCGTCCGGCTTTGCGTCCAGTCATTGCATTTGAAACTCAATTCGCTTTCAGGTCGAATGAATATGTGCTCTCGCCTTTCTTGCGCAGTTCTTGCTGGCATCTTCCTGTGTTCGCTGCCGCTCGCTGGGCAGGTTCATCACCCGCGCCACTCGCGTTACCCCAACTCGCCCTCCAATGACCCGCAGTTGCAGATTCCCACTGACCAGGCGCAGTCCTGCTATGTGCCGGAGAACAGCCCCAGCACTTACGAGCAATACCAGCAGTTCGACACCTATCCCCAGCCGGCGAGCAAAGGCTATCTATGCATCGCCATTCCGGCGGGCAAAACCTTCGTCATCGACCATCTCTTCGCCGAGGCCGATTACGACCAAGTGCTACCGGCCCCGGCGGAGTGGTATCTCGACACCGTGACCGGAGACTATGAATCGATGACCGGCTTTGCGGCCAACCGCGTCGGTTCCACAACGCCCAATCCGCATTACGTGCTTTCGCAGCCCGTCCATATTGCGGTCACCGGAGGAACCAGGGTGACGCTGATCATGCACAACTACTACGTGAATTCCAGCAGCTCAATCACCGAGACGCCCGGAACCGCGAGCCTGCTGCTGATCGGGCATTGGGAATAGAGCGCCAGCCCGCGGATGGGTCGAGGGATTACGCGCCGCCGCGAAACTGGATGATCCGCCTTCGGTCGCGCTTGGAGGGGCGGTGCTCGGGCAAGGGCGCGTACAGTTGCATCGTCTTGCGCTCCTCAGCCGCCTTGGCCCGCGCCTCCTTGCTTGCCTCACTCTCGCGATAGAGCGTCTGCGCCGCCGCTGCCGGGCCACGCATCTGGCTCAACGCAAGCACCTCGATGTGAAACTCGCCACCCTCGTTCTTCACTCCGAGCTTGTCACCCACATGAATCTCGCGGGCGGGCTTGGCGGCGAGGTCGTTCCAGTGAATGCGGCCCAGATCGCAGGCCTTCGACGCCAGCGCCCGCGTCTTGAAGAAACGTGCCGCCCATAGCCACTTGTCAATGCGCATGGAATCCATGAAGCTATTTTCGTACAAGAGCCCGGCTTTACGCTCAAGTAAACTGGTTCACGGGAGCCAACGATGCCGAGCCTGTGGGCCAAAATGCGGACGACGCTGGAAATGATCAAGTGGGAGCACTCGATCTTCGCGCTGCCTTTTGCGCTGACGGCTGTGCTGCTGGCCGCCAATGGGCTGCCAAGCTGGCGAACGCTGGCGTGGATTCTTGTCGCCATGGTGGCGGCGCGCTCCTCGGCCATGGCCTTCAACCGCTGGGCCGACGCGGATCTCGACGCCACCAATCCCCGCACGAAAAACCGCGCCATTCCCACCGGCCTTTTGTCGCGGGAGTTTGTGCTAGGCTTTACGCTGCTGTCGGCAGCGGTCTTCGTACTGGCCGCTGCGGAACTGAACTGGCTCACCCTAACCCTGTCCCCGTTGGTGCTGGCGGTGCTCTGGGGCTACAGCTACATGAAGCGCATTACGCGCTGGTCGCACCTGGTGCTAGGCCTTGCGCTCGGTCTGGCCCCGTCGGCCGCGTGGATTGCGGTGCGCGGCTCTCTGGATGCGCGCATCCTGGTGCTGACCGCGGCGGTAACGCTGTGGGCGGGCGGCTTTGACGTGCTCTACGCCTGCCAGGACTTCGAGCACGACCGCGCCGCGGGACTCCACAGCCTGCCCCAGGCGGCTGGCCTTCCAGCGGCTTTCTGGACAGCGCGCGCGATGCATCTGGCGATGTTGGGGCTGCTCGTCTGGCTCGGTGTACTCTTTCAATTTCATACACTCGGCTGGCTGGGCATCGGGGTTGTGGGCCTGCTGCTGGCCTATGAGCACTCCCTTGTATCGCCACGCGATTTGCGCCGGCTGAATGCCGCATTCTTCACCATGAATGGCGTGATTGCGATGGTTTTTCTTGCCTTTGTTGCAGCCGATTTATGGCTGCGGAATTGAATTCAATGGCCCTTCAGACAGACCATGGCCAACAGGAGAACAACAGACCAGCATGAAGATTGCAATTCAGGGAGAGCCTGGCTCGTTCAGCCACGAAGCAGCGATGAAACTGGTCCCCGACGGGGTGATCGTTCCTTGTGCGCTTTCAGCCGACGTCTTTGCGGCGTTAGAGAGCGGAGCCGTGGAGATCGCGGTGATTCCCATTGAAAACAGCCTGGCCGGCTCGGTCCTGGAGCACTTCGACCTGCTGCTGACCCACGATGTGCGCGTGGAGCGGGAGACGCTCGTGCGCATCCGGCATAACCTGATCGCACTGCCCGGCGTCGCGATGGAAGAAATTCAGCGCGTTTTTTCGCACCCGGTGGCGCTGGCGCAGTGCCGGCGGTTCCTGGCCGCGCACCCCGCGATGAAGGCGCTCGCCGCCTATGACACCGCGGGCAGCGTAAAGCAGTTGGTGGAGCTGGACGACCGGCACGCGGCGGCCATCGCCAGTGAAGCGGCGGCTCACTATTACGGCGCGCAGATTCTCCAGGCCGGCATCGAGGACAACCCGGAAAACTTTACCCGCTTCTTTCTGGTGCGGCGCACTGTGGAAGCCATCACCGATCCGGAGTCAAACAAGATTAGCCTGGCGTTTTCGGTGGAGAACCGCCCCGGATCGCTGGTAGCGGCACTGGCCGAACTGGCGGGCATCGGCGCCAATATGACCAAAATCGAGTCTCGGCCAGTGCATGGCAAGCCCTGGGAATACATTTTTTATGTGGATTGCCAGATTCACTCCGCCGGGGAGGCTTCGCGGGCCATCGAGGTGTTGGCGCCTCATTGCGCGATGGTCAAGGAGTTGGGGCGCTACCGGGAGGCAGTACGGTAAAAAGGCGAACGGCCGGGAGCGCAGGCGATTCGCCGCTTGCGCCCCGGCCGTTCGAGGAGGCCACACACATTCTGTCTCTGCGTTTGCCGTAATTCCAATGTCGCACAGACGGCAATAATTCTACGCAAAACCAGTTCAGTTTTTTCGCAGCGCCCTTACACCACAAAATACTTGGCTTGGGGATGATGCACCACGATGCAATTGGTGCTCTGCTCCGGCTCCAGGTGGAAGCCCTCAGTGAGGTGCACTCCGATGTTTTCCTCGGGCTTGAGCAGGCGGAAGATCTTTCTCTGATCCTCCAGATTCGGGCAGGCCGGGTAGCCGAAGGAATAACGCGAGCCGCGATACTTCTGATGGAACAGGTCCGCGACGATGGGCGAATCTTCTCCCGCGATGCCCAGAAATTCGCGTGCCTGCTTGTGCGCAAACTCGGCCAGCGCCTCCGCCGTCTCCACCGAGAGGCCGTGCAGATAAAGATACTTAGTAAAATCGCCGCTCTCGAAAAGGTACTGCGTGCGGCGGCTCGCTTCTGATCCGATGGTCACGATGGAAAAGCCCACCACATCGCGTTGGGCTGCGTTCACAGGCTCAAAGAAATCGGCAATCGAGAGCCGCCTTCCCTGCGCCTGGCGCGGAAACGTGATGCGTTCAAGCTCGCGCTCGGGGTCTTCGGGATCGAAGACGACCAGGTCGTTGCCCTGGCCCGCGCAGGGATAGAAACCGATAACCGACTTGGGCCCGAACCAGCCCGCGGCCTTCACTTCTTCTTCCAGATCGAGCAGAATCGGGCGGTATTTCTCTTCCACCAGCCGCAGATAATCGCCTTGCGCGGCGCTCTTCAGTTGCCACTGATTCTTGAAGAGAGCCGTCTCGCTCAGGTACGGAAAGATTTCGTCGAGCTTGTAATTCATGAAGACACGCGGTCCCCAGTAAGCGGGCTTGGGAATTGCCGCAACCCGCTCCACGACCGGCGAACGGCCCTCCGGCGTCAGTTCGACGAGGGGCGACTCGGAAGCATCCGCGCTGCCTTTGTTGAAGACCTTCACCGTCTTGCCTTCCGCTTCACGGCTCTCGCGCACGGCCGCATCGCCGGAGGTCAGATCGGCCATTGCACGCAATCCGGCGAAGGCATCCTCAGCATAAAAGACCGGCCCCGCGTACTCCTTGCGCAGATCCTCTTCCACGTACTTGCGGGTGAGCGCGGCGCCGCCGCAGATGACGGGAACGGTCATGCCCAACTGCTCCAGATCCTGCAAAACGTACTTCATCTCCAGCGTGGACTTGACCAGCAGTCCGCTGAGGCCGATAGCGCTGGCGTTCGCTTCTCGCGTAGCGGCGATGATGGCGTCCGCCGGTTGCTTGATGCCCAGGTTGACGACGCGATAACCATTGTTGGAAAGGATAATGTCCACAAGATTCTTGCCAATGTCGTGCACGTCGCCCTTGACCGTGGCCAGCACCATGGTCCCTTTGCCGCCGCCGTCGGATTTCTCCATCTTCGGTTCAAGATACGCAACCGCGGCTTTCATCACCGCGGCCGAATCGAGCACCGAAGGCAATTGCATCTTGCGCGCGCCGAAGAGATCGCCGACGGTCTTCATCCCGTCGAGCAAAACCGTGTTAATCAGTTCGAGAGGAGTGTGAATTTTGAGCGCCGTTTCAAGCGCCTCTTCGAGCGATTGCTTCTGCTCGCCCAATCCAATCGTCCGCTCGCCGCGAATGATCAACTGCTTGAGCTTCTCGTCCGTAGTAAGATTCTCGACCGGAGTCTCCTCTTCCTTCACCGATCCCTTGCCCAGGCTGGCGAAGTAAGCCATGTAAGCCTGCAAGGGGTCGCCGTTGTCACGGTCCTGGAAGATAAGGTTGCGCGCCAACTCGACTTCTTTCGCGGGGATTTTGTAGAGCGGATAAATCTTCGAGTAGTTGACGATAGCCGCGTCGAGCCCGCGGTCCACAGCCTCCTTGAGGAAGACGGAATTGAGCACGCGGCGCGAATAGGCTTTAAGGCCAAAAGAGATGTTGGAGACGCCGAGCACGGTGCGCGAGCGCGGCAATTCGAGCTTGATGCGCCGCACCGCTTCGAGCGTCTCAATAGCCGCTGAGCGGTAGTCCTCCTGGCCGGTGGAAATGGGCAGAGTGAGCGCGTCGAAGATCAGATCCTCGGAGCGCAACCCGTATTTGTTGACAGCCAGATCGTGGATGCGGTGGGCAATGGCCACCTTGCGCTCGGCGGTCAGCGCCATGCCCTGTTCGTCGATGGTAAGCGCGATGACAGCGGCACCATAGCGGCGCGCCATGGGCAGCACCAGGCTGGTGCGCTTCTCGCCGTCTTCCAGGTTGATGGAGTTGATGATGGGCTTGCCGGGGATGCGTTTGAGCGCCTCTTCGATGACGCTGGCTTCGGTCGAGTCCACCAGAATGGGTGCGGGCACGCGGGTGGCAATCTTTTCGAGCACAGCGTTCATGTATGCCTGCTCATCTTCGCCCACGATTGCGCAGCAAAGGTCGAGCATCTGCGAGCCTTCGCTGGCCAGCCGCTTGGCCATGGCCAGAATGCCGTCATAGTCGCCGGCGCGCACCATGTTGCGAAAAGTATCAAGGCGCGTGGTGGTGTTCATTTCCTCGGCAATGATGACCGGCTGCGCGTCGGCTTCAAGCGGCACGGCAGAGAAAGCGCTGGCCGCGACCGACTGCTGTGCAACTTCGCGCGGCGCGGGTTTCAAATCCTTGACGGCCTCCACCACGGCGCGCAAATGCTCGGGCGTGGTGCCGCAACAACCGCCGACGACCTGCACGCCGTATTCTGCGACGAAGCGCCGCAGATACGACGCCAGTTCGGTCGGAGTGAGCTTGTAGACCGCGTGGCCGCCCTCGTTTCGCGGCAGGCCGGCGTTGGGCAGCACGCTGATGGGCGTAGTCGAGTTCTGGCAAAGGAAGCGAACCGCGTCGTTCATCTCCGCCGGGCCAGTGGCGCAGTTGAGGCCGATCACGTCAGGCTGAAAGCTTTCCAGCACCGCCAGCGCCGCGCCGATCTCCGAGCCGAGCAGCATGGCGCCATTGGCTTCAAGAGTGATCTGGACCTGGATGGCCACATTGCGGCCGGTCGAAGGAAATTTGCCTTCGCGGGCCTCGCGAATCGCGTCCTGGCAGGCGGCAAGAGCAATCTTGGCTTGCAGCAGATCCTGGCAGGTCTCGATCAGCAGCACGTCCACGCCGCCTTCGATGAGCGCCTCGGCCTGCTCGCGATAGGCGGCAGCCATGACATCGTAGCCGATGTGGCCCAGCGAGGGCAGCTTGGTGGTGGGGCCTATGGATCCGGCAACAAAGCGGGGCTTCTCCGGGGTCGAATAGGCGTCGGCGACTTCGCGTGCAAGGCGCGCCGCGGCCAGATTCAACTCGCGTGTGCGGTCCTGAAGGCCGTACTCAGTAAGGACGATGGTGGTCGAGCCAAAGCTGTCGCTCTCGATGACATCGCAGCCGGCCTCAAGAAACGAAGCGTGAAGGCCACGAATCACATCGGGCCGCGAGAGCACCAGCAGTTCGTTGCACCCCTCTTTGCCCCAGAAATCCGCCGCTGTGAGGTCGAGCTTTTGCAGATTGGTGCCCAACGCACCGTCATAAACCAGCACGCGCCGCTTCAGTTCTGAAAGAAAGTCCGCCAAAATCACTCCTAACCCCAGGACCGTCGGGGAAAATGGGGAGAACAGCCAACACTCCAGAATATACGGTTACCGAGTCTGCGCAGGAAGAACGGCCATCGGTTTGGAACGACGCAGAAAATGGATGGCCGCGCTCCATCTGAAAGTGCGGCGAATCTTGAAGGCTGGCTGATGCCCGTCTCCTACAAGATTCGCTCTGTCTGATTCGGTTTCTAAACAGCTTCGAGCGCCGCCAGGATCTGCGGAGCCAACTGGTTCACACTGCCCGCGCCGAGGGTCAGGATCAGGTCGCCGTCCTTGGCCTGGGCGGCCACGGCGGCTATAGCGGCGGGAAAATCCGGAGCGAACTGAACCTGCGGGCCTTCGATCTTGGCGGCCAGCAACTCGCCCGTCACGCCGGGGATGGGTTCCTCGCTGGCGGCGTAGATGGGAAGCACGATGACCGTGTCAGCGTCAGCAAACGCGCCACGGAACCGCTCCAGCAGATCCCGCGTGCGGGAGTATCGGTGGGGCTGGAAGACGACGTGAATCTTCTTATAGCCGCACTCGCGAGCCGCGGCAAGGGTAGCTCGAATCTCGGTGGGATGGTGGCCGTAGTCGTCCACCACGGTGACGCCGCGCGCCTTGCCGCGAAGCTGAAAGCGCCGGTCCACCCCGCGAAAATGATTGAGCCCCTCGGCAATCTTCTCCGAGTCAACTCCGAGCTGGTGGGCGATGGCCACAGCGGCCGTGGCGTCGAGCACGTTGTGGCGTCCGGGCACATGCAATTCAAAAGGTCCGAGCGCCCCGGCGGCGGTAACCACCTGGAAGCGCGAGAAACAACTTCCCTTCCCGGAATCAAGAAACTCCAGCCGGTAGTCGGCCTCAGGCGCAACTCCATAGGTGAAGACGCGGCGCTGAGCGCGGGGCAAAATGGCGGCCAGCAGCGGATTGTCGAGGCAGGCGGTGACCGCGCCGTAAAACGGCAGCTTGTCAATAAATGTCAGGAAAGCCTCTTCGATGTCGGCCAGGTCCCGGTAGCAGTCCATGTGTTCGCGGTCGAGATTAGTGACTACGGCCAGGATGGGCGATAGCTTGAGGAAGGAGCGGTCGCTCTCGTCGGCCTCGGCCACCAGGTATTGCGAACTGCCCAGCTTGGCGTTGGAGCCAAGAGCATCCACGCGGCCGCCGACCACGACCGTGGGATCCAGACCACCGGCAGCCAGCACCGCGGCCACCATCGACGTGGTGGTGGTCTTGCCGTGCATGCCGGCGATGGCGATGCCGTACTTGAGGCGCATCAGTTCGGCCAGCATTTCAGCGCGCTGAATGACGGGAATCTTGCGGGCGCGGGCCTCCAGCACTTCCGGATTGGTCGCTGAGACCGCGGAGCTGGTAACCACGACCGTGGCTCCGGCGATGTTGGCGGCATTATGGCCCTGGTAGATGGTGGCGCCCATTTGGGCCAGGCGGTCGGTCACCGGACTGCGGCGCAGGTCCGAGCCCGAAACCTTCATATCCAGGTTGAGCAGAATCTCCGCGATGCCGCTCATGCCGATGCCGCCGATGCCGATGAAGTGCGCGTGCTGAGAGGTAGCAAACATAGAGTGTAGAACTCTCCTTTAACATTCTTGCGGGCAGCAGCCCTTTAGCTTGCGAAAATGGTTGAGCACTTGCGGAGCGCCAGCAGGGGGAGAACCTGCGCCTGGGCCTCGTCGACGGAGACGCCGTACTTGGCGCGCAGGTCATCGACCTTGCCGTGCTCGATGAAATGATCAGGCCAGCCGATGCGGACCACCGGAACCGCACTGCCCAGCTCGGCAAGGGTTTCAATCACCGCCGAGCCGAAGCCGCCCATCTTCACGTGGTCCTCGAAGGTAACAAAAGCGGCCACGCGGCTGGCGTACTCGGCGAGCATCTCGCGGTCAATCGGTTTGATGAAGCGGGGGTTGATCACCGCGGCGGAGTAGCCATCGCACTCCAGGCGCTCAGCGAGTTCCTGCGCCAGGGTGGTCATGGGACCCAGACCTAAAATGGCCACGTCGGAGCCGTCCTTGAGGACTTCGGCCTTGCCCAGGGGGATGACTTGAGGCTCGGGCTTGCGGGCCACGCCAGGCACTGCCCCGCGCGGATAGCGAATGGCGCTCGGCCCCGGAAGCTGGAGCGCGGTCTTCATCATGTCGGCTAGTTCGTCCTCATCCTTGGGCGCCATAAGAACCATTCCCGGGATACCGCGCAGATACATGATGTCGAAGAGGCCGTGATGCGTGGGGCCGTCGTCGCCGGAGAGGCCAGCGCGGTCCATGCAGAAGAGCACGGGCAGCTTTTGCAGCGCCACGTCGTGAACGATGGGATCAAAGCCGCGCTGCAGGAAGGTGGAGTAGATGGCGCAGACCGGGCGGAAGCCGCGAGCAGCCATTCCAGCAGCGAAGACGACCGCGTGCCCCTCGGCGATGCCCACGTCAAAGTAGCGCTTGGGAAAGTGGGGCCGGAAGAGATCCAGGCCAGTGCCGCTGGGCATGGCGGCGGTGATGGCCACAATGTGCTCGTCCTGGCCAGCCAGGTGTACCAGCGTGTTGGCGAATGCCTCGGCGTAGGTAAGCTGGTCTGTGGGCTTGGTTTCGCCAGTCTCAGGGTCGAAGGGACCAAGGCCATGAAACTTCTTTTGCCGGTCGAGCGCCGGTTGGAAGCCGCGGCCCTTCTGCGTGAGTACGTGGAGCAGCACAGGCCGGTTAACAGTCTTGAGAAACTTGAAGGTCTCCACCAGTTGCGGGATGTTGTGTCCGTCGATAGGACCGTAATACTGCAAGCCGAACTCCTCGAAGAGGATGGAGGGCCACAACATGCTTTTAGCGGCCTCTTCGGCGCGGCGCATCACCTCGATAGCCGTTTTGCCGCCCATCTTCTCGATGATGCGGTGGGCCGACTCGTGCAGATTCTGGTAGTGCTCGTTGGTGACGATGCGGTGGAAGTAGCGCGCGATGGCGCCCACGTTGCGGTCAATAGACCACTCGTTGTCGTTGAGCACCACGATCAGCCGCTTGGTCTGCTCGCCGATGTTGTTCAGCGCCTCGAAGGTAATTCCATTGGTGAACGCCCCATCGCCGGCGACGGCAATCACGTTCTCCGTGCCGCCAGCCAAGTCGCGGGCCACAGCCATTCCCAGAGCGGCCGAGACGGCCGTGCCGGCGTGCCCGGCGCCGTAGCAGTCGTGCTCGCTCTCAGTACGCAGCATGAAGCCGTTCAGCCCGCCGGGCTGGCGAATTGTGTCCATGCGGTCCAGTCGGCCAGTGAGCATCTTGTGGATGTAGGCCTGATGGCTGACGTCAAAGAGAATCTTGTCCTCGGGGGTGTTGAAGACCGTGTGCAGGGCCAAGGTCAGCTCGACAACTCCGAGGTTGGGGCCCAGGTGGCCGCCGGTCTTGGAGAGCGTCTGAATAAGGAATTCGCGAATCTCCCCCGCCAGCACCGCCATCTGCGCGAAGTTCAGGCGCTTCAAATCGGCGGGCGAGTGAATGGATTCCAGCAGTGTTCCCATCGTCTTCCTTCCCAAGGTAAAAAAGGGCCGGGCAGCCAAGCAAAAAGCCCCTTGACTCCGGGGCCATCAAAAGCAGCTTTGTTGCCAAACGTTAGTATACCAACGCAGCGGAAGCGGGCGCTGAACCGTTGATCGGCAGGAGGGCGGCGAGGTAGGCCTAGATTTTGCCTGGTATTGAGATGTGCAGAGATAAACTTTCGTCACTGTGGTGCACGTTTCTTAACTTGACATGCTCACTGCCTTATGAAAATATTCATGCGAATTCCGGAGGTGCAACTTGAATGCATTGAAATGTTTAGCCGTTTCGCTTGTTATAGGATTGGCCCTCTCCCCTGAGCAAGCCGCCTCGCAGCCTTCGCCGCAGCCTCTGAACATGATGGATACGCTCAATATAGAGGCAAAGGCCAGCGATCCGACCGGGATTCACGCCTACAGTAAGGATCTGATTCAGATGCTTGCTGGTGTACGTGGTGGGGGCGTTGTTTATGCCGACTCACTGACTGATCGTTTGGCCCGAGCCGAGTTGGAGGCCAGACAGGGAAAGCGGAAGCTCATCTCTGAAGCGGATATTGCAAAAGCATTTAATGAATTGATGCGGGAAATCGGTGCGTCAAATTCTTTCGTTGCGGACATAGATACAGTTCATAGCAATCGAATCGTGTTCGAAAGCGCCTTGCCCGCAATGATTTCTCAGAAGAAGAATGGGAGTTACTGTAACCCTGGCGAGGCGGTTTATGTTCTTGAATTGATGATTGAAAATGTAGGCAGGCCTCTCACGCCAACTCCGGATTCTGCTCCTAATACTTTCGCTGCAGGAATCAATCCACCAGTACATGTGCGGTTAGAACTGTTTTCTGCGAGACATTCCCAATCGGAGGTCATATGCGCATTCAATCATTTGTTCAATGTTTTCCAGATTTAACGTCTGAAATGGAGAGACGAATGAACTACCGAAGTAATGTCGTCCTGTGCATTTGCCTGTCGTTGCTTTTTCCGCTCAGTGGCTGTAAACAGTCGTCTTCTTCTTTGGGAGGGTTTGCAGTATCGACGGCAGAGCGGACACAGTCTTCGAGCGGAGCCCTCTCGCCTCCTCGACCTATAGCAGACGTACATGTCACAGGTGTATATATCGGGACAATTGGAAATGAGCTGCAATCAGGGACAGTGCAATCTTATGACGGATATGAAGGTCAAGAACCCGCTAATCCGGACGCCTGCAACATGCCGGTAGAGTATCAACAGAGCAATAATTACTATTGGGTTTGCTATGGTAAGGCGCCCGCATTGTGG
>Ga0224535_1000328_pt1 | contig 13851 bp, 9 predicted proteins | sample 714E13034metaG_FD_179898 | JGI IMG/M metagenome (GOLD analysis project Ga0224535, IMG submission 179898) | Peat soil microbial communities from Stordalen Mire, Sweden - 717 E1 30-34 | ecosystem: Environmental > Terrestrial > Soil > Wetlands > Peat | place: Sweden: Norrbotten County, Stordalen... | reverse complement strand
CGACGTGCGGCTCGTCTTCGCACCCGAGCAGCAGGCTGCATTCTTCGGCGGCGATCCGGATAACTTCACCTATCCGCGCTACGACCTGGACATGGCCATCTTCCGCGTCTACGAGAACGGCAAGCCGCTGCATACCGATAACTATCTGAAGTGGAGCGCCAAGGGCGCCGCACCGGGCGAGTTGGTGTTCGTCTCCGGCCATCCCGGAGCGACGGAGCGCGACGACACGGTGGCCGAGTTGCTGATGGAGCGCGATGTGCATGGGCCAGCGATGGTCGAGTATTTGACGCGCCGTATTGCCACGGCGCAGGCCTTTGCCGCGCAGAGCACGGAGAATCAGCGTCTGGTGGGCACCACCATCTTCGGGCTGCAGAACAGCCAGAAGGTCTACCTGGGCCGCCGCGATGCGCTGGCCGACAAGGCCATTCTGGCCAAGAAACAGGCCGAGGAGAACGACTTCCGCGCCAAGGTTGCCGCCAATCCCGAGTGGCAAAAGGCATACGGCGACGCCTGGGAGACGATCGCCCTCGCTGAAGAGAAGCTAAAGCCGGAGATGAAGGGCCAAGTTTTCCGCCGCACTGACAGCCAACTGTTTACCCTGGCACTTCAGATTGTGCAGTACGTGGCCGAGATCAGGAAGCCCGATGGCGAGCGGTTGCCCCAGTTCCATGAGGCCGGCCTGGACTCGCTGAATCAAAAGATGCTCTCACCGGCTAAAATCTATCCCTCCACGGAGAAGCTATTCATGGCCGCCGCACTCAAGCTGGGCGAGGAAAAACTGGGCAAGGACGACGCCTATGTGCAGGCCATTCTGCAGGGCGGCGACGTGGACAAGACCGTAAATGCGCTGGTGGATGGAACCAAGCTAGCCGATGTTTCCTTCCGCAAATCGCTGATCGACGGCGGCGAGGCAGCGGTGGCTGCTTCCACCGATCCGATGATTGTGGCCGCTCGGCGCGTGGACCCCATCACTCGCGCGACCTACTTCCGCCTGCGCGACACGATCACCAGCGTGCTGACCCCGGCCGGAGAAAAACTGGGCAAGGCTCGCTTTCTGGTCTATGGCAAGGACGCCTATCCCGACGCCACCTTCACGTTGCGGCTGAGCTACGGAGCGGTTGAGGGCTATCCCTACAACGGCACCATCGCTCCGCCCTTCACCACTTTCTATGGTCTCTATGACCGCGCAGCCAGCTTCAGCAACAAGCCGCCCTTCGACTTGACGCCCAAGCAGGCAGCGGCCCGCGACAAGCTGGAGCTTTCAACTCCGCTGGACTTCGTCACAACCAACGACATCATCGGCGGCAACTCCGGCTCACCGGTGATCAATCGCGACGGCGAACTGGTGGGCTTGGTCTTCGACGGCAACATCGAGTCTCTTGCCGGCGATTTTGTTTATGACGGAAGCAAGAACCGGACGGTCGCGGTGCACTCGGCCGGCATGATCGAGGGACTGCGCAAACTCTACGGCGCCAATGCCCTGGCCGATGAACTAGAAGGCAAAAAGTAACTCAACCCCATCGCCAACAATAGAAAGGGGAGCCGCAATGGCTCCCCTTTTGCATGACGTGCACGTCGCCGCACGTAAACCGCCATCAGAGCGATTCTCCCGCACAGCAATGTGGCGGCCACACGAGAGTCGTATATCATGAGAGATAGCGCGAACCCGCAGAGCCAAGCAGCAATGCAGGCTCTCGAAGCGCGGCTGTGCAACTGCGATGCAACCCATGGCTCGGAAGGTGAGGAGCGGGTTCTCGTAGTGCATTTAGAACAAAGCGGTTTCTCCCTTGCGGAGGGATGGGTGAGCGGTTGATACCGGCGGTCTTGAAAACCGTTGTGCCTGAAAGGGTACCGGGGGTTCGAATCCCTCTCCCTCCGCCATGTCATTGATTCTAAATACAAATATCTTGGTCATCCCTCTGAAAAAACACATAGGTAGGATTTTCGGCAGTGATACCGGAGAAAAGGGCTTTCCCGCGGTTCTCCCATTGTGACACTCCAAAACCATAACCGTTGCGTAGCTTATTTCTTCCCCGACCCCAGCGACAGGCCTTCGCCGCCGGAGTGAAAGCAAAAGCCGCCGCGCACGAATTCGGCAAGGGCGCGCGAATTGAACCGTCCAGATCGAAACCAGAGTTACTGTGCCCAGTTCAGCTTTGTGCAAGGTCACCGCACTCTGATGATCGCGTCGAGTTAAATGCCGCGGTTTCGGGAACCATCGACTCTGGTTCCGCTCTAATGGCTGGCTGAAACCCGGGCTTCCGCCGCCTTTGGTGAAAGCTTCCAGGTGAACGCGAGCAGCAGAATTCCCAGGAGAATTGATACCAATATTCCATAGAGCGCGGCATTCCAGCCATATCGCTCAGCCAGTGAGCCGATGCCTTTACCTTCCACTACGCGCCCCAACGAACCGAAAACAGAGATAAAGCCGCTCGCGGTACCCACCGCCTTCTTTGAAGTCGCATCCAGCGCGCAAACGCCCAATAACATGACAGCCGGATAAACAAAAAAACCAATCACCCCGAATAAGACAAGGTCCAGCCATAACTTATTGTCGGGAGTATATAGAATTCCTATGAAAGCAAGAAAGACGGGAACCATGCAGACCAGGCAGATCATTCCACGGCGGCCGCCCAGCTTATCGGATAACCAGCCAACCAGGACAGTGCTCAGCATGGCTGAAAACTCCAGCGTTGCCGTGCCAATCCCTCCCTCACCGAGACTGGCGTGCTTCACTTCTTTCAGAAAGGTAGGACCCCAATCGAGCATGGCGTAGCGGGCGATGTAAGCAAAGAAATTGGCGCCGGCAAAGAGCCACAGATACTTGTTTTTCAGAATGTAATTTACAAACAGATCGCGAGTGCCCAGTTCCTTCTCGCCTTCTCCATTGCCGCCAGCCGGGTAGTCGTCATGGTATTCCTCGATAGACGGCAAGCCTTCCGATTGGGGCGTGTCTCTGAGCCTCAAAAGAAGATAGACCGCGCATAGAACTGCCAATATGCCCGGAACATAAAAGGCCGAGCGCCAGCCAAGCAGGATGGTGCAGTAAGCGGCAATCAGCCCGACCAGTCCGCCACCTACGTTTTGCGCAAGGTTCCAGAATGCGAAGACCGTTCCCCTCTCGCGGATGCTGTACCAGTGGCTCAAGGAGCGGCCGCAAGGGGCCCAGCCCATGCTTTGGGCAAGTCCATTCATTGCCCAAAGGGCCATGTGCACCGGATAACTGCTGGCGGTGGCGAAGGCAAAATTGCACAAAGCGGTCAATAGCAATCCGATGGGCATGAAGTAACGGGGATTGCTGCGATCCGACAACGAACCCATGATGAATCTGCCAAGGCCATACGCAGCTACTGAAATCGCCAGCATGTCCCCGATCTGGTCTTTACTGTAGGCAAGCGCCTGCCCCATCTCCTTGGAGACAACGGGAAGATTGTTTCTGACGAGGTAAAACGTGGCGTAACCGATAAAGGTGGATTCGAGAATCCGCCATCGCAATTTAGGATAAAGCTGCTTGACCTGCGCGTCGGGAAGCCTGGCAATATGTTCGGCCGGTTTAAGAAAACTGAAGCTCAAAGCCATTTATAACCTCATCTGCATCTGCAATTTTTCGCAGTTGAATGAAGATAAATTATACGTGCAGGCAACTCACTATTTCTGTTGCGCGTTTAGATCGATGTTTACTCCATCCACGCTGCCATCCACTACCGTGACCGGGATCTCGCGGAACACCGAGGGAAGTCTTTTTCCATTGGGTACAAATTCTGCTCGTACGAAGTACGTCCCCGTTGGCATCAGATCGATACGATAGCTGCCGTCAGCTAACGTGGTTGTAGAGAAGGGAAACTCGCCCGGATTCCAATCCTCTTGTTTGCTATAGATATACACATTTGCTCCCTGAAGAGGCTCGCCACGCAGCGTTACGACTCCGCCTATCGAATACAACATACGCAATGGAATCGTGATATCCGCTCCGGTAATCTCGTCCCCGTGGTTCACTTCGATCACTTGGGCAGTCGCCTCAGTGAGTGCCTCTGGAGCGAAGACTGTGAGATCCGAGTCTCCAACTCGCTTTATTTTCATTCCAGGTATCACTGACGTTTCGATCAGTCTCACAGATATCCTGTACTTCCCCTGCGGCAGGCCGGCAAATCGGTAGACACCCCGGTCATCAGAAACTGCCGTCACCGCGTAGTAACAGTGGCTCAATGTCGCTGCATCGGAATGGTTTTGGTTACACTGATCTAAGAGGTTGGTTGAGACCATCGTTGCCATCACGTTGGCTCCGATCAAGGGACCGCCGCTATCGAAGGTTATCCGTCCGGTAATGGCGCCTCCACGATTAATAGCTACATCGAGCCGAGACCCTGCTCCGCTCTTCACTGTAACCTGCGGAAATGTTGTAAGAAGTTCCCTTTGGCTCGTGAGTGCAAAGTTTTTGACGTTGCCCACAACAAGTTGCTGATCCCTGCTGTATCCTGCCAAATCAACATCCAAAACGTACGTTCCCGGATGCACAGTGCTGAAAAAATAATAGCCATCGAAATCCGTATAGGTTCCCTCCTCCTTCTCCGATCTGTAATCTTTCTTGTCGTCCTTCTTCAGATATTCTGCCAGGGGGATAAGGTTCACGATTGCAAGCCGCGCGGGAACACCGATATCTTCACATCGGATATATCCCTCAACGGTTCCAGGTGCGACTGCTCCTCCCGTGGTCTGCGCGCCAGACCGGCATGTCAGCATGGCAACGAAGAATGCCAAGCACACTCCGAGAAGAGAAGAATTAAACAGGGGACGAAAGCCGACGGAAATGAACCATTTTGAAATGCACTCGCGGACGATTTTCATACTGAATAACCACCTATGAGCGTAGCACTTTGCATCGATCTGACTTGATCAAGATTTTCCGAAGAGGGACTCCTTGCCCTTGCTTGCGGAAAACACACTTGACAGAAGCCGACGCTGTTCATACATGGGGCACGGAAGATGTACATAAACAAGCGGTCAAAGTACTAGCGTTCCTCTTTGCCGGGGCGGAGCATGAGCTCTTTGATGGCTTCGCGAGGATCTTTATCTTCGTTGAGGATGAGCTCCATCTGTTCAGCAATGGGCATTTCAATGCCGTGGCGGCGGGCGAGGCCGAGAGCGGCGCGGGTGGTCGATACCCCCTCCGCCACTTTGCCGCCCAGGCCGGCGAGGATCTCAGGTAATTTGCGGCCACGGCCCAGTTCCTGGCCCACGGTGCGGTTGCGGGAGAGCGAGCCGGTACAGGTGAGCATCAGGTCGCCGACGCCGGAGAGTCCGGCCAGGGTTTCGCGGCGGCCACCGCAGGCTACGGCGAGGCGGGTGATCTCAGCGATGCCGCGGGTGATGAGGGCGGCGGCGGAGTTATGGCCCAGGCCTACCCCGGAGGCGACTCCGGCGGCGATGGCGATGACGTTCTTGAGAGCCCCGCCAAGTTCGACGCCGATGACGTCGGTCGAGGTATAGAGGCGGAGAGTCTCAGAGGAAAGCTCGGTCTGGATGCGCGCGGCGATGGCCGAATCGCGGAAGGCAACGGTGACGGCGGTGGGCTGGCCCTGAGCCACTTCCAGAGCGAAGCTGGGCCCGCTGAGTGCGCCAATGGAAAGAGTGAGACCTGGCAAGCCTGGAGAAGCGGGAGCAAGACAGGAGGCGATGACCTGGGTCATGCGCAGGAAAGAGCCATCCTCGACACCCTTGGTGGCGCTGACGATGACCTGGCCGCGGTGAAGATAAGGACGCAGACGGGTGAGCGTGGGGCGGAGGAAGCCGGAGGGAACGACAGAGATGACGATCTCAGCGTCGGCGACGGCCGCGTTGTCGCCGGTGACGGTGAGATCCGCGGGGATGGGAAAACCGGGGAGAAAGAGCTGGTTTTCACCGGCCTCGATAATCTCCTGGGCAGCCTCGGGGCTATGAGCCCAAAGAGAAAGCTGATGTCCGCCGCGACGGTGCAGCGAGAGGGCAATGGCAGTTCCCCAAGCCCCGGAACCTACGACGATGATACGACTCATGCGGTTTTATTGGCTCCAAGACGGGATTCGGTACCGGCGATCAGGCGGCCGATGTTCTGGTGGTGCTTGGCGATGAGGAGAAGTGCGACGGCGACCTGAACGGCGATGAAAAACGGAGTCCGGTGGCCATGGCCCAGGAAGCAGGCAAAGAGCGGAAAGCTGGCCGAGCCGAGGATGGAGGCCAGTGAAACGTAGCGGGTGAGCACGAGCACCACGGCGAAGACTGAGATGGCCGCCAGAGCGGCCAGAGGCGCGGCGACGAGAAATACGCCGAAGCCCGTGGCCACGCCTTTGCCGCCGTGGAAACCGAGCCAGACAGGGAAGATATGACCGAGGACCGCAACCAAAGCGGCCAGCGCCTTCATATTGTCCGGCGCCACGCCGGGAGCGAGCAGACCGCCGATCAAGGCACCGAGCGCGACAGCGGACGAGCCTTTGAGCATATCAAGCAGGAAGGTGGCTGCAGCCAGACCCTTGCCACTGGAACGGAGGACGTTGGTAGCGCCGATGTTGCCACTGCCCGCCTGGCGGATGTCCTGGTGGCGGAAGATGCGGACGAGCAAGTACCCGCTGGGCAGGGAGCCAAGCAGGTAAGCGACAACCACAATGATCAGGCTGGCAAGGAGCATTACGAGTCAAAGTTTAGCAGGTTGCGACCGCGGAGGATCGACTCAGCCACTTCGAGGGTGACTCCGCTCAGCAGGAAGACCTTGCTCCGCGATGACTCGCCGGCAATCAACTCAACCGCATTTTTCGACACGGAAAAAGTCTCAGCAAGAAAAATGATGAGGGCCTGATTGGCGCGGCCTTCGAGCGGCGGGGCCTGAACGGCAATCTTCAGTTGCGCCGCCGGCCCCTCGCCATAGACGCCGGTGATGGCGGTCTTCTTCGCACCCGGCTGGGCGCGGACGGCCAGAGTGACTCCGGCTGAAGCCGAGCGCAACATCAGGCCGGCCCCGTGTACGGACTGCGCGCGCCGAATAGCGCCGTGCCCACGCGGATGCGGGTTGCGCCCTCTTCGATGGCCAGCGCAAAATCGCCGCTCATGCCCATCGAGAGCACATCGAGTGAGAGCTGCGGATACGCGGCGGCCCAGCGGTCGCGCCAGGCGCGCAAACTGCGGAAACAGGCGCGGGTTTCGGCTTCAGGCACACCGAAGGCGGCAATGGTCATCAGCCCGCGCAGGTCAAGATGAGCCAGGTCCGGCAGCCGCTCGAGCAGTTGCGCGGCCCCGGCGGAGTCAGGGTCTAGGCCGGCCTTCGACTCTTCGGAACTGAGCTTGACCTCGACGAGAACCGGCAGGCGCTTGGCGCACTTGCCCGCCGCCTCGTTCAGGCGCTCAGCCAGCCGCAGCGAGTCCACAGAATCGATTCCGTCAAACAATTCGACGGCGCGCATCGCCTTGTTCGATTGCAGGTGGCCAATCAGATGCACGCGAATGGGAGTGGCGGCACGCTGGCGCAGCGGGTCGAGTTCAGCCGCCTTGCCCACAAACTCCTGCACGCGATTTTCGCCGAAGAGAGTGAGGCCGAGTGCGGCAGCTTCAGCTATAGTGGCCGCCGGATAGGTCTTGGAGACGGCCATCAGCTCGACCTCGGCGCGTGGACGGCCTGCGCTGTGGCAGGCCTCGGCAATCGCCACTTCCAGCCGTTCGAGATTTTCCCTCAGATCACTCAATGCCCTTGCTCTTCGAGGAACTTCTCCGCTTCGAGCGCAGCCATGCAGCCGGAACCCGCCGCAGTGATGGCCTGGCGGTAACGGCGATCCTGCACGTCGCCGCAGGCAAAGACGCCGGGAACAACCTGGCCGTTGAAGGTGGTCAGCACGTTGCCGGTGGTGCGGATGTAGCCGTCGCCATCGAGATCGATCTGTCCGGCGAACATCTTCGCATTCGGCTCATGGCCGATGCCGAGAAAGACGCCGCTGACGGGCAGCGTAGTCACTTCGCCGGTCGTCACGTCGCGCAGACGCAGGCCCTTCACTTCCTTCTCTTCGACGCCCAGCACCTCCTCGATGACGGTGTTGGCGCGCAGAACAATCTGCGGGTGAGCCTGGACGCGGTCGAGCATGATCTTCGAAGCGCGGAAGCCCGAGCGGCGATGGAGCAGCGTGACCTTGGAGGCAAAGCGGGTGAGGAACAGCGCCTCTTCCATGGCCGAATCGCCGCCGCCCACCACAGCAATTTCCTTGCCGCGAAAGAAGAAGCCGTCGCAGGTGGCGCAACTGGAAACGCCGTGGCCGATGAGCGCATGTTCGCTGGGCAAACCCAGCCAGCGCGCGCTTGCGCCGGAGGCGACGATCAGCGTACGAGTCAGAATTTCCCCGGCAGAGGTTTGCAGACGGAAGGGATTTGCGCTCAGGTCCACTTGATTCAAATCAGCAGGCTGAAAGGTCGCGCCGAAGCGAGCAGCCTGCTTCCTCATATTGTCAATCAACTCCGGCCCCTGGATGCCTTCAGGCCAGCCGGGGAAGTTTTCGACCGTGGTGGTCATGGAGAGCTGGCCGCCGGGCTCGTGGCCCTCCAGAATCAGCGGGTTGAGGCCGGCGCGGCCGGTGTAGATGGCCGCCGTGAGTCCGGCGCAGCCGGAGCCAAGGATAACGGTAGAGCGAATCTCTGTCATAGGATTTCCCGTGTTGATTTTAGCTCTTGCAGCGAACTGTCTTCCTCTTCGGAGCTTATCTCCTATTCAGATGAAGCTCAGGCCGGATTCGACTCTTGCTCCATGGTCCGAGGCTGCTGCCCGAGGGCAGGATCGTGGAAATTCCCGCTCAGCTTGAGGTCAAGGCTTCGCCGCGACGGCATTGTCCGGCATCGTCTCAGGAAGTTGCAGGTCGTGCACATCCTCGACGCGATGCATCAGCACCGCAGCCAGTATGAAGAAGATTCCACCCGCCACCACTGCGGCAATCCGATTGTTGTTCAGCAGATGGCCCATGACCCAGCCGAATCCCAGGGAAACCATAATCTCCGGAATCACGACGAAGGAATTGAATATCCCCATGTAGACTCCGGTCTTGCCCTCGGGCAGCGATCCGGCAAGAATGGCGTAAGGCATGGAGAGCGTGCCTGCCCAGGCAACCCCGACTCCGATCATGGAGAGCAACAGCAGAAGCTTGGTGTGAATCACGGCAACGGAAAGCAGTCCCAGGCCGCCGCAGATCAGGCACAAGGCATGGGTTGCCTTGCGCCCAAATTTCCGGGCAAGCGCGGGCAGCACGAATGAAAATCCGAAGCACACCAGCGAGTACATTCCGAAACAAACACCCGCCCACTCCACGCCCGTGGTGTAGAGGGGAGAATTCGTATCCGCGGCGCCAAAGACATTGCGCGCCACCGCCACCGGGAAGTAGAGCCACATGCAGTACAACCCCAGCCACGTGCAGATCTGGACCCAGGCGAGTTGGCGCATTGTACGGGGCATGGCGAGGATGGAAGCCAGCATTTCCCGGGCTCCGGCAACCAGGCCAGCGCCCGCGGCCTTCTGTTTTCTGAATTCCTCCAGATTTTCAGGCGGATACTCCTTCGTTGTGAAAACCGTCCAAAGCACAGCGCCCAGGAACGCCGCGGCACCCATGTAAAAGGAAACTCGCACGGTGAATGGAATCGTCCCCGCGGCCCTGGTTTCCGTCAGGTGAAAGACATTCGTCAGCAGAAAAGGCAGCGCCGAGGAGATCACCGTGGCCAGCCCGATAAAAAGGCTCTGCATGGCAAAGCCGCGCGTGTTTTGAGATTCCGGCAGCAGGTCGGAGACAAACGCCCGAAAGGGCTGCATGCTGATGTTGATGCAGGCGTCAAGAACCCACAGCAGTCCCGCCGCCATCCAGAGTGCGGAACTGCGCGGCATGAGTATAAGCGCCGCCGAACTGAGAATCGCGCCAGCCAGAAAATATGGCCGGCGGCGACCCAGACGGCCCCATGTGCGGTCGCTGGCCTGGCCGACAATCGGCTGCACAAGCAATCCTGTCAGCGGAGCGGCCAGCCACAGAATCGGAATCTGATCGGCTCGCGCGCCCAGGTACTCGTAGATGGCGCTCATGTTGGCCATCTGCAATCCCCAGCCAAACTGAATGCCGAGGAAACCGAAGTTCATGTTCCAAATCTGCCAAAACGACCGCGGCGGCTTTTCCATGGATGCGATTCTCCCGTTTCCCTTTCAAGGATTCTTCTTACCGATCATAAAGAGTGACCAGGGATCGAAGTCTCGCGCTCAACTCGCCGCTCAATGTACCCGGACGATACCGCCATTTCCAGTTTCCGCTGACGGTGCCGGGAAGGTTCATCCGCGCCGCGCTGCCCAGCCCCAACACATCCTGCAACGGGACAATCGCAATGTCGGCGACCGAAGCCAGCACCGCCCGGATCATGACCCAATTGATTTCGGAATCATCATGAAAGTTGAGATACGCGCGGGCGAAGTCGTGCTCTTTGCGAACGTCCTCTGGAGTGCGCGTGCTGTCGCCGGCGCCCGAACTGGACCACCAGCCCACCGTTGTGTCGTTGTCGTGGCCGCCGGTGTAGGCGACCAAGTCGCGATTGTAATTATGGGGTCGAAACGACGAACCCTGCGCATCAGTGCCGAACGCGAATTGCAAAATGCTCATGCCCGGCAGGCCAAACTTTTGCCGTAGCTCCTCCACCGGCGGAGTGATCACGCCCAGGTTCTCCGCCACAATCGGCAGCCCGCCAAATGCGTCCTGCATCGCAGAGAGAAAACTTTCTCCCGGCCCATGAATCCAGCGCCCATGAACTGCCGTCGCTTCGCCGGCGGGAACCTCCCAGTACGCTTCGAAACCGCGGAAATGGTCGAGCCGCACCATATCGAAAAGCGCAAGCGAGGCACGGAAGCGCTCAATCCACCACTTGTATCCGCTGGCAGCCAGCACGTCCCAACGATAGATAGGATTTCCCCAAAGCTGCCCGGTGGCGCTGAAATAATCCGGCGGCACGCCAGAAACTACGATCGGCTTGCCCTGACCATCGAGATAGAACAGATCGGGATGAGCCCAGACGTCCGCGCTATCGTGCGCAACATAGATGGGAATGTCGCCCATGAACCGGATGCCGCGCTGCTGGCAATAAGTTCTGAGACGCTTCCACTGCTGGAAGAATTCGAATTGCCAATATTTGAAGGCCTGTATCTCCGGCGCCAGTCTCCGCGACCACTCGCTCACAGCACGCGCGTCTCGCTTGCGAATCTGCTCGTCCCATGAGGTCCAGGCCATTCCGTGGTGCACATCCTTGCAGGCCATGAAGAGGGCGTAGTCGTCGAGCCATGAACTGGCGCCATCGCAAAAGCGGTCGAAGGCGGCGCGATCCGCGTGCTCGCCGTCGGCAAAGAAAACCTGCGCAGCCCGGCGCAAAGCCGCCATTTTGAATTCGATTGCCCGCCCATAGTCGACAACCTCCTCCGGAAACCGCGGCGCCTGATCCAGATCTGACGATTGGAGCAGGCCTTGATCGCGCAAGCGCTCAAGACTGAGCAACATAGGATTGCCGGCAAAAGCGGAAAAACACTGGTACGGGGAGTCGCCGTATCCGGTGGGATTCAGCGGCAGCACTTGCCACAATTTCTCTCCGGCCGCGAAGAGGAAATCGGCGAATTCATAGGCGCACGGGCCGAGATCGCCAATGCCGAAGCGACCGGGCAGAGAAGTAATGTGGAGCAGGATTCCACTACATCGCGGAACTTTCACGCAGTAACCATACACAGGCCGATGGCATTCGGGCAAGACTGTCCGGGGCCGTTCTATTAAGAAATTCCCATTAAGACTTTTTGTTCCTTCACGATCTCCAGCCGGACCTCCTCGTGCCTATGAGAGAACTGTGGCCGCCTCTGAGCCAGATCAGAGTTCTCCTATGAGGATTCCATGGCAAACAGGCAATCCCGGCCTGGAGCGCTCCTCCATGTTCGTCTCCCGCTTCCGCCTTTCGCATTGCACGGCAACCTGGCTCATGGCTCCTTTGCTGTTGCTGGGGTCGGCGGCTGCGGTGGCTGGCGGCCCCAAGTACGTGGCCGGGGCCAGCTTCTTCAATCCCGGGGTGGTGGGCCAACCCGTTCATTGGGCCAATGGACAACTGAATTACTACGTCGATCAGGGGCCGCTGAACAGCTCAGTCACCAACCAGCAAGCGAAGGCCATGGTGGATGCGGCGGCGGCTCTGTGGAATGCGATTCCCACGGCCGGGGTCGCGCTCACCGATAAAGGCTCGCTGAATGAGGACGTAAGCGGCGCGAACATCGTGGTTAGCGGCACCAACTTTACGGTGACCAACGAGCAGGTCAACCAGACGGGCGTCCTCACCGCTCCCGCCGACGTGACACCCTCGGCAACCAGCTTTCCGCTGGGCATCGTCTTTGATGCCGACGGCTCGGTAATCGACGCCCTCTACGGCAAGGGAGCCAGCCAGCCCACCAGTTGCCAGAATAACGGCGTCTTCGCGTGGCTGGACAACGTCAACCCGGATGCGACCTTCGCGCATGGCATCATCGTGCTCAATGGCCTCTGCGCCACCAACGCCAACCTGCTGGAGATGATGAGCTTTGAGCTGGAGCGGGCCTTCGGGCGGATTCTCGGCCTGGACTACGCGCAGGTGAACCCCGGCGCACAGACCAACGGCGAAGTGGGCGGTACGCTGGGCTGGCCGGTAATGCAGCCGGAGAGCGGCCTCTGCGGCTCGACCGGCGGCGCTTGCATTCCCAACCCAACCATGCTGCGCTGGGACGACATCGCCGCCCTGAACCGCATCTACCCCATCACCGCCAGCAACCTGGCCAGTTTCCCCGGCAAGGAGATCACCGCAGCCAACACGGTTTCCATCCAGGGGACCATCAGTTTCAGAAGCGGCGCGGGAATGCAGGGAGTAAACGTGGTGGCGAGGCCGCTGGACGCGAACGGCAACCCGCTCTACCAGTACTCGGTGAGCTTTGTCTCCGGCTCATTTTTCAACGGCAATCACGGCAACCCGGTGACCGGCTGGACCGACGCGAACGGCAATCTGCTGACCATGTGGGGATCGAACGAGGCCGCGATGCAGGGCTTTTTCGACCTGAGCGGAATGCCGCTGCCGCCAGGCGCGACCACGGCCAACTATCAAGTCACCTTCGAGGCGGTGAATCCCGGGTACATCCTAACCAATTCGGTCGGGCCATATCTGGACGGTTCGCCGGAGCCCTCGGGAACACTTTCGGCGATCTCAGTGCCGAGCCTTTCGGCGGGCAGCGCGCAGACGCTCACCGTCAACGTGGAAGACTCGGCGGCGGGCGGCTCTGACGACGCCATCGGAAGCGAGGCCACGCCGAGGATGCTCCCGGTCAGCGGACTCTGGAGCCGGCGGTTGAGCCAAGTGGGTCAGACTGACTGGTTCACCTTTCCAGTCCGGGGCGGGCGCACTTTCACCGTGGTTACCGAGGCGCTGGATGAGAGCGGCACTCCGACGAACGCCAAGGCAATGCCCGCGCTGGGCGTCTGGGACGCCTTCGATTCGGTGGGCACAACAGCCGTGGGCGCCAGCGGCGGACTCAACGGCCTGGCCGTGGGTGAAAGCTGGCTACAGGTGACGGCCACGGGCGACGACGTGGTGCGCGTGGGCATTGCCGACGAGCGCGGAGACGGCCGGCCGGACTACGCCTACGAGGGCTGGGTACTCTACGCCGACACGGTTTACCCGCAACGCCTGCCGGCCGCGGGCGGACCTATCGTGATTCATGGCATGGGCTTTCGCCCCACGGATACGGTGCAGGTGGGCGGCCAGCAAGCCTTGGTCACCAGCATCTCGCCCAACGAGATCACAGCCATTGCGCCCCCAGCCGCCAGCGGC
>Ga0224535_1000322_pt1 | contig 14029 bp, 10 predicted proteins | sample 714E13034metaG_FD_179898 | JGI IMG/M metagenome (GOLD analysis project Ga0224535, IMG submission 179898) | Peat soil microbial communities from Stordalen Mire, Sweden - 717 E1 30-34 | ecosystem: Environmental > Terrestrial > Soil > Wetlands > Peat | place: Sweden: Norrbotten County, Stordalen... | reverse complement strand
CCATCGTGCCCAAGTACTTCCTAATCGCCATCTGGGGTTCCACGCGCCGCGAGTATGCGGCCATGAAGCTGGCCATCTATTCCTTTGCGGGTTCGGCAATGGTGCTCATCGGCCTGCTGGCGGCCTACTCAACGGCGGGCAGCCACTCCACCGGCCTCGTCGAGCTGGCTCATGCGGGTCTTCCGGCCAGCTTCCAGATGTGGTGCTTCCCGCTGGTCTTCACCGGTTTTGCGATTCTGGCCGGCATGTGGCCCTTTCACACCTGGGCGCCCACCGGCCACGTCGCCGCGCCCACCGCTGCTTCCATGCTGCTGGCCGGCGTGGTCATGAAACTGGGCGCATACGGCTGCCTGCGCGTCGGCATTGCTCTTTTCCCGCGCGGCCTCGATCCCTGGGGATTCTCGTTTATCGGACTCGGCTCCTGGCGCGACGTCTTCGCCATTCTGGCGGTCATCGGCATCGTCTACGGCGCGCTGGTCGCTCTGGCGCAGACCGACTTCAAATTCGTCATCGGCTACTCCAGCGTCAGCCACATGGGCTTCGTTCTCCTCGGCCTCATGACGCTGAACCAGATCGGCATGACTGGCGCGGTTTTGCAGATGTTCTCCCACGGCATCATCGCCGGGCTGCTCTTCGCCATCGTGGGCCGCATCGTCTACGACCGCACGCACACCCGCCAGTTTGCCGAACTGGAAACCATGCACCTCTCCAGGCGTCTGCCCTTCGCCGCCTGGGCCTTTGTGGTTGCCGGGATGGCCTCCATGGGCCTGCCGGGCTTCTCGGGCTTTGTCGCCGAGTTGCAGGTGCTGGTCGGCGCGTGGCAAGTCAATCCCTGGTGGGTTGCCATAGCGGGCGTGGGCATCGTCGTCGGCGTGGCTTACACCTGGCGCGCCTTGCAGAAAGCCTTCTTCAGCGATGTGCGGCCGAGTCCGCACGTTCTGGAGCAGGAACACCTGCATGAGTTAGCCGCCATCACCTGGCCGGAGTACACCGGCGTGGCGCTGCTGGCGGGAGTTAGTTTGTTCGTAGGACTATATCCGAGAATTCTGCTTGACACAATTGAACCGGCGGTAAAAGCGCTGCTTGCGGGAGGTGTGCAATGAACTACGCAGATCTCTTCCGCGTCACATTGCCGGAGACGGCGCTGGAAATCGCGGCGCTCCTGGTGCTGATTGTCGATCTCGGCTTCCTGCGCAAGGCCGCGCTCAAAACCCGCGTGACCATTGCGGCATTGATCGGCATTGCTGGTTGCGGAGCAGCGCTGTGGGCCTTGCAACTCTCAGCCGGGGCGGGATTCACTTTCGACGGCAATTTACTCCTTGCGCAGGGTGGATATGTTGCAGCGGCACAGTCCGGAATTCTGATATTAACCGCCTTGACGCTCCTGCTCTTCATCGATTCGGATTTCACCAGAAATACGGGAGAGTATGTCGCTGTTGTGCTGATGGCAGCTCTAGGCGGCCTGCTTGTAGCTGCGGCACAAGACTTGCTGGTGATCTTTATTGGACTGGAGTTACTGAGCCTGGGCCTCTACATTTTGACCGCCTTCGCCAAAAATTCCGGCAAGAGCGCCGAAGCGGCCATGAAGTATTACTTGTTCGGCGGTATGTCGGCTGCCTTTCTCTTGTTTGGGTTCAGTTATCTCTATGGAATCTTCGGAACAACCAGCCTACAGAGAATCTGTGGAGCGTTGGATGAGAACGGCAACACTCCCCCCATGCTGTATGTCGCATTGATTCTTGTTGTCGTGGGACTTGGCTTCAAGGTGGCTGCGGTGCCATTTCATCTGTGGGCGCCGGACACCTATGAAGGCGCTCCAGCCCCGGCAGCTGCATTTATCGCATCGGTTTCCAAGGTTGCCAGTTTTGCTCTTCTGCTGACCGTTAGCACCGGATGGTTGTTGCCTCTGGGGCCCATTACCGGCCCCAAATCCACCTTGGGAATCCGAATCGCGGCGGATGTCCACACGTGGATGCCATGGGCAACCCTGCTGATCGTTGTGTCCGCAGCTTCCATGGTGCTGGGTAACCTCGCTGCCCTGGCTCAGAGAAGCGTGCGCCGTTTGCTAGCATATTCGGCGATTGCTCATGCGGGATATATGCTGCTCGGCGTGGCAGTCTGGCCATCGCCTAGCTTCTATGCGAACGGCGGATGGATTTCAAAAGAGATGTTACTGCGAAGCCCTCAAGCCGTTCTCTTCTACGTCCTCACCTACGGCCTCACCACCATCGGAGCTTTCGGCGTCGTCGCTGTTGTCGAACGAGCCACGGGCAGCGACCGCCTCGATTCCTTCCTTGGCCTGCACAAGCGCAATCCGCTGCTTGCCGCGGTGCTGCTGGTCTGCTTCCTCTCGCTGGCCGGAATTCCCCCGCTGGTCGGCTTCTGGGCCAAGTTCAATCTCTTTGCCGCTGTGCTCTCCGTCTCAGCCGGGCCGGTTCCATTCGCTCTCGTTGCTTTGGCTGTCGCGCTCAGCGTCGTCTCGCTCTATTACTACCTTCAGGTGCTCAAACGGGCCTATGTCATGCCCGCCATCGATGAGACGCCCATCAAGGCCCATCCAGCCACACTGGCCGTGCTGCTTCTGATTGCAGCCGCTGTCGTTGTTCTGGGTTGCTTCCCCGCTCTGCTCCAGGGGTGGATTGAGAGTTTCTATCCGGTCCTGTGATTCGCCTGACCGGGCACCAAGGGGACGCAGTTTTTCTTCCTCGATGACTTGATCGAACAGACAGGAGTGATTCCAGGTAACCCAGCGCAGGTTACTTTGGATTTTCCGATTACTCTTGTACCGAATCCCCTTTCTCGTGTTAACATTTTCGCAAGTGATTTGTTTGTTCGTTACGGTTTTTTCTGTCTCAGGGCTTCCCCTCCTTGGCACACTGAATCGGAAGAAGCCTTGGCATGGTTTCCAGCTCTCCTGAGGGGTTTGAGAAATCACCAAAGAAGCATCAAGTTTGAATTGCTGAGGGCAAGCAGAACCACATTGGCGCTTGATTAGGGTTAGCGGACCTGCAATAATTCCAGATGTTTGGATTACGCCAGAAAGGATTTGCACGTGACGAAAAGCCTTCTGAAAAACGCGTTCATTGTGCTTGGGCTCGCGCTCTGCACGAGCACTGCGGCTTATGCGGGGGTTAATCCAAAAACTCCTGAGGTTGATCCAAGCCTGGCGATCGGTGGCCTCACGCTGCTTGCTGGAGCGCTTGCGGTGCTGCGCGTTCGGCGCAAGAAATAGACCAGGCAGACACTGGAATGATGACAAAGCCTAACTGTGCCCCGGCTGGGGACAGGAGTTCCCGGTCCATGCGGGACTTTATCTTGCCGAGCCATCTTTTGGGTCGGCTTTATTTTTTGTTCGCTTTAGTGGTGCTTGAGTATGTGTTCTGCTTTGTGGGCAGGGGCGCGATTCCCGGCCATCTCAAGTTTTATGGGATGAACACCGACACGTATGGTCAAATTCCCATCTTTGCGTATTTAGTGTTCCTGGGTTTCGGCCATTTGAGGCTGAAAGCCCAACAAGGAGAAATTCCTTTCGGCCGCGTCTTGTTTGCTAGCCACCTTCTTTGCCTTGCCGCAGTTTTTTACCTCACCATGGCGGCGCAAGAAGGGCTAGGCGGGCTGTTCCCCGATACCTCCGGCTACGCCAAGAGCGTTATCTACCTGCTGGGAACTTTTCTGTTAGCTTTGGCGTGCATTCCGCTCCGAAACTGGATCGGGGCGATTCGCGCAACGGGCCTGTTGTGGCTGTATGCCTCGCTTGCCGGTGTGGCGGGATGGTTTTTTGGTACTTCGGTCAAGTTTCTATGGAACGCAACGAGCACCGTCCTGAACGGCACGCTGCAAAGATCCGCTCTCCACGCGGTAAGTACGATTCTAGGCTTTTTTCTGCCGGATGTTGTCACCGATCCCGCCACCTTCACGGTTGGGACTCCTCGTTATTTGATCACAATCGCAGGTGGTTGTTCCGGAATCGAAGGGCTCGGACTGGTTCTTATTTTCACAAGTCTATGGCTTTGGTTCTACAGGAAGGAGATCCGCTTTCCGCGGGCGCTTCTGCTCATTCCCTGCGCGCTGGGATGTATTTGGCTTCTCAACATCATCCGGCTCGCTACTCTGATCCTCATCGCCAATGCGGGCGGTTTTGAAGTCGCCCAAACCGGCTTCCACGCCCAGGCCGGCTGGATTGCATTCATCGTTATAGCACTGGCTTTTTCCATGGCCACCCAGAAGCTTTCCTGGGTACGAAAGCCGCCGGCCTGCGTTTCTTCTTCGGCTGGCGATCCGCAGAGTGGAGCAATGCAGGCGCCCGGAGGTGCATCCGAGCAACTGAGCGAACTCCATGGAGAATCCCCGGCTATTCGCGCGTATCTGGTCCCGTTTCTTGCCATCCTGGCCGCATCTTTTGTCTCCAAAGCCGCTTCTGGATACTTCGAATGGCTATATCCACTACGTTTTTTTGCCGCGGCCATCGCTCTCTGTTATTTCTGGCCGGAGTTGAAGAAACTCAACTGGCGCTTCGGCTGGTTGGGGCCGGTCGCTGGCGTGGCAGTCTTCCTGCTGTGGATCGCACCTTCCTGGTGGACGCATCAATCCGTAGCCAGTCCGCTGGGTCCGGCGCTCGCGGCGCTTTCGCCCGCGGCTCGCTGGACCTGGATCAGCTTTCGCGTTGCCGCTGCCTGCCTCACAGTGCCCATCGCCGAAGAACTGGCCTTTCGCGGCTATCTGGCGCGCCGATTCATGAGCCGGGAGTTTGACCAGGTCTCCTTTACCAGCCTGACGGCGCTCTCCGTAGCTCTCTCCTCCCTGGCCTTTGGCCTGATGCATGGCCAACACTGGATGGTTGGCATTCTGGCTGGCGTGGCCTTTGCCGCCGCGCTCCGCTGGCGTGGACGCATGGGCGATGCCGTCATTGCGCACGCCGTCAGCAATCTCTTGCTGGCCGCGTGGGTTCTTCGCTTCGGAGACTGGGCGCAGTGGTAATTCCCGCTTTCCGCTCCGTCCCAATCCTCCGCTGATGAAGAACCTGCCCCCGCAGTCCTTCCGTTGAATCCACCCAATTCAACCATCCTTCCCTTTCTTCGCCCAGGCAATTCCCTGCGCGGGCAATTAAATTGGAACCATGGGGCAAGCACAAGCCAAATGGAGACCAGAACTCGGCGCGATGGTCTCCCTCGCGATTCCCGTGGTCCTGAGCGAACTCGGCTGGGTGGTCATGAGCATCGTGGATGCCATCATGGTGGGCCACCTGGGACCGGCGGCGATTGGCGCGGTGGCTTTGGGATGCGCTGTTTACTATACGCCGGCGCTCTTCGGCATCGGTTTGCTGCTGGGGCTGGACACGCTGGTGGCGCAGGCCCGCGGGCGCGAGGACCACGACGAGTGTCATCGCTGGCTGGCCCAGGGTGTTTACCTGGCCTGCATTGTGACGCCGCCGCTGATGCTGCTGATCGCCTTGGCCAGCTTCGGTTTCGCCCCATTCGGCATTACGCCGCAAGTGGCTGCTCCGGCCGCCGCTTACCTGCGCATCCTCAATTGGGGCACGCTACCGCTGTTGATCTACGGGGGCGTTCGCCGCTACTTGCAGGCCGTGGGCGAAGCGCATGTAATTACCGTGACCTTTGTTGCGGCCAACCTGCTCAACTGGCTGGGCAACTGGGCGCTGATCAATGGCAGGTTGGGAATGCCGGTACTGGGCGTGAACGGCTCAGGCATTTCGACGGTCTTGTCGCGCATTTTCATGGCCGTTGCGCTGCTATGCTTTGCCTGGCGCTATGAGCGCAAGCGCGGCCATCCGCTCTTCCGCCGCTGGGCTGGCCCCAGTCTGGCCCGGCTCCGGGAACTGGTTAAACTAGGCGCTCCGGCCGCTGGGCAGGTTCTGCTTGAAGTGGGCGCGTGGAACATGGCTACGCTCGCGGCCGGATGGCTGACCCCGGTCGCCCTGGCCACTCACCAGATTGCCCTCAACTACGTCAGCCTTACTTACATGGTTCCGCTGGGAATCTCATCGGCCGCCGCGGTGAGCGTGGGGCGTGCCATGGGCGCAGGAGACGGCCAGCGAGCTCGCCGTGCCGGTTGGCTCGCACTGGGGTTGGGCACCTCGTTCATGCTGCTGGCCGCAGTGGTCTTCCTCGTGGCGCCGGGACCGCTCATCGCCCTCTACACCCGAGACTCTCAAGTTATGGCCGTCGGGCCCAGCCTCTTGGGACTAGCGGCTGCCTTCCAGATTTTCGACGGAATCCAGACCGTCTCCACCGGAGCCTTGCGCGGACTGGGGGAGACCCGGGTTCCCATGCTGGCCAACCTGGTCGGCTATTGGGTTCTCGGATTGCCGCTGGGCCTGAGCCTCTGCTTTGTGTTCCACTGGGGCATCTACGGCCTGTGGATCGGCCTATTGCTGGCCTTGATCGTCATCGCCTCCACGCTGCTCGCTCGCTGGCGCCGGGATTCGGCGCGCCGGGCGTCTTTGTATGCATACAAATAGGGATACAAACCGTGATATTTAAAACCTGATTTTTTCCAAAGCGCTATTGATTCAGCACTTACCCGCGCTGCATTCCCTTCCAATAATCCGCTTTCTGAGCCTTTCTGTGACGAGACAGTCGCAGCGCTGGTGTCTATAATCGTGTTGAGCGAAAGATAGACTCTTTCCAGAATTTACCGGAAGGGAATCACGCCACATGGCAATCGGCGATCCTGCCCTGGATCAAAAACAGGGTTCATTGGACACGCACACGCGCGTCGCAAACGATTTCAGCATCAACGTAGCAACGGTGAACGGTTCCGGATCGCAATCCGCCAATAGCGTTCTGCTGAAGAGCATTTTCGAAATGGGCGTTCCCGTCAGCGGGAAAAACCTTTTTCCCTCAAATATTTCCGGACAACCAACCTGGTTTTTGATCCGCGCCAGCAAAGATGGATACGTCGCCCGCAAGCGCAACTCAGAAATTCTGATTGCGCTCAATCCGGCCAGCTCCCAGGCCGATGTTGCGGCCTTGAACGCCGGCAGCGTGGCTATCTACGAAGAGAACCTGAAACTCGATCAGACGCGCAACGACCTGATCTTCTACCCCGTTCCCTTTGATAAGATTACGGCCTCCGTTTGCCCCGATGTCAAGAAGCGCAAACTGGTCAAAAATATGGTCTATGTGGGCGTCGCCGCCCAGTTGCTCTCCATCGATATAGACAAGGTGGAGAAGGCCCTGCGCTGGCAGTTTGCCAAGAAGCAGAAGGTCTTTGACTTGAACTTCGAGGCAGTCAAGGCTGGTTTTGCCTATGCCCAGGAGCATTTGACCAAGCACGATCCATTCGTGATCGAGCCGATGAATGAAAATGCGGGCAAGATCATCATCGACGGCAATGAGGCCTGCGCCATGGGCGCGGTCTTTGCCGGCGTCACTGTGGTTGCCTGGTACCCGATTACTCCCTCGACTTCGACCATCGAGACGACCACTGATCTGCTCAAGCAACTGCGTCTTACGCCGGAAGGCAAGGCTACCTTTGCCGTGGTTCAGGCCGAGGACGAATTGGCCGCAATCGGCATTGTGCTGGGCGCGGGCTGGGCTGGCGCCCGCTCCATGACTGCAACCTCAGGCCCCGGTATGTCGCTGATGGCTGAGTTCTGCGGCTTGGGCTACTACGCTGAAGTCCCCGGCGTGATCATCAACGTGCAGCGCGTCGGACCCTCGACGGGCCTGCCCACGCGCACCCAGCAGGCCGATCTGCTTTCGGCGGCTTTCCTCTCGCACGGTGACACCAAGCATCCGATTCTGCTGCCCACCACGATGAAGGAGTGCTTTGAACTGACCCAGCAGGCTTTCGACCTAGCCGAGCGGCTGCAAACTCCAGTCTTCGTCCTCACGGACACGGATATCGGCATGAACGACTGGAGCTCCGATTCGTTTGATTATCCAGCCAAGCCATTGGATCGCGGCAAGGTTCTCACGGCCGAGGATCTGGAGCGGCAGGGCGGATTTGCCCGCTACCGCGACGTGGACGGCGACGGTATCGGCTGGCGCACGCTGCCCGGCACGCTTCATCCCAAGGCCAGCTACTTCACACGCGGCTCGGGACACAATGACGTGGCGCGGTACAGTGAGACGCCGGAAGACTACGAGAGCAACATGGATCGGCTGGCGCGCAAGTTCGAAACCGCGCGCACCTTGGTTCCCGCTCCTGTCATCGTCAAGAACGGCGCCTCGAAGATCGGCTTCATCGCCTACGGTTCCACCGACTGCGCCCTGCGCGAAAGCCTCGACCAGATCAAGGAGCGGTACGGCAAGGACGTGGATTATCTGCGCATCCGGGCTTATCCGTTCAGCAGCGAAATTCACGACTTCGTGGCTTCGCACGAGCGCATTTACGTGGCCGAGCAGAACCGCGACGGGCAAATGGCCAGCCTGCTCAAGCTGGACTTGGCTGCCGATCAGGTGGGCAAGCTGCGCAGCATTCTGCACTACGGCGGACTGCCGGTGGATGCGGAATCCATCACCGAACTGTTTGCGGCAAAGGAGGGCTTCTAATGGCTACCGCGATCCCCAGTCCCAAAGTCAATCACATCGGTCTTCCCATCCTCGAGTACCGTGGCAACAAGAGCACTCTGTGCGCCGGTTGCGGTCATCAATCCATCTCTGAACGCCTCACGGAGGCGATGTTCGAGATGGGCGTGGAGCCGGAGCGGGTGATCAAGATAAGCGGCATCGGCTGCTCGTCCAAGAGTCCCGCTTACTTCCTGAACCGTTCGCACGCCTTTAACGGCGTACATGGGCGTATGCCGGCCGCTGCCACCGGCGCCGCCGTGGCCAACAAGAACCTGACCGTGCTGGGTCTCTCCGGAGACGGTGATTCGATCTCCATCGGAACCGGCCAGTTTGTCCACACAATGCGCCGCAACCTGCCCATGATCTACATCATCGAGGACAACGGCGTCTACGGGTTGACCAAGGGCCAGTTCTCCGCCACTGCCGACCTTGGCGCGAAGCTCAAGTCCGGCGCGGTCAACGACCTGCCTCCCATCGACCCCTGCGCCCTGGCCATCCAGTTGGGTGCTTCGTTTGTGGGCCGCTCCTTCTCCGGCGACAAGAAACAGTTGCTCGCCATCCTGGAGGCTGCCATCGCCCACAAGGGTACGGTATTGCTCGACGTCATTAGCCCCTGTGTCACCTTCAATGACCATGAAGGCTCCACTAAAAGCTACAAGTTCATGCAGGCCAATGACGATCCCCTCAACGATATCTCCTTCGTACCCAGCTTCGACGAAATCAGCGTTGACTATGACGCCGGTCAGGTCTGCGACGTCAAGATGCACGACGGCTCCAGCCTGCGCCTGCGCAAGCTGCACCCGGATTACGACCCCACCAATAAGATCGAAGCCGTGCGCACGCTGATGGAATCGCAGGCAAAGCAGGAAGTTCTTACCGGCGTCTTCTACGTCAACCCCGCGCAGCCGACCTTCATCGATCTGCTGAACATGGTCGATGAGCCGCTGGCCACATTGCCTCAGTCGGTCACCCGGCCCTCGAAATCGGCCTTCGATGCCCTGATGGCCAACCTGAAATAACCCCCGTTTCCCAACACGTAACGTCAAAAGAGCCCCGCAATCGCGGGGCTCTTTTGGCAGGCCGAAGCGCTATAGCAAAACCAGAGTTGCTGTACCCAGAGGCAATGTCCTCAAGTGGCTTTTCCCTCAAGAAAAAGACACCTCGCAAACTCTCGAAAAGGGCATATTCACTCTGGTTTTGCTCTAGTCGTGGGGCATGGGCAGGGGCTTCACGCTGCCACAGTCTGAGCCTTTGTAGATGGACGTGGTCTCAATGGTGTATTCGATTGTCCTGGAGTTCGGTCCCATCTGCATGGCTCCGACAAAGTGTACCTTGCCTTTGGCGTGATCGGGGTCGGTCCATGAGGACTCCACGGTTCCTCTACCGGCCATATTGCCCGTGCACACCCAATCGGCGGTCATGCTGTTGGCCTTCCTCACCACGTTGGAAACCTGGCATCCGCCATTTCGGCTCTGCGGCATCGGCGCGCCGTACTTGTCGATCATGGCCTGGGTCAGGCAAACCTGCGTGGTTTGCGGGCCGCCACCAAAGGGTGAATTAACTCCGGCGGGCATTGTTATCCCTGGCGGCATTGGTGATTGCTGCCAGGTCATGTTGGTGGTGACCTCCCACAAGCCGGGCTTTCTGGCGGCTTGCGCCCAGGCGAAGATTGCCAATGCGAACAGGCAACAGCACAGCGTGGCCCAATCTCGAGTCCTGCGCATGAAACCTCCTCATGGATCGCGCGGGCTTCTGGCCTCGCGCGTCTTCACTCTACAGCAGCTCGCAATCGGCAGGAAAGAGAAAACTCAGGCGCGTTCGGCTTGGGAAGCGGCGCCCAGCGCCAGCAGGGCGCCGGTGACCCGGCCAGCGGCGTGGCGAACCACAGCCTCTTCGCTGGCGAAATTGCCGGAAATGCATCGCACGCCCAGCGATTCAATGCGCTCGATGTCAGGTATGATCGGTGACGCTCCTTCGAGCGCGTAACGGGCCACCGTCTCTGGCGAAAAGGCCGCGGTGTTCACCAGCGCATAGTCGAAGATGGGCGCGTGGGTGTGTTCATAAATCCGTTCAATGTGCTGCGAGGCGGTCAGTCCCAGACTCTCGTTGGCCTGGGTCATGAGGTTGCAGATGTAAACCCGCACGCCTCGCGCGTGCGCCAGAGCCGCGGGCAGGCCCTGTACCAGAAGATTTGTGATCAGCGAGGTGTACAGCGAGCCGGGGCCTACCGTGATCAGATCGGCGCGCTCGATTGCCTCCAGCGTCTCCGGCAGCGCAGCCGCATCCGGCGGGTCCAGCATCAGCTCGGCAATGTGCTTGCGGCTGGCGGTGATTTTGGTCTCGCCGCGCACCAATGAGCCGTCGTCCATGCGCGCCACCAGCGTGGCGTTTGCCGTGGTCACCGGGTAGATGCGCCCCCGCGTGGCCAGAATCTTTGACGCCAGTTGGATGGCCTGGCCGAAGTCGCCGGTGATCTCGGTAAGCGCGGCCACAAAGAGATTGCCGAAGTTGTGCCCCTTCAGCGCATCGCCTTTCTTGAAGCGATGGGCAAAGAGCTTGGCCAGCAGGTCCTCCTCTTCGCTGAGCGCCACCATGCAGTTGCGCAGGTCGCCCGGAGGCAGCATATTGAAGCCCTTGCGCAAGCGGCCTGAGGAGCCCCCGTCGTCGGTGACGGTAACCACGGCGGCCAGGTCAGCGATAAGGCCTACTTCCGCGTTAGCCTGGTTGGAGGCGGTTACATGGCGCCGCAGTCCGCGCAGCAGCGTCGACAGGCCTGTGCCGCCGCCGATGGCCACCACGCGCAATGGCCGGGCTTGCCCATTCCCCGCAGCGCTCTGCGAGAGCGGCTCCGAGGCTTGCTGAAGCGGCTTCAGGTTGGATGCCGAGGTGTTCGCAGAATTCACTGAGACCCTAGGGGACCTCCGGATACAACAACTCGGTAAACCTCGGGTCATCCGCCATGCTCTGGAAGTCGTTGTCCGCACGCGCCTGGAGCCGGTTCCTGGGGTTCAGTTCGATGGCTCGGCCCAGGTTGCTGAGGCAATCCTGTGCGCGCCCGGTCAGCGAGTCCAGCACCGCCAACCCATAAAGGGCGTAGTCGGCCCCTGGATGGGCGGCCAGGATGTTGTTGAATTGTTCGCGCGCTTCCTCGTAGTAGCCGGTGTTCAACTGCGATACGGCGTAGTCGTAGTTCTCTTCGGGCGTCAAAAACGTCAGGTTGTGTTTTTCCAATTGACGCTGGCAGGTGCTGATGTACATCTTCGAGCGTTCCAGAAGCTGGGCTGGCGCGGTGGAAAGCAGCTTCTCGAAAGCGGCCAGCGCCTTATCGTACTTGCCCTGCTGCAACAGTTGCACGGCGGCCTGGTAGTGCTGGAAGATCGGCCCCGTGCCCGTAAGTGGGTGGCCGCCGGGTTTGCCTGACAATGAAGTTTCTTTCTTGCGGTCGTGCGCCAAAGGTCGAGCCTCTTGCATCATGAGTTTCCCGGGAGTTTGCAAGCCTCTAGACGCGGATAAGCTGAATTGCTGCCGACGGAAAACCCGCGCCTGGGGTTACGCTGCTTGGCACTCTTTATACGCACAACCCCGGCTTTCGTCAAGGCAGCCGGCAAAGCGTGCGCTATCCACCAGACAATTTTACCTGGACGGGATGGCGGTAAATGGCCGGGTTGAGAGACGGATCGTTGTACATCTTCAGTTGGCGATAGAGCTTGAAACGCCGCGTCCCGGCCAGGGTTTCGCGCCACAATGCATCCAGGCACGCGGCCAGATCAGCCCGTTGCTCCTCAAGAATTGCCAGCCGCTCCAGGTTGCGCGCAGCGTGGCCGGCTGGTGCGCCGGCGCGCCCGGCTTCCTCGCGCGTGTGATAGATCTTCAACGCCAGAATCGAAAGCCGGTCGATCATCAACCCCGGCGACTCGGAGTTCAGCTCCGCTGCCTGGTTAGGAAGCCCTCTGGCCTCCAGCCAGCCCAGCAATGCGCGGTCCAATTGCTCCGCCAGGTCGTTGCGGCGCTGGTTGGTCCGGTCCACGCGCCGTTTCACCCCGGCCAGTTCAGCTTCGGTTGCGCCCGGAGCGCGAGCTTCATCTTCAATGTGCCAGAGCTCGAAGTTGGCGCGATGCTGGCGGCAAACGGCCCCCAGCCAATCAGAGCCTGCCTCCGCCTCTGCGGCTTCTGGCCCTCTCTGGTGACCCGCGCGCGTCTCCCGATCCTGCAACTCGACGATCAGCTCTGCCGATAGCATTCTGAACTATCCTTCCTTACCTGGGCTTTGGCGCGAGGCCCGAGCCTGGTTGCCAGCGTCCATGGTAGAACGATCCTCACGGGGCGTCCAGAGAACCTCCCCATGCGTTGACGACTGGCTTGATAGGCTACGGGAAGACCGACTTCGCCCATGAACCTGTTCAAGATTCCCTTCTCCGCTGCAACCCGTCACTATAGGGTGTGGTTTTGTTGCAATCCATGACTCCGCGGGCGGGATTTGGTCCCGGTCCAGAGCTGTTCACCGAAATCTGGCAACACAAAAGGGCGCCGGATTTCATGGAACTGGCTTGGAGAGGATAGTCTAGGAGAGGATAGTCTATGAGGGTAGCCGGCCAGGGTTACGGCGGCTGCTCCGAGGGCCTACACGCCCCCCGAGCGCCACAGTAGACACACCAATGCAATGAGGAGAGTCCCAAATTGAAGAGGAAGTTGCTGCTTTCGATTTTGGCCGTAGTTCCGGCCGTGTTTATGCCCCTGGCGGCCACAAGCCAGATGATCCACAGTCGTGGAGTGGCCCCCGCCGAGAAGGCTCAACCCTCCCACAAGTATGAAGTTTTCGCTGGCTACGGTTACACCAGCGCTAACCAGATCTACCAGTCTCGCTACGGTTTGCAGGGCGTCAACGCCTCTGTGACCCGCGACTGGGGCAAGTACTTCGGCATCACCGCCGATGGAGCCTATTACAAATACCCCATCTCACACCCTGCCATTACAAACAGCACGCTAACCCCCTCTGTGAGTTCGATTCTGCTGGGGCCGGTGCTGCACGCCAATCTCTTTGGGCGCTATGAAGGATTTTTCCACGTGCTGCTCGGTGGAGAACATACCGGCGGCGTGAACGCCTATCCCAACATCTCGTTTGCCGGGGGAGTCGGCGTCGGCATTGACTACAAATTAAGCTCGCACCTTTCCCTGCGTGCCTCGGGCGACGACATCGCCTCCTCGTTTGTCGCGCCGGTTTATCCCGCGGGCTCTGGAAATGTCTGCACAACGAACTCGAATTGCTCTCCTAATGAGCATCGCAGCTCCCGCGCCGCCTTCGGCGTGGTCTACAAGTTCTGAGTGCAAAGGCCTGCGGGCCGCGTAAACCGGTTCGCCATGCTTCTCAGGCAGCCCGTCCGGCATCTACCGCCGGACGGGAGCCACTCCATCTGCAATCGCTCCTGATTCTGTAACTGTAAATCGTAGATCCCGGACGAAGCAGCGCCTTCGCCGGATGAAGCTGGGCGCCCCCT
>Ga0224535_1000321_pt1 | contig 14066 bp, 26 predicted proteins | sample 714E13034metaG_FD_179898 | JGI IMG/M metagenome (GOLD analysis project Ga0224535, IMG submission 179898) | Peat soil microbial communities from Stordalen Mire, Sweden - 717 E1 30-34 | ecosystem: Environmental > Terrestrial > Soil > Wetlands > Peat | place: Sweden: Norrbotten County, Stordalen... | reverse complement strand
AAATCCATCGCTCCCCCTACTGACGTATTAGGAACCATAGGAGCATTTTGAGCAGCAGGTACTAATCCTGGTAATGGATTAGAGTTTGTCCTGTACAAAGCAGGATCAATAGGATTCTGCTCGATTGCCGGTATTGGTTGATACGGTTGATTCATCCTAGCCGGATCGGTAAAATCTTGCATCGGCGTATTAAATGATTGCGTCGGATACGATTGCATCGCTACTTGAGGATCAATTGTTCCTCCTAGCGCCTTTATGGTTTGAATCAGCCTTGGCATTCTAGCTTTTAGACGTGCAGCCATTTCATCATGATACGCTAGTTTTTCCGCTGTTTCTTCGTACTCTTTTTCCGCTGTAGAAAGAGCTTGTCTGTAAACTTTAGATACTGTTTGGTTTTCCTTTGAGGCGCGTTTCCTCCCCTTTTCCGCAGGAGTCACACGTAGCGTCTGTGGAGAAGAAGGAATAGAATCTACAGTAGTAATTGGTTGTGTCTTTGGCTCTTCTTTGTAGATAAATGGGATTGGACTAGTAGAACCAGATATTGATTTTACTTTTTCTTTCATGGCATCAATGATTGAATTTGACCTACCTATTTCTTCTCTATTTCGATCTATACCATCTTGAGTCTCTGTGTCAATTAAAACAATCTCTTCCTTTTGCTTACCCCACCTTTTCGCCGCCGCTTGCTTAGCAATCGTGCTACGCTGCTCTTTCGTCAGTTTCTCGGCCCGTGCGTTCCCGCCGTTCGATCCTCGTTTCGATTCGGACATTCTTTCTCCCGGTGGTTCAGTGATTCAATTCCTGCGACTGCCCGTTTATCGGCTCATCGCACCATGTACGGGCGCAACTTCGGTGCCTCTTTCGAGGAGCCGCAGGATTCTTATCCTAACACTGCCCTTACTACCAAACCAAACATCTCATCCTTGAGCCGCTGGCATTCTGGCAATCCATCGTAGGGAATGAAGCAAGGATGCTCCTTCGTATCAGGATTCTTTACCGGGCCATACTTCCATCCAGTTGCGCGTTTCTCCGCGAGCCATCCTTCGTGTGATTGCTCAGGAGTTGTTTCAGGGTTTGATACAATCATCCGCACGCCTGATTCCGCACTGTCTTTCTGCCACGATGGAGCATCTTCCCACTTCGGTTGAGATGTGTCGCCAAGTGCCAAACAAAGCACTCTATTAGCTTCGTGAGCGGCCATTGCCGCCCTTGCAATTACTTCATGCTCCATGATTTTCTCCCGTTAGAAACTAGGTTCATTCTCCAGATCAACCGCCCCACCACCCGATGCCGTCTGCTCCAATGAGGCAACTCCTGTTCTCCTAGTGTAGCGCCTCTTCAACCTCTCAGGCATCCGAGACTCTCCAGCCTCGCTAGGCTCTGGCAACGGCTCAGGAATCTTACTACGCTCACGTACAGCCTCAAGATCGAGTTCCTGCGGAATCTCCAGCTTCTCATCCACATCGAACGGAGTCACCGTTACCGTCTCTGTAGATGTAGGAATCTCTCCCTTTGGCTGGATATTTACGGTAAAAGTCTCTTCCGTAACGTCCATCGCGTACATTTTCAGGTTTATTGTAACCGTTCCTGAAAATCCTTGACCGTAACTATCAGCTTCTCTCAGGTTGCATGAATACTTGAGTTTACGACGAATTTGATTGAGGACATACTCGATAACTTCCGTTCCTGAAAGACCCTCAACATTTACTTCTGCCATGAACATCTCCTTTTGAATCTGTTGTTTGGGTGATTATTCCATTAAAAATCGTAATCGTCCTGCTCGTCCTTGGGTTTCCGTAGGCTTTTGCGGCTTACTTTTCCGTTCTTCTCGTACTTTTTCCGCAATTCCTCAAACTTCGCAATTGTAGCAGGTTGAGGGATAATTAAACCAGCCTCAATGCTCTGAATCGTCCTGCGACTCACCTCTGTAACTCCCGCTAAGAGCTTTTGAGTCAGTCCGTTATCTATCCGAAACTGCTTCCATGTAGCCGCGATAGACTGCATTTCTCCCTTTATTTCTGTATCCATTATACGCTTGTTCCGACCCATGCTTGCCTCTCAATCTTTTATATGCGCTTTGTTCGCGTCTGTCAAGCCCTATTTCGCTGTATCCACCACTTCTTCCCACCTGTCTCTTCCGCCAACATGGGTTTTGCAGACGCGATCAATGAAAATCCTCGCATTCCGGTTATTTTTACGCACCCACTCAATAGCTTCGTCTTGAGTTGCGCGGATCGCGCTGGCTCTTTCCGATCCTGGCCTTCTCACTGCAAACGATCTATCTTCCTCTCTTTCGATATAAAAATCTGTCATCTAGTGATTCCTCTCCTAGCGCGAACTAAAGCCTCTGCTACCGCATCCAAACACTCTTCATGTGACCGACGAATCCACTCATCATCATCCATCACGTTAAGTTTTGGGTTATCCCTCCACAACGATTCTTTAATGTGGAGTAATTCATGCACCATCCGAACTTCCATATCGTTTCGGAAGAGACGATCATACTCCGGTATCATTCCGTTATTCGATAGAAGTACAATGATCGCCCCGTTGTAGCGACGTGTCGCGCATCTACCTGCCGAATCTCCTAACTCATCTCTTTGTGAAAATCGAAACTCGATGTCCCAGTGGTCAAGACGTAACTCCCGTTGCCAATAAGATAGATACTCTTTAGCTTGTTGGAGTTCCTTTTCTTCTATTTCAGTCATATTTTCTTTTCCTTTGCGAGTTCCGATTTCAACTGCGTCCACAATGGCTCCATGTCAATCCTCTGCTTGCCAGAATACCAGCACGACGGTCCTTGCGCCTTAATGACGACGTTAAGCGCGTCTATTGCCGCTCCTACATCATCTGACAGTTCTCCATCATCCGCAAGATCGTCAGACCACTCGCTTCCGTCAAGAGTGTGAAGATACTGAGGATCGCAGATGACCACGTGCATCTCCGGCTCCTCGCCTCGCTTCGTAGCATCTTCCAACTCCCAAAACATCGCGTCTAATAGTTGACCTTTATCCCAAAAATACTTGTCATGATCGTCATCGCACGTTGGAGTTACACCGTCCCAATCCGCGATAGGCAAAGCATAATACTTTTCGCTGTCTATCTTTGCTTGGCAAGAACGGCAGCGTGTTTCTCCTTGCCGCATTATCGCTCCGCACACACACTTCTGGTGCGTACAGCCAGACCACCGCGCCCCATGCTCACTGCTAGGGTTATCTCCGGGATAGAAGTGTCCTAGACGTGACTTCCAACCCGGCATATCAACGCGAGTCGCTGATTCGTCGCTGTTGTACATTACTACTTTTTCGTCCGTCATTTGATCCTATCCCATCACCTAATAAGTTTGTACTCATAGGCCGTAGAGTCTACAATCCTGCGCTTATCAACCAAATGACACCCATACTCTGGAAGTCGAAGATCACGAATCCTGCTCTTCACGGACGAATCGCAAACGTAGACTGCTGTTGCTACTTTAAGACTAGCTTGTATCGCCCAAGGAGTCATCCAACCCTTACCGCGCATGATCCGCAGTACCATACCGTTCAACGTCTTACGACTAGGTTCAACTGCGTTAAAGTTGAACAGTTCCTTTGCCTTCTGCTCCGCATTCTCGTACCCAAAGTCTAACAGAAACTCGTATCCTTTGCTCTCAAGAAAATCAGCCGCACGTTTAACTTGCGGTGATACTACAATCCGATGTTCCTTGCACCATTCATGAAGTTCGCTCATTTTTCCTCTCCTCTTCCCAGTGCCTTAACTTTGCAGCACATGAGTTTGTGCAGCACCTACGGATACCATCCGGCATCCTATTCAACTCTCGTACCTTCCACGTAAACAACTTAAAGCACCATGTACAACGAAGATTTAAGCTAATCATCGTATATATATGCTTGATCTCCCCGCACTTGCACATATTCCTGCCGTCTAACCGGAACCTATGACACTCTGAGCAGATAGCAGCCATCTTAATCCCTACGCATCAAACTGAACTCTGATGGCTTACCATTAGGCCAATTCCAGTCACTTACGTCGCATACTCCTTTTTCTGTTAGGCAAACATCACATCCACCTGTCCAGAAAGTTGCTACGTGTCCTGTCGGCCACACTGCTCCGTTATGTTCTGCGCATTCTCGGCATATAGTGAAGACTCCTACCAGTTTGTCTTTCTTCATATTTTCTCTCTCCCGTTCCAATTACTCACTATCCGCTCCACACTCGCAGCGATAGGATAGGTGCTGAGAGTCTTCTTATGGACTCGGCAGTTTGGGTCAAGAGACGTTACCTTGATCCCTTGCAAGTCGTAAGGCTCTCCGTTGTTATGACAGGAACACTTTGCCTCTGGAGACCACTTTGCAGTAGTCTCCACTATATCGTCATCCTCGTTTTCGATCCATCGCCTCATAAATTGTCCTTATTAGAATGAAGATTATTACTCTTCTATTTCATCACTATGATCATCGTCACTTTCTTCACTAGAAAACAATCCGTAATTTATACTAGTTGCACGTTCTAGGTTCTTGCACGACTGCTCCCAGTATGATGTTTTTAGTTCACTACCAACGAATCTCCTGCCGTTCCGTATTGCTACATATCCAGTAGAACATATGCCTGCGAATGGATCGTATACTGTGTCTTTAGGGTTAGACCATAGATGAACACACCTTTCTATTAAGTCTAACGCCATAGGACAGATATGTCTTTCGTCTTGATTCTCCCTTGCTTCTCTTCCGTTTAATGTGCGGGTAAAGTCAATATCCATCCAAACAGGTGATGCGTATCTTCTCCACCTCTCGTGAGATAATACTCCATTTTTAGGAGGATTTTCACCAAAGAACCATTCTAAACCTTTTTCATGAGCAATTGGTTCTGTATTTTCTCCAGGTTTTCTAAATGCAAGAATGTATTGAGGAATTCCTGCCCTAACTTTAGAAGAATCCTTGCAAAGTTGTTTGTGCATCAATCCTATGGCTTTAGTGCGAGTTGCTTCCAGCAATGGATCTTTCCATGCGCAATGTTCGCTGTGGAATATAAAACCAGCGTCAATGAACTGACGGATTATATCTCCCCTGAAATCTTTTAGTCCAATATATCCATCTCGGCTTTTCATTGCAGGGATATTCATGCAATCAATAGCTACAATTCTACCTTTCTTCGTAACCCTAAATAATTCATCAATCAACAACCTAAAATGAGTTTGAAACTCTTCATCATTTCTGCTATTCCCCATATCGCGTTCGCTTCCAGAATAGCAATATAGATTTGAATATGGGCAAGATGTAACGGTTAGATCAATTGATTCTGTCGGTAAAGACTTGGCAATCTCTACGCAGTCGGCATTGTAAGAAACCCAATCTGTTCCTGATTTTTGATTTAGAACTTTTGAAGTAATCACTTCGATCCCCCTACTAACCAATCTGGTATATCCATTTCATGTTTAGGTTCGTAAGGAGTTACTTCACGAACTGTTCCTGTTAAGTTTAACCTAGTCAAGTCTTGCATGTTTGCTACCATTTCATCAGCCATTTGATTAGCTTCTTTTTCTTTCCTCTTCAAATTCTCAAGTACATTCCCCTCTGTCGATGCAGCGATGATGTGGACGTGTACGGGTTTCGTTTGTCCGAATCTCCAACAACGCCTTACAGACTGAAAGAAACTCTCAAAACTATCCGTGACCCCAATGTGAATCATATGTGAGCATGATTGAAAATTGCTCCCAAAACCGAAAATTGAACTTTTACTAACGAGCCTTTTAATCCACCCATCAGAAAACTCCAATGCGCACTGTGCTTTATAGTCTGGTATATCTGAACCTGTTACTTCTACCGCACCGTCTAATGCTTTGGTTATAGTGTCGCTTTCTCTGTTTAAGTTTGTCCATATTAGCCATATTTCTTCAGGTTCATTGTTTACAATTTCTATAGCCTTTCCAACTCGATCATCTACCGTTGACCTACGTGCAGAAAGACGTTCACTTAATGTTTCTGCTGGCATCGCAAACAACATTCCTTCGCTCGGCTTATTTACTTTAACAATATGTTCGTGATAAACCAAAGGTGGAAGTATGAACGGACCATCATCGTATCCACAATCTCCCGGAGTACGCATATTTACAGCCCACGAACATACCCATTTCCAAAAGTCGTTACGAGCGTGACCTTTCAACCTCCACTTTTGAGTTTCTCCTCCATTATGCGTAAAGAACATGGAAAGCATTTCATTGGCAGTCATCACCCCCAAAAATTCTGCATGATTTCCCAACTCCATGTAGTCATTAGGAGATGGAGTGGCAGTCGCACATAATTTATACGGTGTGTTCTTAAACGATTCTATAAGTTGATTTCTTGTAGAACCATCAAAAGATTTAAGGATGCTCGACTCATCGAGAACCACTCCACTGTAATCGGCAGGATCAAAGTGATCTAATCTCTCGTAGTTAGTTACGACTATAGAAACATCCTTTGATTCTTCTGAATTATGACAATACTTTACGTTTTCAATTCCGAACTTTTCAGACTCTCTTACCATCTGAAAACACACAGACAGTGGGGCTAATACTATAACAGGCATCCCAGTATGAGATGAAATTATCCTTGACCATTCAATTTCAATTAGAGATTTTCCTAATCCGGTTCCTAGAAATGCAGCAGACCTACCAAGACGCAACGACCATGAAGTAACATCTCTCTGGTGAGGAAACATATTAGTATTTAACTCTGGAATATCGGTCAACCCTGAAACTATAGGGGTGTACCTTTTTCTTTCCAGAAATTTTTCATACTGTGAGTTATCCATGTACTCTCCCATACAATGTTTCACTTAACTACTTTCTCACAAGCGCAGGATAAAGTCAAGGTTTTTCTGCGCCTATTTTCGCGCAATCAGGCCAATGTGGACACTTCGGAACTTTCCCCGTATGCTCCATAACATACTTTCCGTGCTTAACACACTCTCCACCAGCCCTATGCTCCCCATCGTGTCCTTTTTGTAACACACACGAAAAGTACGATCCCCAACGAGGGATGAAACTTGCCGCGTACTCTCCGCACTGGTCTTCCATTACTTGCCTGATTCCTTGCCGCGCCGGTAGGCTTCGAGTATGACGACCTTTCCGTGTTCTGTTAATCCACTCAAAAGAGGAATACCTATAATATGGTCGGATGATGAGAGCAAGTCTTTGATCTCATCCGGTACTTCCGGCTTTGACGGCGGGTCGAGGTCGGCGAGAATCTTTGTAATGAAGATTTCTCCGTCTCCCGTATCGGTATAGTGATAGTTTCTCCGAATCGCTTCCGCTACCTCATGTTTTGTCCACCGATCCTCTGGATGCTCCACCGTTCCTTCTAAATGTGTTCCCTCGCCACGCTCTAAACTCTGTCCTTGGGCACACGATGGGCATGAACCATGTCTATCCTTTAGTTTAGTAAAATCTCCTATCATAAATCCTCCACTATCTTTGCATTTCTTTAGTTCAACATCTAATTTATGACCGTCTGGATGAGCAGGACAGATAATCATCCTAGTATTAATGTTTACCGTGACTTCTCCTCCCTTTTTTAGGATACAAATAGTCTCCGGTTCCGGCGCGAGGAACATCCGACGCTGCCACTCGCTCCATAAATCGTTCAGCCGGGTGTGAATAGACAACGCCGCCTCTTTCTTTAGCGCAGTATCGCCTACAAACCAATACTGAAGAGAATCCTCCAACAATTCTCGCACAACCTTCTCGTCGGGAAGAGTCCGGTTCTCCGACAGCCAGCGCATAGCCGCTTCACATAGCACAAGACGAATCTTTTCCGTCAGAACAAATGACTGGCTGTATTTTAACTCCCCGTACGCCGATGAAACCGCCTTCAACATCCCTTCCGGCACAATGTATCTCTTGTCGCTCATCCCGTATTTCCTTTCCACAAAGTCCTTTATACTGGTTGATGGAATCTTTATTTCTTTGCCATCTTCCATATCCTTCATTACTTCTTCGAGAACACTTTTCTTATCGCTCATCTTTCCACCTATCCCCGTTTTCATAACGCTCTCGTTCTTCATCAGTGAACCATGCCTGTCTTTCAACCTCATCTACAGTATATAAGTGCATCCCATTCTCTACAATCCTACTTGCGTCTTGCCCCCAGTTTACTTTTTCTCCTGACGGTTTCCCATGCGCAATAAAAGACGGTCCTACCTCTCGAATAATATGCGTTCCCAAAACAGAATCAATCTGGTAAACCGTATCAGGCTTAAATAGAGGAGTATCTGACTCTTGACCTTGTACCTTCCCTAACATAAGACCGTCATCTCTCATAACAAATCTTGCGTAAATTTCGCTCATCCCCTAACCATCCTCTCCAACTCCCACCGCAGCACCTTTAAATCCATCAAAGTCTTTCTGTACTCACCCATCCCCAAAACATCGTCCACTCGATCAAGAAACTTACTGTTTACTATCTTTGGCATTCCATAATTTCCTCCCCCATTTAGGCCATCCATCCGTAAAACCTTTGTATACTAGAATTCCATATTGCAATAAAACAACTACAATAAGAACTCCTGCAACAATGTTCTTCATTTCTTTACCAACCCTTCCTCTGTTGCCTTCCAGCCTTTGTTCCAGACTACCGTGTTATCCTGTAGAGATTTATTACGTCGCCGTCTTTCCTGTGCGCATCCCGGACATCCGGTAATCGGATCACATAAACCATCCTCTGCGGTTGCCATCATATAGCATCCTTCTTCTAATTCTTCTCCGGTATCAGGATTATATTCTGGTGGTTTCATTTTCCTAAGCGAATTATGCTTTCCAGCGTTCCTGTACACAACTAATTCTGCCAAGCACTCCTGTACCTCTTCTGAGATGTTGCACATCATCGGGTCGTAGGCCAACTGGTCTAATCGCTCATCGGAAACGCTCATTTATCCATTCCTTTCAAAATTGCCTCAAGAACCATCAACCCCAAAACCGCTAAAACTGAATAAGCTAAACCATAAAACATCTTATCCATCATCGTCTCTCTCCCGTCAACACATCAAACAATTCAGTCAGTGTACAGTGAGCGCATTGCCACATAGTACACTTCCTACCCCGCACGTCCATGTCTCCTAGTTCTTTCCATACGTGACCGAATCGGAGCCAGCACAAAAATCGTTTCACTTAGCACTCCCTGTAAAATCAAGAAAACTCCACCACACATGATCGAAATTATATACCGCTTCTGGTGGACACGTATCAATTTTCCTAGTCGGCAACTTGCTCACTTTCTCGTTTTCAAAGTCGCCACCGTGGTCCTTGCAGTACAGATGTTCTCCAATCGCGTGAAAGCATCGTGGGCAGTGGGCGCTATCTTTTATTGTTTCCATTTCATATGCGGCCTCTTATAACTCAAAATCTCGAAAGCGCATCATAATAAGATCGTCCATTATTTTCCTTAACCGCTCTTTGAAACGGGGTATTAGTATAGAAATTATCCGCAATCAAAGGCATAGCCTTACTCCACGCCGCGTTTATCTCCTTCCAAAGCAATATCTTACGATAAGCGCGTGCTACTCCCGGTCGAAGTTTACGCATTCTTTTTCCTCACATAGAACCGAAGCGTAGTCAGATCGTACCCGCGCTCCTCTAGTTCTTTAATAAACGAGTTTCCGTACTTTGTCCACAGTATTCTCGGAGAACCCAAAGGCGCATCCCAATTCGTACTACAATCATTACCGCTTAGAGTATTATGCAAAAGATGGGAATCACATTTAGAAATTCCCGGACCCCAGTAGTAGCACAAATCAGGTTCGTTCCCATCAATACGCCCCCACTACGCTCGAAGCTCACCGTCTTTAATCTTTGGCTTGCGGTAGCGTTTCATGATTCCCTCCATGACCATCCCATACATAATCTATAAATCTTTCTAAATGGTTGCCATCCGTAGCACCATTTCCGGCCTTCCACTTCCGAGTCACAACGGAAGCACAAAAACGGACTAGAATCGTCAACCGGATCATAAGCGCAACCAAACAATTTACAGGAAATTTTCATTCCTCTCCTAGTCGAATACCCGTTCCCGCTCCATACGCCGTAACGTCTGCTCTGGAGTCTCCCCCGCAAGCATCTCATACCCACAGCCCACCGTACCGCCCTTCCACGATCCTGTACGCTCCCCTACCTCATCGTCAAAGGCTACGCTGATACTCTGGCGTACCTTCTCAAACAAACCCGTCCAAGTGAATCCTTTCGGCCTCCATGCCATCCGATCAACATAAACCGTAGCCGTCCGGTTCTGGACCTCACCGCTTTTTAACTTGTACGTGTACGGAAAAGAAAACTCTTCACGTCCATCCGGCTCCTTGTCTTCCCAACACCCAACATAAGGAACCCACGACCCGTCCGCACACCGTACCTCATGCCGCTGGAAAACACTAGAGAACCAAGGCAAGTCCCAAATCTTTGTCGCCTCATTCCAGTGAAAGTGAATGCAACCGTCGCCAGACGAAAAACCCCACTGCTGCCATTCGCGCATCCAATGCTCACGCTTAGACGGTGGAACATACTGAAGCGGAAAATACAGAAAGATATTTAGCAACAGAAAATGAACGTGAAGCATCCACGGCCATTTATCCTCATCGTTTCCGGTATAGATTACGTCGAATGCGACACCCCACCGATTCCAGTAAACCTCGAAAATTCCAGGGGCGCGAAATCCGCGATCCTCTTTAATGATGTGCATATTATCTCTCCCGATGATTCTTTTCCTACCCGCTACTAGATTACCCGTCAATTTCGGGTCGCCTTAATTCCTAACGAATCAGATTCCGATTAGCCGCCAACGACTTTTTCTTCGCCACTGGAATCTTCTGCTCCAGCAACCTCGCCACAGCCTCCACCAACAACGGAATGTAAACCTCATTACCGCATAGCGACCGCATCGGACTCCGCAACTCCGAAACCAATTCCGCGTTCGTCCAGCCTCGGATTATTTTCTGCTTGCCTAGTATTTCATCCCGGTCCATTTAACACCCCATCATTATGGCACGTCATCCCAAAATCGTAATCATCTCTGTCACGTCACCGCTTCCATTCCTTACCGTCAGATTCAGAGGCGCTAGATTACGTTTTGGCTTAATCACCTGCCATACCGCATCCATATGTTTACTTTCCCCGCGCTCGTCCCTGAAATCGGCAAAGCTGGTGCAATACTCCTCGCCCTCATCATCCGAATTACGACACAAAAAATCCGCAGCCATTGGCAATTTATGCTCTTTGCAAATCTCAATGATCTTAGCCATGAGAGGCGCAATCTGCTCATCATACACCTGTTCTAAATCAAAACTCTCCATTTTCTCGCTCATCATTATCTCCCCTTACACCCTTTTTGATGAAGACCATTTAACCCGCCACACAACAGGCACCCACCGCCCCGATCTGGCTCCTCACCCGTCGCCACGCGATTACCCCCGCCACTCCCGCCAACCCTACCTGACGACGCATAAGCCACCGGCCTCACCACAGGCTCCTCAATATCCAGAACCCCCACGCCGCCAGACTCAGCCGATTTTTGCACCGCCATACATCCACCATCCTTTTTATCTGCCCATTCTTGAAGAACACCCACCAATATATACGCACGGCTCCGATCTTTAATCTTTGCGACCTCATCCGCCGCAATTACGATCTCCTCTGGAACCCTAATCGAAATATGCTTTGTAATACCCATGAACACATCTAAACACAAATAAACACACCTTGTCAAGCCCTTTCCTCAATTTTTTTCTACGCATATTTTCCTGCGCTTACCTACGTATTTAATTCCAATTTTTATTTATTTATTATTCTCCTGCGCTTGTACACGTACCTGTTTATTTTATTTTCTATTCTTATTTTTCTGCGCTTTCGACTTAATTTCCCGGTTTTTATATGCAGAGACCGAAGCCGTCAGTCGTTCATGAGCCGTGCGTCACTCAGGACAACTGCACATGGACTGCCATACTGGACTATAATACAATAAAAGTTGTGGATTACCGTAAAATATAGTGGTACACGCGCATTTTATCCCATTCTTTGAAATAGGCTCTGCCGTCCCGTACACTGTATCGCTACCATTGCGCCTATATCCCTGTAATATGCCTCTAATATGCCTGTTTATGGCCTTTATCGGCCTATACAGCGCTCCCGCGCCGATAGATGCGCCTGTACCGGCTCACAGCGCTCGCCGATGCGCCTTAATAGCGTTATCTTGCGCCTAATATTTGATAGCGCTTAGTGAAGATCGTTGGTGGGCAAAAAGCCGTCACTTGTCTTTGAATAAACACCGCGTGCAAGTGTGTACAAACGGCAGAGCATTAAAGTTGAGCGCGACAAATAAATATCGGCGCATTGAAATAATAATCGGGAGTCCATCGAATAAATACCGGCTGCATAATAATCGGCTGCTGAAATAAATATCGGCTTGAGTGGGAGACCGCTACGCGGTCCGCTCCCGCGTCCCTGTCTATCCCTGTAGAGTGTTTACTAGATGAATAGTATTTGATTCCTATCGGCATTATGGTATTCCATAGATTCGCTTTTAATTCGACGTTATCAGATAGTAACGCTGTGACCGTGCCAATTATTACCATATAGTCAACAGATGTGCATAATCGTCAATGTTTACGCGGGTTTTCGTGTTTTCCTATTGACTAAGTAGTAACAATCCGAAACAGGCGCAGTTTTGTTAGTAAGTGATTGATTTTAATGATGTTGCTGCACATGAATTGAGTGTAAAGTTTACCAGATAGTACATAGCAGCGCTGCGATTCTAAGGCACCTTGTAGGCGCAGATAAATAAATATGAGGGTATCCCATAGGTATACTCGCAAACGTTCGTTAGAACAAAAATACAGTTTTTAATATCTCTCGATTATCGGCGCATTCTCCGCCCGCTTTTATGCCTCACTTAAGAGGGTAATACCCTCTACACTTCCGGCTGCTCACAGTCCTACCTTATATATAGATAACCTGTAGAGTGTTTTGATTATCCTATCGGCGTCAAGGTTCCGAGTACAGCGCTCCCGCTATCCTATATATAGATGCACGCGGGCAGTGTACCTTTATTCCTTGCGCATCATGTAAAATCTAAGCTATTGATTCTACGCGATATAAATAAATGTTTCCCTAAATAGTGGTAAATGTTTACTCTTTTGTTGGGGAAGTGGTAAATAAATACCACTTTGCATTTTAATCGCTTCTCATTAAAATCAACTATATACACGTTTACAGAGTTTGGCACGTTGCTTGCTAAGTATAGAGTGTTGTACAGGAGATTGAACACATGAGCGTATCGCCAAAACAATTGACCGCGTTACTCGCAGCCATGATTCCTGCCCGCTTGCCGTTACTAATTACAGGCGCGCCGGGAGTTGGCAAGTCTGACATTATCTCTCAAGCGGCAGCAAGCGCTGGAGCAGACCTGCTTATCTCACATCCTGCCGTAGCGGACCCGACAGATGCTAAAGGGTTACCATGGCCAAAAGCCGATGGAAACACCGCCACTTTCCTGCCTTTTGGTGAACTGGCAACGGCAATAAATGCCGTTCGTCCTACAGTTTGGCTGCTAGACGATCTAGGGCAGGCCACTCCTGCCGTACAAGCTAGCTTTATGCAGTTAATCCTTGCGCGTAGGGTAAACGGTCACATTCTGCCGGATTGCATAACCTTTGTGGCCGCAACAAATAGGCGCAGTGACCGCGCTGGAGTATCGGGAATTCTTGAGCCGGTAAAATCTCGCTTTGCCTGTATCGTTGACCTTGAAGCGAATATAGACGATTGGAGTACATGGGCGTATGCTCACAGCGTATCGCCTATGCTGATAGCATTCCTTCGCTTCCGTCCTGAATTGCTTTGCAACTTTCAAGCTACGGCAGACCTTACAAACTCGCCAGTTCCGCGCACGTGGTCTCACGTTGCAAAGCTGGAAGCGCTCAACTTGCCCGCTGAAATAGAGTCTGCCGCATTTTCGGGAGCGGTCGGCGAAGGTGCTGCTCTTGAGTACCTGTCTTTCAGGTCCATGTATCGGTCCCTTATCAATCTTGACGCGATTCTGTTAGCTCCC
>Ga0224535_1000319_pt1 | contig 14119 bp, 13 predicted proteins | sample 714E13034metaG_FD_179898 | JGI IMG/M metagenome (GOLD analysis project Ga0224535, IMG submission 179898) | Peat soil microbial communities from Stordalen Mire, Sweden - 717 E1 30-34 | ecosystem: Environmental > Terrestrial > Soil > Wetlands > Peat | place: Sweden: Norrbotten County, Stordalen... | reverse complement strand
CTTGGAAAGACTCACTTGCTTCATGCCATTGGCAATGCTTGCCATTCGCGCGGATTGAACGTATTGTATGTTTCATCGGAAGAATTCACGAATGACATGATCAATGCCATTCGTACCCACACCACTCAGGCGTTCCGTGAAAAATATCGCTCGATCGATGTCCTGCTTGTTGACGATATCCAATTCATCGCGGGCAAGGAAAGCACGCAGGAAGAATTCTTTCATACGTTCAATACACTTCACGGTCAGGATAAACAAATCATCGTTTCTTCGGATCGCCCGCCGAAAGCGCTCGTGACTCTGGAGGAGCGTTTGCGCTCACGCTTCGAATGGGGACTGGCGGCGGATATTCAGCCTCCCGATTTGGAAACCCGCCTCGCGATTCTGCGCGCCAAAGCGGAACACACCGGCCGCTTCATCCCGGACGGGATATTGGAGACCGTTGCCCGACGCGTTGAATCAAACATCCGTGAATTGGAAGGCGCGTTGAATCGCATTATTGCTTTTGCAGATTTAAGCGGTTCATCTTTGACTCCGCAACTGGTCGAGATGGCGCTGGTTGACCTTCTGCCTCAGCGCAAAAATATTCTTCCCGAAAAAATCATTGAATTGGTTGCGCGCGAATGGCAAACCAGCGTGGAGGCTTTGCTTGGGCGCGACCGCACGCAAAAAATCGCCGAACCGCGACAGGTTGCCATGTATCTCATGAGAAAAGAAACGGACGCGTCCCTGCCGATGATCGGCGAAGTGCTTGGTGGCCGCGATCACACCACAGTGATGTATGCCATTCAAAAGATTGCAAGTCAAATTGAAACCAAAGCTGATTTGCGCAAGCGCGTGATCAATGTGAAGCAGCAGCTTTACGGCCAGGCGGCTGTTTGAAAAATCAAGAGCCTCGACAAATTTAATTTGTCGAGGCTCTATTTTTATGCTTGTTCGTTGATCGCAAAGGAGGGGCCGGAATATTGCGCCTGCCAGTGTTGATAAAGATTGAAACTGGCAATATAAAAATATCCCAGCCAATAGATGCCCATCCATGGAATGATGAACCATCCCAAACGAGGCAGGAGAATCGCAATCGTCAGCAGGGCGTACAAGCTCAGACCAATCTCGCCCCACACCATCGGGCCAATGGGTTGCAGGTAGGCGCGGTCAATCTGTCCGGTTGAGTTTGGATTGTTGGTCAGATTCAATTTCGGCGTCCGGACGAACGTTCCGTCTTTGCCGATCAGCGCCTCGAAGATGGCAATCGCGGAGTTAAGCGAAATGCCGAATCCTATGATCGTAATGACCGGTAGAATTTTGAGCCGCCCCATCAGGGACGGGGTTCCCGGCGCGCCGGCCAGCGCATAAAGCATGGGCGGCCCGAAGGTGGCAAGGATGGAGATGGGGAAAAAAGTAAAAAAGCGAGGCGCAAGCAAACCGACGGGCAAGGTGAGAAGGAATAATCCAATCATTAGCGGATGAACGAGATAAGCGGTTAAATGCAATAGACCGCCCAAGCGTTTATACCAGGGTATGCCGGGCTGGTTGAAAAGGTGCTTTATATTTTTTCGTGTGACTTGAATACTGCCCTTTGCCCAGCGAAATTGCTGTTTCTTAAACGCTTCCACGGAAACCGGCAATTCAGCCGGGACGATCACATCGGGGAGAAAGCCCATCTTCCAGCCGCACAATTGGGCGCGATAACTTAGATCGAGATCCTCGGTTAAAGCATCGGTTTGCCAGCCGCCCGCATCTTCAATGCAGGAACGGCGCCAGATGCCGGCGGAGCCGTTGAAATTCATAAATAGTTGATTGCGTGAGCGGGCTGTTTGTTCCACAATGAAATGCGCATCCATGGCAAGCGCCTGACCGCGGGTGAGCAGGTTGTATTCACGATTGGTGTATCCCCAACGGGTTTGGACGCAACCCAGTTTTGGATCCTGGAATAACGGTACGGTTTGTCTCAGCCAATCGGGAGAGGGGATAAAGTCCGCGTCGAAGATGGCGATGAATTCGCCCGTTGCAGTTTTAAACCCGTTCTTCAAATTACCAGCCTTGTAACCGCCGCGTTCTGTCCGGAAAACGCATTCGATATTGATGCCGCGCGCCCGATATTCCTCCACAAGGCGAGCCGAGAGCAGGGCGGTATCGTCGGTTGAATCTTCCAGCACTTGGATCTGAAGGCGGTCTGCCGGATAATCAAGCTTGGTCACCGACTGCAATAAGCGCTCGAGCAAGAACTTCTCGTTCAAGACGGGAAGCTGGACGGTCACTTTCGGCCATTCCTTGGGTTCGGATACGGATTGTTCTTTCTTCAGGCTTCGTTTCGTACGAATAAAAAGGATTGCCATTGCCATCGCATTTACACCGTAGAGGGACATAGCAATCATACAGAGTAGATATAAACTTCCTGCTATATAGCCAATCAAAAGCATAGTTTCCTTTTCGATTGTGAAAGAGAAACCTCCCTGCTTGCGTAGGGAGGCTATCATTTCTGAATATTATATCTTGTTTTTCTATTTATAGATTAAGGCGATTTGAGAATTTTCTTAGCAAGTTCTAAAGAAAATGGCGGGCTTTGAAACAAAAAAATAGAATTCTTTTTTTGTTTTCAATCTGTGTTAATCCGCGTTTATCTGTGGTTTAATTGCTTCATGCTTGTCCATTCTGCAACTCAACTTCTGACCCTCAAGGGCGGTCCGCAACGCGGACACGACCTCGGCACGCTTGGCATCATTCAAAATGGCGCGGTATTGATCCGCGATGAAAAAATCGTCGCGGCGGGTTCAACGGACGAATTGCGCGCCTCATATAAAGATGAACCCATGCTCGACGCCAGCGGATGCGTGGTCATGCCCGGCTTTGTCGATCCGCACACTCATTTGATTTGGGCGGGCGACCGCGCTAATGAATTCGAGATGAAGATGGCGGGCAAGTCCTATCTCGATATCCTCGCGGCGGGCGGGGGAATCATTTCAACGGTCAGGCAGACGCGCGCGGCCTCCTTCGAATCATTGATCGCGCAGACTCGTCCGCGTTTGCTTCGCATGTTCGCGCACGGCACGACCACCGTTGAGGCCAAGACCGGTTATGGTTTGCAAACCGCGACCGAACTTCGATTGCTCAAAGCGCTGTTGGCGCTCGAAGATGAATCCCGCATTGATCTTGCCATCACGTTCCTCGGCGCACACGCGATTGCGCCTGAATATCAAGATGATCCGCAAGGATATACCGATCATGTTTGCGATTCGATGCTCCCGACCGTTCACGATTGGTGGCAGACTCACGCACCGAATCTTTCTTTGCCTTTTGTGGATATCTTCTGCGAAGATAGAGCATTCAATCTCGATCAGTCGCGTCAAATCCTGACCAAAGCGCGGGAACTCGGATTCCCGTTGAAGATCCACTCTGACGAATTCGACAATCTCGGCGGCGCGTCGCTGGCAGTCGAGTTGGGCGCGGCGTCTGCCGATCATCTCGTCAAAACCTCGGATGCCGATATCAAAGCATTGGGCGCATCCGATACCGTTGCAGTTGCTTTGCCTTGCACTCCGTTTGGACTTGCAGAAAAAGATTACACACCTGCGCGCAAGTTGATCGAAGCGAATGCCATTCTTGCATTGGCAACGGATTGCAATCCGGGAACCGCGTGGAATGAATCGATGCAATTTGTCATTGCCTTGGCTTGCCGCGCGATGGGCTTGACTCCCGCACAAGCCATTGCCGCCTCGACGATTAACTCTGCCCACGCCATCCGCCGCGCGGATATAATTGGTTCCATCGAAGAAGGCAAGCAAGCCGATCTGCTGATCCTCGGAGTACCGGATTATCGCCATCTTGGTTATCGCTTCGGGACGAATCTCGTCCGTCAGGTTGTCAAGCGCGGACGCGTTTATTCGGTGGATGTCTGTTATTATCGAACTGCATAATAAAGGAGTTCATAATGTTCGCAAACATTGATCTCAATACCATTATTTATTTCGCCGCCATCATTGTGGCGGTAGTCGTTGTTTTCGGAATCTTGAGCTTTATCTTCAAACACCTGATCCATTGGTTTGCACGCGGATGCGGGTGCATTGTATTTCTGGTGATCGCTTATTTTGTTATCCATATTGTGTTGAAACTCTTATAGCAGTTTTTGTTTAAATAAAGCGGGACAAGCTAACAGCTTGTCCCGCTTTGATTTTGTGCGGCTTCGACAAAATTTATCGGAGCTGGGCAACCGCATTTGGAATGGAAATTAATTTCGCTTGCTTCATATATGAAAAGGGAATAGAATAGGCGTATGAATCCTACGACTGGCCCATTGCTCATCGTCGAAGATGTTCCCAATATTCTTGACTTCCTCGAAGTGACTCTTAAATTCAAAGGCTATGAAGTCATGAAAGCGCGGAATGGACAGGAAGCGCTGGATGAAATTCAAAAGAAACGTCCAGCCCTCATTATCACCGATATTCTCATGCCCAAGATGGATGGATTCAGTCTGGTCTATCATCTGCGAAAAGATCCGGCAACGAGGGAGATTCCCGTAGTCTTTCTATCTGCCACGTACGTCGCGCCGGAAGATAAAGTGTTTGCAATGACGATTGGTGCAACACGTTTCATCGAAAAGCCCATCGACACCGAAGAATTTTTGTTGACCATTGCCGAGCTGTTGACGCAAGAATCGTTGCCTCCGCCTCCGCCCTTAAAAGAGCGTGAGTTCTTTGAAGGATATCGCAAGCGACTGGAGATGAAGCTTCGGCAGAAGAAATCACAGATTACCCGCGCCGAAGGTTTGCTTGAAAGTTTGCCTCCCGAACAAAAGTCGGGCTTCGTTGCGCTGCGCCAGCAAGCCGTCAGTGACCGCGACGAGATCCAAACTGAGCTTGACTTCATCAAAGACTTTCTGGAAAAGAATAATTCTTCCTCTATATGAAATCTCCAACCCTCAACGAAATAGAAAATTTGGCGCGCCAAGCGGGAGACATCCTGCGCGCTGGTTATGACCAGGAACATCAGGTCGCTTACAAAGGCGCGATTGATCTGGTCACTGAAGTGGACCACGCCTCTGAAGATTTTCTGCTGACGGAAATCAATGGACATTGGCCGGGTAGTCATATCATTGCTGAAGAAAGCGGCATTACCCGCGGCGATAATGATCACACCTGGTACATTGATCCGCTCGATGGCACGGTCAATTATGCTCACGACATTCCCATCTTTTGTGTTTCCATTGGTTATGCTCAGGACGGGATAATGAAACTGGGTGTCGTTTACGATCCGATGCGCGATGATATGTTCACCGCTGAACGCGGCAAAGGCGCACGGCTTAACGGAAAAGTTCTGCACACATCCAACGCAATGGAACTGCAGAAGAGTCTGATGGTGACTGGCTTTCCCTATGATGCCTGGAACACAGAGCACGATAACTTTGACAACTTCATTCGCTTCGGAAAGCTGACTCAAGGCGTACGCCGCTTCGGGTCCGCGGCGCTGGACGCGTGTTATGTCGGAGCTGGCCGCTTCGATGGCTTTTGGGAATTGTCCCTCAAGCCGTGGGATGTTGCCGCAGGCGGCTTGGTCGCTGAAGAAGGAGGCGCTGTTGTGACAAATATCAATGGCGGCAAAGATTACCTGTCTCAGCCGCAGTCCATTGTTGCGGCCGCGCCCGGTATCCACGCTAAAATATTGGAAGAATTGCATACTGCCAAAACTTAACTTCATCCAGTTGAAGAACTGAAAAGTACAGCACAATTGTAATTAAGTGGGAAAATATTCAGGCTATACTTCATAGCCGATGAGCGCACCTGAGATTCTTATTAGTAAAACCAAGATCATCGTTCCCAAACGGCGCGTGGAACTGCTCACGCGTCAGCGGCTGTTGGACGCGCTCTACGAAATCCTTGACCGCAAGCTGGTCATGGTTTCGGCGCCAGCGGGTTATGGTAAGACATCCCTTTTGATTGACTTGACACATCATAGCGATCTGCCTTTTTGCTGGCTGGCTCTTGATTCATTGGAGCGTGAACCCCAAAGGTTTATCGCCTATTTCATCGCTGCAATCGCTGAACACTTCCCCAAGTTCGGAAATCGTTCCCGCTCCGCGCTTAACACTTTGACCAGTTTGGACGAGGGAATGGAATCCGTTTTGGTCACACTGATTAATGAAATCTACGATGAAATTCACGAGCACTTTGTACTTGTGCTGGATGATTTTCATTTGGTGGACGATATTGAACCCATCATCTATTTCGTCAACCGCTTTACGCAGTTGGCCGATGAAAACTGTCATCTTATCCTTTCATCCCGCTCCCTGCCCAACTTGCCTGATTTGACTTTGTTAGTTGCCCGCGAGCAAGTGGGGGGATTAAGTTTTTCAGATCTTTCTTTTCGCTCGGAAGAGATACAGGCTCTGTTGGCGCAAAATCAACAAATCCATCTTTCTGATGCGGATGCCCGCAAACTGGTCGAGAAAACAGAAGGCTGGGTGACTGGATTGCAGTTTACCGATCTAAATCTTGTTCAAGGCGGGAAAGTGACATACACTTCGCCATCCACTGCGGTGGGTATCGATGTCTTTGATTATTTAGGCCGGCAGGTTCTGGAGCGCCAGCCCGAATGGCTTCAGCTTTTCCTGCTCAGAAGTTCTTTGATAGAAGAGTTTGATGCGGCGCTTTGTGAGGCCGTGCTTGCTCCATTCCATTCTGCCCATCAGGATTGGGCCAAGTTGATGGATTTGGTCGTTCAAAAAAACTTATTTGCACTGCCTGTCGGTGCGAACGGGCAATGGCTACGTTATCATCATCTTTTCCGCGATTTTCTGCAGGAGCGCTTCCGCATTGAACGACCTGAAGAGGCCTCGGCGATTCTACAACGCTTGGCACAATACCATGAGGCGCATGGCAGCTGGGAAAAAGCTTATCAACTTTACAAGCAGTTAGGCGACTTTGATGCGCTGGTCAATTTGATTGAGCGCGCCGGTATTTACATGTATCAAAATGCAAAGCTGACTTTGGATTCCTGGCTCAAAGACGTTCCGCCCTCTTTGCTTCAAAAACGACCTGGATTACTCTCTTTACGCGGGGCAATTGAAACAGCAAAGAGTAACGTCCCCGATGGAATCGATCTACTCAACAGCGCTATAAAAATATTTCGCGGAGAGAACAACACTGCCGATTTAAGTTTGGCTTTGGTACGGCGTGGAAACGCATATAGAATCTTGGGGAATTATAAGGACGCTTTTTACGATGCTAATCAAGCGATTGAATTAACCAGTGCAGATGATAATTTGCAATGGATTTATGCGGATGCGTTGCGTATAAAAGGCCTTGGTTTATTTCAACAAGGACATACCGTTCAAGCTTCTAAGTATCTTGAACGTGCCCTGGATATATACATTCGCCTTAACGATGTTCCTTCCATCCCGATTTTATTGATGGAAACTGGAGGGATGTATTCTGAAACCGGGGAATTTTTGAAAGGGCAGAATTCATATCAAAAAGCGCTTGAGATGTGGCGCCAAACTGGCAATCTTATCGGGCAGGCGGATGTGCTTAACAATCTGGGTGTTTTATATCATAAGCATGGAGATTATGAACGAGCTGGGCAGATTCTAGAACAGGGCTTGCTTTGTGCTAGGGAGGGCGGTCATAAACATGGAGAAGCATTGATCTTGACGAGTCTGGGTGATTTATACGCTGAGCTAGAAGACTTTGAAATCGCGGAAGATAACTACAATCAGGCTAAAGGCCTGACCCAACAACTTGGCGCACAATTCTTAATCGATTATTTGGCTCTTGCTGAATTCAATTTGGCCTTGTTAAGAAAGGATCGGTCGCGAGCAAAAATTTTATCAGATCAATGCTCTAGTCTAATAAAGGCCGAAAACTCAAACTATGAATATGGCCTTTGTCAGCTCCTGCGCGGCAGATTATCCCTCTTGGATGAGAAGCCTCAACAGGCTGTGGATGAACTAACGAAAGCGAAGGAATCTTTTAATCGAGATGGCAGACAAGCAGAAATAATTTTGAGCCATGTGTGGATGGCGGCGGCTCAATATTATGTTGGGAATCAAACCGCTGCGTTGGAAGAAATAGACAATGTGCTTGCAGGTTCTAATCAAGTTAAGCATCTTATGGTCATTGCTGTGAGGCAGGCGCGTAAATGGCTGGAAGATTTGTGCAATGATCCTCAGATAAGGAGAAATCTTCGTGAGCTGTTTAAAAATGCGGATTCTTTGGATGCCCAGCTGCCGCGAATACGACGTCAACTGCATCGATTATCGAGGGTAGTCGAGGTTCCAACGCCTCAATTTTTCATCCGTGCTTTTGGACAAAGCAACGTTATGGTTAATGGCAAAACAGTCACTATAAAAGATTGGCAGACACAGTCTGTTCGTGAATTGTTCTTTTACTTCCTTTCTCTAAAACGGCCGGTGACCAAGGAGCAAATTCAAGAGGCTCTTTGGGCGGATATCAATGAGCCCGAAAGATCGAGTCTGCGTTTTAAGAACGAGATTTATCGGCTGAGACGCGCTTTGGGGCAGGATGTAATTCTTTTCAAGGACAACCGTTATCAATTCAATCCTGCTGTTGATCACGAATATGATGTGGAGGCTTTTGAATCCTTTGTCGCCAAGGCCAAATCTTTGTCCGAACCTGCTGAGCAAATCAGTCTCTATCAAAAAGCGATAGACTTGGTTCGCGGACATTATCTTGAAGATATTGGTGCTACATGGGTCTGGCCCGAACGGGAAAGGCTGAATCAAGCTTATCTTTGGGCTTCACTTGTACTGGCAGAACTTTATATGAAGGAAGGGCAAACGACCCAGGCGCTGAAAATTTGTGAGAATGCTTTGGATTACGACTCGACATTTGAAGCGATGTACCGTTTGAAGATGCAAGTATATCGTCGCCTTGGGGATCGAGGATCGGTGATTCATACTTATCAAACCTGCAAGCAGGTGATGCGAAACATTTATAATTTACCGCCGTCCGAAGAAACGCAAAGGCTTTATCAAGAACTAACCGCCTGAGAACAGAATAATATTTCGATTAAAAAAACAGCCGACTCAGGCTGTTTTTTTAATCTTTTGAAGCCTGTTTTGAAGCCTGGGAAGGTGTATCTTAGCATCATCAAACAAAAGGAGAAGATTCCATGAAAAGCAAAATCGTCCGCGTTGCACTTTTCACCAGCAAAATCAACCGACAGCACATCCAACTAGCCTTTGCCATTCTCGCTCTTGCAATGCTCGTACTGGGTATTGGCGCTCCAACAAGTGGCGGCATTGCTGGACCTCATTAAGAAAGAAATGGTCCTTCTCTTTGCCGTTCTTGCCGGACTTTTGGCGGGCTCAGGCTGGGCACATTGGCATAAACAAGCTTACGCGGCGCCGGGGTTGCAAGCCGCTTGGCTGGCAGTCATCGCTTTCCTGCCACAGTTGCTGATCGCTTATTTGCCGGCTACTCGTCAATTGCTTAGTGATGGGTTTGCGTCGGTGAGTTTGGTGGTTTCGCTAACTTTGTTCTTGATCTTTGCCTGGTCTAATCGTCATCTGCCCGGTATGCCAATTCTCATCATCGGCTTACTACTAAACTTTGTAGTAATCGTTGCCAATGGCGGATGGATGCCTATTAGTCTTCAAACAGCTAACCTTTTGACAGGTAAAAATGTCTTACAATTTATGGGCCTCGGGAGCAGGTTTGGAGAAAAGGATATTCTTCTGCTGGCGCAAAACATACACTTTGAGTTCCTGGCAGATCGCTTTCTCTTCCCAGCATGGTTTCCATACAAAACCGCGTTTAGTTTGGGAGATATTTTAATAAGTATGGGTGCGTTTTGGTTACTTGCAAAGCCCGATGCCAAATTACTTTCGCTAAGTAAAGAAGGTATTGCCGTATGATTACATCCACAATGTTTAATGAAAACCTGCATTACAAATCTGATTTGCAGCAGGAGTCCCATAGCGGATTAAATAGCGTGTTCGCTGCAGCAGTTGTAAATCGGAGTTTTCGCGAAGCACTCCTCCGAAATCCGGAAGCCGCACTTGACCAGGGATATTTGGGGAAGGGATTTTCATTGAGCCAGAAAGAAACCTCTCTGATTTTATCCCTCAATGCGACTTCGCTGGCCGATTTAGCGAGGCAGATTATTTCGATTTCGGAAAAATAGCCCTGATTTCATAAATGACGCCAGCCCTTCGTCCCCAGCGAACTGGCGCTCGTCAGGATGACGCGGCGGAGCAGGGGGCGCGGTAAGGAGGGGACTACTGCGCCCCGCGTCCGCGTTTGGAGAATGTGATGAGCTTACTTATAGAAAATAGGCCTAATGCTTCAGTACAATTAGGCGCAATCTTTGAAGCCTTCCCCGACCTGCTCTTCGATTTGGATAGCGGGGGAAGAATCTTGGACTATAGGGGAAGTGAACTTACACTCTTAAATTTATCTCCGAAGGCTCTTCTTAACCGACACATTCAGGATATCCTACCCCTTGAAATAGGGGAAGAATTTCAGAAAGCGGTTGAACAGGCCAGCTTTAATCAAAAGACTGTATCCCTGAATTATTCAATCGATTTTGGGAATAGCGTTCGCTGGTTCGAGGCCCGGCTTGTTCCTTCTTCTCCGTCCAGAGTCGTCGCCATTGTGCGAGATGTGACAAAATATAAGCAAGCGGAAGAAAAGATTCAGAGACAGTTGAAACATCTTTCTTCATTGCATGCCATTGACACGCTGATTTCATCAAGCTTTGACCTTAATCTTACGCTCTCGATCCTGTTGAGTCATGTTTCTGCGCAATTGAATGTGGACGCCGCCGCCATCTTGCTGTTCAATCGTGAGAGCAGTTTTTTTGAATTTGCAACTGGTATCGGTTTTCGTACGGAAGCTTTGCGAAGTACTCACTTGCACCTTGGGGAAGGCTACGCCGGCCTTGCCGCTTTGCAGAGAAAAACCATCTATATCCATGACCTCCAACATCGGAAAACGGATTTTTTGCGATTCCCCGCTTTTAATAAAGAGTCTTTTGTTTCGTATTTTGGTATCCCCCTCATTGCAAAAGGACAGATATGCGGTGTGTTGGAAATCTTCCATAGAACATTGCTTGACCCCGATCCTGATTGGTTGAGTTTTATGGAGACGCTCGCCGGACAGGCCGCCATAGCGATTGAAAACGCCACGTTATTTCGAGAACTACAGCGTTCAAATATCGAGTTAACACAAGCGTATGATGCCACCATTGGTGGCTGGTCGCGTGCTCTTGAACTGCGCGATCGGGAGACTGAAGGACATACACAACGAGTTACCAAAGCTACGCTTCAACTCGCGCGCCGAATGAATTTCAGCGAAGCAGAATTGATCCACGTCCGGCGCGGCGCGATCCTGCACGATATTGGAAAAATGGCCATTCCAGACAGCGTCCTGCTTAAAAACACTGCTTTGACCGATTCAGAAAGAGAGATCATACAACAGCATCCGCGTTATGCTTACGATATGCTTTCGCCGATTCCTTATCTGCGCCAGGCTTTGGATATTCCCTTTTATCATCATGAGAAATGGGATGGCACCGGATATCCGGATGGGCTCAAGGGAGAGCAAATTCCCCTGTCTGCGCGCTTATTCTCGATTGTAGATGTTTTCGATGCCGTCACTTCCGATCGTCCTTATCGTCAGGCTTGGTCCAGAGAGAAAGCATTGAATTACGTACGCGATCAAAGCGGGAAACATTTTGATCCCAATGTAGTAGTGGAATTCATGAAAATAGTAGATGAGGAAATACCGGATATTCCGTGCTCGTAAACAAAGCCGCCCAACTTTCAGCGGCCATAAAGTGTGAGCGCGGCCCACAGGGTGCTTCGCGAAGGGGCTCGAATATCATCCCTTTAGGGGGCTCGCAAGCAAACAAAAACCGCTAAACTCATAGCGGCAAAGATGTGAGCGCGGAGAGGCTCGAACTCTCAACCAATGGCTTAAAAGGCCACTGCTCTACCATTGAGCTACGCGCCCATTTTCCTGAACAATAAAGCGGATTGCATTCTATCATGGGCAAGTCGCATCGTCAACGTAATAGATTGGGAATTCACTGCATCGAAGAAATGCGGAGGCAAAATGATCGAAGTAAATTATGTAAAGGAAGAAACTTTCCAAAATGAGGTGTTGAACGCGGATCAACCCGTTCTCGTTGATTTCACCGCGGGATGGTGCCAGCCCTGTAAAATGATTGAACCCATTGTGAAGCAATTGGCGCAGGATTGGGATGGCAAAGTCAAAGTCGTCAAACTGGATGCCGACGAGAATCCAAACATCCTGATGCAGTACGGCGTATTGGGCATTCCTACGCTCATGCTTTTCAAAGCAGGCGAGGTCAAAGAACGGGTGACAGGCTACCAGCCAAAAGAAAAACTGTTGACGAAACTTAATCCGCATCTCTAGAATCAAAAAACGGGTCCACGCCTGACCCGTTTTTTGATTCCGTTCAACGAATCGATTCTCGCAACTGCTTTTCCAGTTTTCCCAATTCCACTCTGGATGTCATATCCAAACTAATCGGCGTGACAGAAACCATATGCTTTTTGCGAATGACATATACATCGCTGTCTTCAACTTCACCGTCTATAATCGCTGCGTCCACATAAGATACTATTCCCGGCTCGCTCCACGAACTTCGATTGGGCGGCGTTGGATCATAATATCGTTGACGCGCCAGCCGCGTCACCTGCCATCCCGTTTTTGTTGTAGCATCCGAAGGAATATTTACATTTAATAAATGGATGTCATCCGGCATTTTTTGTTGAAGCACAATATTTGCAAAGCGTGCGGTGAAATACGCCGCCGAAGAAAAATCCAATTCTTCTGAGTAGGAAAAATGATATTGCGGATCGGCCTGAAGCGAAACTGCAAGCGAGCGAAAGCCAAGTGAAGCGCCTTCCATGACCGCGCCAACCGTGCCGGAAATTGTAATCCCAAGCCCAACGTTTTCGCCATAATTGATTCCTGAAACGATCAAGTCTGGTTTCGCAGGCATGATTTCCAACACGGCATGGAGCACGGCTTGTGCAGGTGTTCCGTCTACGGCGTAGACATTCCACTCGTTACCGTTGATTTCTAATTTCTCTTCATGGATGATTCCGCTGGATGTGCTTGGCAGACTGCGGCCTGCGCCGGAGGATTGTTCCCTCGGGGCCGCGACCGTTACGTATCCGAGTGAGGCGAGCGCACGCGCCGCGGCCCATAGCCCGGGCGAACGAATCCCATCGTCATTGGTTAACAAAATTTGAGGCTTCTTCATGGTCCGCAAAAAAAAGAAGCGGGATGTCCCGCTTCGGCAACATGGCGCTCCTGGCGCGATTCGAACGCGCGACCTTTTGGTCCGCAACCAAACGCTCTGATCCGCTGAGCTACAGGAGCATAGGCAGGAAAGGATTTTAATTCAGAATCGAGGGCGGGTCAATAGGATGATTGCGAAGGTTCATAGCGAATTCTCTAACGAAAAGTTGATGTTCCGTTATTTGCTTTCTGATATTTACTGAATAAGATAGACGCAATAATCGTAATCAAAGGAGAAACTAAAATGACTTTCTATGCTTATCCCTTCCCTCATCGGTTGGCTCGCCGCTGGATGGCCGCTGAAGATCACTCCCAGAGCGCGCGTTTCCTGGCCGCGAATATCCGTGACGAGGAAGATGCGTTTGTCCTGACCGCGTTTGTTCCGGGCCTGAAGGCCGATGATTTGAGCATTCAAGTGCTGGACGATGTGCTTCGAATGGAGGGCGAGTTCCCTGCGGATGAGAGCGAATATCTCTTGCAGGAACTGCCAAACGGTTCTTTCCGCCGCGAACTCCGACTGCCCTCTGCAATCGATTCAGAAAAAGTCGAGGCCAAGATCGCGGATGGCATTCTGACTTTACGCCTGCCCAAAGCGGAATCTGCCAGACCCAGGAAAATCAAGATCGCATCCAAATAAATTGACGTTTATTTATTAAGCAGACATCCCGCCAACTGGCGGGATGTCTGCTTTGAGTGGAAAGTGCAATGTATAATTCAGATAATCTCTTATGTGGAGCAAACTTGTGCGCGCAAAATTTATTCTTCTCGTTCTAATGATTGCAACCCTGCTGAGCGCATGCGGATCAGGTACAGCGGCGGCGGGCACACCCAGC
>Ga0224535_1000318_pt1 | contig 14170 bp, 13 predicted proteins | sample 714E13034metaG_FD_179898 | JGI IMG/M metagenome (GOLD analysis project Ga0224535, IMG submission 179898) | Peat soil microbial communities from Stordalen Mire, Sweden - 717 E1 30-34 | ecosystem: Environmental > Terrestrial > Soil > Wetlands > Peat | place: Sweden: Norrbotten County, Stordalen... | reverse complement strand
GCCTTGCAGTGAGAATAATTCCGCTGGTGTCTTCATAAAATGCCTTCAAAAAACGTTCATTCTGCCGTCCCGTCAGTCCTGGCGCATTTTAACAAACGCACCATTTTAAAACGCACCATTTTATCTCCCTCTCCCCGCTTTGGGCGGGGCGAGGGAGTTGTTCCCTTCGGTGCGCGTTTCAAAAATCGTCCCTCAGCCCTCAAACCGTCCGCGATGCGCCCACAATCCGAGCGCCGGGTTGGAGATATAAAAGATTTGGCCGCCATCATCCAATGTATTCCATCCGTCCTTGAGCGTGGCCGGATCATAACGCCGCGTCATTTCCTTCAAATCGGCGTAACGGAAACCGGCGCCCTCGATTTCCTGCCGCGTGAGCCGGCCGGGGCAATACGTGATGTTGAACCGGCCTTCCGACGAGCCGTGAATCAAATGCGCCGCCGCGCTGAGATTGTTTTGCAACTCGGCATTGGCCTTTACCGCCGCCAGCGTCGCCGGCGTGCCGCGATAGCCGTACTTGCGAATCAACCGGTCAATTTCCTTGTCTTCGCCGAACTCCTTGAGGCCGGGCGCGAGGATGATCAGGTCGCCGCCGTCCGCCATCGCCATGCGCGTGCGGTAAATGGCCTTGTTCCCCAGCCACGTGCTCTTGAACTCGGCGGGGTCCAGGTAAACCACCACTTTTTTGAGCGGTTCGTCGAGCATCTCGAAATTGACCTTCAGCGAAAGCGCCGCCGCCTTGTCAAATCCGGAAACATCGTCGCTCACAAATAATCCGCGCACGACCAGCCGGCCATCGTCGGCGCGACCCACCACCGTCTGGACATAAACAACGGGCAGATGTTTTGTGAAATGTTCGGAGGCATAATTGAGGATGCGCCGCACCGGCGTGTCCGCGCGTCCCATCATTTTCTCCATGCCGTAGGCTGCGCCGATGAAATGGCTCCGGTTGATGCCTTCCACGCCGCCGGCGCCGATGAAGAGGTTTTTGTTGTAACCGGCCATGCCGACGACTTCGTGCGGAACGACCTGCCCGACGGACAGGATCAAATAGTGCTGGCCGGTCCAGATGAGATTGGCCAGTTGCGCCGGCCACGCGAATTTCGTCGCGCCGCCCGACGCCTGCCGCACAAAATCCGCCGGCACTTCGCCGACAGTGGTGATGCCCGTGCGCCAATTGTGTGCGCGGAACAATTCCGGCGGCACGCCGGCGAACATATCAGCGATTTGCGCCGGCGTCACCGGCGTATGCGTGCCCAGTGCGGGCAGAACGTCCGTCAAGGCCGGACCGTAGAAATCATGGACGAACTTCGTCAACAGCCCTGCTTGGGAGTGGACGCGGGTGAAATCCGGCGGAACCACCAGCACCCGCCGGCGCGGCCCGAGGCGTTCGAGAGCCTGGAACAGCCCCGCCCGCAAGTCATCCGCTGACAGCGTGTCCCCGACCGAGCCGCGTTCGAAATAAAGCATAGGCTGCTAGGCTTGTTTTACACCACGCGCCTCGGGTTTGGCAACGTTGGGGAATGATTGGTGGCAGCCAAATCAGGCAGGAACGGCGCGCTGCGTGGTGCGAAACGACTTTCTGTGGCGCAGGTTGGCGACCTGCCGTATCCGCCGACTGGCAGTCGGCAGAACGTCGGATTCTCGAACCCGCAGCGGATTGACAATCCGCGATACAGCAGACTGCCAGTCTGCGCTACTGACGTAGCGGCTCCTCGGCAGAGAGCCGCAGCTTCATTTTCCTGAAAAAATCGAACCTGCCTCGTATAACATCAGTCAAAATGCGTCAAAATGTGTCCGGTGAACAAACGTGCGGTCAAGAACGACGAGCGGTAAGAAAAACCAGCCAACAGGTCGGAGCGTGGATTTCTGCCGTCCAACCGGTGACCGGAAAGCTTCACCGTAATAGGCCGGATACTAAATGCTGCGATTGTCATTGCCGCCAAGGTTGGCATCAATGTAGCCACCGTTCCACGACAAAACGCTGTAAGCGATGACGTAAACTGCAAGCCATGCAGACATAAAACTCATTCGTTTGCGTCCCAGCACAACAGGGATAGTCACAGCTACAGTGACTCCAAAGAGTCCCACCAACAAAGGTACGAGTGAATCCTTACTTCCTACAATGGGCAAGGCAAGGGCAACGACAGTAACGCCTATCGCAATCCATATTAAGATTTTTAGCTTTCTGCCGATCACCATGATGTGATTATCAGTAATTTAACCAACACTGGACTGCATCCTACAAAGCCGGGACCGCCGGTCCTTTTTCATGGATTTGACTTTGCGCCTGGCAAAAGGGTTTGTCCAGACCAAACTGCGGGAGCTGCTGGGAATCTCGCCCCGCCTGATTTTGGAGTGCGCGGACACGTCCGCGCTTTCAAAGCGGCGACGCGTCGCCGCAGTCCAAATATACCATCCCCATTTTTACAGACAAACCACGGCCCGCCTGCTAGTTGTGTCCCACCAAGACCGCCGGTCATTGGGGAATTTTGTCCGGGAAATGACACAGCGGGAAATCTTGAACGGCAAGGCAATAAAATGAAAACTGGTTTGAACATTCCTCAAAAAGGCGCGCTGGATTTCCTGTCCCTCGGCGCGCTCGTCCACCGCCTGGATCCGGGCATCGTCCCGTTCCGCAAGGCCACCCGCTGCGACATCCATGTCAGCGGCGGGGAGTTCAACGTCGCGGCCAATTTATCCGATTGTTTCCGCCTGAACACCGGCATCGCCACCGCGATGGTGGAATATCCCATTGGCGATCTGATTGCCGAACGCGTCCGGACGATGGGCGTCAAACCATTCTACAAGCAGTTCCAGCATGACGGCGTCCACGGCCCCAATCTGGCGACGGTTTACAGCGACCGCGGCCAGGGCGTGCGCGCGCCGGTGGTGTTTTACAACCGCAGCAACGAGGCGGCCGCCCGGCTCAAGCCCGGCGATTTTGACTGGAAGAAAATTTTCGCCGCCGGCGTGCGCTGGTTCCACAGCGGCGGCATTTTCGCGGCGCTGTCGCCCACCACCTCGGAGTTGATGCTCGAAGGCATGAAGGCGGCCCGGGCGGCGGGCGCAGTCGTCTCCTTCGACCTCAATTATCGCGCGAAGCTCTGGAACAGTTCCGGCGGTCACGACCGCGCGGTGGCGGTGCTCGACAAAATCGTCAAGCACGTGGACGTGTTGGTTGGCAACGAGGAAGACTTGCAACTTGGCCTCGGCATCCCCGGTCCGACAATGAAGGCGAAATCCCATCTCGATCCAGCCACGTTTGTCAGCATGATGGCCGGCGTCGCCAAAAAGCATCCGCAGATTAAAATGGTCGCAACCACCTTGCGCGAAGTGCATTCGACCAACCGGCACCATTGGAGCGCGGTCGCGTGGATGGATGGCAAAGCTTACACCGCGCCGGCGTGCGAACTGGATGTTTACGACCGCGTGGGCAGCGGCGACGGCTTTGCATCGGGTTTCTTCTACGGTCTGCTCACCGGCGAAACGCCGCAGGAAGCCGTCAATCTCGGCTGGGCGCACGGCGCGCTGCTGACGACGTTCCCCGGTGACACGACGATGGCAACGGTGGAGCAGGTGAAGGCGTTTGCCAAAGGCGGCTCGGCGCGCATCCAGCGCTAAAAATGGTTAAGGTCTGGCTGTTCCGGTTAACATTGGGACAAAGCGGGGTTTTTTTACGAGCATTGATGGTAATTGCAACGGTCAAGAAACCGCCCAATGCAAAATTGCCTTCTGGACGTGCAGCCGGTTTTCGGCTTGGGTGAAAATCGTCTCAGCATTCGCTTCGAACGTTTCCTCGTCAATTTCCTTGCCGCAATACGCCGGCAGACAATGCATCACCAGCGCCCCGGGTTTGGCCAGCTTCACCAGCGTTTGATTGATCTGGTAGCCGGTCAAAATCTTGATGCGCTCCTTCGATTCAGCTTCCTTGCCCATTGAAACCCACACGTCGGTGTAAAGCATGTCCGCGCCTTTCGCCGTTGCCTTGATGTCGTCGGAAACGGAAATTTTTCCGCCCACGCGTTTCAACAGGGCGGCGGACGGCTGGAATTGTTTCGGCGCGGCAATGCGCAGTTCAAATCCGAGTTTGGCCGCCGTCCAAATCCACGTGTTCGCCACGTTGCACGCACCGTCGCCAATGAACGCGACGGTTTTGCCCGCAATCGGCCCGCGCAATTCCTGAAACGTGAAAATGTCCGCGAGAATCTGGCAGGGATGCTCGTCGTCCGTCAGCGCGTTGATGGTCGGGACGCCGGAAAATTTGGCAAATTCCTCGATATCGCTTTGCGCAAAGGTGCGGATGACCGCGCCGTGAATCATGCGACCCAGCACGCGTGCGGTGTCCTTGATGGGCTCGCCGCGGCCGAGTTGAATGTCGTTGGCATTGAGAAACATTGGCCGCCCGCCGAGTTCGTGAATGCCGACCTCGAACGAAACCCGCGTGCGCGTGGACGATTTGGAGAACATCAACGCCCAGGTTTGACCCGCCAGTGGCTGGGTTTTGTGATGGCCGCGCTCGCGTTTGAACGCGGCGGCGGCGTGCAGAATTTTATCAAAATCCGCTCGCGGCAATTTTTCCAATGACAATAGATGCTTCATTTTTCTAGGTTTTCGGGAATTCGCCCAAAGGAAATTTTATAACCCAATCGCGGAACGGCGTCACCTCTTTTTATGCACCGATTACGTCCGGATTTGACCCTGGTGGATGCGCCGCTGCCGCGGCGCACGGCGGTGCGGCAGCACCGCCGCCACCAGAAAAAAACTACTTTTTTGCCGCATCCGCCGCCCGCCAGAGATACCACGCGGCGGTGGTGCGGTGCGGACGCCAGCGTTCGCCGAACGCGAGCAGTTCCTTCACCGCCGGCAGGTCGCGCTTTTGGTAGGCGCGGCGAAATCCGTTGCGCACGCCGAAATCGTCAGCGGGCAAAACGTCGTGGCGGCCCAGTTGAAAGATCAGCAGCATTTCAACCGTCCAGCGGCCCACCCCGCGAACCTCCGTGAGCCGCTCAATAATTTCGTCATCGGACAACTTCACGATCTGTCGCGACGCCGGCACAACGCCAGACAGGGTTTTCGCCGCGATGTCGCGGATTGCGGCGATTTTTGCGAAAGAGAATCCGCAGGCGCGGATTTGTTCATCAGTCACGTCCGCCAGATCTTCGGGTCTGGGAAACCTTCGTCCGGGAAACAATTTTTTGAAACGGGAGAGGATCGAGCCTGCCGCCTTGCTGTTGAGTTGCTGATGCGCGACTGCCAGCACGAGCGACTGGAATGGTGACCGACGGGTTTCCGGCGCCAGCCCGCACGACCCGTGTTCGCGAATGAGCCGCCGCATCACGGGATCGTTGGCGGACAAATGCTTAAGCGCGGCGGGAGTCATGATCTCTCACATAAATCTGCCAAAATAAATTCGGCGTGTCCATCGCCCCATCTTTCTTCACGACAAACGGGAAGATATTACCGGCCAATAGGCACCACATCATCGCCGGAACCAAATTCATTTATGCAATTTGGTCCAGCAGACCATACCACAAATGGTCGCGGATGACCATTTACCAGAGGAGCCAGTCCAGTATTGGTTGCATTATTAGTCAAAGCAAACAGTAGTGGCGTTCCCCATGCATCATGAAACACCCCATTCGACAAGTTGTAACCATTTAACGGCCTGAGATTGTTGGTTCTCGCCTGCAATAAGATCACCAATGTCTTATTGATTGAAAGACTATCCGATTGATTCCTTAAGGTTAAAACAAACTGATCTGGTTCAGAGCCATTCAACCCGTCAAAATCATCCAAAACGCAACAAAGTAAATTAACGGTTTGAGGCCATTGCTTTAGCTTCGGCTCTTTCATTGTGTATGGGATAAGGATAGCGAACACGACACACATCGCCAATAAGGCGATCAGGATACCGATTAATTTAATCTTCATTGAATATTAATTCCTGTGCCTTTGATGGGGATTATCCAAAACAAAATTTCGCTCGTTGAACCCTTGAACCGTAGCTGCTGACGTGAGTCGGCGCTGACATCACTTTGAATAAGTTGGAGCGGACTCTCGTCCGCTGCTACGAAGTTCATGGAAAGGTGAGGGAATTCTTCATGCCAGCGATTTGATGACTTCCTCGATTTTGCTGATGCCTTCGCCGGCTTCCTGCGGCTTCAGATTCAGCGGCGGCAGCAAACGCACAATTTGCGTGCCCGCCGGAATCGTGAGTACGCCGGCTTCATGCAGGCGATTCACAAATTGCAGCGCCGCTGATTTATCGCTTTTGGCAAACGCCGGGATTTTCTCTTTTTCAACCAGTTCCAGGCCCAGGATGAAACCCAAGCCGCGACCGCGTTTTACGACCTGCGGATACTTCGTTGCGAGCCGTTCCAATTCGTCTTTGAACCACTTGCCGAGTTTGCGGGCCTGTTCGTCCAGATGTTCGCGTTCGATGACTTCGAGCACCTTGAGCGCAACGGCACAGGCCAGCGGCGTGCCGCCAAAGGTCGAGGCATGCGTGCCCGGTCCCAGCAAATCGGCATACGGCGCCCGCACCCAGAACGCGCCGATGGGAAATCCGCCGCCAAGCGATTTGGCCATGGAAACGCTGTCGGGCAGGAATTTCTCACCGCCGGGAACGTTTTCAAAAATCCGTTGAAAGCTTTGGAACCGCCCGGTGCGATAATGTCCGCACTGGACGCCGTCCAGGAACAGCAACAGCTTTTTCTCGTCGCATAACGCACGCAGGCCGAGCAGGTATTCGGGCGTGGCCGGGGTGACGCCGCCCTCGCCCTGCACGCCTTCCATCATGATGGCGACGGTCGCGGGCGAAATCGCGTTGCGCGCGGCGGCCAGATCATTGAACGGAATGTGCCGGAAGCCCGGCGTCGCCGGCTCGAACCCTTTCTTGACCTTGTCCTGGCCGGTCGCGGCAATGCCCGCCAGCGTGCGTCCGTGAAATGAATTCGTCGCCGTCAGGATTTCAAACCGGCCTTCGGCGTGGCCGAACTTGCGGGCGAGCTTGAACAGGCCTTCGTTGGCCTCCGCACCGCTGTTGGCAAAAAAGCATTTGCCCACGCCGATGCGCTTGACGAGCTCGGCGGCGAGCCGGCCCTGCGGCTCGGTGAAATACAGGTTCGAGACGTGGATGAGCTTGCGCGACTGCTCGACGAGCGCCTCGGTGATGGCCGGATGCGCGTGGCCGAGACAGCACACGGCGATGCCCGCGCCAAGGTCGAGATAACGCTTGCCCGCGACGTCAAACAGATAGCTGCCCGCGCCGTGGCTGAACACGAGGTCGAAGCGGCCATAGCTGGGCACGACGTTTTTACTGAACAGTTCCCGCACCGACTCGAACTGGTTATGAACGAGCGGCGGCGGTGATGACGGTACAATTTCTTTCATTCGTATTTAACATCGAACATCGAACATTCAACATCGAACGTCGAACCAAAAATTCAGGCAGTTGACGTATTTTTTCGATGTTCAGCGTTCGATGTTGGACGTTCGGTGTTCACCTGCGACTTCACAAAACGATTTCCGTGCCGACGCCTTCGTCGGTGAAAATCTCCAGCAGGACGGCGTGCGGCACGCGGCCATCCACGAACGAAACTTTTTCGACGCCGGATTTGATGGCGGCCACGGCGCTGTCCGCCTTCGGAATCATGCCCTTGTCAATCACGCCGGATTTTTTGAGCCCGTCCACCTCGCTGCTTTGCAGGTGCGGAATGATTGAATCGGGCTTTTTGGGATCGCGCAGCAAGCCCGGCACGTCGCTCATGAACACCAGCCGCCGGGCGTTGAGCGCAATGGCGGCCTGGGCCGCGGCGACGTCGGCGTTGCAGTTGTAAATCTTCCCGTCCTCGCCGCGCGCGGTCGGGCTGATGACGGGGGTGAAGCCGCACCAAATGGACTCCATCAACGGCTTGACGTTGACCTCCACCACTTCGCCGACGTAGCCGATGTCAATTTTTTTGCCCGGATTTTCCTGGTCGTCGAGCCAGAGCTTGCGGCACTTGAAAATGTCCGACCCGGCAAAGCTGATGGCTTTGCCGCCGAGCGCATTGATGGTTTTGACGATTTCCGGATTGATTTCGCGCGACAGCACGGCGTCCACAATTTTCACCGTGGCCTCGTCGGTGACACGCTGGCCCTGGATGAAATCCGCCTTCAATCCGGCTTTTTCCATTGCGCGGGTGATGGCCTTGCCGCCGCCGTGAACGACGACGGGATTGATTTCGACCGCTTCCAGAAAAACGACGTCGCGGGCGACCCCGGTGCGGACGTTGTCGTCGGGCGAGTCCATGAAACTGCCGCCGTATTTGACGACGAACGTGGCGCCGTTGAATCTCTGGATGTACGGCAACGCTTCCAGCAGCGTCTCGGCTTTGGCGATGAGGTCTTGCACAGCCTGTTCATAGCAAGAATGGGGCGGCCAATGGAAGTGCGTTTATGACAACATTTTTGCTTTCGCTGGCGCGGAACTTTCCCTAAATTGCCGCCGACATGCCTGAGATTGCGAAATTCGTGAACAGCGCCGCCGTGTGCATCACGCCCGCCATCGCGGAAAAAGTCCTGCGCCAACTGCCGCAGTGGAAGCTCGAATTCACCCAGATCAACGCGCCGAAATTTCCGCATCTCGTGGATCAACTGGAATTTCTGGCCGACGCCGTCGAGGATGCGATTGACGGGGCTTACAAGGAACTGCCGTACGCCGCGATTGCGCAGGCGGTATTCGCGCTTCTTTACACGCACAAGAAAATGGGTCTCATCCCGGACAACATCCTGGAATTGGGCCGAGCGGATGATTCAAGCGTGGTGCGCGCCGTGCTGATTCAAAATGAAAAGGCCTTTTCCGCCTACGCCACGGTCCAGGGCGTCAACTGGCAGAAAATCACCAACCGGCCTTGAGGCTCAACCGCCAACGCCGGCGTATTCCTCATTCGTCTTCAGGTCCATGCCCATGAGCACGTAATCATGCATGACGGCTTTCATGTCGAGAACATAATCCTCCAGTTTCATCAGGTGCTGAAATCCAATCTGCTCCAGCGCGCGGATGGCGACCTTGCGTTCGCCGTTCAATTCCGCCTCCAGCCGCCGCAGACCCAGTATGCGCGCAATTTCCACCTGTTCAGCCACGAGAATCTTGGCCACGTCGCGCCCGCGATATTGCGGATGCGTCAGCACGGTGACGAGGCCGATGTGGCGTTTCCAGCCGCCGAAGCGCTGGTGCAGTGTCGCCTCGCCGATGATTTTCTGCCCGTGCAGCATCAACAGCGGCAGGTTCCGCTCGAAATCCGCGTGCCGGCACCAATCCTTGAACATCTCGCGGTCAAAAACCGGCGGCTTGATGAATAGCCGCTCCTCCTCCGGCACCGCGAGGAAAAATTTGTGCAGGCGGGTTTCATCCCGTTTGCCCAGAGGACGCACGACACATTCCGTGCCGTCGCGCAGTTTCATTGAGATCGGAAATTTTTCCAGCGCGTATTCGAGCATCATAATGAACCTTTCGTTGTGGCTGTTCTTTAGCACAGCCGCCGCCGCGTGAAAAGGCCGGATGGGAACAATCGCGCTTTCGCGGACGATTTTAGCTCCCTGAATCCTTCGGCTGACCGCGACTGATGATGGCAACCCGAAGTTGGCGTCCTGTTCCGACAGGGCAGTGCTGCCGCACCGCCGTGCGCCTCTCGGCAGCGGCGCACCCGCCAAATCCCGGAGAATCACTTGCCAGCGACGCTGCAAAGGTTTAACTAGATTTCATGCAAGTTCCATTGGTGATGACAATCATCGGACCAGACCGCACCGGCTTGGTGGAATCCGTCGCGCGGGTGGTGGCCGATCACGGCGGCAACTGGCTGGAAAGCCGCATGTGCCGCCTCGGCGGCGAGTTCGCCGGCATTCTCCGCATCGAGCTGCCGGTTGAAAAACGCCAGCCGCTGCTCGGCGCCCTGCAAACGCTCCAGAATCGCGGCCTTACCGTCGTCGTCCGCCCCGATGAAGCCGCGGCGACCGCGACCAAAGGCCGGCAGACCAAGCTCGAAATCGTCGGACATGACCGCCCAGGCATCGTCTGCGAAATTAGCAGCGCCCTGGCGCGCGCGAACGTGAACGTCGAGGAATTTTCCAGCGGATGTGTCAGCGCGCCCATGTCCGGCGAAACGCTCTTCAAGGCCGCCGCCCGATTGCAATTGCCCGACCGCTGCGACCTTGCCGCGCTGAAAACGGACCTGGAAAAAATCGCCGCCGACTTGCTGGTGGATGTTTCGATTGTGGAAGTAACCGTGTAGGATAGGCGCCGCCCCGGTCTCCCTTTCCAGGAAATGCCTCGCCAGGTTCAACGCCGACATGCGGAGAAAGCTGAATCCCGTGAAATTATTGCTTCTCCAAGTGTCCGGTTAAAACGCCGACGCTCCCAGGAGGTTCCTGGGGCGAGTCGCAAGCTGAAGTTTGAACTCCAATGAGAACACTTTGGGCTTTGAACTTTGGGCTTTGGACTTTAATAATTTGCGCATGGCAAATTCAAACAACGAAACCGTTCTGCAACTCGAATTGTCCGGCGTCAAAAAACTCAAGAGCGGCAAGGTGCGCGAAGTCTTCGACCTCGGCGACCGCCTGCTGTTCGTCGCCACCGACCGCCTCTCGGCGTTCGACGTGATCATGCCCAACGGCATCCCGCGCAAGGGCGAGGTGCTCACGCAGATTTCCTATTTCTGGTTCGCGCAGACCGAATCGTTCCAGCCGAACCATCTGCTCTCCCGTGCGAATGACGCGTTGCCGAAAAATCTTCAGCCATTTGCCAGCCAGATCGCGCGGCGCAGCATGATTGTGAAGAAGGCGAAGCCGCTGGCCATCGAATGCGTCGTGCGCGGCTACCTTGCCGGTTCGGGCTGGAAGGAATACCAGAAATCGCAAACCGTCTGCGGCATCAAGCTGCCGCCGGGCTTGACGGAATCGTCCGAACTGCCGGAGCCGATTTTCACGCCGGCGACGAAGGCCGAGACCGGGCATGACGAAAACATTTCGTTCGGGGAAGCGGCCAGGATTGTGGGCGCGGATATCGCGGAAGAAGCCCGCGCGAAGAGCCTGAAGATTTACAATTCCGCCCGGGATTACGCGCGCAAACGCGGCATCATCATCGCCGATACGAAATTCGAGTTCGGTCTGTTCGACGGCAAACTCATCCTGATTGATGAGGTGCTCACACCGGATTCCTCGCGCTTCTGGCCGGCAGACCAGTACGCGCCCGGCAAAGGCCAGCCGAGCTTCGACAAACAATTCGTTCGCGACTACCTGGAAACGCTGGACTGGAACAAGACTCCGCCCGGCCCGGTGCTGCCGCCGGAGGTTGTCGCCAAGACCACGGCGAAATATTTGGAAGCGTATGAGCGCCTGACGGGGAAAAAGCTTTAATTTCAAATCAATGAGTGAAAAGCGCGACATTATACTCTCGGAAAGAGCTGCCAAGAAATTAGCTGATGCCGGCGATGGATTAAAGGATTTGTGATTTTTGATGGTGACGGGATAAAAATGAACAACGAGAACACTGCTCCAGGAAGAGATGTCCCTTTAGGGGTTTATTGGTTTGAGAAAAATAGCGGTGGAGTTGTTTTCATCACCAACACTACGATTTCGGAGGAAGCCTTCAGGCGACTCACTAAGTCCGATTATTATTTTACTGTGAACGTGTTCTCTGGGAGACACGTGTTCAAAGACAATATTTTAGATGGAGGTTATGCAGCGGGACACATCAGGGGTGCCCTATAGTCTCCAGTTCAAATCAAATGCGATTTGCTGGCAACGCAATAGATTCCAGATGTGCAACACCGAGACTGGTTGAAAACTTTCTTTGCCTCTTTACTAACATTTTACCCTGCCGTCAGCCGGATGATTTCGCGCAAGGGTGTGCGCGGGCGGAACTTCGCGAAGCGTTCGAGCTTTTTCACCAGCGGCTTGCGCCGCCGCATATCATCAAACTCCGGCGCACTTGTCGCGCCGAAGCCTTTCGGCGTAGGCGGATAGGCTTTGGCATACGGCACGAGTTGAATCTTCGATTTTGAATCCAGCGTTTTCACCACGAGCCGCGCCAGTTTGAGGATGCTGACTTCCTCCGTGCCGCCCACATTGAAAATTTCGCCGCGCGCCTTCGGGCAATGTTGCAGCCGTACCAGCGCCTCCACCGCGTCGCCGACGTGGCAGAAACACCGCGTTTGCGTGCCATCGCCAAAAACTTTCAGCGGTTCGCCCTTTTTCGCCGCCGCGATGAACCGGGGCAGCACCATGCCGTAGCGGCCGGTCTGGCGCGGGCCGACGGTGTTGAACAGCCGCGCGATGATGACTGGCAGCGATTTTTCCCGCGCATAGGCCAGCGCCAGAAATTCGTCGGTCAGCTTCGAGCACGCGTAGCTCCAGCGCGATTGCCCCGGCGGCCCGATGAGCAGATCGTCGTCCTCGCCAAATGCCGGCTTCGCGCTCTTGCCATAAACTTCCGAAGTTGAAGTCAGCAGCAGCGGCGTGCGTTTGATCGTGGCGGCCCGCAACAAGATTTGGGTCTCGTGAAAACTCGATTCCAAAACGCTCAATGCGGATTTTACGACCAGCTCGACGCCCACCGTCGCCGCCAGATGAAAAATGAATTCAGCATTCGCGGCCAGTTTCGGCAGTTCACGACACGCGGAAATTTTCGATTGAATCACGCGCAGCCGCGGATGCGATTTGACCGCGCGCAAATTTTCCAGGCTGCCGGTGGAAAGATCGTCAATGACAACGACCGTTTTGCCATCAGCCAGCAGGCGCTCGACGAGGTGCGAGCCGATGAAACCCGCTCCACCCGTTACCAAAATATGTTTCGCGCTTTTCATTTGAGTGCCGCGGCGACGGCTTTGGCCAATTTCTGCCGGAATTCGGCGCTTTCAATCAATTTCGCCTCGTGCGGGTTCGACAGATAGCCACCTTCGATGAGCACGGCGGGACAATGTTGCTTGTGCAGAACTCCGATGAACCGCGCCCGGTTCACGCCCCGGTCTTCCAATCCAGTCGCGCGCAATATCGCGCTGTGCAGGCAAACGGCGAGTTGCAAATTTTGCGCGTCCAAGGCGTTGTTGGGGAACCACTGCGTCCAGGTGTCTGGCCAGCCGCGCGTTAACGAGGACGGCATTCCGGCGGGCGTGAGACAGTAGGTTTCGAGGCCGGCCGGCTTTTTGTCCGGCGCTCCGGAATTGAAATGCAGGCTGATGAACAAATCCGCCTGATGCGCCTCGGCAAACGTGACGCGATTGGACAAGGCAACGTCCACATCGCTGGTGCGCGTCAGAAAAACCTTCCAGCCATTGGTTTCGAGCAGCGGCGCGAGACGTTTTGCCCAGTCGAGCGTGAATTCCTTTTCAAACCGCCCGTCCAGGACGCTGTGGGTGCCGATATTCACCCCGCCATGGCCGGGATCAATCACGATGACACGATTGCCAAATGTCAGCGGCGGACCGAGCAACAGCGGCTCAATATTTTTCTGCAAATCGAGGCCGTGAACGAAAATCTGGTCGTCAATGAATTCCGGGGCGAAACCGAGATTGATTACTGTGTCATTCCAAGCTGCTTCGCGGCTGCCGATTTCCAAAGCCATCGTGCCGTTCGGCGAACTCACCGCATACGCGGCCACGGGCGTGTGGGATATCAAGTGCGGCTGGCCGATCTTGTTTTCGGCGGCCCAACGGTTGAGCGAAGTCCACGTCGTCACCGGCGCGGTGAACGATGGATTGGTCCTGGCGACCGTCGTCACCGGCCTGAACGATCGTGCTGCGGGGAATTTTTTTGCGGCGTTGGAATCCAACCAGTTCAACGAAGAGTTCCCACCAGCCATGGGCGGCGGCGACGAGATGGTTTCGTCCGGGATAACGGGTGTGGAGGAACACCCCGCCAGAAGAATCGCCGCGCCGACAACGATGATCGCTCGTTTGAACATCCGGTCATTGTGCGGATGCTGAAACCGGACTCAAGCATGTTTCATGCATTTACGATTTGCGATTGACGCAATCGTCGCCATGGACTCGAAAATCTCAAATCGTAAATTGCCAATTGCGTGTGAGGAAAACATGGTTGCGCTTGCCGCAATCACCTCGGAACGCCATTATTTGCCCGCTTGAAAATATTGGTTGCCATCACGGGGGCCAGCGGCGCGCTTTACGCCCAG
>Ga0224535_1000317_pt1 | contig 14184 bp, 11 predicted proteins | sample 714E13034metaG_FD_179898 | JGI IMG/M metagenome (GOLD analysis project Ga0224535, IMG submission 179898) | Peat soil microbial communities from Stordalen Mire, Sweden - 717 E1 30-34 | ecosystem: Environmental > Terrestrial > Soil > Wetlands > Peat | place: Sweden: Norrbotten County, Stordalen... | reverse complement strand
ATCGAACTCGCTGGCCCCCATCAAATCCATCGCCGGCAGCTTGTTGGCGCGCGTTGACAATCTGGGAGACAATGCCGCGCTGAGCGACTTTCGCCGCGGCCTGGGAGTGATCGAGAGCCGCGCCGACGCACTGCATCGCTTTGTGCAGTCGTATCGGCGACTCGCCCAGTTGCCTCCGCCGCAACTCAGGCCGGTGCCGCTGGGACCGTTGCTGGAGCGGGTTGTGCAGTTGGAACAGCGCCTGCCGGTTCAGCTTGATCCAGGTGCTCCGATCACGCTTCAAGCCGATCCAGACCAGTTGGAGCAGATGTTCATCAACCTGCTGGCAAACGCCGTGGATGCCTCGCTGGCGAATGGAGCGCAACTGGTGAGCGCAAGCTGGCGGCTTGCCGGCGAGTCCGTACTGGTCATGATCGAAGACCGCGGCCTGGGTATCGCCAACGCAGAGAATCTTTTTGTGCCGTTCTATACCACCAAACCGGCAGGAAGCGGCGTGGGCCTGGCGCTGGCCCAGCAGATCGCCCACGCGCACGGCGGCGAGATCAGCCTCGTCAACCGCGACGACGGCGAAGGCGCGCGCGCCATTGTGCGGCTGCCCGTCGCGCAAGTTTGAGGGATTCTGTTGGTGTATGGAATGCCATGGTTTCCCACCCTTCCGCAAAGAGCGCGGAAGGATGGGGCACGGAGCATTGTTTTCCGAACCAGACAAATCGCTGATGAAGAAAGCTATTTCTGCGCTGTTTGCGCGGGCTTCCGCGGCGGATTGACCTGGGCGTTGAGGAAGTCGGCCAGGTCTTCGATGTCCTGTTTGGTGCCCACCATGGGCGGCATATAGCGGCGGTAGGGCGCGTCGGGCTTGTAGTCGTGCAGCATGGTAATGAAGCTGGCGATGTTAGCGCGGTCGCGGCCGGAGAGCAAGGTTTTCAGCGGGCGATAGCCGCCTAACGTGTGGCAGGAGCCGCACTCGCCACGATAGATCGCCTCGCCGCGCGAGTAACTCGAATTCGAGTCATTCCATACCCAGTTGGAGTGGGCCAGGTAGCCTTCCTGATTGATGCGGCTGACATAGGGAACGCGGACGCCGTTGGAGAACATCCAGTTGCCGATGACGTAAGGCTTGCGCAGCATCTCGCGGGAGTATTCGCCCGCACCGGTAGCGATGAGCGCCAGCAGCAGGATGGCAATGGCGTGCGAGAGATTGAAGTCTCGCGGATTGCGATAGGCGAGGAAGTAAGCGACGCCCACGATGGTGGCCGAAGTGACGATGATTAACAGGGCGATGCGCGTGATGATCGAGAATGTCCCGGAGCCGATGGTGTCAATGCCCAGGGTGAGCAACGCCTGCTGCGAGGCCGGAACCATCCAGAGGTACCAGATGAGCAGAAAGGGCGTGGCCACAAAGGAGGGGACCAGCCACTTGACGCTCCACTGGACCAGGCTGGTTTTCAGCTCGGGCTGCTTGTCGCCATCGATGCGGCTGGCGGTGATGAGCGCCCAGATGCCGGCCAGCGCGCAGCAAACGCAGGCGCGCAGAAAGAGGCTGGGCCAGTAAGTGGGATTGAAAAAGGCGTACCAGAACTTGCTGGCCTCATGACCCGTTCCGGCAACAGCCAGCCATGCGCCGCCCGGAGTGAGCATGAAGGTGAGAATGCCATTGATGATGATGAGCGTGAAGGCGGAAGCGCCAGCATAGACCCAGCCGACGGTCAGGTGCAGCTTGGGGTCAATTTTGTCCCAGGTGGAATAGTAAACCGCAATGGTGGTCAGCTCGACGAGGAAGAAGACCCACTCCATGGCCCAGCCGAAGACGAAGTTATGAATCAGCGTGCTGGTGCCTTCAGGATGCGTGAGGCCGATGGCGAACCAGATGCCCACGCCGCTGACGGTGCCGAAGACAGCGGTAAGAACAAGGAAAAACTTCGAGTAGCTGGCCAGTTGCTTGAGCCAATCGGTGCGGAGCTGGCCCTCGGGCATACGCATGGCCTTGCGTTCAGCCATCGGCAGATAGAGGCCACCGCCGACGGCGAACTGCGAGATCATGACATGGAAGATGGCGATGATGCCGATCACCCAGCCCGAGCCGAGAATTGGAATGTCCCAGAATGGATAGTTCATGGTTGCTCTCGCCTCTTATCGAATGGTCCAATAACCGATGATGGTGGTGGCCAGCAGCGCGAAGACCGCCAGCAGGCCGAAGTAATTTGCGGCGCGGGCGCGCTGTCCGGATTCCTTTTTCGTGTCATAGAAAGGAATGAGGATCCAGAGCACGATGCCGAGCGTGAAGAGCAGAATACCCGCAATCTCACCCGCCTCGCCGGGCATCACACTACCCAGCAGCTTGAGCATCTCGAAGGGGCTCATGAAGTACCATTCGGGATGAATGCCCATGGGCGCGGGCGCCAGCGGATCGAATGGCTTGCCCAGCGACCAGGGAAAAACCGAAGCCAGCAAGGCGAGAATGTTGAGCGAGATGAGCCACATGGCCAGATCCTTGCGCAGGAAGTTGGGCACGAAGGGCATGGTCTTGCGCTCGCTGGCGGGTTTGGCTTCTTCGCTGGGCGGGACGGCGTTGCCGTGGCGCTGGACCAGCCAAAGATGAAAGCCGAGCAGGGGAAGAAAGATTGCAGGGAGCACCACAACATGGAGCGCAAAGAAACGCTGGACGGTGAACTCGCTGACGTCCGGTCCGCCGCGCAGCATATTGGCGACGGCCGAACCCACCCACGGAATTGCCGCCGGAATCTGCAATCCGACCTTGGTGGCGAAGTAGCTCAACTCGTCCATGGGCAGCAGGTAGCCGGAGAAGCCGAAGACCGAGGCGATGCCCAGCAGGGCCATGCCGCTGAGCCAGCCAAACTCGCGCGGCTTGCGGTAGGCCTTCATGAAAAAGACTGAGAACATATGCACCAGGATGGAGAAGATCATCAGGCTGGCGCTCCAGGCGTGCGCCGAGCGGATGAGCCAACCGAAGTGCATCACAAAAGTGATCTGGCGGACCGATTCGTAGGCATCCGCGCCGGGCCGGTAGTAGACCAGCAGCAGGACGCCGGTGAAGCACTGCACAAGGAAAAGAAAGAGCGAGATGCCCCCCCAGTAGTACCAGAAGGATTGGGAGTGGACGGGAACGGTCTTGTGGCGCGCAAAGGCGGCCAGCTCGCGGAGGCCCAGGCGCTCATCAACCCAATCGTAAATTGCCTTTGAAGTCATGCCTTTTTGTCCTCTTACGTCCTGCGTAGGCGTTGCGCTACGCACGGGAGACTTCCACGCCGGTGTCGTTGACGGCCACCTTGAAGAGCTTGAGCGGCTTGGGCGGCGGGCCGCTGACGTTGGCGCCGGTATACGCGTTATAAACGCCGCCGTGGCAGGCGCAATGAATACGGTCGGCCTGCGGCTCATACTGCACCGTGCAACCGAGGTGAGTGCAGACCGCGGTCATTGAAATCCAGCGGCCGTCCTGGTGGTGGATGAGCATGGCTGGAGCGGAGCCAAACTTGAACATCAGCACCGAGCCGGCGGGAAGTTTTTGCGCATCCTTGAGCGTGACCTCCGTGACGGCGGCAGCATTCAGCGCCATCTCCTCAGGCGAGGCCAGGTAGCGGTAGATGGGATAGGCCAGGGCCGCGGTATACGCCAGCCCCGCGATACCGGCAGCCGCCAGAAAGGCGCGACGGGTACTCTTTTCGCCGGTTTCCTCGACGATCGGTTCGAGATGAGTTTGTTCGGTCATGGCAATCTCTTCGCGGAAGGTTAGGCCGCGCCCTCCATCACTTTTTTGCCGCGCGCCACCACGGAGATGAGCCAGCCAATGACGCCCAATCCGGCGACAAAGAGGACCAGAAAGAGGCCCACAACCCACCAGTTGGTTTCAACGGCGCGATCCCAGACGTTGTAGCCCTTGGCCAACAAGGTGAGATCGCGGACGCCATCGCGATAGACGACCAGAGTGATTTCGATGAGCACGGCAAGGTGAACGACGGCCATGCTTACCCAGCGCGAGGAGAGCTTGCCGAATCCAGCGACAGCGGCCACCAGAATTGCAACCACAACCAGGGCGATCCAGCCGTAACCGGCAAAGCCTGCAAACTTGTAAAGCGGGTGGGTTGCGAGGCCAGCCTTGACGATTTCAGGCTGGACGCTGGCGGCCCACAGTCCGGCAGCCAGATAGACGAGGCCGAAAGCCGCGGCCACCTTGCCGCCGAGACCGGCGATAAATCGCTTTTCCTCCGCCGTGAAGGTCGAGCGGCCCGCCAGATACAGCAGCCACAGCCCACCGATGAACAGGCCGCCGGCCATCATCAGCAGCCAGCGCGGCGTGAGGGTGGGGTCGCCAGCGGGCAGGTAAGCGCCCATGGCCGAGGCGGAGTACATCTGGCGCCAGACCTCGGGGCGGAGCATGAGCGTCATGTTGGTGGAGAGCAGTCGGGCGATTCCGCCGGCCAGCAGCCACGCGGAGAGACCGACCCACCATGCCGATTTGCCTGCCTCAAGACGCGCTGTGAAGCGGTAGAGCAGCCAGTAGGCGAGCGAGAGGAGGCCGATGATCGCGATCCAGTAGAGGCCGATCAACACGCTGCTGGTGTAGAGCGCGCGGCCATAGAGCACCTGGGAAAACAGGAGCGGCGGCACGGCGAGGTTAATGACGAAAGTCATGACCACCGTGAGCCGTCGCGCAATCGCCCGCGCGATGACCATGGAGGCCGGCGAGCGGCGGAAGAGACTGAGCAGAATCGCCAGCAGCAGCCCGCCCAGCAGCATCTCCACGGCAACAAAGTGCAGAGCCAGCGTAACGATATGAAGTAGCTTCAACAGCCATATCGGCGCCGGCAAGGGAATAGGATCAACAGCGGGAAAGGATTGCATCATGCCCCTTGAACCCCTCAAGACATTTTTAGACTAACATTGTCCAAAATGCCGTATGTGACGGCAATCACAGTACCTACACAGCATACAGATTACTTGCCATCACACGCACGCAATGATCGTAAACCTTTTCGGCAGATCGGAAGCGGGGGGCGAAAAATGTATGGTCTCCGCAGCTTGATGGTCTCGGCGGTTCGGCTCTGGCGGTGGATTCGATCCAATGCCTCTCCGACCAATCTCCGAGCTTGAGAGCCGGATGCGGGAAGGTTTGCAAAGCAGGTCTGGGAGTGTTTTAATCAGATTATTGAAACAGGGGTGCTCCACGAGGTGGGGCTGAGAAATACCCTAGAACCCGATCCGGATAATACCGGCGTGGGAAGCTTTCGTAGCCTAACGGCCCCCTCCTCGAATTCCAGCGTGAGCTCTCCTGTTTCAGTGATTTGGAAACAAGAGGAGTCTATGTCCAGTTTTGCTGCCGGCGGCCCGGACCGCATCGCATCTCAGTCGTTCACGCTTCAAATCCCAGGCTCGTTTTCCGGCCATGCGGCTGCTTGTCGTCGAGACCATGTGCGCCGCGTTTCCTGGGCAACAGGATTGCTGCTTTTCTTCCAGGCAGCGGTTCCAGGAGCCATGGCACAAAGCCCCGCGTCCACCACGGCCAGCGCAACAGTGCAGCCCGCCGCGCCGAAGCCCGCCGTGGCCGCGCAAAAGATTCCGCGCGTGACCACCACGGTGGTGGTACATGGCCAGACGCCCGACGAGTATCTTCCCGAGGCTGTAACGGTGGGCAATCTGGACGGAGTGCCGCTGGAGCAGACGCCGCTTTCGGCCACGGTGGTGACCCGCGAACTGCTCACCGACCAGGGCGCGCGCGTGCTCTCTGACGTGGTGAAGAACGACGCTTCCATCGGTGAGGATTACGCGCCGGTGGGCTACTACGGCGACTTCGAGATTCGCGGTTTCCCCATCGATCTGGCCACCGGCCTGGAGATTAACGGCCTGACCATCGCCGGCGAACAGGATGTGCCTCTGGAAAACAAGCAGAGCGTCGAGTTTCTGAAAGGCATCGCCGGAGTGGAAAGCGGCGTGGCCTCGGCTGGCGGACTGATCGACTACGTGACCAAGCGGCCAGCGGCTATCGAGGCCGTCGATCTGGCCACCGATCATCGCGGAAGCAGCTATGGTGCGGTCGATCTGGGCCGGCTCTTCGGCAGCCGCAAGCAGGTGGGCGCGCGCGTGAATCTGGCCGGTGAAGATATGCAGAGTTACGTGAACTACACGAACGGCTGGCGAGCAGTGGGCGCGGGATCGGCGGATTGGAAGCTCAGCCCGAGGGCAGTTCTGAAGGGCGACTTCGAGTACCAGCACAAGGTGCAGCGCGATGGGAGCGGCTATCAGTTACTCGGCGGCACCATTTTGCCCGATCTTGACCGTGTTTATCCATCGACCATGCTCGGCGAACAATCCTGGGTCAAGCCCAACACCTTCGATACATTCAATACCGGCGCGCGGCTGGACTACGATTTGCCACATGAGTGGAAAGCCTATGCCGCAGTGAGTTACAGCCATTCGCTGATCGATGACAACGTGATCTATGCGTATGGCTGTGGCTATGAGACAGCTTGCGATGGCAGTCCCGGTTCGGCTCCCGGCTACTTTTTTGCTCCCGACGGCGGCTACGACATCTACGACTACCGAAATCCAGGCGAGTTGCGCATTAATGCGCAAGCCGAGGCGCTGCTCACCGGCCATGTGAAGACAGGCCCTATCACTCACGACCTGGCCGCAGGGGGAGAACTTTTCAGCCGTAGCATCCAGATGCCGTCCAGTTCGGTTTACGACTACGTGGGCTCGGAGAACATCTATCAGCCGAATCAGGCTTTCCCCATGGAGATTGAACCGGGCACAGGCAAGCCCGACGTGGCAGGCGCCCGGATGCTCTATGAAGACAATCACCAGTCGGCAGCAGTGATGCAGGATCGTATTCACATTCCTGGCCACATCCAACTGCTTGTCAGCGGCAGGGAAAACTCCGTGCGCGACAAGAACTACACCACTACTGAACCAACCCTCACAAACAAAATTGTCTGGCTACCACAATATGCGGTTACCTTCAACCCTATCGATAACCTTACGATCTACGGAAACTACGGTGTGGTGCTTTCTCTTGGCCTGCAGGCGCCTTGGTGGGCGGCTGATTCGAACCAGTTTCTTGATCCATTCATGACCCGGCAGGCAGAGATTGGCGCAAAGTATGAGCCGGGGGAACGTATCCTGCTGACCACGGCGCTATTTCATATGCGCGCGCCATTCTTTTACCCGGAAGACCTGGGGACAGGCGCCAACTGCTTCGGAAATGGAACAACTTCAGAGACGCCGCTGTGTTTTCTGTCAAAAGGCCACGAAGCGCACGACGGCGTGGAAGTGAACGCGGAGGGCAAGGCGGCAAACTGGCTGCGATTGACAGCTTCGGTGGCGGCCATCCGGGCGATTTCCAGCGAGACCGGTACGCCAGCCTTTGATAACCAACAAGTGCTCAACGTGCCGCATCTGCGCACGGCTCTCTCTGCCGATCTTGCCCTGCCTCACGCACGCGGGTTCCACCTAATGCCGGGATGGAGTTATACCGGACGCAAGGAGGCTACGCGCGACGATGCTGTGAGTGTTTCCGGTTACAACCTCTTCAATCTGGGAGCGCGCTTTACGCCGGGCGGCGAGCACGGACGCGTGACGCTGCGGCTCTATGCAGACAACATCACCAACAAACGCTACTGGAAAGATACCGGCGCGAACTACGGCGATACTTTTCTGTGGCTGGGCGCGCCAACGACGGTGCGGCTCTCGGCGCACTACACTTTCTAGGTCTGTGGATGAAAACGAGGATGCACCGGCAATGAAGACAACGGCAATGGCGCATGGATTGGACGGCACGCTGGTGGAAGCTGACTGGCCGCCGCTCACGCTGGACGAGGTGCGCGCGCTGCTTGCCGATTTCCCCGGCTGCGGAGAGCCGATCCGAATTCTCTCCGTGAGTCCGCGACCGTTTTCTGCGGCGAGCGTGGTGGCGACGCAACGCGGTCGGGTGTTCATCAAGCGCCATCACAGAACGGTGCGCGACCGGGAGGGGTTGCTCGAAGAGCATCGCTATATGAATTATCTGCGGGAGCATGGCGCGCCAGTGCCATTTGTCTTTGCGGACTTCTCGGGCGAGACGGCTATCGAAAGCGGCAAATGGACCTTCGAGGTGCACGAAACGCCCGCGGGCGTGGACCTATATGAAGACGTGCTCTCGTGGACACCGTTTCGCTCGACAGGACACGCGCGCTCGGCGGGAAAGATGCTGGCGCGGCTGCATCAGGCTTCGCAGGGCTTCGATGCGCCGCAGCGCAAGGCGCAACCTCTGGTTGCTGGCTTTACGATTTTTGCCGCGGAGGACGCGAAGGCGGGGATGGAACGCTATCTGGCGGCGCGGCCCGCGTTGGCCGAGGATGCGGTTACGCGCAAAAGCTGCGACGAGGCGCTGGAATTGCTGGCGCCGTTTCATGAGGAGCTAAGGCCACTGTTACCGGCGCTAGAGCCGTTGTGGACGCACAACGATCTGCACGCCTCGAACCTTTTGTGGAGCGATGCAAGCGACGATGCGCGGGCCGTTGCAATGATCGACTTCGGGCTTGCCGACCGCACCAACGCCGTGCATGACCTTGCGCAAGCCATCGAGCGCAGCATCGTGGAGTGGCTTGAATTGCACGAAGGGCAAGAAGACAGGGACGACGCGCCTGTGCACCTGGATCATTTGGAGGCGCTGCTGGAGGGCTACGAATCGGTGCGCCCGCTGACGGAGGATGAAGCTGCGGCGCTGGCGCCGATGGCGGCGCTTTGCCACGCGGAGTTTGCGCTGACAGAGGCGGATTATTTTCTTGGCGTGTTGCATTCCAAGGAGAACGCGCGGGTTTGCTCGGAAGGCTATCTGGTGGGTCATGCGCGGTGGTACCGCGGCGCGGGCGGCCAGAAGCTACTGAATGCTCTGCGCAAGTGGTCCCTGAAGCGCGAGCGCCGACCACAGGGAGTTACACAAGGATGAACTGGGCAACAATAGCGAACTACCTGGCCGCGAACTGGATGGAGGATGCGGGCGTCGTCACCACCGTGGTGGGCATCTGGCTCACCACGCGCCGCAACCTGATTTGCTGGCCGGTGGTGCTGATCTCCGACGTGCTTTATCTGATTGTTTTTTACCGTGTCCGGCTGTATTCCGATTCACTGTTGCAGCTTTTCTTTCTGGCTTTCACACTTTATGGCTGGTGGTATTGGTGGCGCGGAGTGCGCGAAGAGGGCGAGGTGCGCGTGGTTCGGCTCGGTGTGCGAGGCTGGGTTGCTGGTCTTGCCGCAGGCGCGGTGGGCGCTGTGCTGCTGGGGTTGCTGATGGAGCGGATCGGTGCGGCGCTGCCTCGGCTGGATGCGACGCTGATGAGTTACAGCCTGGTGGCCAGTTGGTGGCAGACGCGCAAGCACACGGCCAATTGGTGGCTGTGGATTGCGGTGGACCTGGTGTACATCGGGGAATATATCTACAAGGGCCTTCGACCGACCGCAGCGCTCTATGTGTTGCTGGTGGCGTTGGCTGTGCTGGGACTGCGGGACTGGCGACGCGCTCCTCAAGTCTCAGAAGCGAGAGCTGGGACGCCCGGCAATTGAATTATGGCTGGACGGATGCTGGTATGGGGTTCGAGGTATCCCACCCTTGCGACAAAAACAACTACGTCGCAAGGATGGGGCACCCGGCTTTGAAGGCTAGATTGCGGCCTGAACTACGTTGTGCAGTGGCTCGCCGGCGATGTAACGGCACAGTTCGTCCGCGGCGGTGCGCAACGAGCGTGGCGCGAACTGCGGGCTTGATCCGGCCACATGGGGCGTGAGCAGCAGGTTGGGGCAACTCCACAGCGGGTGGCCTTCGGGCAGCGGTTCGGGATCGGTGACGTCGAGAGCGGCGCGAATGTGGCCGGCATGAAGAGCGTCAACCAATGCGTCTGTATCCACAATGGGTCCGCGCGCGGCATTGACCAACAGCGCGCCTTGCCGCATCAGAGAGAGCTGGCGGCGGCTGATCAGATGGTGCGATTCAGCAGTGGAAGGCAGAATCAGAACCACGACCTCAGCTTGCGGCAAGAGGCTGTCAAGTTCGCTGACAGCATGAACCTGCGGCTTGGTGCGCGCGGTGCGAGCTACGAGAAATAGCTCGACATGGAAGGGCGCAAGCATACGCTCAATCACCTTGCCGATGGCTCCGTAGCCCACCAGCAGCACGGTCTTGCCGGTGAGTTCCTCAAGCATGACAGGCGGATATAGTGGACGCGCATCGCCGGTGATGCGCGCATATTGAGCGCTGGCCTCGAAGCGGCGCTTCCACTGGCCGGTGCTTTGCACGTCGAGATAAAGCGGGAAGTACTTCAGCGTGGCGAGAATGGCGCTGAGAGTCCACTCGGCGGTGGAGATGCTGTGCGCGCCCTGGGCGTTGCAGATGGTGACGTGTGGCCCTGCTACGCCGGGAATCCATTCCGTGCCGGTCATCAGCGACAGCACCAGCCGCACGCCGCGCAGCCGCGGCCAGATGCGGATGGCCCGCTTCGGATAGGGATCGGGAATCCAGACGTCGATGTCGATCTCGTGGTCGAGATTGTCGGGCAGGGGAATGAGTTCGACTTCCGGAGGGAAATCGCGCAACAACTCCGCTGCCACGGTGGCGGGGTATCCGACTCGCAGCATGGAACAAACCTCCCACACCATAATTGATGACGCGTGGCATCAAATGGTTACAATGCGGAGGATAATTTGCGCGAGGATTACCTTGAGGATCAGGGCAATGGGGTAGACGCTGGCATAGCCGACCTCAATCCGCTCGGAAGGAACCATTCGCGAGGCAAAGCCGACAGCGGCGGATTCAGTGTGAATGCCGGAGACAACACCCAAGAGTTCATCGAATGGAATACGAAAAAGTTTGTAGCCCAGAATGAGCGATGGAATCACAATCGAAAGAGTGATGCAGGCTCCGGCCAGCAGGAAAGCCGGACCGTTCTTGACGAAGGTTTGCACAAATCCGGCTCCGGAGTTGAGCCCGACGACCGCCATAAACAGAAGCAGGCCTAACTGACGCAGCGTGAGATTGGCGCTGGTGGGAATGGTCCAGATGAAAGGGCCGGTGCGCTCCAAGCGTCCCAGAACAAGCGCGACGACAAGCGGGCCGCCACCGAAGCCAAGCGTGAGCGCGCCGAAACCAGGGATAGGAACCGGAATCATGCCGACAAGCGCGCCCAGCACCAAGCCGATGCCTACACTGGCAAAATTCATTTCAGCAGTGCCGCGGATGGAGTCTCCAAGATAGCGGGAAACCTCGCGGAGGGATTCGCGGCGCGCGACCACACGAAGGCGATCGCCATAGTTGATGCAGGTGTCGAGCGTGGGAACGATGTCCTCGTCGCTTCGGCGCAGGCGCGTAATCGTGCAGGAAGCGGGCATCTCATGGAGCAACTGGCCAATCGTGTGACCAACGACCTGGTTATTGGAAACGATGATGCGGCGGAAATCAATTTCACTGCGGTCTATTTCCAGATGCGAGGCCGCAACGGAACCGAGCAGGAGTTCAGCACGCTTGAGCGACTCGTCGCTGCCGATGGCAACCACCTGGTCGCCGAGGCTCAGCCGAGCATCAAAGGAGCCTACAACCGACTTGCCCTCATGTTGAATGCGGCTGATGCGGAAGCCCATCTCGCCGTACTCGGCTCGCAGGTCGTCCACTGTCTTTCCGTCAACCGCGGGATTGTTGACTCTGAAGTTGCGTTCGAAGATCAGCACATTGCGCGAGGCTGGCTCGATCTTTGGTTTGATGAACACCTTGGCTAGATGGAAACAAATGAGCACGCCAATGACGCCAAAAGGATAGGCAATGCTGTAAGTTTCAGCCGGAATGCTGTTGTGCGCGATTTGCAGAACAACGCCCAGAGCCGGGGTGTTGGTGGCGGCTCCGGTGAATAAACCCGCAGCCTGTTCGCGCGAAAGATGCAGCAGCCTGGCCCAGACCAGCAGCATCCCGAAGCCAGAGAGCAACACAATGAGCGACAGCGCGGCGTACCTGGCTCCACGGGCGCGCAGATTGCCGAAGAAGCTCGGTCCGGATTGCAGACCCATTGAATAGACGAAGAGCACCAGTCCGAATGTTCCCATGATGCCTGGAACAACCAGATGCGGGCAGACCGCGCCAATGAACAATCCGGCAAACAGCACGCCCGCAACTCCCAAGCGAAAGCCAAACAGGTTTACCTGGCCCAGCAGGTATCCTAATCCGGCCACGAGAAAGAGGGTGAGCAGTGGAGAGGCAACCAGAAAAGACAAAAACTGTTCGATCACAAAGCCACCCCTTCACGGCGAATGGGGAAAAGCCACAGTTTCGCATTTACTCGCGAAGCCTGCGTGCTGGCAATTGCCTGCGACCCCTTCAACCGATATAAGTTTACCAGAATGCAAAAATTCCTCCGGCATGGCGCAAAAGCAAGATGGCCTGCAAACGCAAGTTGCTCGAAGATCAGACCACGAGCAATTCGGTGTAGACGGCCATGCCGACGACCGCATCGGCGCCCAGCGCGTCCAGCGCGTCCACCTCCTGCTGGCTTCGAATGCCGCCGGCCACAATGAGTTGGCGCCGGGTGAGTTTGCGCAGGCGTGCGGCCACCTCAATGGGGAATCCCTGCATCATTCCTTCGCCGTCAACGTGTGTGTAAAGGAATGCGCCGACGTGGGGATCGAGTTGCGGAATTGCCTCGTCGGGAGTGAGCGCGACCTCCGCCTTCCAGCCTTTCACGGCAATGCGGCCATTCTTTGTATCGATACCTGCGACGACGCGCTCCGCGCCAACGGCGGCTGCGAGCGCGGTGGCGAACTCGGTGTTGACCGTGCCCTCTGCGGAGAAAAGCGCGGAGCCAATGATGACGCGCTTTGCACCCGCATCGAGCACTTGTTGCGCGCGCGCGATTGTGTGGATGCCGCCGCCAGCCTGAACGGGCAGCCGCTTGGCAATCTGCGCGACAAGTTCTGAGTTATCGCCCTGGCGCATCGCCGCGTCGAGATCGATCAACTGCACGAGCGGAAAGCGCGCGAACTTTTCAATCCAGTATTCAAAATCGTCAAAAGCCAGGCGCAGTTTCTTGCCCTGCACAAGCTGAACGATTTGGCCGCCCAGCAAATCGATGGAAGGAATCAGCATGGAAGCCTCACGGAGACGCCGGCCTTGGCCAGCTCTTCTTTAAGCGAACGCGCGCTGGAGACGCCGAAGTGAAAGATGCTGGCCGCCAGCGCTGCATCGGCCTTGCCGCGTCCGAAGACATCAACAAAATGAGCCACAGTTCCCGCGCCGCCTGAAGCGATGACGGGAATACCAACAGACTCGCTGACCGCTGCGGTCAACTCGCAATCGAAGCCGGTGCGCATTCCGTCGGAGTCCATGGAAGTGAGAAGAATTTCGCCTGCCCCGCGATCTTCGGCCTCGCGCGCCCACTCGACTACGCGGCGGCCCGTCAACTTTCGTCCGCCTTGCACAAAGACCTGCGCGTCGCGCACCGGGTCGGCGGCATCGGGGTCGCGGCGCGCGTCAATGGCGACGACGACGGCCTGCGCGCCGAAGCTGCTGCCAATGGCATCGATCAGCATGGGGTTGGCAAGCGCGGCGGAGTTCACGCTGACCTTGTCCGCGCCGGCTTCAAAAACCTGCGCGGCATCATCGGCGGAGCGAATGCCGCCGCCCACGCAAAAGGGAACGAATAACTCACGCGCGGTGCGGCGCACGGTGTCGAGCAGCGTCTGACGGCCCTCGTGCGTTGCGGTAATGTCGAGCAGCACGATTTCGTCCGCGCCTTCGCGAGCGTGACGCGCAGCCTGCACAGCCGGGTCGCCCGCGTCGATGATGTCGACAAACTGCACGCCCTTGACGACGCGCCCGTCCCGCACGTCGAGGCACGCGATGATGCGCTTGGTAATCATTCAGTTCCTTTCCACGCGAGAAAATTGCCGAGAATCTTCAACCCGGTCGCGCCGGATTTTTCTGGATGAAACTGCGCGCCCATCACGTTGCCGCGCTCCACCGCTGACGCGAACGGCTCGATATACTGCGTGACGGCCGCAGTGTCTGCGGTTACGGGAGCCCTGTAGGAGTGCGTGAAGTAGACATACTCGCCCGGCTCGACGCCAGCAAGTAAGCGCGAATTGGGGCGCACTTCAAGCGAATTCCAGCCGACGTGCGGGATTTTTTCCGAGCCTTCGGAAAAGCGCGCGCAGTAT
>Ga0224535_1000314_pt1 | contig 14269 bp, 16 predicted proteins | sample 714E13034metaG_FD_179898 | JGI IMG/M metagenome (GOLD analysis project Ga0224535, IMG submission 179898) | Peat soil microbial communities from Stordalen Mire, Sweden - 717 E1 30-34 | ecosystem: Environmental > Terrestrial > Soil > Wetlands > Peat | place: Sweden: Norrbotten County, Stordalen... | reverse complement strand
TATCCGCTCCTCCGGTGGCGTGGTCGCCGGAGGAGCGGATATCACAACCGGTCTGCCGCGCGTGGAAGAGTTATTTGAGGCGCGCAAACAGCCGAAAGGCGAGGCCGTTGTCGCCGAGATCGGAGGCGTGGTACGCGTCGTCCAATCGGAAAAGATGGCCGATTTACGCGAAGTCCGAATCGAACACGCCGAAATGGTTCACGATGAATATGCCGTGCCTGAAGATTGGAAATATGTTGCCGTTGACGAATCGGAAGTTAAGCCCGGCGATATATTGGCGACCAAAGAGAAAGCCACTGTTGTGGCCCAGCATGGCGGCAGGATCGCGGTTGAGAAAAAAGATCACAAGATCATGGTGTCGTACGAACAGCGCGAAGAGAAGGCGTATGATATTCCTTCCACCTCGCGCCTGCTTGTAAAAGAAGGCGATCACGTCGAGGCCGGCCAGGCGCTGACCGAAGGTTCGCTCAATCCTCATCGCGTTCTCCGCATTCAGGGACGCGAGGCTGCTCAAATGTATCTGTTGAGCGAGATTCAGAAAGTCTATCGCTCGCAGGGACAGAACATTCACGATAAACATTTCGAAGTCATCATCCGCAAGATGATGAGCAAGGTGGCGGTCAGCCGCCCCGGCGACAGCAAGTACCTGCCCGGCGACGCGGTGGATCGCCAGGAATTGCGTCGGTTGAATGAGCAATTGCTTTCCGAAGGCAAGCAACCGGCCAGGCTCCTCGAGACCCTGCTCGGTGTGACGAAAGCTTCGCTCTCCACCGACTCATGGCTCTCGGCTTCCTCCTTCCAGCATACGATCAAAGTGCTGGCGGGCGCGGCCATCGGCTCGACCTCCGATCCGCTCTACGGTTTGAAGGAAAACGTCATCATCGGCAAGCTGATTCCCGCCGGTTCAGGCTTTACCCTTGGCCGCTTCAAACCCGGGGACAGCGACGGCGCATCCTCGCAATGGATGGAGATCGGCGAAAGCGCATCCGCCGATTAATCAAAAACCCCATAGGGACACAGCGTGCTTCGCGGGCTGTGTCCCTGTAAATTTAAATACCAAGTATCAGTAAATTTTTCAAAGTGAATGAATTCGTATGATGAAATATTGGGCTGTTTTCTTCGGCGTGTTTATGGTTGCTATCGTTGCGTTGGCAGATACAGGACATCTCGGAAAGTTGTGGCTCATATATAGTTTTCCGGGCGGACATTGGGTGGGACATTTCGTTCTATTTGGACTTCTTGGTTTTGTGATCGAACTTAGCCTTTTTGAAGAATATCCATCCTCTGATCGAAAAAAGCTTGTAATCGCCACAGGTCTGATCGTTGCGCTCTTTGTTGGAATTGAGGAATTCTCCCAACGATTTCTTCCTACCCGTCATTCCAGTCCGCTTGATTTCTTTTTCAGTTGCTTTGGCATTGCATTTTTCTCCTGGCTGGCAATCCGTCTTAAACGAAAAGCGCCGTTTCAAAACTGATTTTAAAAATTGGAATGCCTTCCAAATTTCCTTCCAAAAAACCAGAGGGACAACTGACGCGCGGCAAGACGGCATCGAATCGACTCCGCCGCGTGGACAATTTCATTTTGCTTTATGAACCGTCGCTTCTCACGCGGACCGATAACGGATTCAGTGATTCTTTATTCGTTGACCTCGGCTATGGCTTCGACGCGCGCACCACACTCGAGTCTGCATTGCGCTTTCGACGCGTGAATCCATCGCTGAAAATCATCGGCGTTGAAATTGATGCGGAAAGAGTCGCGGCTGCATTACCTTATTCCGATGACAAAACTTTCTTTCGCCTCGGCGGATTCAATTTGCCGTTGAAGGAAGGCGAAACCGTCCGATTGATCCGGGCTTTCAATGTGCTTCGTCAATACGAAGAAAAGGATTTCATTCCCGCCTATGAACGACTCGCACAATATGTTCTGCCCGGCGGCTTGATGATCGAAGGCACGTCTGATCCGTTTGGAAGGATTTGGTCGGCGAATATAGCGCGGAGAATGGATAATGGATCATGGAGGATGGAAGCGTTGGTCTTTAGCACCAACTTCCGTTCGGGGTTCGACGCGGAAGAATTCCAAACGATCCTGCCCAAGAATTATATTCATCACGTCTTGCCCGGCGAAACGATCTATGATTTTTTCACAGCATGGAAACGCGCCGCGGCAGAGACCACTTCCGTCAAAGTCTATGGACTGCGACCATGGTTTGAAGCATCTGCTCAGGCCTTGGCGCGCAATGGATATTCGATCAACTTGCAAAAAAGATTCTTGAACAGGGGCTGGTTGATTTGGTATTTGGGAAAATAAAGCTCTACTACAGGCAAAGCTCGGATATTCGTTCTTGGAATAAACTACGTTTTACTTCAGGATATATTGTATGGAAGCCAACAAGATCCTATCGACAAGGTTTATATGACTTTTGCTTGACATGTCTTCTGCATCCTTTTACAATCTTTGAAAACAGACGGCTTTCTATGGATGATAAACGTCTTCTCCGTGTATTTATTTGCCATGCCCTGAATGACAAACCTCCAGCTAGAAAACCATATCAACAATTAGTAGCTGATGGTATAGATGCTTGGCTGGATGAGGAAAACTTTTACCTGGCCAAGATTGGCAATTAGAAATAGCGAAAACGATTCGACAAGCAGATGCAATCATAATTTGTCTTTCAAAAAAATCCATAACAAAAGAGGGTTATGTTCAAAGGAAAATAAAGTTTGCGCTAGACGTGGTGGGTGAAAAGCCTGAGGGTATAATATTCCTAATCCCCGCTTTATTAGAAAATTGTGTTGTTCCAGAGAGATTAAGCCGCTGGCAATGGGTTGATCCCTCTTTGGATAGGTGGGGGATGAATCAGCATGGATGTGAAAAACTATTGCGTGCCCTTAAAATACGTTCTGATTCCATTGGCGCAAATCTAATTCAACTAAAATCAAATGCAGAGAATTCGCTAAGAGTTGCCTGTTTGGGGGCCTCCGGGCTCTGGAAAAACCACTTATTTAACAAAATAAAAAAGCATGGCTTTGATTTTGAAAGCGCCCCGCTGCATCGTCCTTTGAGTGGATGCCTCACTATCGCACAGCCATCGTGATAACGTTGCTCCGATGTTCCTTTCTTTGGACGGGCTTTCATCCCTCTTCGGGGAAGATGCGAGTACGATATCACACAGAGCAGGGCACTCGGTATCTGCGACCCTCGAACACTGTGCCGCGCTAGAAACAACCCTATAAATTAAGAGCTTGTTGATCGCGGCAATAGTTTGATAGTAGCGGCTCGTGCATCACTGCTCAGAATATGGTCTACGCTTGATGGGTAGCGCCGGTATTTACTGCGATAGGCATGATCTATCTGTTCATTGATTTCAGGAGCGGACTCCTCCACGAAGGTAACATCTTTATCCGCGCCGCCCGCTCGGACGTGCCCTTCGTGGCGCACTTGCGCGCCGCGGAACCAGGCGGCGGTGCGCCCGTTAACAGATCGGACATAGAGATCGTCGCCGAGTCGGACGACCCAAATCGTCACCGGGTTTCGCAACGTGCCGTCGCGTCGGAGTGACGCGATCTGCAACTCTTCGGCTTTTCCTATTTTATCAAGTTCATCGCTTGTCCATGTAGTCATCGAACACTTCCTTCTTTAGAACTCGATCATAGCCTTGATCGCCTTGCGATCATTCATTGCTCGATAGCCATCCGGCACCTGGTCGAGGCGGATAACTCGATCAAAAACTCGGCCTGGTTCGATCCGTCCTTCGAGAACATCTGGTAATAGTTCTTCAATATATGCACGGGCCGGGGCGGGACCGCCGGAAATGGTGACATTATTAAAGAATGTTGGTATCACTGCCGGCATCACCTCGCTCTGGGGAACTCCAACACGGCCAACCGCACCACCCGGACGCGCAATACTGAGTGCGGTCAGCGTAGACTCTTCATAGCCCACACACTCAAGCACAGATTGCACGCCCAAACCTTTGGTCAGTTCGCGCACGCGCGTAACTGCTTCTTCTCCACGCTCACTGACAATATCTGTTGCGCCAAATTCTTTAGCGAGGTTAATTCGGTCGGCATGACGATCTAAAAGAATAATCTGTTCAGCGCCGAGACGTTTCGCAGCGATAACTCCACATAATCCGACTGCGCCACCGCCAACCACTGCCACGCTCTTGCCCGGGCCGACTTTGGCAGCGAGAGCTGCATGGTGACCGGTTGCCATTACATCGGTCAAAGTAAGAAGCGAGGGCATCAACGCATTATCTTTTCCGACCTGCAAGGGGACGAGTGTGCCATCCGCCTGAGGGACGCGCACCGCTTCGCCTTGTCCGCCATCGAGCTTGGTACCGCCCCAGAAACCTCCATGCAAGCATGAAGTCTGCAATCCTTCCTGACAGTAAATGCAGGTTCCATCCGACCACGCAAACGGCGCAGCGACGAGATCGCCAACCTTGATTTTGCGGACATCCGCGCCGACCGCTTCAACAATGCCGATGAACTCGTGTCCCATGCGGTTGCCGGTTTCGCTTGGTCCCATTTTCTTGTATGGCCAGAGATCGCTGCCGCAGATGGCGGCGCGGGTAACAACCACGAGGGCGTCAGTGGGTTCGATCAAACGAGCATCAGGGACATTCTCGACACGGACATCCCCAGCGCCATACATGATAGTTGCTTGCATTTGAATTACCTCATTGCTTTCTTTTATTCGTTATTTTGCTTTATATTGTTCGTCGCTGACATGTTCCATCCAATCAGCGGACTTGCCATCCACTTGTTCCACGATGGAGATATGTGTCATCGCTGTGGTGGGTGCGGCGCCATGCCAATGTTTCTCACCTGGCGGACACCAGACTATATCTCCTGGCCGGATTTCCTCAATGGGCCCATCCCAACTTTGTACGCGCCCGCAGCCTGCTGTCACGATCAGGGTTTGACCCAGCAGGTGAGTGTGCCATGCTGACCGAGCACCGGGTTCAAATGTCACACTGGCACCGGATGCGTGCGTATGGTCATTCGGTTGAAATAGTGGGTCAACCCGTACATTGCCGGTAAAATTCTCAGCTGATCCTTTCCCCGAAGGCTGGGAGCCATTTCTTTTAATTTCCATTTTTTAAACTCCTTTATTACCTTGTAAGGTTTTGAAGAATCGTTGGCACAAAATACAGTATGGGAACGATGAAAAAGCATGCCAGGGATAAATACACATTTACAAACGCCAGGACAATCGATAACCCATAGAGTAGGATCGCAGGCAGACTATGTCTCGGCCCTAGAGCTTTGGATTGTTCCGCTTTTATGAGCTTGGCATGGCTTGCGTAGCTCCTGAACCCGTAAAAAGTCAGCGCTAAGAAAAGTGAGTTCACACCATACAGAAGGATAGGAAACAGGTCAGTCAGGTGATCACCTAGCATGGCAGTTGGAAAAATCAAGAAGCACAACCATAACAAGAAAAAATTATTCAACCAAACGAGTCCAACTGTGACGCGTTGGAGATGGCTGAAAAAATAATGATGACTCACCCAATGGATACAGATCATCACAAAAGTCAGTGCGAAACTGATCACGTTGGGAAGCAGCGGCGCCATTGCTGCAGCATACTGACCCAAGCTGGAATGATCTGGGGCGTTTGGCACGTGCAATTCGAGGATGAGTAAGCTCAAAACTATTCCAAAAACGCCATCACTGAAGGCTTCAAGTCGATCTTTTGACATCTCCTCATTCCTTCTCGTTATACAAGTCGCTTAGCGATAGGTTCGCTTCTCCAGTTCTTCAGGATAGCGATCCCCTTGCACCTTGATCTTCAATGCAGCGCTCTCGATCTCACGCAGGTCATCGGGGGTTAGTTCAACATTCACTGCTCCGATATTTTCGTCGAGTCTCGCAAGCTTCGTGGTGCCCGGGATGGGAACAATCCACGGCTTCTGGGCAAGCAGCCAGGCAAGCGCGATTTGAGCAGGCGTCGCTTTCTTTTGTTTTGCGAACTGGCCAAGCAAATCGACCAGGGTCTGGTTCGCTTTTCGAGCATCGGGCGTAAAACGAGGGACGATGTTGCGGAAGTCGTTTTTATCGAACTTCGTATTTGCATCAATCTTGCCTGTCAGGAAGCCCTTGCCGAGCGGGCTAAATGGAACAAACCCGATGCCCAATTCTTCCAACGTTGGGAACAGCGCTTCTTCAGGGCGTCTCCACCAAAGCGAGTATTCGCTTTGGACAGCCGCAACCGGCTGGACAGCGTGCGCGCGCCGGATGGTCTGCGCACCGGCTTCAGAAAGGCCGAAGTGCTTCACCTTGCCTTCCTGAATCAGTTCCTTCACCGCACCCGCCACATCTTCGATGGGCACGTCCGTGTCAACCCGGTGTTGGTAGAACAGATCGATGGCCTCGACCTTGAGTCGCTTCAGTGAGGCTTCAGCAACTTGTTTGATATGCTCTGGCCGGCTATCCTGGCCCATCTGCTCCCCCTTGGGACCGAATTTGAAACCGAATTTGGTGGCGATCACTACCTGATCGCGAATGGGAGCAAGCGCCTCGCCTACGAGTTCTTCATTTACGAACGGGCCGTACGCTTCAGCAGTGTCAAAGAATGTGATGCCGCGTTCGACGGCTGTCCGAATTAGAGAGATCATCTCCTGCTTGTCTGGTGTCGGACCGTAGGCAAAGCTCATTCCCATGCAGCCCAGGCCGAGAGCTGAGACTTCCAGATTACTTTTTCCAAGTTTACGTTTTTGCATTTTCTAAACTCCTATTCTTACTCTATCTGAACGGTGCCTTTCTCTTTCGTCAGAACCGCGTTTTCATACACATCAATTTTGTGATCCAACAAGTCCAGCGTTTTTTGCATTTCTTTCATCCTGGCTGCCAGCAACTCGCGCTGTTCTTTCAAGATTTCCTTTCTGGCTTCGATGGTCTGGTCGCCGCGCTGCACCAGTCCGACATACTCGATCAGCACTTCAACGGGAAGTCCCGCGCTCCTCATGCACTTGATGAATTCAACCCGCCTTAGATCAAGTTCGTTGTAATCTCGGATGCCGCTTTCATTTCGTTTGACTGCTTGGATGAGTCCGATGCGTTCATAATAGCGCAGCGTATCGGTGGAAATGGCATATCGTTCACTGACTTCCGCGATTTTCATAACTTCACCTCGGGAACAGTGTATCACCTGGAGTTAGCTCCAAGTCAAGGGTTTTGATGAAACTATAACGAGGGTTTAAGCCTGTTCTTGCAGTAATATTCCCACTTTTTCATTCTATATAAACCATAGACAGGCTTTTTGAAAACTCTGCAACATGCGTAAAGATGAAGAAAATAAATTCCCAAGATTTGCCTCTTGAAATTTTGAAAAACTCCCTATACGTATATCAATAGTGCGCGGGGTTTTGTATTTATCGGTTTCCAATTCAATTCATTACAGGTAAAAGACAACTTCAGGCGGCTCCAAGGACTCGTCCAACGAGTTTCTCCCAGACATCGGAGGTCTATCGAAGTGTTTGGCGGAGTCAAGGGAAGGCTCAGCGAGTTCAAGGAAACACGGAGTGAGTGCAAGGAAGCGCAGAGCAACTGCAAGGAAGCGCAGAGTAAGTGCAAGGAAGCGCGGAGCAAGTGCAAGGAAACGCAGAGTAAGTGCAAGGAAGCGTAGAGCAACTGCAAGGAAGTCCGGAGTAAGTCTAAGGAAGAGCGGAGCAAGTGCAAGGGATTACTCGGCAGCCGGAAGGGAGAATTCCCCGATGGTCAAATGTAAGACATTTGACCCTTTGCATAAGTCTGCAAAGCAAAGGCTGAATCAAAATCTCTGCCGCGAATTACACGAATTCGCACGGATTTTTAAATAAATCGCAGCATCACCCGAGAAAGCAGCGGTTACCCGCCTCGACGACTTTGCCGAGATACAGGTCAATCACATGATCCGCGAGGCGTTCGGTTTGGATACCCCACGGACGCTTAAGTGCAGCAATTCTTTGGGCACGGTTCCAGGAGGATGCAACCCCAAAAAAATAACGTGTACTTTCCAAACGCTTACCACTAACCACTAAGCAGAGCGGGAGACGGGATTCGAACCCGCGAATATCAGCTTGGAAGGCTGACGCCTTACCACTTGGCGACTCCCGCAGCGCAATGATTTTACCGTGAGCCACATCTTCGGTCAAGCAGTGATGACATGAGATTGCCACGTCGCCTGCCCTTCGGGCGGCTCCTCGCAATGACATCAATTCCTGATATGATGACCTTATGACTTCAGATGATTTCAAGGACAAAGTGATTTTGATCACCGGCGCGGGAAAAGGAAGCGGGCGCGCGCTGGTCGAAGCTTTTGCGGCGCGCGGCGCGCTTGTAGCGGCCAATGATATTTCACCGGTCAATCTCGACCCGCTGGCGGCTCAACCCAACGGAACGATCAAAACCTATGTGGAGGATATCGCCAAGAAAGTCGGCGCGCAAGCTGTCGTCAAACAAACCGAAGATGATTTTGGAAAGATCGATATTCTCATCAATCACGCCGCGGTCGAGCCGCGCGTTAATTTGCTGGATATGGATGAATGGGACTGGCATCGCGTTCTGGATGTGAATCTAACCGGCGCATTCCTGATGACTCAATCCGTGGGGCGCGTGATGAGGGAAAAAGGTTCGGGCGTAATCGTCAACTTGATTATGGCGAGGCCGCTCGATGCGGGGAGAGAAGCGGCGTATCTCGCCAGTATGCATGGATTGATTGCATTCACGCGCAGTGCAGCGGATGAACTCTTGTCGTTTGGGATTCGCGTTCATGCGGTCGGCACGGGATTGAAAGAATTTCAACGCGTCGACGCAGGTGTTCCGAACAATCTCGTAGACGCCGTGTACTATTTGTGCCGTAATGAATCGTTGAACGGACAGATTGTCAATGTGGAGGCATGATGGAAGAGTTAGTTGAATATCGCAGGCAATTGATGGATCGGTTACCCGCCGCGGCAAAAGAATTCCGCACGGCATGTCTCGCGGTGAAAGATCCGTTTGCGCCGATTGAAGATGGATGGAATGTGCATCAATTGGCCGCGCATACGCGTGACGTGGATAAGACGCTCTACGGCGCCCGCGCCCGCCGCACCATCCAGGAAGATAATCCTGAATTTCAAAGCTTCAACGGCGACGCGTATATGGCCGGGCATTATGATCCAAAGGAATCACTGCGCGTGATATTGGATGATTTGGTTTCAAGCATCGAAGAGTTGACCAAAATGTTGCGCGGCTTGTCGGGCGAAGCCTGGGCAAGAGAGTCGCATCATGCAACCCAGGGCGGCGGCCTGACGCTTCAGATGTGGGTCGAGCGCAGTCTCAAACACATCGAGGAACATTTGGCAACGGTGAAGAAGGTGCGATAGCAAATGTCATTGCGAGCCCCGCGTAGTGGGGCGTGGCAATCTCATATTTTTGTTCAAGAGATTGTTTGTAGGTTACCGAGATTGCCACACCGAGAGAACACAGTGCTTCGTCGTGGCGCTTAGCATCACTCCTCGCAATGACATCCAAAGTTAACGGTTACCAAAGCGGGAAATGAATGAATGCCGCGAGCCACATCAGGAACGGCTGATGAACTTGCAGAACGATCCATCCCATCAAAATGCCGACGATGAAACCTGCCACGATATCGGACACATAATGGACTCCCATCGCGACGCGCGCCAGCGAAACCAGCGGTGCCCAAATCCATAAGATCAACGCGAGCCAACCGGGGCCCAAACCGGCCGCGACCATCGCGATCATAAATGCGCGCGCGGCGTGACCGGATGGGAACGAATGCGGATCGGTGTTGCGATAAATGCTTCCCCACTCGCCTGCGGGCCGCCTTCGGCGAATGATGAATTTGAGAGACATCACCAGCGCGGCTAATATCGAAATGCCGATCAGTTCAATAATGGCCCATTGCTTCCAGAAGGAATTTCCAAACCACCATAAAATGATCAGCGCCGCGCCCCAAAACCACGAGTCGCCGGAATGGGCGAAGAAGATGGCGATGTCGCGCAGCGCGCCCGGCTTTTCAGCCACGCGCAATTGATCCGAAAGACGAGCATCGAGTTTGAGCAGAGAAGTTAGATTCATGGGCCTTTCAAAAAACATATCACTCTGAAACGATAAGCCTTTCGGGCTTTTATCCCAGAGTGACATGTCGAGATAAAGATTGATTCGCTATTTCTTTTTTGATTTTGCTTTTACTGCCGGTTTCTTTGCCGCAGGCTTTCTTTTTTCAACAGGCTTTTTCTTTGCCGCAGGCTTTTTGTTCGCCGCAGGCTTTTTGTTCGCAGATAGCTTTCGCGAAGCAGATTTGACCTGTTTCTCCAGGTCAGCGCGCATCATTTCCAGTTGATGAGGCTTATCCACATCCATGCACGGTTCGGCATAAGGCCAGATAATGGCGCGGCCCTTAATACCGATCTTCTTACTCACGCGCTCTACAAAATCCTGAAGCGTTGCCTGCCGCGTAAGAAGCAAATAGAGCGTATCCAGACCCATGACGCCTGCTTGAGCCACAGGATCCTTACGCCGGGTAATCAGCGCATCCCACATCTTCAGATGTTCGCTTGCCATGCGGACGTGTACGATGTTGATGTCCGCCCCACAAACCTCCATGTCCTTAAGTTTGGTATACGTTCGTTTCGAGTTGGGATAGCGCGCTTCCATCACCTCACGCGGACAGACGCCGTAATAGATGTCATCGCTGGTTTCCATGCAGGTGTTGATCAGCCAATCCACCATCTCCGCTTTGAGGGCGGGAATGTCCGAAGAGACCAGCAGGACATGTTTGTTCTTGGGATGTAATTCCAGCGATTTATTCATGCCCGCAATCAGGTTGTCCAGCATCCGGCCTTGATTGGACAGATAATAAAGCGGCTTCTTACACTTCAAGTTGCTCTTCGGCGAAAGGCCGGTCACGATGACGTTATCCACGTTTTTGGCGCCGCCTAATGCGTCGAGCGTCCATTGGATCATCGGCTTACCGGCGATGTCCACCATCGCTTTTGATTCGCCTTTTGTATAAGCATACAACGGCTCATCGGGTTGCGGGATTCCACCTGCGGTGATTACTGCATCCATAGTTATCTCCTAATATCCTCGATTTGTGTAATGACGTCAATTGATTTCCTGCAGCTGCGGCTCGTATTTGAGCTTCGCCAACAATTCAGTGTATTCGTCGCGCGTCAACGAACGCTTCTTTCCGGAGACGGCAACGAACGCGGCTTCCATCATGTTCGTCCCGAACGAACGGCCATCCAACACAGGCGTGGTGGTCATCAAATATTTGATCCCGCATTGCTTGAACAATGCCACGTCTTCGGGTGTGGTTGTGTTTGTCACGATGATCTTGCCCTGCATATCGTCAGGCAGGTGGCGCCTGATGTAAAGACAGTCGCCTGCGATCACCGTGGCATCGTGATAATATTTTTCAAACTTCGGAATGCGAACATCCTGTTTTTCACCCGTCGGGTAGACCCATTCAAAGGGCAGGCGTCCAGCGATAGGCATCAAAACTGCGGCGAAATTCTTGAGCTGTTGCGCAGTATGCAACGCGATGGGAATGCCCAGCCCAAACATCAGGTCGCCAAACGTGCATTCGTATCCTGCGTTAAAAAAGCCGCTTGACATTCCCCAGCGATCCGCGCCGCTCACCACGAAAACTTTTTTGCCGCCCGCCTTGTCGATGTAATCGCCGATCTTTGAGTCAAGGAGAGCGGCGGAACGACTCTCCAGCGTATACTTTAATCCGACGCCGTCTACGATCGGTGTCTCTTTAACAAAGCGGATCATCGGCCGGACCGAATAGAGCGGATACCATTTATTGTCCACCATCAATCCCAAATCTGCGCCGCCCACTCCGAAAGCATCCACCTTGCCGTCCAGTTCCTGATACTTGCGTGCGGCGGCTTCCATGTCTCCATCGGTGCCGATGCGTTCGATGCTGACAGTTTCCCCTAATAAATTTACTTCAACGGCTTTATCTCGCTTGGATGAACCAATACTAATGCTCACGGCACGTTTCATAAAACGATCTCCTTGTTCCAAACATCGATGAATTTATTTCAGTATACACCCAACCGGATGGTCTCTCAAGATTTTGGCTTTTGGCCCCATAAAGAGAAGAGGAAGGTCGCGCCCTTACCTGCTTCGCTTTCGACCCAGACGCGCCCGCCATGCACTTCGATAATCCGCTTGACGATGGATAACCCGGCTCCCGTTCCTTCCGCTTGCGCGTCAAGTTTATTGAATAAACCAAATATGCGTTCGTGATATTCCGGCGCGATACCGATACCATTATCGCGCACAAAAAAGATTGGTTTGCCGTCCTCGCCATGTTCCCGCAATCCAATTTCGATGCGCGGTTTTGGCTGATCGCCCATAAACTTGGCGGCGTTGTCAATCAGGTTTTGAAGAACCTCGATCAGCCGCCGGCGGTCTCCATACACATTTGGCAAATCGGGTTGGACGTCAATTTGAACGCCGCGCGCTTCAATACGTCCCTGAACCAGTTCCATCGCCTCATTTACCAACGCCTCAAATGGAATAAACTCGGACGGATTCGCCAGCCGGCCAATGCGTGAAAGTTCCAGCAATTCGTTGAGCAAGATTTGCATTTTATCGCTGGCAGCCGAGATGCGTTCCATATCCTTCGTCAGATGCTGGGTATCTCCTTTTTCCGCGTCTTCACGGAGGAAGCCCAAAAATCCTTTGATGGTGATAAGCGGTGATTTAAGATCGTGTGAAACCGTGTAGGTAAAGCGCTCCAATTCTGCGTTCTTGGCTTCGAGTTCATTAATCAACACTTCACGTTCCGCCTCGGCCCATTTGCGCACCGTAATATCCCGCACCATTCCCAGCACCCGGTCTTCGCCGCTGGCAATCAGGCGCGATTCGTAATCATGGAGGCCATCTTTGCCGGGTAGTTGATACTCGAACGCATAGGTCTGATCGGTCAGCAGCGTTCTTTCGATTCCAAATAACGTTGGCGAGGAGATAAATTCGGGCATTACCTCTCGTATATTTTTTCCCAGGAATTCTTTGGGGGAAAGCGGCGGGCCGATTTCTTCTGCTTTGAAGAAATCCATGAAGACGCCGTTCTTATCCAGTTCAAAGATCATATCGGGAATGGCATTCAAGAGCGCTCGGTTACGGGCTTCGGCTTGACGGAGTTCCTCCTGAACCCTTTTCTCTTCCGTGGTATCGTAAAAAGTTGAAAGAATACAAGCCTGGTTTTCAAGCTGGATCAGCTCATAAAAAGCCAGCATATTGTGTTTATCACCATTTTGGCTGACGAAGCGACATTCCATATCTTGAATGGAACGCTTTTCCTTCAACGCTTTCACAAATTGACGCCGGTCTTCCGGATTCTTCCATAGACCAAATTCGAGCAGTGTATGGTCAATCGCTTGGCTGGGATTCAATCCACTTAGCTTCCAAAAAGACTCGTTGGCTTCCACAAAACGGCCATCCTCCAGTGTGGTAATCGAAATGGCCAGTGGACTGGCACGGAAGAACTTGCGAAAACGCTCTTCGCTCACGCGGACAGCCGTCATATAGTGTTGCAAACTATTCAAGATCAAATACATTAAGATTCCGGAAACCATAAACATGATGGTCATGCCGCGCGTAACATCGTAAATGTTGTCCATGGTGGTATGCAATAAGCCGTGTGTTTCGAGAATTGCCATACCCCAGATGGATAGTATGCTCAGTAAACTTAATCCGGCAGTTGCCTGCCATCCCAATAACAATCCGCATACTAACACGATGATCAGTTCACCCGCCACAGATGTATCGCGTACGCCTGAACCGATTAATGCCTGATATACTGTCACCAACCAGCTGCTGAGCACCAAAATGATGCTGGCCGCCTGTGTATACCCTCGATGAATGAACCAGATCAGAACAAGAATGACGAGAACGAGCGCTTCAAGGGAAATGTTGGAATTATCAAGCAGACTACTTCCTTGTATAAGATTCCCAATGATTATGCATAAAAGGAGAGCAATCCCACTCCAGGCAATGAAGTTCAACAGCTGAGCGCGGCGATTCTTTTCCGGATCGTCAAACTGCGGCGGCGTGATGAACCTGCCAATTCGTTCGAATACTTCGGCTCTCTTCATGACTACGGAGATTATAAATCAATGTTTGGCTTTAATGACTTTTTTAAGTTGACTCTTGTGCGAATATTTTGTATATTATCAAAATGACTCTTCCCACCACCATTACCGTGATCGGCGCGGGCAGCGCTTCCTTTGGCGAAAACACACTCGCCGCTTTGATGCAT
>Ga0224535_1000313_pt1 | contig 14328 bp, 8 predicted proteins | sample 714E13034metaG_FD_179898 | JGI IMG/M metagenome (GOLD analysis project Ga0224535, IMG submission 179898) | Peat soil microbial communities from Stordalen Mire, Sweden - 717 E1 30-34 | ecosystem: Environmental > Terrestrial > Soil > Wetlands > Peat | place: Sweden: Norrbotten County, Stordalen... | reverse complement strand
TTTCAGCAGGGCTTCGATATAGGGAAAAGCGAAAATCTCGACCGCAAGGCAAATCCTGATGAGCGCCGTCTGCAGTTGCTCGATGGCTTGACCTGGAGTCACGGAAAGCACATCACCAAAGCCGGCCTGGAGTACAACTTGGCGACCGACTTTGTGAACAATCTCTATGACGGCAATGGCAACTATAGCTTCGACTACTCGTACGATTTCATCTCAGACTACCTGCACGCCACCACGGGACTGGGTGGGCCGAGCTGCTCTTCGACTGTAACGTCCGGCTGCTACACGTCGCTGTATTACAGCTACGGCCAGGCCTTCGGCAATCCAGTTGGTGGAATAGCGACGCGCGAATACGGCGCCTATGGCACGGACGATTGGCGGATTCGGCCGAATCTGACGCTGACGATGGGACTCCGCTACGAGTACGAGCGCGTTCCGCCAAATCCCTTCCCGAACACCGGGAACCCCGCCCTGGTGGCGGCCTTTGCCGGGACAACGTATGCCGCGGGGATTGGCACAGGCGCCCTGCCGCAGACCGCCAACCGGCCCAACGACAAAAACAATATGGCTCCGCGTTTTGGATTTTCCTGGAACGTCTTTGGCAATGGCAAGACGACGGTGCGCGGTGGCTACGGCATATACTTCGGCCGCATTATCAATTCGAATATCCTGCAAACCTACGAGGACTCGGGCGCGACCAATGCGCAGATCAACCTGACCAGCAGCGGGGGAAACAGCGCCAGCCTCTACCCCGGACATTGCGGGCCGACTTTCCCCAACCTGGTCAGCAGCATTACGGATGTGTATAACTGCTTCGCCGGTAAAAAGACAACTGGTACGCCTTCCGTTCCAGTCAGCCCGTTGGGCGCGCTGTCAACGCCAACCCCGCCCACAACCACAGTCGCCTATCTCGATCAGCACATGCAGAACCCGCAGGTGCATGAGGCCGATCTGGCCATCGAGCGGAATCTTGGTCACAATACCGTTCTCGGCGTGACTTACATGTCATCGTTTGGTCGCGAGCTTCCCAGCGCAATCGACACCAACTTCTCCGGAAGCGCAACTGGCAACTACACGTTTACCATCACTGCGCCAACGACTTCCACCACCCTTACGTCTTATCCGATCAGCGCCACATCAACACAGTCGTATGCCAACTATCCTCAGCCGCCGCAAAGCGGTTACGTAACGCAGCCGCACGGCGGCAAGACGGTGCCGTTTGCTGTTGGCCAGACCTTTACCACCAAGGTCTTCCTTCAACCCGTGGGTACATCCAAAAACAACCGGCAGAATCCAGCTTATGGCGAGATTCTCGACGTCAAGAGCAATGTAAACTCCAGCTACAACGCGCTGGCCGTTCAGATTAACCATCGCTATGAGAAAGGCTTCTCGCTGATGGCTAACTACACATGGTCGCACGCGCTGGATGGTAACCCGTATATGTCCACGGTGGTTCCCTCCTACAACGCTTTGGACCCAACCAACTTGCAACTGGAGCACGGCAACAGCTCGCTGGATGTTCGGCAGCGCTTCGTCTTCGCAGCGGTTTATCAGCCGCAGACTCACTTCCATGGCCTGGCGGATAAATTTATCGGCGGCTGGCGCATCGCTCCCATGGTCCAGGTGCAAACCGGGCTGCACTATACGCCGTACATCTCCGGCTCTACATCAGCCTGGAGCGCCACCAACACTTCCGGCCTTACGGTCCCCGTCGGAACCGATGGATGCACGTTATCGTCAGTTACCGCAACAGGGTCGGGGGTTTGCGCTGTGAACCCGGCCTATGGGGGCTTGAATGGCTCAGGGTCAAGTGCTTATCGCCTTCCGTGGATTGAGCGCAACAGCTTCAGTCGGCCAAATACTGTAGTGGTAGACACGCGCTTTGGAAAGAACTTCTACTTCAAGGCGCCCCATTTCGATAAAATGCGGCTTGAGTTCTTCGGCGAAGTGTTCAACGCTCTGAACCACCAGAACATCACCGGCGTCGAGAACGAGGCATATACGCTTAGCGGCACTAATCTGACCCCGTATGCGGGCTTCGGAACAAACACCAACTCCAACAGCAACTGGGCGTACAGCTCGCGTCAAATGCAGATTGCGGTCCGGCTGCATTTCTAAAGACAGCTTCATATCAGCAACACAAGGGGCGGCCAACTCGGCCGCCTCTTGTATATTGCGGGAATGAAGAGAGCTGCTTACTGCGGAGGCGGTTGCGGAGTAGCTGCAGGAGCAGTCGTTGGAGCAGTTTGAGCTGCGGGTGCTTCAGGCGTCACAAGTATGCGGTTGAGCACCCGCGCCAGCCGCAGACCGCCCAGCGCCAACTGCGCATCCACGACCTTCGATTCGACCGTTACGTACTCTCGTGTAATTAGCGCGCCATTTGGAACCATAGCTTCCACCGCATAGTGATGCGAGATGTTGGCCCAGGTTGTCGGTTCGCCGCCGGCCAACCGCTCCCACTGGTTGTCCTTAATCTCCTGAAGCAGCCTTTCGGTATATTTCTTTTCGTTCAGCCCCTGGTCCTCGATGATCATGGTGTCCCAAACGCCGTGCAGATTGCAGTTGTAGGAGTCGCACCTGCTTGAACCCAGAAAGCTGACGGCGATCCCATTGCCTCCACGTTCATCTCCGAGGGCATGGAAGGGCTGATGGACGTCGCCGATCAGATGCACAAGAAACTTGAGAGCAAAGGCGCGATCCTTGACGCTCAGCGTTTCATCTCCTAAACGCCCCTCAAAGTAGAGAATGCGATCGGTAACACAGTCACGCCATGGCGATTTAGGATCTGTTTGCGATACGGGGCAATCGCGATTTCGGTCGAATTTCGCCTCCGCCCCCGGGATATCGACAAAGTGCCACTTGCCCGTCTCCCCGTGCTCCTCACGATATGCATCCGCCCAGGGCGCGACATCTGCCAGGGATTCTTTACCAAGAAGCTGAGCCACCTGGACTTTTGCCTCCGGCGTTAAATACTGTTCAGCTACCAGCGCCGTCAGGCGATGGCCTTCACGGCCCCATGCCCAGCTAAGTTGAACTCCCATGCACATCAGGAGTGCTCCGGCAACCACACCGCGTAGTGCTCGCCTGCTCCGGCCAGCCCGCTTCATTTTAGTTACGATCATTCTCTGCCCACCTTAGTAAAATAAAGTCTAATGAAATGCTACGCGATTTTGGCGAGTCAATAGTAAAAAGTGGGCGGCTTTTCGTGCATCTTCACCGTCTAAAAAGCTATAGTAAGCAACTGCACCAGGCCAGCTTTCGAGGCTTTAGGAAAGAGGCGGGATTTGCCAACACTGTCTGCCGTTCAACGTTTCTCTCGCTGCGCGCTCACGCGATTGATAATTGCAATTCTTGTCGTAACCGCGCCGGCAGCTATTGCCCCATATCTCAGTGCGCAGACTTCAGTTAAGACTTCCACGGCTCAGACCGCGCCTGACGCGCATTCTCCTGTCTTTACACTCACACTTAACGCGCGCCTGGTCGTTCTCGACGTTGTCGTCACAGACAAGACAGGCAAACCGGTAGACGGACTCACTGCTAGGGACTTCCAGATATTTGAAGACGGCAAACTGCAGCACATACGTTCTCTCGATCCGCCCTCGACACACACACTGCCGCCGGTTTCAATTGCCGCAGGCATATCGGCCGTATTCGATCCCGCACAGCCCGCCAGCTTCGGTCACTCTCCTGTCAGCATTCTTGTGTTTGACCAACTGAATACTCACTTTGCCGACAGCTCGTTTGCGCGCCGCTGTCTGCGCGACTACCTGGCCGGCCAACCCGCGCTTCTGCCGCAACCCACTACACTGCTCACCGTTTATGACAACCACTTCAAGCTGTTGCAGGCTTTCACACGTGATCGCGACGCCCTGTTACGTGCGGTTGCCACCGCTCCAGCCGAGTACCCCTGGAAGCTGGAAGTGAACGGCAAGGCCGAGTACGGACCCGTCGAACGGCTCGACCAATCCCTCCGCGCGCTCGAAGAGATCGCGCAAAGTTATGCCCGCATTCCCGGCCGAAAGAACCTCATCTGGGTCGGTGGCGGTTTTCCCACCATCAATCCCACTACCATCGATGGCGATGACGCTCTCGAAGTCAAGGATGCCCTCCAGCACGTAACGGATATTCTTCTCGAAACGCATGTCACACTATACGCCGTTGATCCCTCCAGCACCGCCGCAGGCATGACCGAGATCACCGACAGCTCACAGGCTGAATTTCTTCTGACCGCCGGCGATGCGCTCGCCAGCAACTTCGATCCCTTCGGCGCCAACGCCGACTTCAACAGGCTTGGCCCGGTGACCGGCGGCCGTATCGTTCGCGGCAGAAACGATATCAGCCAGCAGATCACCTCGTCGGCCGACCTCGGCGCCCACTACTACACCATTGCCTACACACCCAATTCCAGCGGCGAAGAGGCAGCCCAGTATCGCAAGATCCGCGTCGTCTGCCTGCGCCCGGACCTAACTGCGGCCACCCGCACCGGCTACTACTCCGGCGAGACCCAAGAGGAGAAAGCCTCCACAACCGCCGCTTATGACCTGACTACCGCGGCCGAGGCGGCCATTCCACTCAACGCCATTCGCGTTACCGTTGAGCCGGATACCTCACCCAACGCCCAGCCCAACACGTATATCGTTCATGCCGGCGCGGCAAACCTCACATGGAAGCTGAAAGACGACGGCAGCGCTGCCGCCTCAGTTTACATCATGGCAGTTTCGCTCAATGCGAAGAACACAATGCTCGGCCACACGTTGCACGGTATGAAGGCAAGTGCAATGCCCGGTGCGAACCTTAACGATCCCGCCAAGATGGCCGACTTTGCCTTTAGCGCGCAGCCCTTGCCAAAGGCGACGACGATTCGATTCATTGTCCGTGACCATGCCACCGGCCGCATGGGGTCCGCCGATCTTCCGCTCAAAAAGCACTGAGTCTCGGGCACTGCCTTTGTCCAATAATCCTTACCCTGTGCAGACACAATTAAAACACCAGGCAGGCAAAGTTTTCCCTTAATTCGAACGCTACATAGGCTTCGAGTTTTCTAGCGCGGAATCTCCGGACTACAGTTGCCGAGGACTCCGGAGCCATGTGACGTTGGGTGGACTGATGCGTACGCGAAGGAATAGTATTGCTATCGAACAAGAGCAAGGCGGGAGAGGCGAATTCATGGATGCCCAGAGCGCGCGCGAAGAGACGATTCAGGCCTATCGACTCCACGCTGGCGAGCTCCTCGCTTACGCGCACCGATTGACGCGGGACGATGCCATGGTGCAGGATGCGCTTCAAGAGACTTTCCTAAGATTCTTCCTGGCGTTGATACAGGATGAAACCATTCGGAATACACGAGCATGGCTGCATCGAGTGGCACACAACTATATTTGCGAAACCCTCCGGTCAGCAGCAATCCGAACAGCTGTTACGCTGGAGGACGCCGGTGAAGACAGGCTCAGGGACGAGCGGGACATGCCCGGCGCTGATCGGGCAGCAGACTGGATTGAGGCGGCGCGACAGTTACTTGCTCCACGAGAATGGCAGTGTGTGCAACTGCGCGCTGAAGGCTTTGACTATACTGAGATTGCCGCGGTATTAGCGATTCGTCCGGGCACGGTAGGTAGCTTATTGCACCGGGCCACCGAGAAGCTAACCAATCGATTGCGATAGAAAGTGAGACCGGCATGAATCTGCTTGGCAGATGGCATCCGAGGTTCTGGAGACGTGAGCTTCCAACTGTTCCCGATAGGGGAACTTGCTTCGAAGCAGCTCAAGCCTCTGGACTCAATGATCTGCAGACGCGGTTGAATCGCTGGAGCTCTCTCTGGACACTTGAGAACGAATCCGCTACCAGTACCCAAGCGCAACAACTGGTGGCAGAACGGCTTGCCCACTGTATGGAGAGTTGTTTCGGACAGCATTTACATAGTTCGCTGCTCGGGAAGGGCATCCAAATTTCGCTGGCTTCTTCCACGCCTATCTTCACTGCATTTCTGGGCCGGCGCGCCACTCGCGAACTCGCCCGGCGAGTATTGCAGGATATTTGACGAGAACCCATGTCTCAATTGGTGCGTTTCATATGGACTCTGCTCGCGTTGCATCTCGCCCTGGGCATAATTGCCTATGCGCATTTTCTCGTGACCGGCCAATACACCGTGCTGGGCTGGTATTTCGAGACACTGGGATCGTTGTTCTTTCTGGTGATGACGGCCACGGAGTGCTGCCTGGCGATCATCTGCCGTTCGTGGTTCGATTCTGACGAGCCAATGCGGCTGGCGTGGGGGATGATTGCCTGCGCTGCACTGGCACGGCTTTCAGGCGTGTTACTGCGTGCAGTTTCCGACGGGCATTTGCCCTGGGGTTACTGGCATCGGATCAGTCTGCCTTCTGGCGGGCTCTTTGAGAGCCTGAGCCAGTTGGGGATGGTGGTGGGTGGCCCATTATCAATGGCATTTCTCGCTTTCGGATTGGGCCGAGTGTTGGGAATTCAGCGTAAATTCCGCCTCTTGGGGGCTCTCACACGCGTAGATCAGGCCTTACTGTTCCTCGTCGTGGCTTTCTCCATCAGCCAGCTTGCCATCAACCTCCCTCTGTTAGGGAGACATCCTTCTTTGGGAACCATGCTGTTGTGGCTGAGCGATCCGCTTTTGTCTTTGTTGCTGATTGAGGCGATACTGGTGCGCCGTTCTGTGATCCGCATGGGTCAGGGGCTGGTGGCGAAGTGCTGGGGAATGTTCGTGTTGGCCATAGTGATCACCTCCGTGGGAGATGCAGCCATTTGGGCCAGCAACCATAATCTGCTGTCAGTGTCCATGACGGCGCTTAGCTGGTACATATGGTTTATTGCCGCCGCGGCATTTACCAGCGCGCCCGCTTACCAACTTGCGGCCATCTCCCTCACCAGGGAAGGCAGTATGCGTTTGCCAGCAAAGCGGTAGAACGTTTCACACGCTATTGTTTTCTGTTCAAAGACCCCAGAAAGTCACGGTTCAGGGCACAGCGAATTATTTTTCTCCCTGTAAAGAAAGCCCCTTGCTGATTCGTCATATCAATACAGAAGAAATGGGGCCCGACGCCGGAAAGACAAATCAACGATGGTCTTGACTGTTAGGTAAACGTTTACCCGGCAAGGCGAAAGTCATTCTTGGTTGTTTGCCTGTGCGAATAAGTCGTCTTTCCCGGTAGGACTTTCAGAGGGATATCACTCCGGGGCATGAGATACCGTGTCGTGTTGATTCGAGAAACTCAATTCCTGATGCAGATGTGAAGGAGTGTTCAATGGTGATGAAAAAACTGAGTGTGAGTTTGCTTCTGGTGGTGTTATTAGCTGGAGGCCTGCAGGCTTGGGCGCAGGCCACAACAGGTTCCGTTTCGGGTCGCGTTGCGGACCCTCAAGGCAATGTACTTCCGGGAGCACATGTCACCATTCGAGAGATAGACACTGGCATCACTACTGCTATAGTGACGAACCAGGATGGTGAGTTCATTCAGACGGCGCTTCCGCCTGGACACTATACGATCAGCGTCGAATTATTGGGTTTTGCTGTCGCGACAATCCCGGCGTTTGAACTCAACATCGATCAGAAGGCTCGTTTCAATATTCCCATGAAGGTAGGCGCGGTCACCTCAAGCGTGGTCGTAACCGACTCCGCTCCTGTGCTGCAGTTGCAAGGCGCCGAATCCGGCCAGGTGATCGGAACCCGCGAGATTGGGGATCTGCCGCTTGAAGGCCGCAGCTTTACAGGCCTCATGAAGCTTGTTCCTGGCGTGAGCGATGGCGGCGGCGGCAACAATCTGAACCTCTCCGTCAACGGACAGCGTGAGTTCTCAAATTCGGTCGAGGTTAATGGTGTTGAAGTTACAGGAAACCGCAACAACGACACAAACATGATTCCCAGCCCCGATGCCCTGCAGGAGTTCAAGCTTGTTACCTCGGCTTACGCGCCGGAGTTCGGCCGTGCCTCGGGCGGTTCGGTCATTGTCCAGACCAAGTCTGGCACAAACAACTACCACGGCAGCGCCCTCTTCTTTTATCGCCCCACAGACACGGCGGCAAATAATCCGTTTTCCCCGGCAGGCACTACACCCGCTCTCCAGCAGAAAATCTACGGCGCAAGCATCGGCGGCCCCATCAAGAAGGACAAGGCATTCCTCTTTCTGAACTTCGAAGGCAACCGGATGAAGAACACTTTTTCATACTTCGGAAATACGCCTTTTGTAAATCAGGTGAAGTTCAACAGCAATGGCGACGCCGACCTATCCGGGCTGCTCGATCCAAATGACGGTCTGCCCGGAGGCCCGCCTCCCGGAACCGTGGTTCCGATCTTCGACCCGACTCTGATTGGCTCCTACTACTATTCCGTACAATTCCCAGGAAACATTATTCCAGCGAACCGTGTCAGCCCGGCGGGAAAGAAGATTCTGCTCAACCTATTCCCCACGCCGGAAAACAGCACCTTATATACCAACTTTGCCGTACAGCAGTCCTATACCGACAACAACAACGTCGGCAACCTGCGCGCGGACTATACGTTCTCACAGAAGGACCGCATCTACCTTACATACGACGCAGAGCAGGGTGATACAGCAACCGGAGATCCCTACGCCGGACACATCCCCGTCATGAACGGCGGCAGCGCCGACAGCGGTGACCTGACCAGCTTCGAGAACAATTCGGTTGCCTTCACCTACGACCATGTATTCTCTCCAACATTGCTCAACGAAGCACGCGGTAGCTACTTCCTATCCACAGTTTCGCAGAACAGCCCGCTCGCGGGCTCTAAGCTCGCGACCACGTGGGGCATCCAGAACGTCGTTATAGCGGGGTTCCCGTCCACCGATAACCTTCCACAGATCCAGTTTCAAAGCGGTCCAACTGCCGGAGGCTCAACTTACAAGCCTCTCAACTTCCGCGACCAAAACCTAACCTTCGTTGAATCTCTCACCTGGACGCGGGGCAAGCACAACGCCAAGTTCGGATATGAGTACCGGCATCTCAACTCGCATCCTAATTTCTCGCTCTTCCCGGTTCCTTATGAGTATTTCGGTGGCGCCGGCGAAGCAATGACCAGCGCACCGGATTATTACTATTACGATTCGCGCGCTTACTACTATAACGGCGGCAGCGAGATAGCAGACCTTCTGCTGGGGTTGCCGTATGTCGTCGATCAGGGCCTTCAACTGACTGTCGCGCACACCATGGCCAATGAGCACTCCCTCTACCTGCAGGACTATTGGCAGATCACTCCGAAGCTTAACTTAACTTATGGCTTGCGCTACGAATATCAGCAGCCCTATGTGGAAGCCAATAACAACGAGTCGAACTTCAACACGTCAACTCTGTTGATTAATATTGCCGGCCGCAGCGGGAATTCGAAATCACTGGTCAACTCCAACAAGGCTGACTTCATGCCGCGCATCGGTTTCAGCTATCAACTGATGCCAACCTGGGTAATCCGTGGCGGCTTCGGCATGTTCTACTCGCCTGAGAACGACGCTCGTGAAGACATTCTTACCAAGAACTACCCGTTCTTTACCCAGCAGAAGTTTGTCAATTACTTCGATTCCGGCTGTTACTGCTTTGTTCTTCCCTATAACTTGGATACAGGCGTTGCCCGCTCCACATCGATTGCGGTCGGAAGCACAGTTTCGACAATCGACCTGACCAAAGTCGCTGGCGGCAACACGCAAACTGTGTATTCGGAGCCCACAAACTTCCCTACAGCCTACTCCAGAAACTATAACCTCACTCTGGAAAAGCAGTTGGGCAACTCCATATCGGTCGAGGTCGGCTATGTAGGAGCCAACACTCGGAATCTCTCTGACTCCGTCGGCAACTACAACGTCAACAGTCACCTTTCCTCCAACATCGGAGTGGTGAATGCACTGCTGCCTGCGGGTATAAGCAACTATGACTCGTTGCAGGCAAAGATCAACCGCAGGTTCCATAATGGTTACAGCATTCTGGGTTCCTACACCTACGCCCATGGACGGGATAACGGGCCTGCACCGTTTGACTTGGGAAAAGGTGGCAACTATCCGCAGAATCCGTTCAATCTCGGGGCCGAATATGCAAACTCTGATACGGACCTGCGGCACCATTTTTCCGTGAGCCAGATCATTGAGCTGCCCTTTGGGCATGGAAAGCGCTTCCTCTCCGACGCCAGCGGCATAGTGCAATACATCATTGGCGGTTGGCAGTTGAACAGCATTACTACCCTGCAAACCGGTAAGCCGTTCAACGTGGTCAGCAACGGTACTCAACCGAATTATCCTGGATTGAGGCCGAATAAAGTCAGCAGCATCTCTTTGGTGCCCAAGTCAACCGCCGAGTGGTTCAACACCAAGGCTTTCGTTGTTCCTACCGGACAGGCAGCATCAGCAAACGCGGGAACGAATCCAATCCTGGGCAATTCCCCCCGCAACCCATTTTATGGTCCTGGCTACACCAACGAAGATCTCTCGCTTTTCAAGGTTTTCACTCTGCCCAGGGAAATGAAATTCCAGGCTCGCATTGAGGCTTTTAACCTGCTCAATACTGCTCACTACGACAACCCAGTTGGAAACATGGCTGCTGGAAATCAATTTGGCACGATTGTGGGTGGGTATTCGCCGCGTGTGATGCAATTCGCTGGACGAATCACCTTCTGAAATAGGCGCGACTATCGGGCTTTAAAATGAGCCGCATCCTCCGGTTCCTGTATCGCGGCCAGCGTGCAATCCTGGCGGTGGCCGCCATTGGGCATGTGAAGAATACCACGCTCTTATTTGAATGCAGCTCCGCATCGGCCCTGAAGGAGGTGCCCGCATGAGGGTGTTTTTTCGTTTTTTTCTGCTCGTTGCACTGACGACGGGATTCCATGTGCACGGCCAATCGATCCATTATCTGGATTGCATCGCCGGTAACGATGCAGAGGACTCGCTGACACCGCGGACCGCCTGGCGCACATTGGCAAAAGCGGATTCCTATACATATCAACCCGGGGACAGTCTTCTCTTGCGGCGCGACGTCCGCTGCGATGGTTTGTTATGGCCCAAAGGCTCCGGCAGTGAAAAGACGCCTATTCATTTGGGTGCATACGGACAAGGGGCTTTGCCCGTCATTGTGGGAGGGGCCGAATCGGCGGGCCTCAGGTTAAGCAATCAATCATATTGGGAAATTGAGAATCTGGAAGTCGTGGGCGGTTCTCCATACGGCATACACATTGGTGGTAGCGTACCGGTCATGCGCCACTTCAGAATCACCAATGTAGTAGTGCACGATGTGCCGGGCATTCCATTGGCCAAAGAATCCGGATTGGTGGTGATTGCTCCAGATGACAACACAAAGAGCCACATCGACGATGTGATTCTAGATGGCGTGACCACCTATGAGACCTCCCAATGGGCGGGCATCATAGTAAATGGCGGGGGCTTTGACTCCACCGGAAGTCAAGATCGCGGCGATCATATTGAGATTCGGAATTCCATTGTGCATGACGTGGCGGGCGACGGCATTCTGTTGGCTCGTGTCTCACACGGCGTACTGGAACACAACGTTGCATGGAACACAGGCATGCAGGAAACACAGTCCATTGGAACGCCCAATGCCATCTGGGAGTGGATGTGCCGAGACTGCCGCGTGGAATACAACGAAGGCTACTTTACAGACTCTCCCGGCGTAGATGGTGGTGTGTTCGACATCGATTATGGTGATGAGAACAACCTGATTCAGCATAATTTCGGTCATGACTCGCAAGGCTATTGCATTTCTGTCTTTGGAGCCGAGGGAACAAGCGGAAACTCAACGCACAGCGAGGTCCGGCAGAATACATGCATCCATAATGGCCGCAGTCCCCGCCTGGCGAAAAGGCAGGGCGCCATTCTTCTTTATACGTGGAATGGAGGCAAGCTCGACGGGGTGGAGATTGCCGGCAACACCGTTCTATGGGATTCGCCGGTCCGAGTTCCTGCTTTTCAGTCGACAGCGGACTTCACCGGAACTTTGCCGAATCGTTTTGCAGACAACACAGTCATTGCGGTGTCTCGATCTTTCGTATCATCAAAATCCAACATTCAATATTCCGGCAATCGCTATTGTGCGCCGCAGGGCATTCCCACGAAGCTTCCTGCCCTGGAAGAACTGCACATCAATTCCGCCGCACCAGCCGCGAACCAGCCACCCTTTCTGGCAGAATCAGATACGGATGCCAACAAACCAGATGAACTGTGCGGCTGCATTGGAGAATTACTCCAAAGGACTACGGGAGCAGTTCTGCACTCATCCGTACCGGGGACGTCTATAGCGCCATCCAGCGCCGGGGCCGCGCCAGGCCGCTGGGTTCTCGCCGCAGTACTGGCTTCACCGGGAGAACCGGGAGCTGACGCGTCCAAAGGACAGTTGGTTCTGATCAAAAGCATGATGCACCAGTTTGCAAATCTAGGATTGGGAAGCATCGTAGTGCCCGCATATTCGATGACCCAGGACGATCTTCAACTCTGGCGAACGAATTGGGATTTTGACCCTAGAGTCAAGATCGATTCGGCAAATGCATTGGGATTGCGCATGGCCGATAACCCCACTGCAACCCTGCTGCTTCTTTCTCCGTCAGGCCAGGTCGCAGCAAGGTGGCAATATCCAGTTTCACCGGCGGATGTCTGGCTCCAGATTCAAAGCTACCTGGGCACGCCGGCGGGTGCGCAACAGATGCCCGTCTGTCAGAACTCAGTCGCCAAATAACCAACCCGGCAGGAGGTTCAATGCTACGAAAGCGCTTATGGATTGCAGTGCTCGTTTTACTCGTGACGAGTGTAGTGCAAAGTCATAGCCAGCAATTGACGCTGCATGAAGGAGATCGAGTTGTCTTTTATGGCGACAGCATCACGGCCCAAAGGCTGTACACGCGCTTTGTAGAGGATTTTTTTCTCACCCGCTATCCGCAGATGCACGTCAGGTTCTGGAATGCGGGAGTCCCGGGAGACACGGTGTATGGCGGTTATACCGGCGATATGCCCGCCAGGCTAAATCGGGACGTAGTGCCGCATCAGCCAACAGTGGTTACAATCATGCTCGGCATGAACGATGGCTATTACATGGAGTTTAACCAAAAGTATCTTGACGTATATAAGGAAGGCTACCGAAAACTGCTGGATGCGCTCCTAAGTGGAATTCCGGCGGTAAAGGTGATTCTCATTTCACCTTCTCCATATGATGAGATCACGCACGGCACTGAGTTTGCCCATTACGACGAGGTAGTGCACCGCCATTCAGCCTTTGTGAAGGAGCAGGCCGCATCTTCGCATCTTGGCTTCAGCGATTTCCATCAGATTGAGACAGACCTTCTGAATGTAGGAACTCGGAACAATCCTTCTTTGGCTCCATTGCTGATTCCAGATCGCATTCATCCAGGAGAAGCGTCCCATTGGGTAATGGCTGCTGTTCTGGCGCGCTCCCTGGGCCTGTCGCCGGTTGTGTGTTCGGTGCAGATTGATGCGGTTAACGGCAAGACGATTGCAACAGAGAATACCGAAATTGCTGATCTCAAAGCCAGTGGCGGCACATTGCATTGGACTCAAACAGACAAAGCTCTGCCGCTTCCGTTGCCGCTTGACGACGAGATGATTCAGTTTGTTCTCGACATATCCGACCTCGCAACGATGGACAGGCAATTGCTTTCGGTGAGCAGTTTACCGGCAGCACGATACACACTGAAGATTGATGGGCACAAGATTGCGTCCTTTACGCGAGAACAACTCTCATCCGGCGTGAATCTTGCTCTCTACGCTACGCCGATGGAGAGCCAGGCAAAGGGCGTAGATGGAATCGAGCTGAAAAGAACCAAACTGGACGAGGCGCGCTTTATCCTCGCGGTCGAGGATGCGAAGATTGACAATACTACCAGCGTAATGAGTGCGATAGATACAAAGGATGCGGCTCTTGTCGCAGAACAGCGCAAGGCGGCCCAGCCCAAGCCGCATCGATTTGATCTTTATCCAGAGTAAGTCTCAAACCATCGGAGGAGCGCCTTGAAACGGACTCCCATTTCGTTCGACTCGCAGCGCCGCTGGCTACTCGGTGGAATCGGAGGGATGATCGTCGCAGTATCTTCGCCTCAGGCCGCCCGGCACCTCTTCGGGCAGGTGGCGTCTGGCGGCGAACCAACGCTGGGCTGCAAACAGGTGGCATTCATGCTAAAGCCGCTTTTTAAATGCAGCGATCCAGCGATCTGGCGGCTAGTCACTGACGCATACACTGATTGCGTACTTGGTAAAGTCCGTCCGCCGGATCCACCGCTCGCACATCGCTGGATTGTGCCTGGCGGCGGATACTACGCTCAGTGGCTTTGGGACACCATGTTT
>Ga0224535_1000312_pt1 | contig 14365 bp, 5 predicted proteins | sample 714E13034metaG_FD_179898 | JGI IMG/M metagenome (GOLD analysis project Ga0224535, IMG submission 179898) | Peat soil microbial communities from Stordalen Mire, Sweden - 717 E1 30-34 | ecosystem: Environmental > Terrestrial > Soil > Wetlands > Peat | place: Sweden: Norrbotten County, Stordalen... | reverse complement strand
CTTCCTTGCGGAAGATGAGCACCGCGGCGGGCACGATGAAGGTGGGTCCAGCGGCCGGCGTCTTGAAGTGAACCTGGGCCAGCGAGCCGGGCAGCAGTTCGCCGGCGCGGTTGTCCACGTCGATTTCCACCAGCAGCGTGCGGCTGGCCGGATCAATGGCGTCGGCGGTGCGCACCAGCGTTCCCTGGTAGGTCTTGCCCGCGTGCTCGGCAAAGGTCAGGTCGATCTTCGAGCCGCGCTTCACGTTCGCTGAGTAGATTTGCGGCAGGTTGGCGTAGACACGCAAGGTCTGGATGGCTTGCAGGTGAAAAAGCTCTTTGCCCGCGCCGGGGTCGATCAACTGGCCGGTGTCAACCGTGCGGGCGGTGATCACCCCGTCGAAGGGCGCGTAGACCTTTTCAAACGATTGCAGGTCGCGCAGCCGCCTGACGTTGGCCTGTGCGGAGCGCACGGCCGCGGCGGTGGCTGTGGCCTGGTTTACGAATGTATCGGTGTCCTGGTGAGAGACGGCGTCGGATTTGACCAGCCCGGTGTAGCGCTCGGCCTGGATGCGGGCATTGTTGGCGCTGGCCTGGGCGGTATTTAGGTCGGCCTCGGCTTGGGCCAATTGCTGGTCTATCTCGGGGGTGGCGATCACGGCCAGGAGAGCGCCCTTCTTCACTCTGGCGCCGATGTCGAAATACCAGCGCGTGAGGTAGCCGGCGGTGCGCGCGTAGATCGGCGAATCGGTGTAAGAGGTCACGTTGCCGGGGAGCATGAAGCTTGTCACCGGCGCGCCCGGCTTGGGGGCTGCGACAATAACCGTGGGCGCGGCCATATTCTTTGTCGTTTCAGCCAGATTCTGGTCGGCGCGCATGCGGTTCCATATGCCGAAGCCCGCCAGGGCCGCTGCGACGACAAGCACGACGACCACGCCCACGAGGGCCTTGTGCGGCGAGATGGCCGCCTGTTCGGGCGCGGCTGCGTGCCCTTGACCTGGCTGGTGAGCCGGTTGCTGCTTCGGATTGGATTCATTGCTCATGAAAGGCTACTCCGGTATATCGTCAAACTCGTCGAACGTTCCGGCCTCTGCTGCGTCCTTGGCCGTTCTGCGGCGGCCTTCCAGCCAGCCATGCACGACGGAGAAAAATGCGGGGACAAAAAAGAGCGTGGCCACGGTGGCCAGCAGCAGTCCGCCGATGACTGCCCGGCCCAGAGGCGCATTCTGCTCGCCGCCGTCGCCCAGGCCCAGGGCCATGGGCACCATGCCGATAATCATGGCCAGGGCGGTCATCAGCACCGGGCGCAGGCGGACAAAGCCGGCGTTCAGCGCGGCCCGGCGCGCATCGCCCACCAGAACTTCCAACTGCTCGCGGGCAAAGCTCACCACCAGAATCGAGTTGGCCGTGGCCACGCCCATGCACATGATGGCGCCGGTAAGCGCGGGAACGCTAAGCCGGGTGTTGGTGAGGAAGAGGAACCAGATAATGCCGGCCAGGGCCGCGGGCAGAGCCGAAATGATGAGAAATGGATCGAGCCACGACTGGAAGTTGACCACGATCAGCAGATAGACCAGCAGGATGGAAATAACCAATCCGGCCAGCAGTCCGAGGTAGGACTTCTTCATCGTCTCGCTCTGGCCGCGCAGGATAAAGTGCGAACTGCGGGGCAGTTCAGCCTGGTGTTTGTCGATAATCGTTTCCATCTTGCGGGTGACCGTGCCCAGATCGGTTCCATCGACGTTTGCGTAGATGTCGATGACCGGCTGAATGTCGTAGTGACTCACGGTGCCCAGTTCGGCCCCAGGTGTGATCTCCGCCAGATTGCCGAGAATCTCCAGAGGCCGTTGCGTTCCAGGCGCGCCGGTGGGGGCCGCTCCATCAGTCTTCTGCGCTGCGGAAGAGCCAGTAATGGGCAAACTTTGCAGCGCGGCCAAAGAGTCAACCTTGTATTGCGGGGCCTGAATGGCAATGTTGTAGCTGACGCCGTTCTGCGGATCCAGATAGAAGTTCGGGGAGGTCTGAAAGCTGCCGCTCAGGGCGACCAGCAGGCTGCCGGCCACGTCCTTTTGCGTCAGGCCGATGGACTGGGCGCGGGTGCGGTCTACGTCCACCCGCATATTAGGCAGGTCGAAGGGCTGCTGGATGCGTGCGTCGGCTGCGCCGGGAACATAGCGGACTTCGTTCAACATGCGCTCTGCCAGGGCGCGGTTGCCATACAGGTCCGGTCCGACGATCTGAATGTCGATCGGCGCGGAGAGTCCGAAGTTCAGAATCTGGGTCACAATGTCCACCGGCAGCACATAGAAGGTGACGCCGGGATATTGACGGGCGAGCACCGTGCGCAGGTGCTCCACGTAATCCGCTGTGGGGTGGTGATCCTTGCTCAACTGCACCTGGATGTCGGCGTCGGCTGGTCCGACGGGCGCCGAAGTGGAGTAGCCCAGGTTGATGCCTGAGACGGGCAAGCCGACGTTATCGACGATGTTGACCACTTCCTTGGCGGGAATCTGCTCGCGGATGGTCGAGTCGATATGGTCGCAGAGCGCGGCCGTCTCTTCGATGCGCGTGCCTGTGCGGGCGCGCACGTGAATCTTGAATTGGCCGGAATCCACCGAGGGAAAGAAGTCCTGGCCAAGGAAGGGAGCAAGTCCCAGCGATCCGACGGCGAAGAGTAAAAAGAGGAGCAAAAAGACTGGCGCGTGGTCCAGGCACAGAGTCAGAAGTCGCAGATAGACGTGGCGAAACTTCTCAAAGCCGTTCTCGAAACCCTGTTGAAAGCGGACAAAAGGATTACGGCTGGAATGTTTTCTGGCGGCTTCCGCATCGTCGTGCTCCAGAAGCAGGTATTTCGCCATGGTGGGCACCAGCGTCCGGGAGAGCAGGAAGCTGGCCAGCATGGCAAAGACCACTGCCTCCGCCATGGGGACGAATAGGTAGCGCGCCACGCCGGTCAGAAAGAACATGGGCACGAAGACGATGCAGATCGAGAGGGTCGAGACGAGGGCCGGAGTGGCAATTTGCGCCGAGCCTTCGAGGATGGATTGTTCCAGCTCCGCGCCTGTCTCGAGGTAGCGGTTGATGTTCTCGATGGCGACCGTTGCGTCATCCACCAGAATACCGACGGCCAGCGCCATGCCTCCCAGGGTCATGATGTTGATCGTCTCGTGCAGCCCTGAGAGCACGATGAGCGAACAAAGAATCGAGAGCGGAATGGAGACCGCGATGATGATGGTGGAACGCCAACTGCCCAGGAAGACCAGGATCATGATGGCGGTGAGGCAGGCGGCGATAATGGCCTCCTTGACCACGCCGCTGATGGCGCCGCGCACGAAGATCGACTGGTCAGAGAGGGGATTGATCTGGAGCTGCGGCGGCAACTGCCCCTTGACGCTCTTCAGTTTGGCCTGCACGCCGCGGATGATGTCCAGCGTGGAGGATGAGCCGGTCTTCATAATGCTCATCAGGATCGCGCGCTTGCCGTCCACGCGCACGATGTTGGCCTGCGGCGCGCTGCCGTCGCGCACGTGGGCCACGTCGCGCACGTAGATGACCGCGCCATTAACCGCGCGGATGGGCAGGTTGTTCAGGTCGTTCATGACCAGAGGGGCGGAGTTGGTCTCGACCGCATACTCAAAGCGGTCAATCTTCATCGTGCCGGAGGGTGCGATCACGTTCTGTGCTGAGATGGCGTTGACCACATCCACGGGCGAAAGGCCCTTGGCCTGCAGCGCGGCCAGATCGAGGTCCACCTCTACCTGGCGCGGCCTGCCGCCGAAGGGAAAGCCCATCTGCGCCCCTTCGATGGTGGCCAGTTGGATGCGGATGGTGTTTGAGGCCAAATCGCTCAACTGCTGTTCGTTGAGGCCCTGTCCGGAGACGCCCAACTGCAGAACAGGCACGGCGGAAGCGTTGTATTGGAGGATGAAGGGTGGCGTAGTGCCCGGCGGCAGGCTGCGCACCTGCGATTGGCTCACGGCGGTGATCTGGGCCACGGCGCTGCCGATGTTGACTTTCGGCTGGAAGAAGACCTTGATGACCGCGACGCCGTTGAGCGATTGCGACTCGATGTGCTCGATGTCGTTGACCGTGGCGGTCATGCCGCGTTCGCTGGGGGTGACAATTCGGTTCGCCATCTCCTGCGCGGAGAGGCCGGTATAGTTCCAGATCACCGACACGACAGGGATGTCGATATTCGGAAAGATGTCCGTAGGCATCGTGAGGATGCTGAAGACGCCTAGAATCAAAATCAAAAACGCAGCGACGACAAAGGTGTAAGGCCGCCGCAGCGCAAGCCGGACAATCCACATCATAAGGCAGGTACTCGCTCCTGAGCCGGGCTGCTCGCGGCCATGCCGCACGGATGCGGCTCGACAAGCGCCCTGGTCCGGTCATGGCCGGCTCGCAGGATTCTGGGTCCGGACGGTGCTCACCGCACGGACCGTTCCAACAACCTGTTGAAATTACATGGTAGACGAAAGATTTCGCCCGAAAAGGAGCACATACAGATAAACTGGGCTATTCGCTAACCTTTCAGGACGTTTCCGCAGACTGAAAAGACGCTCTCACAACGCGAAAATCGCTACGGCCAGCACACACGCTCCCACTGCCAGGCTGACCCGGTCGCGGAGGGCGAAGATGACCGGATCGTCGTCCATCTCGCCGCGCGAGCCCAGCAGCCACACCCGATAGAGCCAGAAGAGCATCAGCGGCACGATGAACCACAGCCGGCCCGCGTGCTTGTAGAGAGCCTCCACGGCGGGGCGCGTGATATAGAGCGAAAAGACCACCACGGCAGCCGTGGCGCTGGAGGTGCCAAAGCTGCGTACCTGCTCGATGTCGGCCACCAGGTAGCCCCGCCCCTGGGTAGCGGTGGCGCCGCGCTCGCGCAGGTTTTCCAGCTCGCTGAAGCGCTTGACCATGGCCAGCGAAAGAAACAAAAAAATGGAGAAGCCAGCCAGCCAGTGGGAGATCTCGGTGCCCGTGGCCGCGCCTCCGGCCAGTATGCGCAGCGTGTAGAGTCCGGAGAGCATCAGCACGTCCACCAGCGCAATTCGCTTGAGATAGAAGGAGTAGGCCGTCGTAGACACAATATAGATTCCCAGCCACATGGCGAATTCACGGGGCAGCAGAGGCAGAAAAGCCAGTGAAACCGCAACCAGCACAAGCGCCAGGGCAACGCCGCCCGCGACCGGCAAGTCGCCCGCGGCAAAGGGCCGGAAGCGCTTGGCTGGGTGACGGCGGTCGTTGTCGATGTCCAGCAGGTCGTTGAAAAGGTAATTGGCCGAGGCCATGAAGCTGAAACAGAAAAACGCCACGATGACCGCGCCGATAGCCTCCGGGCTGAGCTTGTGCGAGAGCAGCAGCGGCGCCAGCAGAAGAGTGTTTTTGGCCCACTGGTGGATGCGAATCGCCTTCAGCAGAGTGCGCGGCAGCGGACGCCGGTCGAGAAATGTACGGGCCACCGGAATCCGCCGCATCCGCAACGCCAGGCGCAGGCCCAGGCTGGGATTGGCCACCATCGCCTGACGCGCATTAGCCAGCAGAGGCAGGTCGGCGCGGGAGTTGCCGATGTAGTCAAATTCGCCGAAGCGGGCCTTCAGGCGGGCCAGCTTTTTGGCGCAGGTCAGGTTGGTCGTGCCATCGGAAGCCAGCACGCCGGTAAAGACGCCCAGATACGCGGCCACCCGTTCTGCCAGCGGGCCATCGGCGCCGGTTGTCAGGTAGATCTGCCGGCCCTTGCGGCGTTCAGCCTGCAGATAGAGGAGCAGTTCGGCGTTGTAGGGCAGCCGCGTGGGATCGAGCGGGGCGCGGCGGGCTACTTCAGCCTTCAGGCGGGCGCGCCCACTTGCCAGCCACAACCCCAGTTGCCAGAAGCGGGCGGGATTCCGGCGCAGGAACAGGCAAACCGCATCGAAGAGCGTGTCCGACTTGACCAGCGTACCGTCCAGATCGACGCAGAGCGGACGCACCACGCCGTCCTGTTCGGCAGACTCGGCAATGGCGGGAAGTTGGGACAATTGATCCTCATGTAGCCGGCGAAACCCAGCCAGTCGCGGGAAAGCGCCCCCATGCGGGAACGGCGCGGCGCATCAAGGCCAAACGCAACGGAGGGTAAACACAAGAGCCTCTTGCAAAATTCAATTGAGACTGCGAAAAGTGTCAGGGCACGACTTTAGTCGTGCCGAAAGAGCAACAAAATTATGCTGGGCTTTAGCCCCTGCGGTTTTTCCCCAAACTATTTACAATTCCGCAGCGGCTAAAGCCGGAATCCAGATTGGCCCGTTTGCGGCACCACTAAAGTCGTGCCCTGACACAAGAAGATAGTTTTGCAAGATGCTCACAGGGTCAAGTATACCGTCAAATGAGACTGGGCAATTGCGGCCGAAAATGTCCAGGTACCGCTCGATTCACTTACAATAATTCTGTCTTGTATTTATGAGGGTGTTTCTCCGTTGGGAAAGGCGCGCAGCTTGACGATGGAGGCGGCCTGGGCAGAGGAAACCTTTCAGGGATTGCAAGCGTCCGTAGAAACGAAATAAAGGCAGATGAACTTCTGCCCGGAACGTTCACTACAATGTCATTGCGCGCGGCCCATTGCGCGGACATTGACTCAAGAGAAAACGACGGGAATCGACACCATGTCCATTGAAGGCACTCCGGAGACTCCTCTGGCCACAGACGGCATCGAGCAACACCCCCCCACACACAGGGGTTCGCGGGTGCGCATGATTGTGTACCTGGTGCTGGTCATCGTTTTGGGCTTTATCGTGTGGCGGATCTATGAGAATCAGCAAGCGGCCAAGAGCCTGGCCAGCAGCCAGGCGGCTGCGCTGGCGAACCGGCCGGTTCCGGTGCAGGTGACAGCCGCGGAGCAGAAACCGATGCCGATCTTTCTGACGGCGTTGGGCACGGTGATGCCCTACATGAGCGTTACGGTCAAGGCGCGGGTGAACGGCCAACTCGAACCCGTCAGGTTCACCGAGGGCCAGCAGGTGAGGCAGGGCCAGACCATCATGGTGATCGACCCCCGGCCTTACAAGGCCGCGCTGGACCAGGCCAGGGGCAATCTGGCCCACGATCAGGCGCTTTTGGTGAACGCTCAGGCGCAGTACAAACGCTACAAGGCGCTCTATGATGCCGGCGTGACCTCCAAGGAAACGCTGGACGCTGATGCGGCCAGCCAGGGCCAGTACCAGGGCGCCATCGCCGCCGATAAGGCGGCCGTCGAGACCGCCCAGTTGCAACTCAACTGGTGCACCATCCAGTCGCCCATCAACGGCAAAATCGGCCTGCGCCTGGTGGACCCCGGCAACATCATCACAGCCAACACCACCAACCTGGTCATCATCAATCAATTCCAGCCCATCGCCGTTTACTTCACGCTGCCTGAGGACCAGCTTCCCCAGGTGCTGCACAAACTGGCTGCTGAAAAGCGTCTTTCCGTGGACGCCTACGACCAGAGCGACACGCAGAAGCTGGCCAGCGGCCTGCTGCTTACCGCCGACAACCAGATTGACACCACCACCGGAACCGACAAGCTGAAGGCGGTCTTTGATAACAAGGACCAGGCGCTCTTCCCCAACCAGTTCGTCAACATTCATCTGGTGATGGAAAACCGTCCCAGTGCGCTGGTAGTGCCCTCGGCGGCCATTCAGAGCGGCAATCAGGGCTCGTATGTGTGGGTCGTCGATACCGATGCCGTCAAAAAGACTTCGACTGCCAGGATGCAGCCTGTGAAGGTGGCTTTGGCCGAGGGCCAGGTGACCATCCTCGATAGCGGCCTCGCGCCCGGGCAGAACGTGGTGGTGGACGGCGCGGATCGGCTGCGTCCCGGACAGAACGTGACCGCCAGCGTGGCCCGCCAGCGTGCAGGGCAGGGTTCAACGGGGCAAAGCGCGAGCCAGTCTGCTGGCGGCCAGGGTAAACAAGATACGAGGGGAAAGCAGTGAGTCCTTCCCGGCCATTCATTCTGCGCCCGGTAGCCACTTCGCTGCTGATGGCGGCGATTCTGCTGGCAGGCTTTGTGGGCTACCAGCAGTTGCCGGTCTCCGCCCTGCCTGAGGTGGACTACCCGATCATCCAGGTGCTCACCTTCTATCCTGGCGGCGGGCCTGAGGTCATGGCCTCGTCGGTCACCGCGCCTCTGGAGCGGCAGTTCGGCGAAATGCCGGGACTGAAGCAGATGACCTCGGTCAGCTCCGGCGGCGGCTCGGTAATCACCCTCGAGTTCAACCTCGACGAGAACATCGACGTGGCCGAGCAGGAGGTGCAGGCGGCCATCAACGCGGCCAACAGCTTCTTGCCCGCCGATCTGCCCAATCCGCCCATCTACAGCAAGGTCAATCCCGCCGACGCGCCCGTCATGACGCTGGCGCTCTATTCAGACTCGCTTCCTCTGGACAAGATTGAAGACGCGGCCGATACCAATCTGGCGCAGAAGATCTCCCAGGTAACCGGGGTCGGACTGGTCTCCATCGCCGGCGGTCAGAAGCCGTCCGTGCGCATTCAGGCCAATCCCACCCAACTGGCCGCTTACAATCTCAGCCTGGAAGACCTGCGCATTGCATTGGCCGCGGCCAACGTGGACCAGGCCAAGGGCACGCTCAACGGCGCGCGACAGTCTTACACCATCGGCGCCAACGACCAGTTGCTTTCCAGCGGCGACTACAAACCGGTGATTGTGGCATATCGCAACGGGGCCGCGGTGCGCGCCTCTGATGTGGCGTTAATCGTCGATGCCGCTGAAAACTCGCAGCAGGCTGCCTGGATGGACCGTCAGCCCGCGGTGATCGTCAACATTCAGCGCCAGCCGGGCGCCAACATCATCGCCGTAGTGGACCGGATCAAGAAGCTACTGCCGCAGTTGCAGACCAGTCTGCCGGCCACCGTGCAGGTGAAGGTGCTCACCGATCGCACGGTCACCATTCGCGCTTCGGTCCGGGACGTGGAATTTGAACTCATGCTCACCGTCGCCCTGGTGGTCATGGTGATCTTCCTCTTCCTGCGCAATCTGGCGGCGACCATCATCCCATCGGTCGCGGTGCCGCTGTCGATTGTCGGCACCTTCGGCGGGATGTACCTGCTGGGCTACTCGCTCAACAACTTGACGTTGATGGCGCTCACTATCTCCACGGGGTTTGTGGTGGACGACGCCATCGTGATGATCGAGAACATCTCCCGCTTCATTGAAGATGGCATGAGCCCCATGCGCGCCGCGCTGAAGGGAAGCGAACAGATCGGCTTCACCATCATGTCGCTGACGGTTTCGCTCATCGCGGTGCTCATCCCGCTGCTCTTCATGAGCGACGTGGTGGGCCGGCTCTTCCGCGAGTTCGCCATCACCCTCGCCATCACCATCATGGTCTCCGCGGTGGTCTCGCTGACGCTGACGCCCATGATGTGCTCGCGCATTCTCAAGGACAAGTCGGTCGCCAAGCAGACGCGTTTCTACTACTGGTCAGAGAAGGTTTTCAACTCCGTCATTGCATGGTACGGGCGCACGCTGAAGGTTGTCTTGCGCCATCGCTTCGCCACCCTGATGGTCACCATCGCTACGCTGGTTGGCACCCTGCTGCTCTATGTGGTGGTTCCCAAGGGCTTCTTCCCGGTGCAGGATACCGGCGTGATTCTGGGCATCAGCGAGGCGCCGCAGACGGTCAGCTTCACCTCGATGGCCGAGCGCCAGCAGAAGCTCGTGGAAGTCCTGCTTCAGGATCCCGCTGTCGATAACATCTCCTCGTTCATCGGCGTTGACGGGACCAATACCACGCTGAACTCGGGCCGCATCCAGATCAATCTGAAGCCGCTTGAAGTGCGCGGAATTTCCGCAACCGAGGTGATTCGCCGCCTGCAGCCCAAGCTCGAAGGCGTTGAAGGCATACAACTGTTTTTGCAGCCGCTCCAGGATCTTACCGTCGAAGACCGCGTCAGCCGTACCGAGTTCCAGTACTCGCTTGAAGATCCCGATCCAGTCGAGCTGGCCAAATACACCCGGCTGATGGTGACCGAGCTGGGCAAGGAAAATGTGGTAACCGATGTGGCCAGCGACCTGCAAGACCAGGGGCTGGGAGCCAAGCTGGTGATCGACCGCGACACTGCGGCCCGGCTGGGCATCGCCATGTCTGACGTGGACAACACTCTCTACGACGCCTTCGGCCAGCGCCAGGTCTCCACCATCTTCACCCAACTGAATCAGTACCACGTGGTGATGGAGGTCGGGCAGAACTTCCAGACCGATCCGTCCACACTGAACAATCTCTACGTCAAGTCAGCCAGCGGTGCCCAGGTCCCGCTGGGTATGTTGGCCCATTGGGAGCAATCCAAGGCGCAATTGTCCATCGGCCATCAAGGGCAGTTCCCGTCCACCGTGGTCAGCTTTAACCTGGCGCCTGGCAAGGCGCTGGGCGACGCTGTCAGCGCCGTCAACCGCATCGAGCAGCGCATCCAGATGCCGTCCGCCATCAATGCCAGCTTCCAGGGCACGGCCGCGGCCTTTCAGACCTCGCTGGCCAACGAGCCGCTGCTGATTCTGGCCGCGCTGGTCACTGTCTACATCGTGCTGGGCGTGCTCTACGAGAGCTACATCCACCCCATCACCATCATCTCTTCGCTGCCCTCGGCCGGCGTGGGCGCTCTTCTTGCCTTGCTCATCACGCGCACCGAGTTCAGCGTGATTGCGTTGATCGGCATTATCCTGCTCATCGGCATCGTGCAGAAGAATGCCATTATGATGATCGACTTTGCCTTGCAGGCCGAGCGCATCGAGGGCAAAACGGCCGAGGCTGCCATCTTTCAGGCCTGCCAGTTGCGTTTCAGGCCCATCATCATGACCACCATGGCCGCTATGCTGGGCGGATTGCCGCTGGCCCTGGGCGGCGGCGTCGGCGCTGAACTGCGCAGGCCGCTGGGCATCACCATTGTTGGCGGGCTGCTTTTCTCGCAGGTGCTCACGCTCTACACCGTGCCGGTCATCTATCTCTACTTCGACAAGCTGGCTCAGCGCATCAAGCCGCGCGACCTTCATGTCTCCCACGAGCAGCAACCGGTCACCGGCGACTGAGGATAAGGCCCCATGCATCTTTCCGCACCCTTTATTCAGCGCCCGGTGGCCACGTCGCTGCTCAGTTTGGCCCTGCTGCTGGCCGGCTCGGTGGCATACTCCATCCTGCCCGTGGCTTCGCTGCCCAATGTAGACTTCCCGGTCATCGGCGTGAGTGCGGGAATGCCCGGCGCCAGCCCTGAGACCATGGCCTCGTCGGTCGCCACGCCGCTCGAACGCCAATTCGGGCGTATCGCCGGTGTCAATCAGATGACCTCGACGAGTTCGCTGGGTTCGGCTTCCGTCACCCTGCAATTCGACATCAATCGCAACATTGACGCCGCCGCACGCGACGTGCAGGCCTCCATCAACGCGGCGCGCAGCCAGTTGCCCGCTAATCTGCCCCAGAATCCGAGCTATCGCAAGGCCAACCCCGCCGAGGCTCCGATCCTCATTCTCACTCTCACCTCCGACGTGATTCCCAAGGCGCAGATGTACGATCTGGCCGACTCCATCCTCTCGCAGAAGATCGCCCAGATCCAGGGCGTGGGCCAGGTCTTCGTGGGTGGCAGCTCCAGCCCCGCGGTGCGAGTCGAATTGAACCCCATGCAATTGGGCGCGAACGGCGTCGGCCTGGAGGCGGTACGCACTGCCCTGGCCGGAGCCAACGCCAATCGGCCCAAGGGCGCTTTTCAGGACGCGGGCCATCGCTGGCAGATCAGCGACAACGACCAGATCTTCAAGGCCAGTGACTACGCGCCCATCATCGCCGGCTATAACAAGCAGACCGGCGCGCCGGTGCGCGTCTCCGACCTGGGCACGATTACCGACGATGTCGCCGACATCCACACCGCTGGAGTCTCGGGCATTAACACCCCCGGCGCTCGCGGCCAGCTCAAAGACGCCATTCTGATCGTCATCTTCAAGATTCCCGGCGCCAATGTGATGTCAACGGTAGACGCTGTGATGGCCCAGATGCCGCACCTGCAGGCCGCCATCCCGCCCACCATCAAGATCAACGTGGCCATTGACCGCACCACCACCATCCGCGCCAGTGTGCACGACGTGGAAATTTCGCTCATGATCAGCGTGCTGCTGGTGGTGCTGGTGGTCTTCCTGTTCCTGCGCGAGGTGTGGGCCACCATCATCCCGTCGGTGGCTGTACCTCTCTCGCTGGTGGGCACCTTCGGCGTCATGTACCTGCTGGGCTACACCATCGACAACCTCTCGCTGATGGCGCTCACCATCGCCACAGGCTTCGTGGTGGATGACGCCATCGTGGTCATCGAGAATATTACTCGCTATCTCGAAAAGGGCATGACGCCCTTCGATGCGGCCATGAAGGGCTCCAAGGAGATCGGTTTCACGGTGCTGTCGATGAGCACCTCGCTGATCGCCGTCTTTATTCCCATTCTGTTGATGGGCGGCATCGTGGGCAAGCTCTTCCGCGAGTTCGCCGTCACTCTGTCGGTAGCCATCGCCGTCTCGCTGCTGGTCTCGCTGACCACCACGCCCATGCTTTGCGCCCACTTCCTCAAGCCGCGCGACGAGAGACGCCACGGCCGCATCTACCTACTGTTTGAGAGCGGCTTCAACTGGCTTCACAACGAGTACGCCGGTGGCCTGCGATGGGTCTTGCGCCATCAGGTACTGATGCTGTGCGTGGTGATCGGCACCGTGGCCCTCAACGTCTTCCTCTTCATGATCGTGCCCAAGGGCTTCTTCCCGCAGCAGGATACCGGCCGCATGAGCGGGCAAACGGTCGCCGCGCAGGACATCAGCTTTCCCGCCATGCGCGCCAAGCAGCGCGAGTTGGCGCAGATGGTGCTCGACGATCCGTCCATCGCCTCGGTAACGGCCTTTGCGGGCGGCGGCCGCAACAGCAACAACATGGGCTTCATGTTTGTCGGCCTCAAGCCACCTAACCAGCGCCCCGGCCGCATCACCGCCGACCAGGTGGTGAACGGGCTGCGAAAAAAACTTACCAGCATCCCCGGCGCCATTCTCTATCTCCAGCCCAACCAGGATATTCAGGTCGGGGGACGCGGCAGCGCCGCCCAATATCAGTACACCCTTTCCGATGAGAACCTGAATGAGCTGAACTCCTGGGCGCCGCAACTGCAAGCCCGCATGAGGACCATGCCCGAGTTGCGCGATGTCTCCAGCGACCAGCAAAATCAGGGCCTTGCTGCCAACCTGGTCATCGACCGCGATTCTGCCTCGCGCCTGGGAATTACCGCCAGCGCCATCGACCAGGTGCTCTACGACGCCTTCGGCCAGCGCGAAGTCTCCACCATGTACACCGCGCTCAACCAGTACTTCGTGGTCATGGAAGTTGACCCCAAGTACCAGCTCAGCCCGGATTCGTTGAACGGAATCTTCGTCAAGTCCTCAACCGGAGCCATGGTGCCGCTTTCGACCATCGCGCGCTTCGAGTCGAAGCGGACCTCGCTGGCGGTCAATCACCAGGGCCAGTATCCGGCCATCACGCTCACCTTCAACCTGGCGCCCAACGTGGCTCTGGGCGATGCCGTCACCGCGCTTGAAAAGGCCCAGGCGGAGATGAATATGCCCTCCGCCGTTCATGCGACCTTCCAGGGAACCGCGCAGGCCTTTCAGGATTCGCTCAAGAACGAGCCGTATCTCATCCTTGCCGCGCTGGTCGCCGTCTACATCGTGCTCGGCATTCTCTACGAGAGCCTGATCCACCCGCTGACGATTCTGTCTTCGCTGCCTCCAGCAGGAGTGGGCGCGATTCTGGCGCTGCTGCTCACCGGAACCGAACTCAGCATCATCGCGCTCATCGGCATCATCCTGCTCATCGGTATCGTCAAAAAGAACGCCATCATGATGATTGACTTTGCTTTGCAGGCCGAGCGCGAGCAGGGACTGCCTCCGGTCGAGGCCATTTACCAGGCGTGTTTACTGCGCTTCCGCCCCATCATGATGACCACCATGGCCGCGCTCTTCGGCGGATTGCCGTTGGCCATCGGCATGGGCGTCGGCTCGGAACTGCGCAAGCCGCTGGGCATCACCATCGTCGGCGGGCTTATCGTTTCGCAGATGCTCACCCTCTTCACCACCCCGGTCGTCTACCTCTTCTTTGACCGCTTGCAAGCGCACGTAATGAAACTGCACAAGATCGGCGCGGAGTTGGAAGAAGCGCCCGGAGATTGAAGGCAGGTGGCCCGCACATCAACCCCGAAGAATCGCTATGAGCCTTGAGAGGCTGTGCCCCATGTATGACAGCGTCGTCTTCTGTCAAGCGCGTTTTTTAATTCGCGCGCAGAAACTCCCTCTGGTGGCCGGGGCGGTGTCAAGGGCGCCGTACTTCGGCGTTCATCTT
>Ga0224535_1000309_pt1 | contig 14411 bp, 11 predicted proteins | sample 714E13034metaG_FD_179898 | JGI IMG/M metagenome (GOLD analysis project Ga0224535, IMG submission 179898) | Peat soil microbial communities from Stordalen Mire, Sweden - 717 E1 30-34 | ecosystem: Environmental > Terrestrial > Soil > Wetlands > Peat | place: Sweden: Norrbotten County, Stordalen... | reverse complement strand
ACCGGCGGCACAGCCCGCCGATCAGCAAGTGGATTTGGGCGCGCCCACCATCTTTCGGTTGGGCGTCAATGAGGTCAACCTCATCTTCACCGTTACCGACAAGCACGGGGAATATATCCCAAATTTGCAGCAAAGCGATTTTGCCCTGCTCGACGATCACAAGGCGCCGGCCAAGGTGAACAGCTTCCACCAGCAGATCAATCTGCCGGTGAGGGTGGGCCTTGTCATCGACTCCAGCACCTCGATTCGTTCGCGCTTCCAGTTCGAGCAGCAGTCCGCCATCGAGTTTCTGTTAGAGATTCTCAAGGCTCGCAGCGACCGCGCCTTCGTAATGGATTTTTCTGAAACCGTCAGGGTTGACCAGGACTGGACCAACAACATTGACGCTCTGGAGACGGGCGTGAACCGGATAAGTCCGGGCGGTGGCACGAAGTTGTACGATGCTGTCTACACCGCCTGCCATAACAAGCTGCTAGATGTTTCGCGCGGCCAGGAGCCGGTGCGCAAGGCGATGGTGCTGATCTCCGACGGCGAAGACACCGTGAGCAGCGTCTATCTGGATGAGGCCATTAAAGAATGCCAGCGGGCTGAGACCATCATCTACGCCATCAGCACCAACTGGACGCCCAGCCGCGGCAAGGGCGACAAGGCGCTGACCCAGATGGCTGTGGATACCGGCGGGCAGGTGTTCTTTCCGCCTTCGGCCGAGGAAATGTCCAACAGCTTCCACGGTATCGAAGAAGAGCTGCGCAGCCAGTACGCGCTGACTTACACTCCGGCGGACTTCAAGGAGGATGGCTCGTTTCGTCCCATCTATCTCTACTGCAATGACCGGCGCTACCAGGTGCGAACGCGCAAAGGCTACTTTGCGCCTCGTCCGCCAAGCCGGTAGCGGCAACGGGCAGTCTTCGACGGGCGAAAGAATATCTTCATTTTTCAATAGAGGCGCGGCCGCAACCGCGCCTCTTTTGAAGTTATGAGGGCTTCCGCGGGATGGAAAGCGCCGGACTGGCCTGAAACCGCGTGATTCCTCCATCCTTCCGCCCCTTTTTCTCACTCTTCCAATCGAAGCTGACTGCGTGTTCCGTTTGAGGACATTCCCGTCTTCGGCTCTCCCTATTTGCCTCTACCCTGGATTCTTTCTGCGGATCTCTCACGGATTTTGCCGGATGCGCGATGAAATGGAAGTGGGCGACTTCATGAATTTTCCATGGGGCGCGTCTGCGCGGCTTGCGGCAATTCGAGGAGCCTGCCGCATCGAGACAAAGTGAAACCGCGAATCGGTCAGGCTCTGAAAGGACTGTGCGGAAAGAGGGGACAGGGTGATCCGGCAGGCAATATCGTGCGACATCTGCGGAAGTGAGAAGAAGCAGACGAACCACTGGTTTGTGGCCTACGACCATGGAGGGGAACTACGGTTGAGCGGGTGGAACTCGCGCGCCCGGCTACGCCCAGGGTCGAAGCATCTGTGCGGGCAAACCTGCGTGCATAAGCTGGTGGACGACTTCATGGCCAAGGCGCTTGCGGTGCGCGCGCCGCAAGCGGCCGCTAACGAGGCCGAAGCGGAGGTCGAGGAGCAGACGGCGCAGACTGACACCAGTCTGACCTCGGACGCGGCCTATTGTGAGGTGGAGTCTTCCGCGCGGCTGATTCCTACGCCCACGCCGGTCCCGCACGCGCGGCCTCCGCTCCGTATGCCGATGGAACTGGTTGCCGTGCCGCCGAAGCCGCACGCCGAAGAGGCCGCAGTTCCCGTAGACGAACCGCCCCGCTATGCTTCGCGCAACTGGCGCGCCGGGGCCTGGGAGCGCGAACGAGAGCGCGAAGCGCGCATTGCGCGGGGATGAACGCTGTCTGAGCGTGGCTGCCGGCCGCCGCTTCAGTTGATCCGAATTGAGATGAAAATGTGAGGTTGCCGTGTGGCCGGACTTGCTGCTGATTCTTCTGGCCGTCTCTCCGCTGATGCACGACGCAAGACTTCTCTCGCGGGATTCCAGAACCGTGTATCCGCGCGGGGATGAAGTTTGACTTAAAGCATTTTGGCATTTGCTATAAACTTCAGTGCCCTATCCATTCCGCGTTTTTCTGCGGAATGGGTGGGATACCGAAAAAATTCCGATCTACACGATTTCCGAAAAAGCTCAATGTGCAACCGGCGCGGCTTCCAGCAGAGCCATTAACCCGGCCTCGTCCAGCACCGGAACTTTAAGCTCGCGCGCTCTGTCGAGCTTGGAGCCAGCTTCTTCGCCGGCCACCACATAGCTGGTCTTCTTGCTGACGGAGCTGGCGGTCTTGCCGCCTGCGGTCTCAATCTTCTTCTTGGCTTCGTCGCGAGTGAGCGTGGGCAGAGTACCGGTGAGCACAAAGGTGAGCCCCGCCAACTGCGTCGAGCGCTGCCGCTTCTCCGCCGTCATGTCCACTCCGGCGTCTCCCAGCCTTTTCACCAAATCGCAGTTCTCTTTGTCAGCGAAGAATTCCAGAATCGCCTGGGAAATGCGCGGACCCACTTCTTCCACGCGCTCGAGTTCTTCGGCGTTGGCCGCTCTCAGCGCTTCAATGGAACCGAACTCCTCCGCCAGCAGCTCCGCAGTTCTTTCCCCAACAAACCGAATTCCCAACCCCATGAGCACGCGGGCCAGTCCGGCTTTTTTTGACGCTTCGATCTCGTCCAGCAGCGTATCGGTTGACTTAGTTGCAAAGCGGTCGAGCGCCAGCAGTTCGAGCCGCTGTGATTCCAATTTGTAGAGGTCGGCCACGCTCTGCACCAATTTCCGGTCCAGAAGTTGCTGCACGACGGCCTCGCCCAGCCCTTCGATGTTCATCACTCCACGGGAGGCAAAGTGGAGCAGGCTCTCGCGCAGCTTGGCCGGGCAGTCGGTGTTTACGCAGCGAAAGTCCACCTCGCCCTCGGCGCGCACCACGGCGCTGTGGCACTCCGGGCATTGCAACGGAAAAACATAAGGCTTGCTCCCGCGCGGGTGTTCGGCGTCGTCGAGAACTTCGACGACCTTGGGAATGACGTCGCCACCGCGCTCGACCTTGACCCAGTCGCCGATGTGAAGCCCGAGATTCCGGATAAAATCGGCGTTGTGCAGCGTGGCGCGGCTGACGGTGGTGCCACCGATGAAGACCGGGGTCAGTTCGGCTACCGGAGTCAGCTTGCCGGTGCGGCCCACCTGCACGGTGATGCCGTTAACCTGCGTGATGCCCGACTTGGCTGTGAATTTGTAGGCAATGGCCCAGCGCGGCGCGCGGCCGGTATAGCCGAGGCGTTGCTGTGTGACGAAGGCATCCACCTTGAGGACCACGCCGTCGATTTCGTAACCGAGGGTGGCGCGATCGGCTTCGGCCTGATCGATGAAGCGGGTCATTTCCTCGACGGAGGTGACCAGTTTGCGGTGGGAGTTGACGCGGAAGCCGAGGGCAGCCAGAGTGTCTAGCGTGGCGCGCTGGCCTTGCGGCCAGAATTCGCCCTCGACGAGCAGGAAATAGGCGTATAAATCCAGGCGGCGATTGGCGACGGTGTTGGGATCGAGGGTGCGCAGCGTGCCGGCGGCTGCGTTGCGGGGATTTACGGCCAGGGCGAGTCCCTCCCGCTCGCGCTCCTCGTTGAGGCGCTGGAAGGCCGCTTGGGGCATGACTGCTTCGCCGCGAACTTCAAATGCCGGGGGCAGTCCGGCAGCTTTCAGCCGTTCCGCGGGGATGGTCAGCGGCACGCTGCGAATGGTGCGGATATTCGAAGTGACATCCTCGCCGGTCTGGCCGTCGCCGCGAGTAATGCCGGTCGTCAGCCGAGAACCGCCGTCCGCAGTTGGCTCGTAACGAAGGGCCACGCTGAGACCGTCCAGCTTGAGTTCGGCCACGTATTCGACCGGCAGCTCACCGGCCAGTTCGCGCACACGGGCTTCCCAGGCGGCCAGCTCCTCAGCGGAATAGACGTTGTCCAGCGAGAGCATGGGCCGCGAGTGGGCCACTTTACGAAAGCCTTCAGCGGGCTTGCCGCCCACGCGCTGGGTGGGCGAGTCGGGGGTGAGCAGCTCGGGGTGCGCGAACTCAATGAGTTTGAGTTCGTTCATCAGCGCGTCGTAGGCGGCGTCGCTGATCTCCGGCGCGTCCGAGACGTAATACAAGTGCTCGTGGCGGCGCAGTTCGGCGCGCAATTCCTCGGCGCGTTTGGCCTGAGATGAGTCCGGAGATGAATCTGGGGTGGTTCGTTCGCCCATGGGGAGAATTATAAGGGCGCGGCGGAGCGGTTAGTATGGTTTGCAGGCAGCTATGGAACCCATCACCCACTTTCTTACCGGAGCTTGCATTGGCCGCGCGGGACTGAACCGCAAAACCAGGTACGCCACGCTGGCTGCCGTGCTGGCCGCCGAGGCTGCTGACATTGACGTGCTATGGGGGCTGGCGGGGCCGGTCGAGGAGCTGAAGCACCATCGCGGCATTACGCACACGTTCGTTGCTGTACCGGTGGTGGCGGCTGCGGCGGTGGGTCTGGTTTGGCTCTTTGACCGCTGTGTGAAGGCGTGGCGCGCTCGAAGGGCAAACAATCTCAACCAAAACGCAAAAGCGCCCCCGGCACTGGTGCGTGCGCCGCAGCAAGTCCGCTGGGGCTGGCTTTATCTGACGGCGTTCCTCTCCGCGCTGAGCCACCTGATGCTGGATTGGTCAAACAACTACGGCCTGCGGCCCTTTTACCCCTTCAATGCGCGGTGGTACTCGGGCAGCTTTGTCTTCATCGCCGAGCCGGTGCTGTGGGTTTTGCTGGGGTCGGCGCTGGTGATTCCGTGGCTGTTGGGGCTGATTGGCGGGGAGATTGGCGTGCGGCGCACAGCTTTTCGCGGCCGTGGATGGGCAATCTTCGCCCTGACCGGGATGGTGCTGTTGTGGGGCTGGCGCTGGGCGGAGCATGGGCGGGCGAGGGTGCTGGCGGAAAACGCCGCAATCACCACGGCTCCGGTGAAGCGCATGGCTCTGGAACCCTACCCCATCAACCCCTTTCGCTGGCACGCCATTCTGGAGACTGATGCGTATTACCAGACTGCCGAGATCGACACTCGCACCGGGGAGATTGTGAGCGACCCGCAAACGAACGTGATTTTCAAGCCGCCCACGACCGCAGCCACCGAGGCCGCCAAACGCACGCTGCTGGGGCAGGTTTTTATGGATTGGGGCACTTGGGCGGTGGTGCGCGAAGTGGGCCAGGAGCCAATTCCCGGTCTGCCTCCGGGAGTGATGGACCCTCCGCAACTGCCGCTTAACCGGACGTGGACCACGGTCGAGTTTGACGATCTGCGCTTTGAATATTCATTTTTTAGCATGGGACTCGACGCGAGCAGTCCCCCCCGCCGGTCGCCCTTGAGCGGATGGGTTTATATCGTGGATGGCCGCGACGATGCGGGCGAGGCGATGAGCGGGCGGGAGCAACGGTAGAGCGGCATCGCCCCTGATAAAAATAATTGTTCATCTCATCAAGTTGCCAGGGTTGACCCGCTGGCGCGCGACCCGCAGAATGAAAAGAGTGCCGTTGTGCCGCCCGGAGTGTATTTTCCCTTGGGGAGACGCCGGAATCCTGAATTTCGAGGTGTTCATGCCCGCTTATCTGCTGTTGCTGGTTGCCGTGTTGAGCCGTTTTCTGCCCCATGCGGGGTGGTGGAACTTTACCGCGGTGGGCGGCGCTCTGCTTTATTTTGGCGCGCGGCGGCCGTGGCGGGAGATGCTGGCTCCGCTGGCCGCGCTCATGGCCACCGACTACTTCCTCACCGTCAACAGCTATCACTACAGCTTTGTCTGGCAGGGCTATGCGCCCACTTGGGCCTGGTATCTGATGGCCATGGTGCTGGGGCAGATTCTGCTCAAAAGCCGGACGACCGTTGCGCGTGTGGCGGCTGGCTCGCTGCTGGGGCCAACCTCGTTTTTCCTGCTCTCGAACTATGCGGCTTGGGCGACCGGCTGGGCGTTTCCGTATCCGCACACGCTGGCCGGGCTGGGCGCGTGTTTTGCCGCCGCTGTGCCGTTCTATCGCAACGACCTGATCTCGACGGCGATTGTGGCCGGGGCGGCCTTCGGGGTTCCGGTGCTGGTGCGGCGGATGAGCGCGGCACATACGCAAACGGCGGTGGCTGGAAAGTAGTTTTTTGGGCTGGTTTTCCCAGGTCTCAACATCGAGACCTGGGAACCCACTTTGGTGGTTTGTTTCAGAAATCCAAGTACTTATATCTTGAGCGTGAGAAGGCTCCTGAGTCGCGAGCCTTCGACTATTTTTTATTCATCTTCCAGCAGCTTGCCGGCACGCTTCTTTTGTATCCACCACCAGGCAAAGCCCGCCACAGCCAAGCCGCCCACGATGGCCAGTACGGCCAGTCTGTGGTGCTCCACCACATCGACCGCGCCCGGGCCCAGCTTGAGCACAAGCATGGAGAGTACCAGCCAGCGCACCATGCGTCCACAAAAGACAGCAAGCATGAAGGGGGCGACCTGCATCTCGAAGACGCCGGCAGCAAAGACGCAGGCCTTCCAGGGCGTAGGCGGGGGCAGCATGGAAGGAATCATCATGGCCAGGAATTCCTGGTTCTCGAAGCGGGTGCGCATCCGCTCGTAATGTTTACGGTTGACGTGCTTGAGCAGGAAGAACTCGCCGCCAGCCCGGCCCAGTCCGTAGGGCAACAGGCCGCCCACCGCCGAACCCGCGGCGGCCAGCAGGCAATAGAGCCAGAAATGGCTCTTGTCGTTCCACACATAGACGGCCAGAAGTGCGTCCATGGGAATGGGAATAGTGGACGAGTCCAGCAGTGCGGCCGCGCCCACGCCCCAAATGCCAAATTTTGCCAGAAACTTCGCCAGAAACAGGGCTACGAGCTTCCATTTGGCCATCAATCGAATAAAAAACAGCTTCAAAAAGGGTCCCCTTCCACCCGCAAATCCGTCTTACTATCAAGAACTATTGTACGGGCCGAGGCGTTCGACACGAATTCCCGGCCGAGATGAGAGAATAGAAAGAAAGGAATCTAAACGGAGCAGCGGGTGCGAGTGCGCCAGGGATGCTCCTCAAGAACGAATGCCCACCGAAAAAGCGCCAACCGATGTGAACGAGCCACAAGGGCCCGCGGGAACCAACCCCGATTCGAGCGCTCCGGCTGCGAGCGAGGAGCGGCGCGAATCTGTGCCCGCCTCCCCCGTGGTGCGCGGTTCGCGCTGGGTGGACTACGATACCCACGAACTGCTGGAGATGATCGGCGAGTTGGAGGACGAGCGGCGCTTTGCGCGGCTGCGCGAGGGCATCTGGCTTGCCATCCTCATTCACTTGGCGTTGCTTTCGGCGGTGACCTGGATTCCCAGGTATGTTTTCAAGGTGCCGATCGTGGTTGATCAGAGCGACGCGCTCAAGCAGCACAAGGATTTTACTTATCTGGACACGCCGTTTCAGTTGCCGCCCAAGGCTCCTCCCAAGCCGCTTTCGTCGCAGCAGCCCTTGATCGACAAACAGACGATGGAGGAGATGAAGCGGTCCGCGCCGCCCGCGCCCGCGCCGGAGGCCGCGCCGAAGCCTGCCGCTCCGGCCGCTGCGCCGCCGCCCATCCCGCCCAGCCAGCAGTCGCAGATTGAGGCGCCTCGTCCGGCGGCCGTGCCTGCCCGGCCCAACTTTGCCATGGGCTCGCAAAATCCTGCCGACCAGTTGCGCGAAGCCATGAAGGGCGCGTCGCGGGGCAACGGTACGGGCGGCACAGGGAATCTCTCCCCTGACAGACTGGCGCGGCATCCAGGCGCGGGAACAGGCGGCGTGCAGGTTCTCTCTGATACCCAGGGCGTGGACTTCAATGGTTGGCTACAGCGCTGGCACCGGGAGACGGAACGGACCTGGGACCCGCTGATTCCCGACGAAGTTAACGCGCCGATTCTCAAGTCGGGCATGGTGGCGATTCGCTTCAAGGTGCTGCCCAACGGCCGTCTGATGGACGGCAGCCTGGTGCTGGAGGGCCGCTCCGGTGATGTGGCGCTGGACCGCGCGGCCTGGGGCGCTCTGACCGGCTCGAACTACCCGCCGCTGCCCAGAGACTTCCACGGCCCGTACCTGGAACTGCGGGCGTATTTCCTCTACAACATGGAGCCGCAGCGGTAGGATGGCCGGTTGAGATTCTGCTCGAAAGGGGTTGTCTGTGCGAACTTTCGATGTAATCTTTGTTTGCGGCATCACGCTGGCTTCTCTTTCCGTTAATGCACAAACCGCGCCAGCCGGCTCCGCACCCGCACGCCCGGCTCCTGTTCAGTTCAATGCCCCGGCCGACAAGGATGGAATCCTCTCCGACACCCAAGGCGTGGACTTCAAGTACTACCTCTCCCAGGTCATGCACATCACACAGACCAGTTGGAAGCCGCTCATGCCAAGGGAGGTGGAAGCGCCGGTTCGCAAGTCGGGTATGGTGAAGATTCGTTACAAGATTCTGCCCAACGGACGGGTGATGGAAGACAGCATGGTGCAGGAAAGCAGCAGCGGCGATCCGGCCTTGGATCGCGCCGCATGGGGCGCCGTGCTGACCTCGATTTATCCTCCTCTGCCCAAGGAGTTTAAGGGCTCCGATCTGGAGCTGCGCTTCACCTTCAACTACAACCCGGACCGCCAGCCCGCCCCCTCGCGCAAGCTGCCCAAGCCGCTCAGTATTCCCGGCCCGGTGGGCATTACGCTCGGTTATAACTCCAAGCTGTAAATGAATAAGCTCACGCCTTGCGAACTGATGCTACTTGCCTGCGGAGAAGCGACCTGCGCTTCGCGTAAACTGGTTTTATGGCATCTGCCATCAACGGGAATCGAATGGGAATGAGCTGGCGCGCGGCCCTCAGAGCGCGTTGGTTCGCGCAGCTTCATCAGCGTGAGGAGCAGGCATTCCTTCTCCTGTCGCTGCTGATCGGCGCGCTCACCGGGCTGGCCGTGGTGGCATTCATCGTACTCACGGAGCGGCTGGGAATGCGCCTCTATCCAGTGGGCAGCGCTGCGTGGAGGCGGGTGCTGGTGCCGGTGACGGGCTCACTGGCCATGGGCGTCCTGCTCTACCGCTATTTCCCCAACGCCCGCGGCAGCGGCGTGCCCCAGACCAAGGCCGCGCTGTTTGCGCGGAATGGATTCATCTCGCTGCGCACCGTTCTGGGCAAGTTTTTCTGCACAGCGACGACGCTGGCCAGCGGGATACCGCTGGGACGCGAGGGACCATCGGTCCAGGTCGGCGCGGGAATTGGCTCTGTGCTCGGCCGCGCGCTGGGATTGAGTCCAGAAAAGGTAAAAGCGCTGATTCCCGTGGGAGCAGCCGCTGCTATCGCGGCGGCATTCAACACGCCGATGGCGGCGGTGCTGTTTGCTCTTGAAGAGGTGATGGGCGATCTGAACGCGCCAATCCTGGGGTCGGTCGTGCTGGCCTCTGCCACCTCCTGGGCGATGATGCGCCTGCTGCTAGGCAATAACCCGCTCTTTCAAGTGCCGCAGTATACCTTGGTTCACCCGCTGGAATTCGGCATTTATGCTGTGCTGGGCGTCGCCGGCGGTTTTCTGTCGGTGGCTTTTACCAAGCTACTACTGGGAATGCGCAATTATTTTCAGCATTTGCCCAGGAAGACGTGGTGGTGGCACCCGGTCGTGGGCGGCGTGACGGTTGGCTTGATGGGCTGGTGTGTGCCCCAGGTTCTGGGCGTGGGCTATACCTACGTTGGCAGCGCTCTGAACGGATCGATGGCGCTCAAGTTGCTATTGCTGCTGGTGGTACTCAAGCTCATTGGCGTGACGGTCAGCTACGCCTCCGGCAACGCAGGCGGAATCTTCGGTCCTGCACTGTTTCTCGGCGCCATGCTGGGAGGCGCCATCGGCACCGCGGCCCATCAATTGTTGCCTGGATACACGGCCACGCCGGGAGCGTATGCGCTTGTGGGAATGGGTGCGGTTTTTGCCGGCATCGTGCGCGCTCCGATGACCTCGGTGCTGATGATATTTGAAATGACGCGGGATTATGCCGTCATTGTGCCCTTGATGATCGCCAACCTAACCAGCCTGTTCATCTCCCGGCGTTTTCAGAGGCAGCCCATCTACGAGGCCCTGGCCCATCAGGACGGCATTCATCTGCCCACCCCGAACACGCTGCACGGAACCAGCCAGCGCACAGTGGCCCAGGTCATGCGGGCGCCCCGGCAGATTCTCTCCGCGCAGATGAGCGTCCAGAATGCGGTTGAGCAGACCCGTTCGGGCCCATTCCACATCTGGCCCGTGACGGACAAGGATTACTTCCTTGGCATGTTAAAAAGAGAGACGCTGGAATGTGCGCTGGCGGATGGAAGAAAAGAAGTGCCGCTGAACAGCATTGTAGAGGCGCTTCCTCTTCTCCATGTCCATACGGATCATCCCCTGCATCTCGCGCTGGAACGCATGAGCGCGTACCATCTGGATGTTTTGCCAGTGGTTCACCGGGCCGACATTCACAAACTGGAGGGCGTGGTGACGCTCAAGGATGTGCTGGGCTCGTATGGCGTGAGCGGCGCCGAGGACGGGTTCGGCTCGTAGCGCCAAACTGCCCTCGGCAGCGTACCCCGGGGTCTAGCTATTGCTGGCGGTGATGGTCTTCCGGCCGCGGCCGTGCGGACCTATTTCTCTCAGTCGCAGCAAAAAAGCGAAGAGCATTCCCAGAAGGCCCAGGTTGATGAGACCGGTTCTAGTGCTGTTCCAAGCCCTCTTCGTTTCGGGCCAGGTCCATCTCCCGGCTTTTTCCTTGCTCCAGGATGTTGCCATGCCGCCTATCCGACCGCAGCAATAGTAAGGCGAAGATGAGCCCCACTACGCCGAGACCCGCAAACATACATTGGGTCGCGGTATATGTTCCGGTGACGTCGCGGAGCTTGCCATTCAGGAAGGGGAACAGCCCGAGGCCCAAATTCTGGATGGCCGTCATCAGACCGAAGGCCGTGCCCACGCGTTTCTCCTCCACCACGAGGGGAACCGAAGGCCACATTGCTGCGGGCACCAGTACAAAGGCGGCGCCGAGCGCTACCATGCTGAAAATGGGATTCCAGTGGGTGATGCCCATGATCAGGTGGGCGGGAATCAGGATGAGGGAGCCCACAACCATCAGCGTGGCCCGCTTCCCGACGCGGTCCACCAGGTCGCCGGCGAAGGGCGCGAAGACCATGGATGCAAAGATGACGATGCTCGTGATCCCCGGCGCCGTGCTGAACATATGCATGAAGTTGTCAAAGATCTGGGAGAGGAAACCACCCGTGCTTGAGCTCACCAGCGGGATGCCCCACTTGTCGTGGAACATGTCTGTGGCGAGGGCCGTGAAGGGGAAGATGGCGCTGTAGAAGGTCACGCAGAGAAGGACAACGAACCAGAAGGAGGAGGAGAACTTCTTGATATCCGAGAAGACAACCTTGTCGCCCGCGGCCGGTTTCGGAAGCGCGAGCACTTTCTCCCCGTGGTAGTCCATGGCCATGAAGACCAGTTCGCACAGCAGGGAGAACAGGCAGAAGCCCGCAGCGGCCCAGAGAGCCACGCGGTAGCTGCCGAAGTAGCGGGAGATGAGTTCCTCGGTATTGAAGCTGAACAAGGTCCCGACTCGGCTTATCGTGAGGGCGATGCCGAAGGCCAGGGCCATCTCCTTGCCCTTGAACCAGCGGCTGATGATGGCACTCTGCACCGCGATCAGGGATTCGGAACCCGCACCGAAGATGAGCCGCCCGGCGAAGAGTTCCCACTTGGAGTGGGCGGCGGCCACAATAATGGCACCCAGGAGGACAAGGCTGCAGAGCAACAGGCTGGACCGGCGTGGCCCCAGCTTGTCGTAAAGCATACCCCCGAAGAACACGACGACGATGGCGGCCACGGAGTACGCCGTGTAGAGATTCCCGATCGTGCTGCGGTCCAGATGCAACGCTTCGATGAGTGTGGGTGCTAGAGCGCCGATGCTGTCATAGGCGAAATAGCTTCCCAGTACTATCAAGCTGATGAACATCAGGATGGTGAAGCGATAAGGGCGCCTCGATGGGTGGAAGAAACCTATTGATTGAGGAGTTTCAATACCGGAGGCGGGCGGACGGCTGGACAGGTCAGGCATGAGGGCGATGATCCTCGGGGCACGGCAGAGCCGGCAATTTTAAAGTGAAATTCCGCAACTGTTGAGGGTAGCAGATGGGGGCTGAAGTTGGCCCGGGATTGGAACGAATTCCCGGCGATTGTTTCCAGCGATCTCGCCCTGTCTTCGCCCCAGGTCAGTGGAGGTATCAAGCCGCATGGAGTTTAATGCCCATCGAGAGGGAAGCGCTCGCGGACTTCGTAGCGGGAGCCGCCGCCGCCAAGGAAACTTTCGTAGAGCAGGAATTCCTGGGAGACAAACCGTGTGAAGGTTGGCTGATGGCGAATTTTGGCTTTGAGTCCACTGAAGTCGTGCCCATGGCCTTTGCTGCGCGCCAGCGTGATATGAGGCTGGTAGGGGCGCGCCTCGGGCGTAAAGCCGCACGGCTGGGTTGCCGCGGTGACACGTTCCTGAAGCAGAAGCAGTTCGGGTGTGAGCATGACGCGGGCTATGAGAATTCCGGCCCGCTCAAAGCAGCTCAACCCCTCAAGGCAAACAGAAACCGACGGCGAACGCACTCCGCGCAACTGCGCGACAACACATTCGTAGGATTCGCGGCCGGTATTGCCCAGAAATTGCAGAGTGATGTGCCAGGATTCAGGCACCGTCCAGCGGAGGCTGTCCCCGGCGGAGCGAAGCCGCGCCGAGGACGCCCGAAGTTCGTCGGTCACCGCGACCGCCAAGGGAATCCCAACAAAGAGGCGCATAGGGAGTGGTTCTCCAATCACAGGTCAGGCCCGTGCGACTCGCTCGGACTCGGAAAATATTCTAAGGCTTCGGTTCCGTAGCGCGCATAAACTCCGCCAGGTAGTCCTTCCACACCGCGGCCGCCGTATGGGTTCCGTGGCCCCGGGTGGCGTCCGAGATCGGCAGAAGAATAAAGCGCGCTTGGGGCATCTGCTTCACCATCTTTTCGGCAATGCCCAGCTCCGGCGGGTTGATATAGTCGTCGGCGGAGTTGATCCACAGCACCGGCACGGTGATCCTGGCCAGATTCGGGCTGGGGTCGTAGTTCCGGCTGGCGTTCCAGTAGTAGATCAGATCGTTGGCGTCCGTGGTGGTAGCGGTGCGCTTCAGGTAAGCGTCCACATACTTCTCCGACGCCTCGCGCGTGGGAGCCTGCTTCTGCATTTGCAGCGGGCTTGAACTCATGATCAGGCCGATTTCATTTGCCGTGTGCAGGCCTTGAACCGGCTCAGTCTTGTACTCGCCATCCATCCACGCGGGGTCCTGCTTAACGGCCTGGATCGCCATATAGCGCATCATGCGGTTGCGGCCCGCGATCTGAACCGGCAGGCAGGCAAAGGGCGCAAGTGCATCGGCAAAGCCCGGATACGTCTCGCCCCATACAAAAGTCTGCATACAGCCCATCGAAGTGCCGAGGATGAGGCGAAGATGATCGACCTTCATCTCGTCGAGCATCATCCGTTGGCTGCGCACCATGTCGTCGTAGTCATACGCCGGGAAGTGAGCGTGCAGGCCATCGGAGGGCTTCGAGCTTTGGCCATGCCCGATGTCGTCAGGCAGGATAAGGAAATATTTTGTTATGTCGAGCGGCGCGCCGGGGCCAAAGAGCACGTTCGAGAAAAGGGGGTTCAACAGAGAGTGGGCATTGCCGCCGGTGCCGTGCAGCAGGAGGATGGCGTTATCGACATGGCCGGCCGTGTTACGGTGCGGCGTTCCCAGAGTGAGGTAGTGCAGCTTGAGTTCGGGCAGCGTCTCGCCGGTGCCAAAGCGGAAGTTCGCCAGCACGGTTGTTCCATCCACGGTGGGCCAGGCGGCAGCCTGCGCGGGCGCGGAGGGCGGATTGGCAGGGGCGGGAGGATTTGTCTGGCCAAAGGCGGTCAAGCTGAAGAGGAGGATAGCTGCAAAAAAAGTACCGTTCAGGCGAAGGTGCATTCTGAGACTCCTGGAAGTACAAAATTCTAACATTTTCCGGACAACTCATTCTGCGAGTTTGGTGTCAAGTCAGGATTTTGCGCGCAGGCTCCGGTTCGCCGGTCAGAGCATCGGAAGCTGGGCGCGTGGCGCCGCAGGAACACAAAAAAGCGCCGGAGCCAGTTGATGCTGGTTCCGGCGCGAGGGCTGGTTTCGAGGCCTGGTTTAATTAGGAAGTCAGGGCCATCCACGTAATGGGCCAGAAGCACAGTTGCGCCCGAGGTGGGGTCCTTCAGCAAGAGGCCGACCACGCGCACATCGTCGCCCACTTTCACGTTTCCGATTTCGCTATAGCCGAAGCGCCATCCGGTAGCGGTCGGGCCCACATTGTAGACAGTCACGGTTTGCGGTACCAGACCCCCTGCAAAG
>Ga0224535_1000306_pt1 | contig 14573 bp, 13 predicted proteins | sample 714E13034metaG_FD_179898 | JGI IMG/M metagenome (GOLD analysis project Ga0224535, IMG submission 179898) | Peat soil microbial communities from Stordalen Mire, Sweden - 717 E1 30-34 | ecosystem: Environmental > Terrestrial > Soil > Wetlands > Peat | place: Sweden: Norrbotten County, Stordalen... | reverse complement strand
CGCACGCCGGCCTCTTGCGCAGCGAAGGCAAGCAGATCGGCACAAAGCTTCTGGCCCTGGATCATAGCTTTCACGGACGCACCTTCGGTTCCATGTCTACAACCTCGAAGGCCAAGTACCGCGAACCCTTTGGCCCCGGTGTTCCAGGCGTCGAGTTTGTGCGCTTCAACGACGTCGCCGACCTGCACGCCAAATTCTCGAATGAGGTGTGCGCCATTCTCGTCGAGGCGATCCAGGGCGAAGGTGGCATACGCCCGCTCTCGCAGGAATTCTTCGACGAGGCGCGCGCGCTGGCCAGCTCGACTGGAGCCTTGCTGATCGTGGATGAGATTCAATCCGGCATGGGCCGCACCGGCAAGTGGTGCGCCTATCAGCACTACGGCATCCAGCCCGACGTGACCACGCTCGCCAAGCCGCTTGCAGGCGGAATTCCCCTGGGCGCGATTCTGTGCACAGAGGAAGTATCACGCTCCTTCCACGCCGGCATGCATGGCACCACCTTCGGCGGAGGGCCGCTGGCCTGCGCGGTGGCCTGCGCCGTTATCGACACAATCGAAAAAGAACACCTACTGGATCACACAACTGATGTCGGCAACTATTTTCTTGCGCAACTCCGCGCCCTTGCCTTGCGCCACAGCGCCATCGTTGACGTTCGCGGCCGGGGCCTGATGATTGGAGCCGAGCTCGATTCCGCTGACCTGGCCAAGCTCATCGTCGCTGAAATGCTCAAGCGGCACATTGTCATTAACTGCACCAGTGACACGGTGCTGCGTTTTCTGCCGCCCTTCATCTTGCAACGCGCCCACGTGGACACCACCATTCAGGCGCTGGACGAAATCTTCACAGAACACGCCGCGACGTGCGCAACGGCTTAAACAGCAGCGCACTCCATAGGAGACAAAGCCCTTGACTAGCAAAGCAACTATCGTAGACCGGGAGTTAGCAGTTCCCGTCGAAAAAGATGCGGAAATTCTAGACGCGGCCGCTCGGCTGGCTGGCGAGGATCTGTGCTCCATCGCCGATTTATCGAGCGCCGAAGTGCGCGCGATTCTCAAGCTGGGCCGCGACGTAAAGCGCGATCCACGCAAGTATCGCCATGCGCTCGATGCCAAACAAATGGCGCTGATGTTTGAGAAGGCCAGCCTGCGCACGCGGATCAGTTTCGAGACCGGCATTAACACTATGGGTGGCAATGCCATCTTTCTCGATCAGACCCAAACCGCACTGGGCGAGCGCGAACCCATCGCCGACGTAGGACACAACCTCGAGCGCTGGATCGACGTGATTGTGCTGCGCACCTCCGCGCACGACACCATCACCGAGATGGCAGCCAACTCCAGCGCGCCTGTTATTAACGCGCTCTCAGACTATGAGCATCCTTGCCAGGCCCTGGCTGACTTCATGACACTGGAGGAGCACTTCGGCTCCGCGGCCGGACTCAACTTTACCTATGTGGGCGACGGCAACAACGTCTGCCACTCGCTGATGCTTGCGGGCGCGCATCTGGGCGCCAACGTCACCGTGGCCACGCCCTGCAGTTACTCGCCGGATATCAACGTTGTCACGAAGGCGCAGGACATCGCCCATGCCAACGGCTGTGAACTTCACCTGCTGCAGGATCCGCAGGCAGCAGCCGTAGGCGCGGATGCAATCTACACCGACGTGTGCGTCAGCATGGGCTTCGAGCACGAGGCCGCCAAACGCGAGCCAATCTTCCGGCCTTACCAGGTGAACGAAGCGTTGATGCAAAAGGCTGCGTCCCACGCGGTCTTCATGCACTGCCTGCCGGCGCACCGCAACTCCGAGGTCACTGACGCAGTGATTGATGGCCCGCAATCGATCGTCTTCGACGAGGCAGGAAACCGCCTTCACGCACAGAAGGCTGTGTTACTTCTTTTGCTCGGCGGACTGGCCAACGTAGAGAGTTTTCATCTGTCAGCTAACAGCCAGTTATAGGACTGGATGGTTCCCTGCTCTTGAATTCGTGGTGCCCCAGGTCTCAGAATCGAGACCTGGGGCACCCAGCAACTGACTTACTGCGGAGATCTCAACACCTCCATCATCGTTTCGCAACCATTCGCATCCAGCCAGAAGCCGGATGCTCCCAGAGGTTATTCAGCATGTCAGTAATTCTTGAATCCCTGCCCGTCGGCCAGAAGGTCGGCATTGCCTTTTCCGGCGGGCTCGACACATCCGCCGCCCTGCATTGGATGAGGCAGAAGGGCGCCATCCCTTACGCCTACACGGCGGACCTGGGCCAGCCCGACGAAGCCGACTACGAGGCGATTCCGCGCAAGGCCCTCGAATACGGTGCAGAAAAGGCCCGCCTCATCGACTGCCGCGGCCCGCTTGTGCGCGAAGGCATCGCCGCGCTGCAGTCTGGCGCCTTCCACATCACCACCGCAGGAGTTCCGTACTTCAATACAACTCCCGTCGGTCGCGCCGTCACTGGCACCATGCTTGTCGCCGCCATGAAGGAGGACGACGTCCACATCTGGGGCGACGGCTCCACCTATAAAGGCAATGATATCGAGCGTTTCTACCGCTACGGTCTGCTTACCAATCCTGCTCTGAAGATTTACAAGCCTTGGCTCGATGCGGCTTTTATCGACGAACTTGGCGGCCGTGCCGAGATGTCTGCCTTCATGCAGCGCCACGGCTTCGCCTACAAGATGTCCGCCGAGAAGGCTTACTCCACCGACTCCAACCTGCTCGGCGCAACCCACGAAGCAAAGGACCTCGAGTACCTCTCGTCCTCCATCAAGATCGTCGTTCCCATCATGGGTGTGGCTTTCTGGCGCGACGATGTCGAAATCAAGCCGGAAGAGATCATCGTCCGCTTTGAAGAAGGCTTCCCCGTCGCCCTCAACGGACGCCAATTCAACGACCCCGTCGAATTGCTTCTCGTAGCCAATCGCATCGGTGGCCGCCACGGTCTCGGCATGAGCGACCAAATTGAGAATAGGATCATCGAAGCCAAGAGCCGCGGCATCTACGAGGCGCCCGGCCTCGCCCTGCTCTACATCGCCTACGAACGCCTCGTCACCGGCATTCATAACGAGGACACCATCGAGCAGTACCGCGAAAATGGCCGCAAGCTCGGCCGCCTTCTCTACCAAGGCCGCTGGTTCGACTCCCAGGCCGTCATGCTCCGTGAATCCGCACAGCGCTGGGTCGCCAAACCCATCACCGGCGAAGTCACCCTCGAACTACGCCGCGGCAATGACTACTCGATCCTCAACACTGAGTCGCAGAACCTCACGTACCATCCCGAGCGCCTCAGCATGGAGAAGACCGAATCCACCTTCTCTCCACGCGACCGCATCGGCCAGCTCACCATGCGCAATCTCGACATCACCGACACCCGCGATAAGCTGCTGACCTACGCCGCAACCGGCCTCCTCACCCTCAGCACAGGCAGCGAAATGCCCCTGCTGAGCAGCTCAAAGGAGAAGAAATAGCGTGAGATATGCCTGAATCCATGTCGAAACAACAACCCGTGAAGATGTGGTCCGGCCGCTTTCGGGAACCGCTGGATGCGGAATTCGAAGCATGGCAGCGCTCGATTGTCTTTGACTGGCGGCTTCTGGAAGAAGAGATAGCCGCCAGCAAGGCGCACGCGTCCGCTCTGATTGCCGCGAAGATCCTCACAATAGAGGAAGGAGCGGAGTTGCGCGCGGCGCTCGATGCGATTGCCGCCGAACACGCATCAGAGGCGGGCAAAGCACTTGTGCGCGATCACGCCACGGCCGAGGACATTCATCACTTTGTCGAACTGAAGCTAGCCGAACGCATCGGCTCTCTTGGCCTCAAGCTGCACACCGGCCGCAGCCGCAATGAGCAGATTGCCACCGATCTTCGACTCTATGTGCGCAAGCAGATCGGCCTGACCGTGAATGCTCTGGCCGCATGGGCCAGCGCGCTGGTCGAGCAGGCTCGCGCAGCCGACGAGTCAGTGATGCCCAGTTACACCCATATGCAGCGGGCCGAACCCGTGCTGGTTGCGCATTGGCTGCTGGCTTATGTTGAGATGGCGCTGCGCGATGCGACACGGCTCGGCGATTGCGCAGCGAGGCTGAATTATTGCCCGCTGGGTTCGGGAGCCGTGGCTGGCGCGACACTTGCGCTGGACCGCAACCTAGTCGCACATGAGCTTGAATTCACCGCGCCTACTGCCAACTCCATCGACGCCACCAGCGATCGCGATTTTGTTTTGGAATATTTGCAGGCGCTTACCTTCGTCGGTCTGCATCTGAGCCGATTTGCCGAAGAGATTACGTTTTTTGCAACGGCGGAGTTTGGTTTTGTCACATTGCCTGAAGCCTTTTCGACAGGCTCCAGCGCGATGCCGCAAAAGAAGAATCCCGACCTTACCGAACTGATCCGCTCCAAAGTGGGCCGCATTCACGGGGCCGCTGAAGCGGTGACGCTGCAACTCAAGGGCCTTCCCCTGGCCTACAACAAAGACCTTCAGGAGACCCAGGAACCGGCATTTTCAGCCGACTTTGTGCCGCAAATGCTCAACCTGGTGGCGCGCTTTACCGGCGCCCTCCAGTTCAATCGCGAGCGCATGAATGCAGCGGCTCAGTCGGGCTATTTGAATTCGATGGCCGCGGCCACGTACCTCGTCCACAAAGGCGTCCCTTTCCGCACTGCACACGAAAAGATTGGCCATGCCGTGCGTTTCGCCATCGGAAAGGGCGTAGAACTGGGCGCACTGACTCTCGACGAACTCCACCAGTTTGACGAAGCGTTTGAGGAAGACTTCTTCGCCGCGATCACTCTTACGGCCACGCTCGACTGCCACAACGTAACGGGAGGAACCGCGCACGAGCGCGTGCATGAGGCTCTGGCCTCAGCGTCTGAACGCATTGCCGTGCTCGTCGCACAGAGCAAGGGTCAGGAGGCCAGTCATGCTGGTTCGTAAAGCCCTGCTCAAGGACGCCGCCAACGTCTGCGACCTGGTGAATTCGCTCTCGACCGACAATACGCTGCTCAATCGCTCCTTTGCCGAGATCTGCGAAAACATCCGCGACTTCACGGTCGCCGAGTCCGATGGCGGCGTCTTCCTCGGCTGTGGCGCGCTGCACTTTTACGGGCCGCATCTCTGCGAGGTACGCTCCATCGCGGTCAAGCCCGCAGCCAAGAACCAGGGAGCGGGCGGCCGCCTGCTCGGCGCGCTGATCGAGGAGGCCGAAGAACACGGCATTCAATCCGTCTGTCTATTCACGCGCATCCCCGACTTCTTCTTTAAATACGGCTTTCGCGCCATCGAAGACAAGACCGAACTGCCCGACAAGATCTTCAAGGATTGCCAGAACTGCCCTCGTCTGCATCGTTGCGACGAGGTAGCCATGGTGCGCGGGCGCATCCCCCGCTTCTCCATTCTCGGCCCACGCGAGGAAGCCGAGCAGTTAGTCCGACTTGCCAGCTAACTTTGAGTTCAGCATCGCCGCGGCCACCGCAACCTGGCCATAACTCAGCCCTCCATCCCCAGGACTGATGCGGCGATGCTGAAAGACCTCGAATCCCTCAGCCTCCAACTTCGCACGCAAGAGCCGCGCCAGCCGCCGGTTATGCATACAGCCGCCGCTGAGCGCAACCTGATTCACTCCAGAGGCTGTCCGTGCCATCCTCGCCGCACTTACAAAGCCCGCAGCGACACCGGCATGAAAGCGCGCCGCAATCCGCGACTTGCTTACCCCGGCGCGCAAATCCTCCACCAGTCCGCGGAATAGCGGAGCGGCGCTTATTCGAGCAGGCAGGCGCGCAGCCCAGTCGCCGCCGATGAATTCCATCGCATAGCCCGGTTGATCGTCCGGCTCGTCCACGGCAATGCCTTCAAGCTCGATGGCTGCTTGTGCCTCGTAGTCAACCACACGACGCTCCAGAACCACAGCAGCAGCCGCGTCGAAGAGCCGCCCCAGGCTCGACGTGAGCGGAGAGTTCACGCCGCGCTCCATCATGCGCGCCAGCACCCGCGTCTCATTCTCCGTCGCACCCACGAGGGCCAACATCTCGCTGGAACCAAGATCAAAGCCAGCCGCGCACAAGTGTCCGAGCGCCATGCGCCACGGCTCTTTGATGGCCGCCTCACCACCTGGCATGGGTACGTAATTAAGGTGCGCAAAGCGCTCGAAGCCACCTAACCGCGCAATCAACACTTCCCCGCCCCAGATTTTCCCATCCGTCCCGTAGCCAGTGCCATCGAGCGCAAGGCCGATCACAGAGCCCGTGAGGCCATGCTCGGCCATGCAGCCGGCCACGTGCGCATGATGATGCTGCACGGCAATCAGCGGGAGGCGCCGCTCGCGTGCCCACTCCCGCGCCCACCCGGTTGACAGGTAGCCCGGATGCAGGTCGTGGACAACGGTCTGAGGCTCAATCTCAAAGGTGCGCATCAAGTGGCCGAGCGATTCGCGGAAGAACTCAAGACCGGTCAGGTTTTCCAGATCGCCCAGGTGCTGGCTCTGATAGACAAACCGACCTCGCGCCAGAGCAAAGACATTTTTCAGGTGCCCGCCAACGGCAAGAAGCGGAGGAGCATCCAACGGCAACTCGACCCCAAGCGGCACAAAGCCACGCGCCCGACGAACAAGTTGCGGCGCGCCATCCACCACGGCAGCCACCGAGTCGTCGCAACGCTGCAAGATTTCGCGGTCATGCATCAGGAAGGCATCGGCAATCCCACCCAAACGCGCCAGAGCCTCATCGTTGTCGATGGCGATTGGCTCCTCGGTCAGGTTGGCGGAGGTCATCACCAGCGCCCGCACGCGAGGGTCGGCAAAGAGCAGATGCTGAAGCGGCGCGTAGGGCAGGAAGATACCCAGCCAGGGAATCCCCGGCGCCACACAGTCCGCAATTCCGCTGGACTCGCGCCAGCGCGCCAACACAATCGGCCGCGCAGGCGTGGTGAGCAGCAATTCTTCCTCGGCAGTGAGCGCGCAGACCGCTCGCGCAGCCTCCAGATCGCGCACCATGACCGCCAAAGGCTTTCCATAGCGGCGCTTGCGCTGGCGAAGGCGCATCACGGCTGCTGGATTGGCTGCATCCACGCTGAGATGAAAGCCGCCAATGCCTTTGATGGCCATGATCTGGCCTTCAACCAGCCGGTCAATACAGGCGGCGACAGCATCGGCTGACACAATCTCAGCGCCATCCAGGCCGACCAGCCAAACCCGAGGGCCGCACGTCCAGCAGGCATTGGGCTGCGCATGGAATCGCCGGTTCAGCGGATCGTCGTACTCCCGCTGGCAGGCCGGGCACATGGGGAACTTCGCCATGGAGGTCTGTGGCCGGTCATAGGGAATGCGACGCGTAATGGTGAAGCGCGGACCGCAGTTGGTACAGTTCAGGAAGGGATACCGGTAGCGGCGGTCGTTGGGGTCCAGCAGCTCCCGCTGGCAATCCGTGCAGGTGGCCGCATCCGCCGGAATTCCCGTGCTGACCCGGCCCACGACCTCACTAGCAACGATCTGGAATCCCGCCCGTTCGGCCAGCGCCCCAGCAAGGGGCAACTCGCGCACCACAATTGAGTCAATGCGCGCCAGAGGCGGCGCCTCCCGGCGCAGACGCGCAAGAAACGCAGCCACTCGCGCTGGAGACCCCTCAATCTCAATGGTCACACCATCTGTATCGTTTCCAATCAACCCCGTCAGGCCCTCTTCGATGGCCAGCCGGTAGACAAACGGACGAAACCCCACCCCTTGCACTACGCCGCGCACCAGCGCCGCACGCCTTTGCAGAGTCTCGCTCGGTCCTTGTTTTGGATTGGTTTCTTCCGCCACAATCACGCCTCTCGCCGCAATTCAGCATAGCGCATTGACATTCACTCGCCGCAGTAATCAGAAGCTATACCCCAGCCTGTGTCTCATATAGCACAGGTTTTAGCCGGAATCAGCTTAAGCTTGGAAAGAGGGAATATGAGGAGTTTCAGCATGATGCATTGCCGGCGACTTGGCGCAGCAGGAGCAATTACCACGGTTTCTTTTCTGGCTCTGCTAGGAAGCGCCGCAGTTGCGGGCCAGCAGCCTGACAACACGACAGTCATCCGCGCCGTAGACGCAGCGGTCAAGGCACGAATTGAAGGTATTGCGAAATACACCGTCACCGAGCACTATTCCGTCTACAGAAACAACGACGAAACCCATTCAGTTGCTGAAATGACCGTCAAAACAGAGTACCTTCCGGAGACCGGCAAAAATTACACAATCCTCTCGCAGAGCGGTTCAGCGATCATACGGCACCTGGTATTGGGCGCGATTCTGGACGCTGAAAAGAGTATCAACCTGCCCGGCAACCGGGAACAATCATGGCTCACCTCCGCCAACTATCAGATGCAACTGAAACCCGGCGGCGTTCAACGGTTGGATGGACGAGAGTGCGTTGCCCTGACTATCATTCCAAAGCGCAAGGCTCCTAATATGATCGAAGGAACCTTGTGGGTAGACGCAGGAGACGGTTCCATCGTCCGCATCGAGGGAATCGCATCCCGAAGCCCCTCCGTGTTCACCGGACCCGCTCAGGTGATGCGACAATACGTCAACGTGAACGGCTTTGCCATGGCCACTCATGCCCGAGCCGTCTCCAACAGCTTCATGTTTGGTCGAACAACAGTCACCATCGACTATCGGGACTACCAGATTCAGCTTCGTCCAGCCAAGTGATCCGGGCCGGTTCTTCTCCGCCAAGAGCAAAACCAGTGAAATCTCCATGCTGAGCAGACCTAGCATTTTCAGCTGGTTACGCTAGAAAATCGTTCTTTCTGATCGGGATCCTGCAAGGGTATGTTGAGACGAATAGCCTTTGCAGCGGGTCTGGTAGCCATGAATAGCTGATGACCATCGATGGGCAGGGTCTTCAGGGCTTGCGCCATCACCATCCTGGCCTCTATCACACCTTCGCCTGGACCGGCACCACATCCATTTGCATCATCGGCGTTATCTTCCTCTTCGGGACTTCCAAGCGACCGCCGCCGCAGGGGTAACAGGCAGATTTTACTCGCCAAATCGTGGGGCCACCCCAAGTGACCGTGGTCACGGATAAGAATAGGTACAAGCACCTATAAGTGGTTTAGAGATGGAACCGTGCGCTGCGAAGCAATCGCTGTGCGTTGAGTTCCGTGTACGGGAGGATTCTTCGTGCCTGCATTCACACCCCCGCCGCTGCCAAGCGACGATAAACGATGGAAGATCGTAAACGGCACCATGCGCAAGAATGGATTTGCCCGCCACGCGCTCATTGAAACGCTCCACACTGTGCAGTCCGCATTCGGGTGCCTGGACGACGACTCGATTCGATTTGTGGCCCGCTCACTGCGGGTGCCACTGAGCCAGGCGTACGGAGTGGTGACCTTTTACCACTACTTCAGCCTGAAACCGCCGGGAAAGCACACCATGACCATCTGCGCCGGCACTGCGTGCTATATCAAGGGGTCCGACAAGCTGTTGGCTGCGGCTCAGCAGAAACTCCACATTCTGCCGGGGCAGACCACCGAAGACGGACAGATCAGCCTGATGACGGCCCGCTGTGTGGGCGCTTGCAGCCGCGCGCCCGTGATGTTGTGCGACGGTGAGGTGGCGGGCGAAACGACCAGTGAGCATATGCTCGAGCAACTGGAAAGGTGGGCGGTGGAATGACGATCGAGGAGCTCGAACAAATAGCGGAGAGTGTCCGCCTGGAAAACGACAAGTACGATTTCGAAGTCAATGTCTGCATGGATCTGGCGTGTGCCAGCCAGGGCGCAGGCCAGCTGAAGGAAGCGCTGGTGAGGGCTACAGAAGCGTCCGGCAAGAATGTGCTTATCCGCCGCACCGGGTGCATGGGACCGTGCTCCAACGGGCCGATGGTCCGCGTGGACCCAGAGGAAATCTTTTACAGCCATGTGAACGCCAGCAACGCCGAGGCAATCGTGAATAGTCTGGGCGGCGAACCCGTATCCGCCCTGCAGTGCGATCTGAACGAGCACTTCGACAAGCAGGTGCGCGTGGTGCTGGAAAACGCTGGCCATATCGATCCGGAAAAGATCGATGACTACATTGCCCGCGACGGTTACAAGGCTCTGTTAACCGCGCTGACCGAAATGACGCCCAACGGCGTGATTCATCGCATCACCGAAAGCGGCCTCAGGGGACGCGGCGGCGGCGGCTATCCCACAGGGTTGAAGTGGGGAACGGTGGCCAAGGCCGGCGGCGACCTGAAGTACGTGGTTTGTAACGGCGACGAGGGCGATCCCGGCGCATTCATGGATCGCAGCGTGATGGAAGGCGATCCGCATCGCGTCATCGAAGGCATGGCCATCGCAGCGTACGCGGTGGGCGCCTCCAAGGGCTATATTTATGTTCGCGCAGAGTATCCGGTGGCCGTCTCCCGGCTAACAACCGCTTTGCGCGAGGCGCGGCGCCGCGGCCTGCTGGGCAATAGCATCTGCAATACGCCGTTCAGTTTCGACGTGGAAATCCGTCTGGGCGCTGGAGCCTTTGTCTGCGGCGAGGAGACGGCGTTGCTGGCTTCAATTGAGGGCCGGCGCGGGACACCCAAACCGCGGCCACCATATCCTGCTGTGAGCGGTCTGTGGGGCAAGCCCACACTCATCAACAACGTTGAGACCTATGCCAATATCGCGCCAATCGTCCGCAATGGCGGCAGATGGTTTGCCGACATGGGCTCGGAGAGAAGCAAGGGCACCAAGGTCTTTGCCCTGACCGGCAAAATCTCCAACACCGGTCTGGTGGAAGTACCCATGGGCATCAAGCTGCGCGAGATTATCGAGGTCATCGGAGGCGGCGTACCGGACGGTCACACCTTCAAGGCGGTGCAAACCGGCGGTCCTTCCGGCGGCTGCATTCCGGCCGATATGCTGGACCTTGGCGTCAGCTACGATGCCCTGATGGCGGTCGGCTCGATCATGGGCTCGGGCGGCATGATTGTCATGGACGACACCTCCTGCATGGTCAATGTGGCGCGCTTTTTCGTCGAGTTCTGCATGACCGAATCCTGCGGCAAGTGCATTCCCTGCCGCGCTGGCACGGCGCAAATGTTCACCTTGCTGACCCGAATTTGCGAGGGCAAGGGAACCATGGAGGACTTGGACCTGCTGGTGAGCCTGTGCGAAACAATCAAGGAAACCAGCCTCTGCGGACTGGGTATGACATCGCCCAATCCTGTGCTGAGCACACTCAAGTACTTCAAAAATGAGTACATCGAACATATCGTGCATAAGCGTTGTCCGGCTGGCGTATGCAACATGGAAGCGCCCGTGGAGGTGGTGGCATGACGGAAAGCATGGGCGTAAAAACTCTTATCATCGACGGTCAGGAAGTGAGCGCCCGCTCGGGCCAGACCATTCTGGAAGTGGCGAGGGAGAACGACATTTACATTCCCACCCTCTGCCATCTCGAAGGTCTGGGCTCGGTAGGCGCCTGCCGCCTGTGCCTGGTGGAGATCAAGGGCAGCAACAAGCTGTTGCCCGCCTGCGTGGCCAACATCCATGAGGGTATGGAGGTCTCGACCGATACGGAGCGGCTCCGCAAGCACCGCCGCATGATCCTGGAATTGTTGTTCGCCGAGCGTAACCATATCTGCGCGGTGTGCGTCTCCAACGGCCACTGCGAGTTGCAATCGCTGGCCCAGGAGCAGGGCCTGACCCATATCAACCTCCCCTATCGCAACCCATCGCTCACCGTGGATGCCTCCCATGAGCGGTTCAGCATCGACCACAACCGTTGCATCCTTTGCTCACGCTGCGTGCGGGTCTGCGCCGAGATTGAAGGGGCGCATGTCTGGGATGTAATGGGTCGCGGCATTGACTCAATCGTCATCACCGATCTGCACGACGCCTGGGGAGATTCAAGCTGCACCAAGTGCGGAAAATGCGTGCAGTGCTGCCCCACCGGGGCTCTCTCCGATAAGAGCAAGATCGGCACTGAGCACCCCAAGGACCCCGATTTTCTGCCTTACCTGAATCTCATGAGGGAAGCGCAATGAGCAAACTGAAAGTGGCAACCGTGTGGCTGGACGGATGTTCCGGCTGCCATATGTCGTTCCTGGATATGGACGAGCGGCTCCTCGAACTGGCTGAACTGATCGAGGTGGTCTACAGTCCCCTTGTGGACGCCAAAGAGTTTCCTGACGAGGTGGACATTGCCTTGGTCGAGGGAGCCGTAGCCTCAGTGGACGATGAGAAGAAGATCAAGAAGGTTCGCGCCCACTCCAAACTGCTGATCGCCATGGGCGATTGCGCCATCACAGGCAATGTACCCTCGATGCGCAATCCCATCGGCCCGGAAGCAATTCTGGACCGGGCATACATCGAAAACGCCAGCCTGCAGGCGCAGATTCCTTGCGTCGTGGTGCCCAAGCTGCTCAAGATCGTCCGTCCCATCCACGAATTTGTCAATGTGGACGTCTTCCTGCCCGGCTGTCCGCCCTCGGCTGATACCTTTCACACAGCGCTAACCGCGCTGGTAACCGGTGCGCCGCTGGATATTTCAGCCCTCACCCGTTTTGGAGCCTGAGTCATGAGCCAGACGATCACCATCGATCCGGTAACGCGTCTCGAAGGACACGGCAAGATCACCATCCAACTGAACAGCCAGGGCGAGGTGGAAGACGCGCACTTCCACGTCACACAAGTGCGCGGCTTTGAGAAGTTCTCAGAAGGCCGGCCGTTTTACGAGATGCCCAGCCTGACGGCGCGCATCTGCGGCATCTGCCCAGTCTCTCATATGCTGGCCTCGGCCAAGGCCTGCGAAGCCATCATGTCGGTCCGCATTCCATATACCGCAGCGCAACTGCGGCGGCTATTGAATATGGCCCAGATGGTCCAGTCGCACGCCTTGAGCTTCTTCCATCTCTCCTCGCCCGACCTGCTGCTGGGTATGGAGTCTGACCCCAAGACGCGCAACATCTTCGGAGTGGCAGCCGCTCGGCCTGACCTGGGTCTGGCAGGCATTGGTCTGCGCCGCTTTGGCCAGCACATTATCGAGCTGCTGGGAAGCAAGCGCATCCATACCGGCTGGGTGGTTCCAGGCGGCGTCACGGAGCCGCTCGCAATGGCACACCGCGACGAGATTCTGGCCATGCTGCCCGAGGCCTACGCCAATCTCAGGCTGGCGCTGTCTGCCTACAAGCAAATCGCCAGCACCTTCAAACAAGAGATTCAGGTCTTCGCCAACTTTCCGTCGAACTACCTGGGCCTGATCAACGAAGACGAGTCGATCGAGTTCACCGACGGCGCGCTGCGGCTGATCGACCCAAGGGGCGCGATCATCGAGGACGGCATCACTGCCAGCCGCTTCACCGAGGTGATCGGCGAAGCCGTGGAGAACTACAGCTACACCAAGTTCGTCTACTACAAGCCGCTTGGCTATCCACAGGGCAGTTATCGCGTTGGTCCGCTGGCGCGGCTCAATATCGTCAAGTCCATGGGCACGCCGCTGGCTGACAAGGAGCTGGCCGAGTTCAAGCAGTTGTCCGCAGGACCTGTCGAGAGTTCCTTCCATTATCATCATGCGCGGCTGGTTGAGGCTCTCTATGGACTCGAGAATATCGAGCTTATCCTGAATGATCCGCTCATTCTGGATAAGCAGGTGCGCGCCACAGCCGGCGTCAATCGGCTGGAAGGCGCGGGACAGATCGAGGCTCCGCGCGGCACGCTAAATCACCACTACAAGGTGGACGAGAACGGCAAGATCACCTGGGCCAATCTGGTTGTTGCCACCGGACATAACAACAACGCCATGAACAAGGGCGTTCTTCAAGCGGCCAAGGCCTATGTGAAGGACGGCAAGTTTACCGAGGGCGCTCTCAACCGCGTCGAGGCGGTGATCCGCACCTTCGATCCCTGCCTCAGTTGCTCAACGCACGCCTTCGGGCAGATGCCCCTGGTTCTCACGCTCGTCTCGGCTGACGGCGCGGTTGTGGATCAGGTCAGTCGCTAGCTGAATTTATGAGCCTCACTCCGGCCCGATGCCTTATTCTCGCCTGCGGTAACACGCTGCGCAGGGATGACGGCGTCGGGCTTTGGCTTGCTGATTGGGCGGAACAGCGATTCTCAGGGAAAGCAGATCTGCGGGTCATCGCCGATCACCAATGGACTCCCGAACTGGCGGATGACGTCGCCCACGCGCAGTCTGTCCTCTTCATCGATTGCTCCATTGAGGCGCTACCCGGATCGGTCAAGCTGAGGCCCGTCGAGCCAGCCGCCGGCGGCCGGGTACTGGGCACCCACCACCAGAGCGCAGCAGAACTGCTCGCGCTCGGCCGCGAACTCTATGCTTCCCTGCCCTTGAAATCATTTCTATTGACCATCGGCGCTAGTTCAGTCGAGTTGGGCGAAGGTTTCAGCGAGCCAGTGGAAGCGGCTCTGCCCGAAGCCTGCCGATTGCTCGAAGAAACTGTTCTGCGGATGCTCGGCGGGCCGGAATCGATTTAGGCCGACTCGGATAGGAGGGGACTGGCCGTTCGGATAAAAAACCCGCCTATCTTCCTGATTGTCGAATCGTCTCAGCGTGCATCCCGCGCGTAACCAGCAAGCTTGAACGAATACGCGTATTCGCCTTTCAGCTGTGCGC
>Ga0224535_1000298_pt1 | contig 14690 bp, 10 predicted proteins | sample 714E13034metaG_FD_179898 | JGI IMG/M metagenome (GOLD analysis project Ga0224535, IMG submission 179898) | Peat soil microbial communities from Stordalen Mire, Sweden - 717 E1 30-34 | ecosystem: Environmental > Terrestrial > Soil > Wetlands > Peat | place: Sweden: Norrbotten County, Stordalen... | reverse complement strand
AAAATTTGGCGAGCGACGAAAAGTTTGGACCCGAGCACGAACCCGAACACGAACACGAAATCGATACCCTGATCGAAGTCGGCAAGGAAAAGGGCTATCTCACCTACGGCGACGTGAATGAGATGCTGCCCGATGATCTGGCTACTTCGCCGGAGGACCTGGATGACCTGATCACCACCATCGGCACTCAGGGCATCGATCTGCTTGACGGCCCCAAGTTCAGCCACGACAAGGACTTTGAACCGGAAGAGGGCGAAGATGTCGAGCTGGACCTGACGCCCGGAACCCTGGAAAAGACCAACGATCCGGTGCGCATGTACCTGCGCGAAATGGGCACGGTTCCGCTGCTAACCCGCGAGGGCGAGGTGGAGATTGCCAAGCGCATTGAGCGCGGCCAGATGCGCGTGCTGAAGGCCATCTCCCGCTCCCCCATCGTGATACGCGAAGTTGTGGCGCTGGGCGAAGACCTGAAGCGCGGCGTGCGCAACATCAAAGAAGTGGTGATTTTCGACGACGAGGAGCTTACTGAAGAGGTAGTAGTGGCGCGCGTGAAGGCCACCGTGGCCCGCATCGACACACTGGTAAAGCACCAGAAGAATATCGCGAAGCTGGAAGAAAAGCAGGCTGCGCCCAGCGCGACCAAGGCGAAAGCCACGGCGGCGCGCAAAACGCGCTGGCTCATCGCGAGAGAGAGGGTTTTTGTTTCGCGGATTGTGCGCGAACTCAAGTACACGCCCATGGAGCGCAAGCGCCTGCTGGACAAGGTCAACAAGACCGTGGACACCATGCGCACGCTGGAGCGGCAGATTCGCTCGCTGGAGCAGAAGCATGAGGCCAGCCGCAGCGACGAGCTGAAGAAGGAGTACCGGCGGCAGCAGAAAAATTGCAAGGCGGACCTGGAAAAGATCGAAGCCGACGCGGGCGTCTCCATCGCCGAGCTGAAGCGCACGCAGCGCGAGATGATCCAAGGCGACATGGACGCGGACCAGGCCAAGCGCGAACTGATCGAAGCCAACCTCAGGTTGGTTGTCTCCATCGCCAAAAAGTACACCAACCGCGGATTGCAGTTTCTCGACCTGATTCAGGAAGGCAACATCGGCCTGATGAAGGCCGTGGATAAGTTCGAGTACCGCCGCGGCTACAAATTTTCGACCTACGCAACATGGTGGATTCGCCAGGCCATTACCCGCGCCATTGCGGACCAGGCCCGCACGATTCGCATCCCGGTGCACATGATCGAAACCATCAACAAGCTCATCCGCACCAGCCGTCAGCTTGTGCAGGAGCTGGGCCGCGAACCTTCAAGCGAAGAGATTGCGCGGCGCATGGACATTCCCGTGGCCAAGGTGCGCAAGGTTCTCAAGATTGCGCAAGAGCCTATCTCGCTGGAAACGCCCATCGGCGAAGAGGAAGACTCGCATCTCGGCGACTTCATCGAAGACCGCCAGGCGGTTTCGCCTTCCGAGGCGGTCATCAGCGTCAACCTCAAGGAGTACACCTCACAGGTTCTGCGTACGCTCACGCCGCGCGAGGAGCGCGTCATCAAGATGCGTTTTGGACTCGAGGACGGCTCCGAGCACACGCTGGAAGAAGTGGGCCAGAGCTTCCAGGTAACCCGCGAGCGCATTCGCCAGATCGAAGCCAAGGCGCTGCGCAAACTGCGGCACCCATCGCGCAGCCGCAAGCTGAAAGCGTTTGTCGAAGGCGTGAAGGAACTGTAACTCCGGCGGGAATTCAGCCGCAAAAAGCCGCAGCCTCGGAAGAGGATGCGGCTTTTTTGCAGATGAATGAATTGTCTAAACCTTGCTCAACATACATCGCGCTCTGCCCGAGGAAACCGCACATGACCATCCCCGGCGGGCGCACGAAGTGCTTCCGTATTATGCGCTCCAGCCCTTGGCCCGCTCGACGGCCTGCGACCAGAGTTCGCGCCGTTTGGTTCGTTCAGCGACTGCCATCTTCGGCTCAAAGCGCACATCGCCCTGGCGTTTCGCCTGCAAGTCCTCCGGGTTCGCCCAGAAGCCTGTCGCGAGGCCGGCCAAGTAGGCAGCGCCCAGCGCGGTGGTCTCAGTGACTTGCGGGCGTACCACCGGCACACCCAGCATGTCAGCCTGGAACTGCAAGAGCAGGTTATTCACTGCCGCGCCGCCATCCACGCGCAGCGCAGCCAGCGGCGTGCCTGTCTCGCTCTGCACGGCTTCAAGCACGTCAGCCACTTGAAAGGCGATGCTCTCCAATGCCGCACGCGCGATGTGTCCCGGCGTGGTGCCACGGGTCAGGCCAATCAGCAACCCGGAGGCATGCGGATCCCAATGGGGCGCGCCCAGCCCTACGAATGCCGGAACCAATACCACTCCGCCCGAATCGGGGACGCTGGCGGCAAGCTCCTCCACTTCGGCCGAGGAGCCGATGAGTTTCAAATTGTCGCGCAGCCACTGGACGACAGCGCCGCCGATGAAGATGCTGCCTTCGAGCGCGTACTCCAGGCGATGCTGCGCGCTCGCCGCCAGAGTGGTAATCAGCCGGTGTTTGGAGCGCACAAAACCCGTCCCATTGCCGTCGCGCCCGGTGCCGATGTTCTGCAACAAGAAGCAGCCTGTCCCGTAGGTATTCTTGGCCTCGCCAGCCTTCCAGCACAACTGGCCAAAGAGCGCCGCCTGCTGGTCGCCGGCAATGCCCGCAATGGCCACGCCGCCAAGTCCGAGCGTCGTGGTCACCTCGCCAACCTTTTCGCTGGACCAGACAACTTCGGGCAACATGCTTTTGGGAATGTTAAAAATCCTGAGCAACTCCTCGTCCCACTCGCCCTTGACGATGTTGAAGAGCAGCGTCCGCGAGGCGTTGGTCACGTCGGTCACATGACGCCCGCCGCTGGTCAAGTGCCAGATCAGCCAACTGTCCACGGTGCCGAAGGCCAGTTCACCGCGCTCCGCCTGCGCCCGCGCGCCCGGCACGTTGTCCAGAATCCAACCCACCTTGGTCGCGGAAAAATACGGATCAAGCACAAGCCCGGTCTTGCTGGAGACCGTCTCCTCCGCGCCGCTCTCCTTCAACTCGTTGCAACGCGCGGCGGTGCGGCGGTCTTGCCAAACGATGGCCTTGTGAATCGGCTTGCCGGTTGCCCGCTCCCACACGATCACCGTCTCGCGCTGGTTAGTGATGCCGATGGCCGCCACATCGCGGGGCCGTGCGCCCACCTTGCCAAGCGCCTCGACGGCGCAGGAGAGCTGGCTGGTCAGAATCTCCATTGGGTCATGTTCCACCCAGCCAGCCTGCGGAAAGAACTGCTCGAACTCGTGCTGCGCCACAGCGGCAATTGTGCCCGCCTGGTCAAAAAGAATCGCCCTGGAACTCGTCGTTCCCTGGTCCAGTGCAAGAATGTAAGCCATTTGTGTTCTCCACCTTCGAAATTAAGTCAAACACGCCCAGCGAGATGCGGGCAAGGAGACGACGCTACTCGTCCATTCTTAGCTCTTTGCCTGCTGCGCCACCAGCATCGATTCGAAAATCTGCTCGGAAACTTCCTTGACCGCGCTGGGCGAGTGCGAGAGGAAGAGCGTGTTGGTCTTGTCGTTTTCGCCGATGGATTTGAGTGTGTCAAAGTACTGCGTGACCATGACCAACTGCATTACATCCTTCGACGATGCGCCGTCCACCACCTTCTGGAACTGCTCGATGGAAACCTGCAACCCTTCGATGATAGCCTTACGCTGATTGGCGATGCCCTGGCCTTGCAGCGCCTTGCTCTCCGCTTCTGCTTCGGCCTTTTTGACTACCAGAATCTTTTCCGCCTCGCCTCTGGCGTTTGCGGCCACTTGTTCGCGCTGTGCGGCGTTGATGTCGTTCATCGCCGATTTCACCTTGGCGTCGGGAACGATGTCTGTCACCAGCACGTTCACAATTTCGAAGCCGAAGGTCGCCATATCCGCGTCCAGTTCCTGCTTTACCGCCGAGGCAATCGACGATTGCGAAGCGAAGACTTCATCAAGAGTCATCCCTGGCACGTGGCCGAGAATCACCTGCTCGACATAAGACTGGATCTGCGCTGTGGGGTCTGACAACTTGTAAAAAGCGTCGTATACCTTCTCTGGGCGCACGCGATTCTGCACTGAAATCGGAATGGTGACGAAAACATTGTCCTTGGTCTTGGTCTCCATGGTCAGCGCGATCTGATTCACGCGCAGACTCACCATGCCTGCCACCGAATCAAAGTAGGGGACTTTCCAGTTTAATCCCGGATCGGCGACCCGAAGGAACTTGCCAAAGCGCGTGATGACGGCTACCTGGGCCGTGTTCACGGTGAAAAAGCTCCCCAGAATAAGGGTGAGAAGGATGACAGCCAATACTGCCAGCAGAATCATGAAGATCGGATCCATAAAGTTCCTCCGTGGCTTCATTTTGAAGCAACCGAGAATTATACAGGACCGCCAGATAGATTCCTTGTGCCCATGATCCGCCTTGAAAATCGAGACAAACGCCCAGGCCGGCTCATCTCGCGACGGGTTTTGCGGGCGGTTCTTGCGAGCGCGACTCTTCCATATTGACCTGCGACGCCAAAATACTGCTTGAATCGTAATACCGCACTAGCTTCTGGATTACTCACCATTCGCCTACTACTGAGCAAAACAGCACAGCACAGTTAATTCGGGTATAGCAGCATTCATGCAGGTGCCCATGCCTATAGCGGTGGCAGCGATGCTAGATTACTCGGCTATATCCCCTGAAGGATGCACCCCTTCGACGCTGCCACCGCATCTTCCTGATTATTTCTAGCCCCATTTTGCTTCGCCTTTCCTCCGCGTTCAAGATTGCACATCCATCTCAATCTGCCCAGAGTAGGGTGAAGCGATGAAGGATCGTTTTGCTTGCCACAATCTTGATCCTGGACCGCTAATTCGGGATCTGTTCGTATCCGTTGCCGGAGGCTTTGTATGGATGCGTGGCTTCCGGTTGGTCACAATTGAAAAATTAAGCAATGAACACGAGAATCTCCATTCACGTCGCCGGTACAAACCGTAAGCCATTGCTCGTGAATTGGCGCCGCTCTATTCGTTGTGGCTATCAAAGCGATTGAAGCTCTGATAATGATTTGGGATCTTTGCCGCTTATCAGTATTGTTATATTGCCACCGAGCCAACCGGCTTTCGCATGTACTTCGTCAGGAGCTTGCAATGACTGCACCAAGTATCTCTGAGAGTTCGCACCCGAACCCTCTGACACGGCGCGCATCGCGGCCTCAAGTCTTCGAAAAGGGGTCAGCATCATCCATGCGCCTGCTACCCAGCCGGTCACTTCCTCTCCGCATTGCTGTTGTAGGGAACCATCTTCCGCGACAGTGTGGAATTGCAACGTTCACGACCGATTTATGTGATGCGATCACCGCCGAATATGGGACCGCGGGGTTATTGGTAGTAGCGGTTAATGACTCCCAGTCTTCGTATGATTATCCTGAGCGTGTGCGCTTTGAGATTGTCGAGGGCGATATTTCCTCTTATCGTGAAACGGCTAATGATCTTAATGCCAGCAATGTAGATCTAGTGTGTTTGCAACACGAGTATGGGATTTATGGCGGGATTGCCGGCAGCTACGTCCTTGAGCTGTTGAAGCATCTCACCATGCCGGTGGTGACAACCCTGCATACAGTACTTCGCGAGCCAGACGCCGGCCAGCGCATGGTCATGCAGGAAATTGCCCTGCGCTCCGATCGTCTTATTGTTATGAGCGAATACTCTTCTCGCGTTTTACAGCAGGTATTTGGAGTTCCCAGCGAAAAGATCGACCAGATTCCACATGGCATCCCCGATTTACCCTTTGCGGAGCCGGATGCTTACAAGGATTCACTCTCAGTTGGAGGAAAGGCGGTATTGCTCACATTTGGCCTGCTGTCTCCCAACAAGGGGTTCGAGAGCGTAATTCTAGCCTTGCCGCGCATCCTCGCCCGGCACAAGAACGTTGTTTATATGATTGCTGGCGCCACTCACCCGCACGTCAGAGCCCGCGAGGGAGATCGATATCGGGATCAGTTGCACACCATGGCCAGGGATTTGGGCGTGGAGAATGAGGTGATCTTCCATAACCGGTTCGTCAGCCCTCAGGAAATGGCAGTGCTGGTTGGTTCTGCCGATATCTACATCACGCCTTATTGCCACGAGGCACAGGCCGTATCGGGAACTCTGGCATATGCTTTGGGAGCCGGCAAGGCAATCATTTCGACTCCTTATTGGCACGCGGCCGAACTCCTCGCCGATGGCCGCGGAGCATTGGTCCCCTTTGAGAACCCGGCTGCTCTCGCGGAAACGGCAATTGAACTTCTGGATAATAAGGAGAAACGCCAATCGATGCGCAGCCGCGCTTACCTGTATGCACGCCAGATGGTTTGGAATCGTGCAGCTCAGGCCTATATGCGTTCGTTCGTTCAGGCTCGCGCCGAGCACATGCAACCTGTTCACACGAGGTTTCCCGTCAAGGCAGACGAGAAGAGGGCTGCCAGCTTTCTGCTAAGCGCCTGAATGCTTTATCAACAATGAAAAGATCACGCAGACGCCTCCGGCGGTTCCACGTTCAACAGGAACCGCCGGAATTGTATCAAGCAAGTTGCATTGAGATTGTTACTGGAGTTCCCCAACATAAACTCCGAACGGTCCAAGTTGAATTTGCCCGAGCATGCCGGGATCGACGGCGCCAGGAGTTTTCAGCAGGGTTTTCACATTGCCGCTGGAACCGGGCACGCTGAGGCTTACCGTTTGCGGATCGGCGGTGAAGTTGACCGCTACTACCACCGGCTTGGCCCCCGGAGCCTGCCGCAGCCAGCTCAGAACCTTGGCGTTATTCGTATCCAGCATCGTCTCAGCGCCGCGAATCATGGCCGGATTTGTCTTTTTGAGGCGGATGACGCTTTGGTACCAGGCAAGCAGCGAGTTGGGGTCGCTGCTCTCGATCTTGACGTTTATGGTTGCGGCGCTGGGAGGCACGGGAAGCCAGGGATTCGCCTTCGTGAACCCAGCTTTCTCGCTCGTATCCCACTGCATTGGCGTGCGCTCGCCGTCGCGGCCCTTCTCCTCAGGCCAACCCGCTATGCCGATGGGATCTTTCACGTCTTCCTTGCGCGTGGGCGGAGTAGTCAACATTCCAATCTCGTCGCCGTAATAGAACTGCGCAGCCCCTCGACTCAAAAACAGTACCGTCGAAAGTGCGCGTTGAATATCCGTGTCGTGCACGCCATCGCCATAGCGAGCTTGCAGACGCGGGTTATCGTGATTATCAAAGAGCAGCAGCGGAATGTTGCTGCCAATTTGTGTCTCCACCTCTGTCAGCCTGGCGCGAAAGGCGGCCACGTCCAGCTTGTTGATCATTCCCACCTGCGTATCCATCGGCAGATGAAACTCCGGATTGCCGGCCGGCCCATACATCTTGGCTAACTCGATGATGTTAGGCATATAGGTCTCGCCGATCAACACTCTTGTCCCCGGAAACGACGCCGCATTGAAGGTGTCCGCATGGGCGCGCATTTCCTGCATCACCCCATGCAAGCCGGGCTGGTTGTTGGTCTTTGAGTCGTCCAGTTCCTGGTCGCCGAATGCGTTGATAACCGGCTTGCCGTCTTTGTCTTTCACAACCCCCTCATCGGCCAGGTTTGGATCCTCGAAGAGCGTTGGAATCGCATCAAAACGGAAGCCGCCCACTCCCCGCTTCAGCCAGAAGCTGATGATCTGCTTGAAGGCCTCGTGTACTCTGGGGTTGTTCCAGTTCAGGTCGGGCTGCTGAGCGTAAAACTTATGGTAGTAATACTGCCGCGTAGCTGAATCCCACTGCCAGGCCGAGTGGCCGAAGTAAGATACCCAATTGTTTGGAGGCTGGCCTTTATCGGTAGCCGTCTCGCCTTTGCCATCGTGCCAAACATACCAGTCGCGATAGGGGTTAGCGCGCGATGAGCGCGATTGAATGAACCATTCATGCTTGTCAGAAGTATGGTTCATCACCATGTCTATAATGATGCGAATATGCCGCTTGCCGGCCTCGGCCACTAACCGGTCGAAGTCGGCCAAGGTGCCATATTGCGGGTCGATGTTCTTGTAATCCGAGATGTCGTAGCCGAAATCCACCTGCGGTGACGGGTAGCAAGGCGACAGCCAGATAGCGTCGACGCCTAATTCCTTCAGGTAGTCCAGACGCTGGGTGATGCCGTTCAGATCGCCGATGCCGTCCCCGTTTGAATCCTGAAAACTGCGCGGGTAGATCTCGTAGATGACCGCGTTCTTCCACCAGTCGCGCTCGTTGCTCTGCATTGCGGCGCGGGGATGCTGCAGAGCAGTAACAGGAGCGGCCTGGCCTCCCAAGTAGAGCGCCGAGGCCCCCAGAAACAGGGCAATTACACCATGTGCAATATTTTTGGTCCAATGCATTACGTGCTCCTCGTTCTGCTTCGCTACAAGTAAATTCGGCGACGATGTTACTTGGGTGAAATTATCACATCACCACTGGCTCAGGCGGTACTCTCCGCCACAGGTCAACGCTAACCAACGAACGCAAAATCAGATTCCTTCACCGAGGATTACAGAAAGGCGCACCAGCTGTATATCAATAGCCGCTATCAACAAGCCGCGTACAGGACAAAAAGACGCGTGAGGAAGACTTGTCTGACTTTCTGAAGCGTGTCTAATAAATGGGCGCCCTATTCTGTTGCAGTCCCTCAGGGGTTAAAACCCTCAGCATTTCCGGCACCATGCGGTACCCTTCGACTGCGTTCAGGGTAGGCTTTGAAGTTGCGCCCTGACACAAAGCGGATTGATGAAACACGCTTTAGTCCTCAAAGGATTCAGCGGCGTTTGGCCGGAGCGTTAATGGCGCTTGCCGGCGATATGAACCGGCAAGCGCTTGCATTACTCATCCGGCGGCGATTCAATGCCCGGCGGAATCTGCCTGGCGGCCTGCCTCGAAGAGGAACCAGGTGCGCCGCTCGGTCTCATCAATCCAGACTTCGATCAGGCTGGTCGTTGCGACGTCGTTGAATGATTCGCAGACACCGTGCGCCTCGCGCAGGCGCGCAGCCAGTGTCTTGTTGTCATCGCACAACTCGGCGATCATGTCTTCCGGTTCCACGTAGTCGGCATCATTATCCAGCACCCGCTGTATGCGGCCGATATGGCCGATGGATCTGAGCGTGGTCCCTCCGACCTTGCGGATGCGCTCGGCGATGGGGTCGGTCATGGAGAAGAGCTGATCGGCTTGTTCGTCCAGCAGCAAGTGGTAGTCGCGGAAGTGCGGCCCGCTCATGTGCCAGTGGAAGTTTTTGGTCTTCAGATAGAGTGCGAAGACATCCGCCAGAATTGCATTCATGGTTCCCGCAATGTTCTTGCTTGCCGCCGGCTTCAAGCCGGTGGGGGTAGCCAGCGGAGCCTCTTGCAGGCGTCGCATCTCTTGCCTCGTAACAACTGATTTTTTCATGACCTCTCCTTCGTCGGAAGTTTGGATCGGTTGGCCGGACGCGCCTTGTTTCTGTTGCGGTGAAGTTGCGCCTTTACTCTTTCTATGTGGAAGCCAGCGTCAGCCTATTCTGCGCCAAGCCGCCGCAGGGTGAAGGCCAGCATCATCTGCGACCAACCGTATGTGATTAGGTTGATGCCGATGAACAGGCCAATGATCCACATTCCCGCAATCGGCCACTGTGCCCACACCAGAATTCCCAATAGAAGGGTGATGATGCCGTCCACCAGCATCCATCCTGAACCGGTAATTTGCACTGTCAAGGCGGTAAAGATGCGGAAAGAGCCGGCAACCAGGAAGTACAAAGCCATAAGCAGAGTCATGACCAGCGAACCGGCCAGAGGGTTTTGCAGGAGCATCAGGCCCACAACAATCGCAAACACCGCGTTCAGCAGATGCAAGAAGAAGTGGCTTCCCTTGCGATGCCGGAATGCCTGCACCCCCTCGATGACGCCGCCAAGCAGCAGAAGCCAGCCGAAAATCACCATTGAAACCACGGTAACGGCAACTGAGTCAATCAGGGCGATGATGCCCAGAAGGACCAAGGCGCTGCCCATCGCCAGATGCCATCCCCAGTTGCGGCGCAATTCGTGCAGACCGGTATCGAAAACACTCAACTCCATTTGAAACCTCCCATACTTTGGTTGCGAATTATACGTCAGTGCGAGAAAAATCCGATCGGCGAAGGATAGGGACTCCAGACTGCTGAATTGCGGGTTTATTGGCGGCCGCACATTCCGTCTCTACCGCATCCCGCCCGAATTCCCTTTCAACCGCTCGAAATCGATGCCGAACTTTGGCTGCTCGCGCGTTCCCTCGATATGAATCGGAATCTCGGTCCCGGCTCCATCTTTCCTGAAGTAGTGGTTTGCCGGTGACAACAACATTCCCTTCCAGCCGCCCACCATCTTCGATACTGAAGCCTCCATCTTCGCCGTACCGGCAAAGTTCAAAGCGCCGCCCTCCACGCCATATGTCCCTTTGAGTTGAATCTCCGCCCCCGGCACGGTGTACGCCAGCGCCGGCAGCTTGATCACCCCGCTTGCCATCTGGAAGCTGCCGCGCATCTGCGAAAGAATACTTGTCTGATCGAAGCTCTTCAGCTCATTTAGCCGCCCCTGCCCCCGGAGGCTCAACTCTGCAATGCGGCTCTGAATCTTAGCACTGGTAAACTGTACCTTATCCAACGCAAAGATACCGTTCAGTTTTAACCGCTCGTGCACCGGCGCCTTGCCTGGCGGAATGTGCAGAACAGCATTCACTTTGACATCGCCGGTGAGCAACTTATTGCCCGAGCGGCTGGCCAGTTGCAGAAAATCCTCAATCCGCGCCTTGTCCACTTTCACCGTAAGGGCAATATCGTGGCCGCCATACTGCTGCGCGCCTCCCACTATCGCCCCCCGCACGCGCACAATCTGCCCCTGCGCGGTAAAGTGCGAGGAGCCCAGCGTCGCATCCACCGGCTCCAGCCATGTATCCCCGTTGGTTCCGTCCACCCGCGCGTGGAAATGCGTGGTCAGCCTCATCGCATACCCAAAGTGCGTCAACCGGAAATCCGGCGTCTCCGTCTGCCCATCCACCACCAACTCGCGCAGTGTCCCGTCGTAGCGCCCGGTGGAGTTGAGAATTCCCCCAATTCCCTTGAAGCTGCCCAGGTCCGCATGCTCAAAGCGATAGTCACCGGAAACGGGCGATTCACCGGGATCGGCAGTCATCCACGGCCCAAAGCTCCCTTTCGCATGAATCGTCCCTTTAGGTTTGGGGTTGGTCAGCTCCGCATCAAATCCCATTGCTCCGCCCGAAGCAATGCTGGTCAGCTTGAGATGCGCAATCTCAAACTCCAGCGGCAGCTTGCCCGGCTTGTCTGTCTCCATCACCAAGTCGGCGCCGGTGCACTCTATCGTCTCTACTTCAAAACGCACCAGCTCCGCCGCGCCCCTGGGTCTGCCGGCGGCTTTTGCGCCGCCCCATAATACGCCATGCTCAAAGTGCGACTTCGGCGGCAGATCGATTCGCAACCCGTTCAGCTCCACTACCGAAATGTGAATCGGCCTGCCCGGCGCATAGCGCAGCGGCGCATGAAAGCGAAACTCGTTCAGACGGATCAGCGGCTCGCCCTGGCCCGCCGGAACTCCCACGCCACTCACCTGCGCCGGAGGCCAGATGCGCAAACCTTTGCCTTCAGCCCACAGCCCGCCAGCCAGCGAAACATGAAAGCCGTCCAGCTCCACGCGCGCGTGGAATCGATTCTCCAGCCCCTGCACGATGCGCGCCCGCAAGTACGGCTCAGCTCGGCGCAGCGTTACGCCCACAACGACAGCCGCCAGCGCCAGCGCCAAAAGCAATCCGCCCGCAATCCACTTCACCCACCTGTGCTTGCGCCAGAATCTTTCCCGTACCCTTGCCACACCCGCCTCCAGATTGGAGATTATTTTCGCAGAATACCTTCAACCTAGTCTGTCCACTTGTATACCCTTTCGCCGCATCGAGTTACGCAACAACGATTCGGCGGATGCGGCACAGATTCAGACCCTTTCCTTTCGTCTTTTCCGGTGAAAGGGCAGTAAATCACAATTCCAGTCGTTTCTACGCGCCGTTCCCATTTTTGCTATGCAAGGCAAATGCCGTAGACTTTACTCAACGGATGCAAGAACAGATTGAAAACCTCGTAAAGCTGCAAGCGGTGGAAGTGGAGCGATCTCTCCTAGCCCATGCCGCCCGCGCCCTGCCAGCGGAAATCGCACAGGCCGGCGCCGTTCTGGCTGCTGCTCAGCGCCAGGCTGCCGAAGCCTCGGACGCTCTCAGCCGCGAGGAATCTCTCCGCTCACGTCTGGATCGCGAGTTAGCCACACACCGCCAGAAGACCATTCGCTTCCGCGTTCAGCTCGACTCCGTCAAAACCCCTGAGCAAGCCGAGGCCATCGAGAACGAGATTCGCTTTGCCGAGGCCGAGGCTGAACGCATTGAAAACGAAGAGTTTGCCAGCCTGGAGCGCAGCGAAGCACAGGAAGGCGCCCTGGCTGCAGCCCGCGCCCAAGTTGAATCGCTCGCCGCAGCCCTCGACAAGATCCGCGAACGTGTTCATCTTCGTCAGACCGAGATCGACCACCAGCAGGCCGCCCTCTTCACTGAGCGCGAGGCTCTGCGTCCTCACATCGAACCAGAGGTGCTCACCCGCTTTGACCGCCTCTGCGCCTCCCGGGGAACCGGCCTTGCCCGCGTTGAAAATCAGCAATGCACGGGATGCCGCATGGGCGTCAGGCCCCAAACCTGGAACCAGCTTCGTGAAGGCGAACTGCTCACCTGCGATAGTTGTTCGCGCCTTCTTTACTGGGATCCGGCCATGGTTCCTGCCCCAACGCCGCCGCAGGAACATGCAAAATCCAGACGCAAAATCTCCAAACCCCCTGTGGAGGAATAGCCGTGCAGCGCATTTGCGTGGACATGGATGAGGTGATGGCGGACACCCTCGCCGAGCACATTCGCCGCTACAACCAGACCTTCGACGAGGATGTGACTCCTGGCGACCTGGCCGGCAAGGGCCTTTGGGAGATCACCCCCCTCGATCGCCGCCAGCAGCTTCGCGATTTCCTTGACGCCGAGGACTTCTTTGAGGACTTGGCTCTGATGCCTGGCGCGCAGGACGTACTCAAAGAGCTCTCCGCCCACTTTGAAATCTTCATCGCCACCCAGGCCATGGCCGTTCCCAATTCCCTCGGCTCCAAGTATCGCTGGCTTCAGCGTCATTTCCCCTTTATCCCGCCCACTCACTACGTCTTTTGCGGCGACAAGTCTATTCTCCGCGCCGACTATCTCATCGACGACCTGCCTAAAAACATTCTCCGCTTTCAGGGCCAGGGGCTTCTCTATACCGCTCCTCACAACCTCGACGCCGCCGGCTTTCTCCGCGTTGATAACTGGCAGCAGGTGGCACAGTACTTCGCCACCCAGCCGAGCTAACTCGCTGCCATGCCCAAAAACAGCTTGTTGATCCACCACTGATTGGCTCATTAGAGCGATTCCACAATTGCCTTACCGGGAATCGAAAACCGATAGCCGGGTTTGCAGGTCATTCTCTGTCTCCAGCGCACAATTAATCAGTGGAACTGGTATTGACTGACCACAGGATTCAAAATGCTACTTTTCGGTAGCGTCTCTTCCTGCAGCCGTCCTCCCCGCGCTCGCTGGGCGCAGCGGCCCCGCCTCTGGCGCCTGATGCAGGGTTACGATGAGCGCCGAGGCCGGCTTCTTGCCCGAGCACAGGTAGGCATGCGGCGTATTCGAGTCGAAGTACACTGCGTCCCCCGCGCCCAGCATGCACCCCTGCTCTCCGTGGCGAAGCTCCAGTTCGCCTTCAAGAACATATAAAAATTCACATCCCGGGTGCATGTGCGCCTTGGGCTCCATCTCTTTGGTCAGAGGAATGAATTCGGCGAAGTATGGGTCCATGTGCCGGTCTGGAACCATGTACCCCAGGCTCTCAAAGAAGTAAGTAGGAGTCTCCACGCCTGTCTGCGGCAACCGTACCCGCTCCTTGCGACGGTGAATCCGGAAGATTGGGTGCGGATCGCTCTCGAAGAAATACGACAGATCTTTGGAGAACACCATCGCAATGCGCGCCAGATTGCGCAGCGTTGGCACCACGCGCCCGGTTTCCAACTGCGACAAAAAGCTCGCCGAAAGCCCCGTGTGCTTGCCCAGCTCCACCAGCCCCATGGATTTTTTGAGCCGCAGCCGCTTGATCCGCTCGCCGATCCGCTTTTCGGCAATCACCCGCGCCGTGGTCTCTTTATCCACTTGCGACTTGTTCGTCTCTTCGCTGCGAACCATAGCTGTATCGCCCATAGACCCTCTTCCTGCGCACAAACCGTACTATCCCAGGGTAAATGTTGCGCGCATCAAAAACTATTATCATCCTACTAAGGCCTCACTTCCCCTGCAATCCCACCCCCTGCCTGGCCACAAGGAATGGTGAAATTGCCAATACCGGGGCCAACCGGCACGCGTTATTCTAAAGAGTCCGGCCACCTAAATACGTTTTTGGCCCACCAAGGAAGCCAATGCCTGAAGAAACAACTACTCCTGCCCCACCGCCCATCGCCACGATCGCCACCATTGGCCAGCACGAAGGCCAGTCCGTCACCCTTCGCGGGTGGCTCTACAACCTCCGCGAGAGCGGCAAGCTGCTCTTTCCCATCTTTCGCGAT